>OCTA010005322.1_pt1 | contig 11170 bp, 7 predicted proteins | sample 1538991 | NCBI WGS metagenome assembly OCTA01 (sample SAMEA3539302, study PRJEB22396) | soil metagenome | biome: tundra; feature: field; material: soil | place: USA | collected 2010-05 | depth 0.15 m | reverse complement strand
TGGGCGTCATCTACCTCAAAGACATCGTCAAGGGCGGCCTCAAGGAGCGCCTTGCCCGCCTCCGCGCCATGGGCATCCGCACCATCATGATCACCGGCGACAACCCCCTCACCGCCGCCGTCATTGCCCGCGAGGCCGGCGTGGACGACTTCCTCGCCGAAGCCAAACCCAAGGACAAGATGGACCTGATCAAGCGCGAGCAGGCCAAAGGCAAGCTGGTCGCCATGACCGGCGACGGCACCAACGACGCCCCCGCGCTGGCCCAGGCCGACGTGGGCGTGGCGATGAACTCTGGCACTCAGGCTGCGAAGGAGGCCGGCAACATGGTGGATCTGGACTCCAATCCCACCAAGCTGATCGAGATCGTCGAGATCGGCAAGCAGCTCTTGATGACCCGAGGCGCGCTCACCACCTTCAGCATCTCGAACGATGTGGCCAAGTACTTCGCCATCATCCCCGCCATGTTCGCCGGCGTCTTCCCGGTGCTGGGCGCGCTCAACATCATGCGCCTTGCCACGCCCCAGTCGGCCATTCTCTCGGCGGTCATCTTCAACGCGCTGATTATCGTGGCCCTCATCCCGCTGGCTCTCAAAGGCGTCAAGTACGCGCCCAAGGCTGCCGATATTCTGCTGCGCAACAACCTGCTGGTCTACGGAGTAGGCGGCATCATCGTGCCCTTTATCGGCATCAAGGCCATCGATATGCTCCTGGTATTAACGCACCTGGCGTAAACAGGCTGCTGATTACGCGGCTTTGAAGGGGCGCGGCTTTAGCCGCGCCGTAAGAGACGTAGAACGAACTGGGCTTTACAGGCTGGGGAAAAACGCCGCTTTTGTGTCAGGGCACGACTTCAGTCGTGCCGTAAGTCGCTGCAAAATCAACGGGGGCTTGAGCCCCTGAGGGTTGTTCAAAAGGAGATTTGCCGTGCATTCCATCTGGAAGACCTCAATTCGCTTCACCCTTGTTACAGCGGTCCTATTGGGCCTCGGCTATCCGCTGTTCGTCACCGGAGTCGCCGCTGTGATCTTCCCCCACAAGGCCGCCGGGAGCCTCATCCTCAAGGACGGCCAGGTCATCGGCTCGGAGTTGCTCGCCCAGAGCTTCACCTCCGACAAGTATTTCCATCCCCGCCCCTCGGCCGCAGGCAACGGATACGACGCCACCGCCTCGGGCGGCTCAAACCTGGCCCAATCCAGCAAGACTCTGGTAGACCGCATTCAGGGCTCCATCGACAAGCTGGCCGCCGAGAACCCCGGCAAGCCGGTGCCCATCGACCTGGTCACCACCTCCGCCTCCGGCCTCGATCCGGACATCACCCCCGACGCCGCCTTCTTCCAGGCTCCCCGCGTCGCCAAAGCCCGCGGCATCGCCGAAGACCGCATCCGCGATCTCATTCAGCAGCACATCGCCGCTCGGCAGTTAGGTCTCCTCGGCGAACCTCGCGTCAACGTTCTCGACCTGAACCTCGACCTCGACAAACTCGCCAAGTAACCTACTCCAAGCCGGCTTCCCCGCCCAGCAAAAACGCGATGGCCCTTCCCGAAGGAAGGGCCATCGCGGCGCGCTTGTTGAGCGAACTAATTCACGGTTACTGTGAAAGTGGTTGACACAGCCGGCGTAACCGATGGGTTTCCGGTTGCCTGGACCGTGAAGGTGTAGGTGCCGGCAGTCGTACCCGGATCGCCCGTACCGCCTCCACCCCCGCCACTACTTCCGCCGCCGCAACCGGCCAGGCTGCCCAGCGCTGTCATCAGCACCAGAACGCCCAGCATCGACCGCCAACTCCGCCGCCGCGACGGAATCCCCAGGAACACCAGGAACGCCAGAACCGCGCCGCCGCCAGCGCCCATCCATCCCTTGCCCTTGCCACGCAGGTTGGGATAGACGAGCGCAGCGCTGATGGGCGCCTTCGTGCTCACCGTAGCGGTTGCCATTCCCCCCATGGACACTGCTGTGCCGGGAATGGAGCATGAGGCCCCGTCCCCCCCGGTGGCCGTGGTGCTCGTGTCTTGGCAGGTCAGCGTAACCGTTCCCGTGTAGCCGGCCACCGCAGCCACTGTAATGGTCGCTGTGGCAGACGCTCCCGGCGCGATGGTAGAAGGAGTGACGACAGGTAGAGGTTGGTTCAGCGTAAATGTGGCCCCCGTCCCCAATACCGTCACGACTGCTGTACCGCTTGCGGAGCTGTAGATTCCATTTCCGCTATACGCCACGTTGAGGGTGTCGCTTCCCGCGCTCAGGCTGTTGGCCGGAACCGTGAAGGTGTAGCTTCCGGTGTTTGAAAGCGCCGTAGCCGGAGAAGTGTAAATGCCAGCCGTCAACGTCACCGTTCCGGTTGGCGTGACTCCACCCGCCGGTGAACTGGCTACCGTGCCTGTCACAACCAGTGTCTGAGACATATTCAGGATGGTTTGCGCCGGCGTTACGGTTACCGTTACCGCCGAGCCGCTTGAGACCGCCGGCCAGGCGTTTACTACGTTGGCCACGTTCAGCGAGCCCAGGCCGGTGGCCTGATCGTAGCCCGTGCCCGCGCTGTAGCCGGGCAGGATGCCAATCTGATCGAGAGAGCCGAAGGTGGAAAGTGTCGTCAAGCAGTTGGGCGACTTGTTGAAAAAATCGCAGGGCATTGCGATCGTTCCCGTATCGATGTCATTGAAGTAGCAGGTGGTGCTGCTGGACTTGACGCTCTCGGCGCTGCAACTCCCGTATGGCTGCTGGGCGGCCAGTTTATAGAGTTCCGCATTGGGACTTCCCTGCGTCGCACCTGCCTTCTGGTTGATCAGCGCCATCACGCCGGCCATGGCCGGGGTTGCAACCGAGGTTCCGCCTACCTCCTGCGCAACCGGCTCAGATCTTGTGGAATAGCTGCATGCGGCAAAATCAGAAACGCAGATCAGGTACGCGCTGCCGGAAACATAGCCGTCGGAGGCGAAGAAGCTGACGTCCGGAATGTCGCGCACGCCGTCGCTTGGAATTCCGGTAACGCCAGCCTGCCAAATCGGTTTCTGCCATCCGTTGTTGGTCAGGGGAATCGAGCCGTTGGCGGAGCCCGTGGTGGTGGCGCCAGTGGTGCAGGTTCCGCCAGTCGCGCTGACCACGCACCCGCTGGCTCCCCCGCTACCGCCCACAGCATTCACAATGTACAGCAGTCCCGGATCGATATTCCCAAGGCCCTTGGGGCCCGAGGAATAACTCCATACAAAGTTGCAGGCTTGCTCGGTGTTGGCAATGCCGGATGAGATGCCATACACCTGGCTCGCAAAATCCTTGAGAAAAGTCAACGTCAAGGGGTTTGTGCAGGTGTCGTTCCATGGAATCTCCGGCACGTATCCGAGTGCGTTGCTCTGCCCCGCGCTCGCATTGTTGGTCGAGCTCCAATAAGGGGCGGGCGAGCACTCCGTGTTGAAGGCGGTGTCCAAGGGGCACCAGTTGAAATCGGTGCCGCCTACCGCCGTGTTGTACGGCGTGGACGCAATGCCGCTGACCGTAAGGCCATACTCGGCGGCATACGGAACTCCAAATTTCAAGTCCTGTCCTTGATCGCAGCTTGCTGAACCCGAGTCGCCCGTCGCCACAAAAACCGCGATTCCCTCCGTCGCGGCCGTCTGCCAGAGATTGTAGTACTGCACATTGCCCGCTGTGCCGTTGCCCAGTTCGCACTCGCCGTAGCTCACATTCATGATGCGAGCGGTATGATTGTTGACAATATAACTCTCTGAATCGTAAAGATTATCGTCCGATGCCGAGGCGGGATAAGAGGAGACCAGTACGATCTGCGCATTCTTGGCGACCGAGCCCGACCACTCCACATCCAGTGAATTCTCGATCAGGTCGCCTTGGCCGCAGAGCGTGTTGGTCGTGCTGTTGCAGACTGTGAGCGGTTGACTGTTGCCGGAGATGCGAATCGGAGTGTTGGCCGCAATATTGGTCGGTAACCCGAAATAGGTGCGGAAGGTGGCCACATCGTTGGGCACAATGTCACTTGTCCCAGCAATTGCGATCGTCTGCCCTGTCCCGTCAATGCCTTTAGTCCACAGCGGAAGTATGTTGTAGATGGTGGCAAAGTCGTACGGCCCCAAATCCTCAACCAGGTAGGGGGATGAGCCGCCCACGCTGATGCCGAACTGCGGTCGAGCCGTCGCCGCTGTAGCAGCTCCGCTCGGCGTGGGGCGCGCAACCATGGTTCGCCCAGCCGTGGCATTTGCAGCCGCGCCGTTCGCAATCCGTTGCCATCTCCCCGACGCGCCGTCCCGCGTAACCTGGCTGCCCATGTGATGCAGGGGCCGCGGGAAGAAGTTGTGCAACGCCTTCACGCCCACCACCGCAGTGGCCAGCGCCGACGGAATCTGCGGGTCGCTCATGTTCCCAATGTGCGCTTCGCCCTTCACACTCAGGTTGTGAATCTCGGTGTGGAACGCGCTTTCCACCTGCGACGCCCTGCCGCTGAAGCGGATCGACATGCGATCCTTGGTCACTTCATCCACTGAGAAACCATGCCCGGTCAGCCAGTTGGAAACGGTCGCGATGTCGGTCTGGGAGGGGCCGAAGTTCGCGCCAACCTGCTCTGGTGTGAGCCACTGATGGAAGTCGGGCGAGGTCGGATCATACTGCCCGGCCACAAACTTGTCGAAGGCAGCCTGCTGCTCAGAGCTGCGGCTCAGCACCATAATCAGGTCGGTCATGGGCAAGTCAGGGCTGACCCGGCCAACATCGTTCTTGGCGTTTGCCGCCGGGTGCGTGTTGCCCTTGAGCGCCACAAGCTGGCTTTCGTCGATACGATCGACGATTCGTGCCGCGGGTGCGAATTGCTGGGCCATCGCTGCTGCCGAGCAGAGCAATGCACTGGCCAATACACAAAGGGGAAGCGAACGCGGGGGACGCATAGTGGTTTTCCTGGACCCTTTCTTCGGAGAAGAACCCCGAAAGCACAAAAAGTTGCGTTTCCAATCAAAAAACGCCGGTAGAAATCCGACCTGCCGCCACCTCGCAATCAACTTGGATGCCAAAGCGATCCTCATCGAGAGTCTGGTTTCGAGATGTCGCAAGGCCTCTCTTTTTTGCTAATTGCAGGAAAACCTCTGAATTGGGGAGAATGACGCCCCAGTGCCAGTCCACGCATCCCGCAGCCACTCAAGAAGAAGTTTGAAGCCGCATAATGAAGCGATTGCGGAATCGTCCGCCTCGCAATGGTAACAGCGAAACCGGACTTCCTACTTAGACGCAACTCAGGGAGGAAGGTTGACCAACAGCGGGAAAACGAACCGAAGTTGCACCGCGCAACGGCCCTGGGTTGGTCTCTGGGGTCCTCAGCGACGGGTCGCTTCATGCGGGCAAGCCGGTTGCGGCGGAGGGGGCGGCTGCGGAACCTCAGGGCGCCCAAGGAGGGATACGGACCTGGTCCTGATCGGCGTTCTATTCACAAAATTGTGAATGCAATAGACAATTCGTATATCTATCGAATATCATTCCTTTTTCGTGTTGTTGGTCTGTAACAATTGGAATCGGCTATGCGTGCCTCGCTGTTCATCACATGCTATAACGACACGCTCTTCCCGGAGACGGGCAGGGCCGTGGTGAGTCTCCTTGAACGGCTGGGGGTGCAACTCGACTTCCATCCCAAACAAACCTGCTGCGGCCAGATGCACGCAAACACCGGCTTTCGCGGCGAGGCCTTCTCCCAGGCCAAGCGCCTGGTTCGCCTCTACCAGGACACCGAAACCGTCGTCGTTCCCTCCTCGTCCTGCGTCGCCATGATCCGCGATCAATACCCTGGACTGATCGACGAACTGGGAAACGACGCGCTCCGCAAGGACTTCGCCGCCCTCTTGCCCAGAGTCTACGAGTTGAGCGAGTTCCTCATCGACCGACTCGGCGTCGAGGATGTGGGCGCTTATTTCCCCCATCGGGTCACCTACCACGCCAGTTGTCACGGGGTGCGGGCGCTGCACCTCGGCGACCGTCCCTACCGCCTGCTTGCCAAAGTGCGCGGCCTTGAGCTGGCGTCGCTGCCCAACGTAGACCGTTGCTGCGGCTTCGGCGGCACCTTCTCCGTCAAGAATGCAGAGGTCTCCTCCGCCATGCTGGCCGTCAAGCTCCAGGACGTCGTCTCCACCGGCGCCGAGTTTTGCACCGCGCTCGACAACAGTTGCCTCATGCACCTCGGCGGGGCCATGCATCGGCAATATGCGGGCATGAAGACCATTCATATGGCAGAGATTCTGGCATCGACTGAAGTCTCTCCCGCGGAGGCGACTCTATGAGCCACGCAGCCGCATACCACCCCGTGCTTGACCCCCTGCTCGCGCCTCCATTCCCGCAGGCTGCGTTACCGGTTTTACGCAATCCGCAACTGCGCAAGAACGTTGCTCACGCCATCGACGTAATCCAGGCCAAGCGCGCTAAACTGGTTGCCGAGAAGACCGACTGGCAGGAACTGCGTTCGGCAGCTTCGGCCATCCGCGCCCACGCTCTGGAAAACCTGGGCGCCTACCTCGAGGAATTTGAAACCCGCTGCACCGCCGCCGGTGGCACCGTTCACTGGGCCGCCGACGCCGCCGAGGGCCGCCGGATCATTCTCGATCTGCTGCGCCAGGAAAACGCCGGCGATGTGATCAAGATCAAGACCATGACCTCGGCCGAGATTCAGTTGAATCCCTTCCTCCAGGCCGCGGGCGTGCACGTGTTCGAGACCGACCTGGCGGAAATCATCTTGCAGTTGGGCGAGGAAGAGCCCTCCCACATCGTCGTCCCGGCTCTGCACATCAATCGTAGCCAGGTGCGCGAAATTTTCGCTCGCCGCATGGGCCTGAAGGATCTCTCCGACGACCCGCACGCCCTCACCGCCGCCGCCCGCACGTATCTCCGCCAGAAATTTCTCACCATCCCCACCGCCATCAGCGGGGCCAACTTTCTTATCGCTGAAACCGGCGGAGTCGCTGTGGTCGAGTCCGAGGGCAACGGCCGCATGTGCCTCACGCTGCCCCGCACCATGATTACCCTGGCAGGTATTGAAAAGGTGCTGCCCCGCTTCCATGACCTCGAGGTCATGCTCCAGGTGTTGGCCCGTTCCGCCACCGGGGAGCGCATGAACCCCTATAACTCGCTCTGGACCGGCGTCACGCCCGGCGATGGCCCGCAGCGCTTTCATGTGGTTCTGCTGGACAACGGGCGCTCGTCGATCCTGCAAAAACCCAAAGAGCGCCAGACCCTCAAATGCATCCGTTGCGCCGCCTGCATGAACGCCTGCCCGGTCTATCGCCAGACCGGCGGCCACGCCTACGGTTCGGTTTACCCCGGCCCCATCGGAGCCATTCTCACCCCACAGTTGATGCAAATGCACCACGCGCAGTCGCTCCCGTTTGCCTCCTCGCTCTGCGGCGCCTGCTACGAGGTCTGCCCGGTCAAAATCAACATTCCCGAGGTGCTGCTCGAACTCCGCTCCCAGGTCGTCAACCAGGAGCGCAGGGAGTTTGCCCGCTTCCTGGACCCCATGTACCTGGGGCTGCGGATCGCCAACCTCCTCTTTGCCAAGGCCTGGCTTTTCCATACCTCACAATTCCTGGGGCGCTTCGGCCTCCGTTTCTTCACGCGCAAGGACGGATGGATTCACTCCCTGCCCAGCGTGGGGGCCAAATGGACCCAGACCCGCGACCTGCGCGGTCTTCCCAGCCAGACCTTTCACAGCTGGTGGGCAGCGCGCGGCCCGCAGTCGAGCCCGGTGTCGAGCCCGGTGTCGAGTAAGGAGGCAAGATGAGCGCGCCAACCTCAGTCCCCGGCCAATCCAGGCAACGGATAATCGACCGCATCCGCACCGCGACCCAGTCCGTCGCCAAAGACGCCTCTCAACTTACGGATGCCTATGCGGCTCTGCATCGCACCTATATCCGCCGCGGCGCGCTTTCCGGCGAAGCACGCATCGAGCTGATGCTGGAGCGTTTGCGCGAGTACGACGCCGAAGTCGTTGAATCAACGCCCGCGAACCTGCCGGCCGCCATCGCCGCCCAGCTCACCGCCAGCGGCAAGCACACCTTTGTCGCTCCCGAAGGCCTGCCCTCCGCGTGGCTCGCCAGCGGATTCGATTGGAAGATCGACCATGAGCTTGCAACCGCCGAAATCGAATTGGCCGAAGGCGTGGTCACAGCGGCCTTTTGCGGCATCGCCGATTCTGGAACCATCGTCCTCCACCACTCCCCGAACGAAGGCCGCCGGGTGCTTACGCTGCTGCCCGATTGGCACCTTTGCATTCTCCGCGCCAGCCAGGTGGTTGAAACACTGCCCGAGTACTTCGACCGCTGCCCACAGCCGCCGGCTTTGGCCACAACCATCTCCGGGCCTAGCGCCACGGCAGATATTGAAATGACACGCATCAAGGGCGTCCACGGACCGCGCTTCCTCCATGTGATCTTGGTACGCGATGAAATACGATTCACGACGAACATTGAATAGAGACCGGGACAAGCCGGCTCGGTAAGGGATAAGCAACCATGACGCATTCGGAATCCGCAATCTTCGACCTCGCATCTCGGGCTCTGGATTCTTTCCAGATCGAGATTCCCTCCTGGGGATTCGCCAACACCGGCACCCGCTTTGGAAAGTTCGCGCAGGCCGCCGCCGCTTCCTCCATCGAGGAAAAGTTCGCCGATGCGGCCGAGGTCAACCGCCTCACTGGCGTAACTCCCACGCTCGCCCTCCATGTGCTGTGGGATCTGCCCAACGGCATCGGAGATGTTCCAGAGGTCAAGGAACTGGAACGCCGCTTTGGCATTCGCGCCGGATCCATCAACCCCAACCTCTTTCAGGACCAGGAATACAAGTACGGTTCCCTCTGCAATCCCTCGGCGCAGATCAGAGAGCAGGCTGTGAGCCACATCTTGGATTCCATCGAGATTGCCAAGCGCCTCGGCTCCCGCGATCTCTCGCTCTGGCTGCCCGACGGCTCCAACTATCCGGGCACCCAGAGCATCCGCAAGCGCATCGGATGGCTTGAGAATGCCCTGCGCGCCTGCCATGACCAACTGGCGCCCGGGCAGCGCCTGCTGATTGAATACAAGCCCTTCGAGCCGGCCTTTTATCACACCGATATCGCCGACTGGGGTATGTCCTCCCACCTGGCGCGCCAGTCCGGCCCACAGTCCCGCGTCCTGGTCGATACCGGCCACCATTATTCCTCGCAGAATATCGAGCAGATCGTTGCCTGGCTGCTCCACACGGGTCTACTGGGCGGCTTCCACTTCAACGACCGCCGCTACGCCGACGACGATCTGACCCTCGGCTCCATCGACCCCTACCAGATCTTCCGCATCTTCCATGAGATCCATTCCGGCCTGGCCGAGAACCCGGAACTCGAGATCGCCTTCATGATCGACCAGAGCCACAACCTCAAAGGCAAGATCGAGGCCACCGTGCAGACCGTCGTCACCGCCCAGGAACTCTGGCTCAAGGCCGCCCTCGTCGATCGCGAACAGTTGGCCGACCTCCAGCAATCCTGTGACCTCGTCGCCGCCGAGGAACTTTTCCGCGGCGCTTTCTGGGCCGATGTCCGCCCGCTCGCCGCGGCTTGGCGTGAAGCCCGTGGACTGCCCGCCGACCCCTTGGCCGCCCTCCGCGCCGGGGGCTATGTGGAGCGCATCGGTCAGGAGCGTGGCAGTCGTCGTTCTGTGGTTAACAGTTACGCCTGAAATGTGGTTAACAGCCACGCCTGAAACGCGTTATCCTTAATTGCGCGCAAGTTCGCTATTGGAATTGGGCGCCAGGAGACAATCGGTTGCCGAAAGCGAAGATCAAACGGCTGTATCTGATTCCCATTCTGTCCAAAGCGCTCGACGTACTCGAACTCCTCGAGCACAACCATACCCCTGTGGCCCTCGAGGATGTCTACCAGGAGACGCAGATATCCAAGACCAGCGTCTATCGCATCCTCAAGACCCTCGTGCACCGCGGTTACGTAGCCCAGGCGCAGAACGGCCTTTACCGGTTGGTTTCCCGCCCCCGGCGTCTGCGCTTCGGCTTTGCAGCCCAGAGCGCCGAGATGCCCTTCTCCGTGGCCGTGGCCCAGAGCGTCACCGCCGCCGCCGCCGCTTCCGGCGTCGAATTGCTGATCCTCGATAACCGTTACGACCCCGACGTTGCCATCCAGAATGCCGAAGAGTTCGTCGCCAAGCGAGTGGACCTGGCCATCGAGTTCCAGGTCGAGGAGCGCGTGGCGCCCCGTGTGGCGCACATCTTCAAGAAGGCGGATATCCCGCTGGTGGCCATCGATGTACCACACCCCAACGCCACTTACTTTGGCGTGGATAACTTCGAGGTGGGCGTCGAAGCCGGCTCCCTGCTGGCACAGCACGCCCTGCGCAAGTGGAAGGGTGAAGTGGACTGGGTGCTCGGCGTCGGATTCGCAGAAGCCGGCAGCTTTGTCCAGAACCGCATCACCGGCGCCTTTGAGGGGATTCGCGACCGGCTCAAGGATATTCCCGCCGACCGCTTCGTCTCTATCGAGGGCCGGGGCATGCGCCAGACCAGCCAACTGGCGGTCGCCGAGTTCCTCCGCGGCCAGGGCAAGGGCCAGCACATCCTGGTCGCCGCCGCCACCGATTCCAGCGCTCTTGGTGTCCTCGACGCTGCGCGCGAGTCGGGCCGCGAACCGGACTTCGCCATCGTCGGCCAGGACTGCATCCCAGAGGTTCTCGAAAAGATGCGCTCCGGGACCAGCGCCCTCATCGGCTCCATCTCCCACGAAGTCGAAACCTACGGACCACGGCTCATACAACTCGGCATTGCCCTCCTGCGTGGCTACACCGTCCCTCCTTACAACTACGTCCGCCACAAAGCGGTGACCCCGGAAACACTGGGCGCAGCAGAGGCGGAAACCTAAGAAACCTCCGCGCAAGGCAGAGAAGCCCCGCATCGAGCTGCTTTGAAAGGGCGCGGCTAGTAGGTTGGGGTTTTAACCCCGACAGAATCCGCGCCACCGCATGGGCAAATGGGAAGTTGGGCTTTGGTCCCTGAGGGATTGTATTTTCAACAATTTGCATTCCCCCGGCGGCTAAAGCAACGTCCGGTTTGCTGTTCTTCCGGCACGGCTAAAGCATTTTCACTGTCTCTGTAATGCGTGCATCGTGGTCTCCCACCCTTCCGCCAGAAAAAAGGCGAAAGGATGGGGCACGGAGTGTTTGTG
>OCTA010005321.1_pt1 | contig 11172 bp, 6 predicted proteins | sample 1538991 | NCBI WGS metagenome assembly OCTA01 (sample SAMEA3539302, study PRJEB22396) | soil metagenome | biome: tundra; feature: field; material: soil | place: USA | collected 2010-05 | depth 0.15 m | reverse complement strand
CGACGAGCGTGTCTTCAACCGAGCAGTCTTTTACGTACGCCTCGCTCAAGGGCCCTGGCGTGAGATCGATTTGGTCGAATGACACCCTCTGAGACCAGGATGGGGCGTTGCGTACGGCCTCCGGGCGGCCCACGAAGCACACGCCGCTTGCCCCTGCTTCCTCGATATGGCAGCCGCGCACATGCACGCGACGGTTATAGCCGCTCAAGAAGACTGCATTGCCGCCGAGCTGATCGAAGAAACAGTCCTCGATGGCGATGTCTTCCCCGCCCTCAATGTAAAGAGCGCCGCCTCGATAGATGCGCCAGTCGCTGCGCAAAAGCGGCTCGCGAGTCTCCATGAAGGTGCGCAACGTGTGGCGGAAGGTCACCCCAGATAGAACGACGTTGCGCACATGAGGCGCCGAGGCGTCGCCTATGGTAACCAGATTCGAGAGGCGGACGACGTCGACAGCGGCTTTATCTAGATCGAGACCCGCGGGTGGATAAAAGTAGAGCGTTGAGGTCTGCTCGTCCAGAAACCACTCACCCGGTGCATCGAGCTCTTCGAAGATGTTCTCGACGAATCGATAGTCCCTGTGCATCGGCTGATTGCCCTGGTTAATCTGCCAGCCGCCCTCGTAGTGGAGCGTGTTGTCCGCATCCTTCCCGGTGATGCGATAGTGCAGGCTGCCCCATAGCGAGCGTTGCAGGGCGTGGATGTATCCGCCCGCAGGGTTCTTCCAGCGTGCAACACGCTCGGGACTGATCGCATCGGCAGCGAAACCATTGAGATAGCGGACATTTGGATCAAAATTGGGATAACGTGCCAAAACCTGGCGCCGATTGTTGATAAAAAGCTGGTCCGTGGTGGTGCCTGATGGAACGGTGGCTTGGAAGATCCCGTCCCGGTAAGGCTGCCAGGCAAGCTGAAGACGCGTGCCGCCACTGAGAACCGCCTCTTCGTGCGCGTAATTGGCAATGCGTAGGGGAGCGTTCGCAGCCGTGATGTGAAGCGGCTGAGCGAGTTCGTAGGTCCCAGCCCGCAGCAAGATGGTGGACCTTCCCAGCGAGCGGCTGAGCGCAATGGCCCGGTCGAGACTGCGCAGTGGATGGGCGAGGGTTCCGGGCGCATCATCAGCTCCCTTGGGACTGACAATGATGGCTTTGCGAGCGGATTCGGTCTCGGCAGGGAGAACGGGTAATGCAAGTGCAAAAGCTGCTGCGCCAGCACTGGCAATGAAGCTGCGACGGTCGAGCTGTTCCGCGAGCCCATTCATATAGCCAACTACCTCTGCGAGGAATTATGAAAAAGCCACCAGCGATGGTGGCTTATTTCCCCATTCTTATCCGATCCTTGGCAGCTACCTTCATACGATTCGCCCAAATACTGAAGCGCCTTTTGATGCTGCGTTCGCCACGAGGCTTACCAAAGTCCCGCTGCTGCGCAGGCCAAATTCTTCGAGAAATCAATTGAGCCTCGGTCTATTCCCTATTCCGACGAGAGGTGAGAATAGCAGCGAACTTGCACTCCTGTCAACGTTACAGTTATCGTTGTGTGGCACTCGGAGAACCAGCCATGTCGAAGGCCACCTGCGTGCAGCGGACTCCTTGCTCAAACTACGCGGCGGTAACCTGGGGATGACAATGTTAGGAGTACATAGATGCAGGAAGAGACGAATGATCTTAACCCATCACCCGGGGAATCCGGCGCGCCAGCTCCACAGAAGGAGCCGCAGCATCCGAGGATGAAGCCGGCGATCAGAGCCCGGGTCCCTTCATTTCGCGCAAGCGTCCAGAGCCACCAGCAACCAAGGCGGGTCCTCCTTGTGGGTTCACCCATAAGCCTGAAAGTTGCCTCTTCGATTCTTCAATGACTTACAGAATCTCACGCCTCATAAGTTAGAATAAGGATGAAGTTCCGCCGAATTCACTCATAAGGCTGAAGTTCCACTGAATTGCGCAGCATCGGCGAGAGAGTGACGTTGTAAATAGCTGAAAATAGGATCGATGTGGAGTCACAGGTAGACTCGGGCTTTAGCCCCGGGGACTTGTCCCCCGCCCGACCACTGACTGCTTGCGACTGCCCTAGAATCCCTGCCCAAACTCCGCAGCAATAATCCCCGCCCCCTTATCCGTATCCCCCGGCGGCGGCAGAATCCGCGGTGCGATAAACCCATACAGCCCCACCCCAGCAAAGCACAGTAGCGGCACCAGGTACCCCAACGCCATGCTCCCCGTGGCCCGCGAAATCGCCCCCAGCACCAGCGGGAAGAACGCCCCGCCCACGATCGCCATCACCAGCATCGATCCGCCCAGCTTCGTATTCTCACCTAACCCCTTCAGCCCCAGCGCGAAGATCGTCGGGAACATGATCCCTAGGAAGAAGCTCGCCGACACAATGCCCCACGCTCCAAGCATCCCCGGCCGCGTCACCGCCAGCGTCATCAGCAGCACATTCGCCGCCCCGTAAAGGCCCAGCAGCCTGCTCGGCGCAACGTGTTTCATCAGCGGAGTCGTAATGAACCGCCCCATCAGCATAGCCACCAGCGAATAGATGATGTAGTTTGCCGCGGCCTTTTCTCCCAGGGTCGTGTACTGCTTCAGATAAAAGATGATATTGCTCCACATGCAGATCTGTCCGCCCACATTCAGCACATTCGCTGCCACCGCAAACCATAGCTGCGGATAGTGCAGCAGCGCCCGGAAGCTCCCATGCCCGCCCGAATCCCCCTCATGCTCGCTCGTGATCGTCGGGAAGTGCATCCGCGACAGCAGGAACGCAAACAGCAGCACCGCCGACCCCAGCGCGATATATGTCGGCACCACCCGCATGATCTCACCATGCAGATACGGCACGTACGTCCCCACCGCCTTCATCGCGGCCACCTGCTCGGGCGTCTTCTCTACGCCCGATAGGATGAACTGCCGCCCGATCCACACTCCCAGAATCGTTCCCGGCGGATTGAACGCCTGCGCAAAATTCAGCCGACGCTCGCTCGTCGCCGCCGGCCCGAACTGCGCCATGAATGGGTTCGCCGCCGTCTCCAGTATCGACGCGCCGCACCCGACCGCGAACAGCGCCACCAGGAACGGAACGTACTTCCCGCTCACCGCAGCCGGCCAGAACAGCACCATCCCGGCCCCGAAGAGGCACAGCCCCGTCACCATACCCACCTTGTACCCCCAGCGTCGCATCACCAGCGCCGCCGGAATGGCCATGCAGAAGTAACCCGTAAAGTTCGCCGTCGAGACTAGCTGCGCCGAAAACGTTGACAGTTCAAACGACTTCCGGAACTGCTGCACCAGAATGTCCGTCAGGTTGTTCGACATGCCCCATAGGAAAAAGAGCACCGTCACCAGCACAAACAGCGCCATCTGCCCCACCGGGAATACCGGCACGCCCTTGGCGCTCTCTACATTGCTCCCCATCGTCGTCGAAATCTGCATCTCCACACTCCTGCTGTGCGTCTTGACCGGATTACGAAGCCGACCACTCACGCAGCGCAAAACAATTTCAGCTTACGTGACATATTCCTTCTATCAGACATTTCTTGAATAAACCAAATCGTCAGCTAATGCGCACTCACAATGAGATCACCGGGGACGGATTAGTGAAGTATTCCATTAAGCACGATCGCCTTGCCCGGCTGGATCTTAACCTCGGCCGATTGTTCGCCATAAAGCACCCGATACTTTATCGAATGATCGGCAGACAACTTGAGCGTTGTCAGATGGCCGTCCTTCCATTCAAGGTCTAACTTGGCCCCACCCCGCACGCGCACGCCCTTCAGGCTGCCGGTCTGCCATTGATTAGGGAGAGCGGGCAACACGGTAATTTCGGATTCAGTGCTCTGAACCAACATCTCAGTCATCGCGGCCGGACCGCCAAGGTTGCCATCAATCTGAAAAGGTGGACAGAGATCGAACATATCCGGCAGTGTATTGGTTGTGATCAAAACCTTCAGGTTGGCGTAAGCTTGTTGCGGATTTCGCAGCCGCGCCCAAAGGGCCGTTCTCCATACGTCCGACCATCCTGTTTCGCCGACTCCTCGCAATTCAAGCGTCTTGTTTGCGGCCGAGGCAAGGTCGGGAGTGTTTTCGAGACTGATATCATGTCCTGGATACAGCGAGTAGAGATGTGAGACATGTCGATGATGCGGATCGGTTTCCGGATAATCCTCGATCCATTCCTGTAGTTGGCCACGCGTGCCCACTTGCAACGGAGGCAGACGCTCTTCGGTCCGATCCAATTTCGACCGGAACTCAGCATCTATTCCAAGGGCTTCGGCGCCCCGTCGACAATTTTCGAAGAGCTCTCGAATAAGCTCAATGTCCATCGTGGAAGCGTAAGTCAGACGTGCCGGTCTGCCGTTCAAAACGTATGCATTTTCTGGCGATGTCGATGGATTCGTGACCAGCCGGCCTGCGAAGGGCGTCCCCGGCGGCCCCTCGACCAGCGTACCCAGGACGAACTCAGCGGCTTCCTTCATCGCGGGGTAGGCATCGCGCCGGAGAAACTCCCGATCACCGCTGAATTCGTAGTGGTCCCACATCTGGTTGGCAAGCCATGCCTCGCCCATGGGCCAGATTCCCCCTGTGCTGTCTACGGGTGCGGTTGCGGCCCAAAGATCGGTGTTGTGATGAAGGACCCATCCCTGGCTGTGGTACTCCACTTGTGCGGTTTTAGCGCCGCTCACTCGTAGTTCGCGGATCAAGTTCCAGAGTGGCTTCTGCGTCTCCCACAGATCCCCCGTGTCAGCCTGCCAATAGTTCATCTCGAGGTTAATATTTGTCGTAAATTTGCTACTCCAGGCCGGGCTCAGATCCTGGTTCCAGATTCCTTGAAGGTTCGCGGGTGGGCCGCCCGGACGGGAAGATGAGATGAGCAGGTAGCGACCAAATTCAAAATAAAGCGCAAGCAGGCTGGGGTCGTCGTTCTCGGCAAAAGTCTTGATGCGCCGGTCCGTCGTCTCAGTGGCATGATCTTCCCCAAGACGCAATTGAACACGGGAAAACAGACCGTGAAAATCCTTCAAATGTCTCTGCCGCAACTCGCCGTAGGACCGCTTTTCCGCATGCTGGACATAGCCTTGTGCGGCCCCTAAGGCATCTCCGCTGATGTCGCGGTAATTCTTGAAGCTTGTGGCGTTACTGAAGAGGATCGTGACCGTGTTCGCGCCGGAGATCTCAAGGCGCCCGTCGGAGGCGCGCACGGTGCCTCCCTCGGCCAGCACCTTCAGCACCGCGGCAAACCGCATCCCCGGCTGGTCCCAGGGACCCGTCCAGGTCCGGGGCGAGCTTTGCCGCGGCTGGATTTGACCAGTTAGCTGCAGCGTATTCTCCGCTGTGCTCTCCACATGGGTTCCGGCCTGCGGAGAATCCATCCCTACCGTAAAGCAAGCTGGCCCGCTTGGCTGGCTGTGATTCGAACTACAAGCACCTGGTCAGGAAAAGAAATGAAAGCTTCCCGCCGGAACGTGGCAGAGCCAACCTTATACGTCGTCTCCGCAGTTGCGTCGTTCAGGTCAAGGCCGCGACTATACTCCGTCGCTTGACCATGACCTGGAAAGTGGAGCCGCATATCGCAAAATGGCTGATATGGCATCAGCATCCTCGGCTGGCCCATCATCGACGCGGCAAGCCTTTCAGCCTCGGCCACTTTGCCGGCGAAGATAAGACTTCTGATCTCGTCAAGATGTGCATTGGAATCGGGAGCCACATAATCGTGCGGACCGCCGCCCCAGAGGCTGCTCTCGTTAATCTGCAGACGCTCATCTTCGGTTCCGCCAAATACCATTGCACCGATGCGACCGTTGCCCACAGGCAATGCCTCGGTCCATTGCTCGGCAGGCTTGTCGTATGTGAGCTTGAGTGACAACTGGGCTACTGCAAACGTCGGGTGAAACGCGACCACAGTCAGTAGATTTAGCGCTATTTTCAGTCTGAAACGCATTTTCCCACTCGGCATTCCGATCCTTTTCAACGACTCGACCAGCGAATAATCCTTTGATTGTGGCCCCATGATGATATTGCCCTTCCTGGCTACTTATCATGATTCCGGTTGATGTTAGAAAGTCGACTCGCTTTTGGTCGATTCTCACCTACTCCAGCGGGGCCCCAATCACACGCACATCATGCAATTGAATGGGTACTCCGTTGGGCGGGTAGAAGACAATACGCAGTTTTCTCGTCCGGCTTTCCGCAGGCATTCGTTCGGTAAAATCTGCCGCCACTGTGGTGTTGCTTCGTTTATCGACCAAAGTTCGCCCAGTTCCCCGCTTCGTCGGCGGATTGGATCGCGTACCCATACGCGGCGGGCGTTCCCAGGGAAAAGCGCACAGACCTGACGTCGCAGCGGTGCTCAAAATCTACCTGCCACCATACGTCGCCCGTCGCGGTTGGAGCCGGCTGCCAGTAGGTGTTTTGGTCGCCGTCATTAGCAAATCGGCTGGTGTGGTCGTCTATATTGGAACTGGAGTCTGTGGGACGGTCGAGGGAGACGTCGCCTTGCTGGCCGAGAACCTGAAGGCGCTCTCCACCATAGGAGATTACGGGCCGTTCTGCCGCGACGGGCGTCACGCCCGGCTTGAAGGGCGGCCCGCCTTCGGCTCCGATCGTGATTATGGCCGGTTTGAGGCCAGGTAAAGTGGCGCGGACGTGAATCTCGCCACTCTGATAGGAGCGCATCTCGATGGCGGCTTCACCGTCGCGGATAACGATATCGGAATCGGGAGCGAACTGGATGGATCGTCCGGTTGGAAACTCGCCCGGCCCTGAGACGATCTCAAGTTTCACAGGAGGGGTATTGGAAATTCTCTTTCCGGAGGCGTCCTCTACGGACACAATGACCTGCACATCGCCGGTGCCATCTGCACGGATGGGGCCGGGGATGTCAGTAGTCAACGCTAACTGGGACGCCGTACTCGGCTTGGCTGGCTCTGGCACCGCGACCCCGGTGTTGGTGTTGCGGTACCAGTACCATTGCGCCTTGGGGAGCCGGAAGTAATCCACGATACCCATGGTCCCTTCGCCAAGGAAGATGCTCCCGTGGTCGAAGGCGCACCACAGCACCACGCCGCTCCGCCACGCATACTCGGGCTGGCCTTTGATATCTCCCCATACCGGTTCAGAGGGGCCGGGCCGAACGCTATTAAAATCGCCGTATTCTGTCACGGCGTTTGGAATCCCCGAATTCATGAAGAGCCTTGCCCCATCGCCGTTGTAGCCGGCAACGTCACCGATGTGATCGATCTGGCCGCGTTGCACGCCTCCGATCGCCGCTGGGCGGGTGGGATCCAACTCGTGCGTCTCCTGTACAAGCTCGGCCAAAAATGTCCTCACTTGCGGCAGAACAGCACGGTTGGCGAAGTAGTCCTCGTTGCCCATGCTCCAGGCGACAATCGATGGGTGATTGTGATTGATGCGGATCATCTCCGCGAGACTGCGGCGGACGTTCTCCTCAAACGGCTTTTGGTCTTTTTCGTCGGGCGGATACGCGCTCGCCGTCCAGAAACCCTCTTTCGCGCCAGCTGTTCCCCAGAATGAATTTTCCGACCAGAGCATGACGCCCAGGCGGTCGCATTCATCGGCAAATACGGGCGAGTGAGGGTAATGCGAGCCGCGAATGAAAGTAAAGCCCGCCTCTTTGATGAGCCGGACGTCGCGCTTAATCCCAGCGTTGGTGACAGCATCGCCCCATTCGGCATGGTCCTGGTGCGCGTTCGCACCGTGGAAGAAAAAGTGTTCACCGTTCAAGAAGAAGCCCTGATCGGCGGTCCAACGGAACCAGCGGAAACCGAATGGGGTCACGTAATCGTCGACCACGCGCTTCCCGTCCAGGACGTGCGTGTGTGCGCTGTACATATTCGGATGCTGCGGGCTCCATAGAGCCGGCTCCGGCACTAAGGGCGTTTGCTGCTGGAAGGTGGTCGTGGTATTGGCTGGAACACTCTCGACCGACTGTGCGGTCGAGACCTTGCGGCCAGCTGCATCCAGAATGTCGGTGATCAGTAAGAAATGGCGCTCCCGCTCACTGTCGTTCCGTATATCGGTGGCAATGTGCACGGGCCCGCCGGCCTTCGCCAATCCGGGAGTGGTCACAAACGTGCCGTGCCAGTCCACATGCAAATCTGAAGTTGTGACTAGATACACGTTGCGATAGATTCCGCCATTGAAGTTGTGCTCGCCCGCGCGCGGATTGAGTTGGGGATTCCAATTGTTATTGAGCCGGACGCCGATGACATTGTCACCACCATGCAGTTCTTTGGTGATGTCCATGGAAAAGCCAGTGTAGCCGCCCAGATGCTCGCCCACTCGCTGGCCATTGACGAAGACCTCAGCGTCCTGAAAGGCCGCCTCGAACTCGATCGCCATTCTTTGACCGGAAGCAATGTGCTTCAGAAGAATATGTTTCCTATACCAGCCATAGCCGATGTAGAACTTCGAGCTGCCGAAGTACGGAATGCCAAAGGAATGAGGCAGCCCAACGCGCTGCCAGCTTGCGTCATCGAGGCGAACCGCCTGCGCACCCTGCACATCTCCAAGGACGAAACGCCAGTCGGAATCAATGAGCATGCGCTGCCGCACTGCCTCGGCATGCGATTCGACAGCGGTCGCAGCCAGCACGAAAAGCAAGCTGTTTATCGCCAAGACAATCTTCAGATGATCTAGTTTCAACATTGCTCCCCAAGGCGTTTAAACCAGTGATATGGACCCATCTGATCGGTCGTCGCGGGTGAGTAGACGCCTGTAGCCCGCGGTTGTCTGCTCGTCCATCTCGATCCACTTCGAGTCCATCCCACACATCGGGCGGAGAGGGCGAGTCCGGTAGTGATTTTGTATTGTCGAGGCCGAATGCTAACATCGCAGAGCGGGATCTGTCAACGATACAGTTAGCGTTTACACAAATGCGTACTCAACCATAACTGGGACGCCTTAGATTCTCACCTGAATTACGATATGCCGCTAAATCAGTCAGATAGGTGTATCGGTTTCGCCTTGCTGTGCCACGGAAAAACCGTGCGCAGCACAGGCGAAGAACAAGGTGCAGCCAGATCGGGCACGACCAGATCTACGGCAGAGCCGTCGACGACAGAGCTCAAGGCGCTAACGGCAGTCTTGAACTGGCGAACTAATCAGCTTGCCGTTTGCGGCGGGGACTAGGATTGAAAGATAAAAACTCCGCCGACCCGCGCAGCGCAGGCTCTTGGTCGCGGCTGAATGAACGGAGATAGCGATAAAGTAAACTTTATCTTTGCGGGCCACAAATCTAAAGCCGTCTGGGAATTTCTTTTCGCCAGCAAGTGCGTCATCTAGAGGTCTGAAAGCTCCCTAGATTTGTTGTCAAGTGGCTCAAATCGCTGCTAGTGGCAATTTGCGTTGAAACACAGGTTTTGGTTAAAGAACTTCATGACGTGATTTTGGAAGCGATCAGCCACTGCGCTGGTGTGAGTGCCTGGATAGATCTCGAAGCTGTTGACGATTCCGTAGCTGTCGAGGATGTCATGCAGTTTGCCGGCGTCGATCCGCAGTCCGTCCTTGTCGCCAACATCTATCGCAATCGCGCGATATTGCCGCAGATTTCCAATGTACTGGTCGATGAAAGCCAGCGGAGCATTCGCCGCCCATTTCGCGAGTACATCCGGTTGAGATACGCCATCCTTTGTGGGCAGGTCGAGATAAAACGGGGGATTCTTCGGATCGGGCGACCACGCGGCCGCGGAGGCTAGCTGAGCCTGAACGCCGAAGGGCAGGGCGGCCACGTCGGCAGGGGTCTTCACCGCGGCGAGTGTTTTCTCCAGCGAGGAGTTGCCCGGTCCGCCGCCCATTCGGGCAGACATGCAGCAGGGGCTCATGATGTAGAGACTGCCGAATACGTCAGGATATTTCATGCCAATCCGGGACGCTCCGTAGCCTCCCATGGAGTGGCCGACCAGGCCGCGACTCACTCGATTCGGGATGGTCCGGTAATGAGCATCGATGTATGCGACGACATCGTGCGCGACGAATCGCTCGAAGTCTCCAGTGGTGACCGAACTGGAATACATGGAGCCGTTGTGCACGGTCTTGGAATCCGGCAACACAACAATCATCTCTTTTGCGCCAAGTGCGAAGGCGCCTTCGATCGTCTGCGGCACATGGATTTCGTGGGTCCATTGCTCGGCGCCGATTGAATAACCGTGCAAGGCATACAAAACAGGGTAGCGCCGCGATTTTGATTTCGCATAGCTTGGCGGCAGGAAGACGATGACGTCGCGGTCAACGGCATCTCCTTCCAAATTGCCCTCGAGAGCGGTGCCGTGCACTTTGATGTGCTCCACGGTAACAGGCTTCGCACCAGGCACGACCGCAGGCACTTCAGTACTCACCTGTGCTTCAAGCCCGGCATAGAAAGTGACAGCAAGCCCCAGAGTCACGACGCTCAACCGTTTTGCCGTCTTCATATCGATCTTTCTCCCTTAGAATGGAAAAATTGTTTTCGGAACTAGATGAATAGTCGCCACGGCTGATGGCGAAATAACGAACCCAGACGGTCGAGTTGGACCTCCGGCCTGCCCTGGATCACGCGGCGCTTCAGCGGTTGTTCGCGCTTCTTGCAGGACTGCGTAAAACGCGGGCTTAGGCTTGCCTTGGCGATCGAAGAGCAAGGGATAATTTGTCCGTCCCCGCGTAGGAAAGTTATTTAGCCACGAGCCACCATCTGTTACTCCCCAGAATGTCACCCGACCGATCGAGGCATGGTGCTGTACAAACACCTTAAAGAATTCCGAATAGCGTTTGGCGAGCGCTTGCTGCATCTCGTCCGGAAGTCCGTTCACGTAGGGATTCGATTGCGCCGTCCCGGCGGCTGTCGTAGAGACATCAGCCGAGTCTGACCGGGTGGTGCGAGGGAGAATGTCAACGTCCAACTCGCTGATATTCACCTGAAGACCCAACGCCGCAAACGTCTCGATCGTTAGCGCTTCTGTCTTGGCATCCGGGCCGTCGAGATGCAAGTGGCCTTGCAACCCGATGCCTGTGATCGGAACTCCGGCCGCTTTGAGTTTGCGCATCAGCTCTACGGCGCCTTTCCGCTTGGCTTCGTTCTCCAGCGAGTAGTCGTTGTAGTAAAGTTGGGCGTTTGGGTCCCCCTCATGCGCGAACTGGAAGGCCTTCACAATAAAGTCGTCGCCGATAATCTTGTACCATTGTG
>OCTA010005320.1_pt1 | contig 11172 bp, 6 predicted proteins | sample 1538991 | NCBI WGS metagenome assembly OCTA01 (sample SAMEA3539302, study PRJEB22396) | soil metagenome | biome: tundra; feature: field; material: soil | place: USA | collected 2010-05 | depth 0.15 m | reverse complement strand
GAAAACGTCAGTCAACCCCGACACTTCGGGGGCTTGCACAGACTCCCGCGCGCTTACCGCAAGTTTCGTGAGGTCTGGTCGGTTCGAGTTTGGGAGGGTTGGATCTGTTTGGGCAGCTGGCGGGTAAGAGGTTCGCCGCTCAGACGTGCGGGGGGGGAGCCCTTGCCCGCCCAGAAGACGGACTTCCGACACGGCTTCCGTCGGGACGACTACCCCGATTATTGGGAGCGTTACCTGAATCGTCTTGGCATCGGAACGGCTGGGCGCGCCGTTCGCGGTGTCAGTTTTGAGCTGGCGCTTAGCTCGTCTAAGATTCCAAACGGCCGCGCATAGGTCTGAGCGCGGTTGGTGGCCAAGCGGAGGGTTCATGCGTCGGCTCTATTTCGTCGTCTCGTTCTTACTCCTGTCGTCAAATGGGTGCGGTTCGGCAGGCGGCAACACGACGGGGACTGGCGGCGCTGTCGGGAACGGCGGTGCGACGGGCGGGGTCGTTGGCGCGACGGGCGGGATCGGCGGCGCGGGCGGCGAAAGCGGTGGCGGTGCCGGTATCGGGGGGAAAGGCACCGGCGGCGCGGGCGGCACGAGCGGGGCCGCGGGGAGCAACGGCCCCGCCGGAACTAACGGCGGCGCCGGTACTGGTGGCGCTGCGGGAACGAACGGCGCCGCGGGTACCAATGGCGGGGCGGGGGCGAATGGAGCCGCCGGCACGAACGAGGCGGGGGGGACCACGGGGAACGGCGGGACGGGCGTCGACGGAGGCGCGCTGCCGCTCGACGGCGGCGGATCGATCCAGGCCCTCCCACTCTCGACAAACGACTTGGTGTTCGATTCGATCAGGGGCGTGCTCTACGCCACGAATAACGGCACCCCGGACGCGGGGAACAGTGTGCTCACCATCGACCCTGCCTCCGCGAAGGTCACGGCGACGTTGCCCATCGGGGGTCTCCCGACTGTTCTTGCCATTTCCGACGATGGGAGCGCTCTTTACGTCGGTGTCAGCACGCCCGGTGGGTCCTTCTCGCCGACCCCGCAGATCGACGGAGCCAACACGGTGTGCCGCATCGACCTTACTTCGACGACTGCCGGGCCTCTCGTCTCCCTGGGGAGCACCAACATCACCGCCGGTCAGATCGCCGCCGTGCCCGGATCCTCGACACAGTTCATGGTGTCGCTCCGCCAGCCAGAGGTCACGCCGGAGTTTGCGGGCCTGGCGCTCTACGACAGCAGCACGCTGCTGGCGCATTGGAGTTACCCCTACACCACCGACAACATTACCTTCTCCGGTCCCTCGACCCTCTTCGGGTGCAGCAGCACCACGGAGCCCTCCGAGCTCGTTCAGTTCAGCGTCACCTCGGCCGCCATCACCCCGCGGATGACGGTAAGCGGTTTGATCACCAACGGCGGCGCGCGAATTACCGCGAACGGCGGCTGGATCTTCGCCAGTGACGGACAGACGGTGAGCGCGGCAACCATGGCCTCCGTCGGCACCTACAACGACACCGCCGCCAAAGCGCCACTCATTTCGGTCGTCCCCGCTGCCGACGGAACAAACGTCTGGTTTCTGGGCGAACCCAACATGGGCGGACCGACCTTGCTCCAGTTCGACCGGACGACGTTTCAGCTGCTTCGGACCATTTCGCTCGCCCCGGGGTACATCGAAGGGAACCTCTATGGTTTGACCGGGCTGGTCCAGTGGTCCCCGACCGGTTTCGCCTTCCGTTCCTACTCGAACATCTTTCTAGTGACGGTGCCGAACTGAACGGTTCCGGCGGGCAGCGGCCCATGAGGGCTTACGGCTATGGGAGCTTCACGGACCTACAGACTCAGATTCCCAAATGCTTGTGCCTGAACGGCTTCTCGGCACGACCGACCATCGAGTGAGTAGGACCGTAGAACCCCCGCCCTTCCGTTTTGTGGAGCTGAACGGGATCGAACCGTCGGCCTCCTGAGTGCGATTTCGGGGTGAACTGAACATGAACCGGTAGTTACAATGACCAATCGTTCCCTCGACAGGCGAAACGTCAGCAATTGTCGCCACTTGGGTTGGGAACGATTCGATTTTCAGTCGAGCGAGCGTGGATCCCTCCCGGAGGAGATCGATGAGGCGCTTTCCCCAGACTCGCTTGCACGCCAACGTACTTCCGAGGGGTTCGTGCTTGCCGTCGTGGCTGACGCGAGCCCTGCCACCGATGCCGTAACGGGAACACCCGTCGGTACCGACTTCCAGTCTCCCGCTTGAACCGGCGCCAGGCCTCGTCCTTCAGCGCGGCGGCGTCCGCTCCGGGAAGCGTTGCTCGGGAAAGTTTCGGCGCGCCGCGGGGCCCAGATAAGAGCGCGCTCGCGGCCACCTTTCCAATCAACAAGCGGCGGCCTGCGGACAGGTTTAAAGGATGACATCTTCGCCCGCGATCGTGGCTCTCGCATTCGGATTGTCGTTAGGAATCATAGGTTGCGGAAGTTCAACCCCCGGGACATCGAGTTCGGGGGGAACCGGCGGATCTACAGTCGGCACGGGAGGCAGGGCCGCCGGTGGCTCGACCGGCGGCTCGTCCACAGGTGGCTCGGCCACGGGCGGCAGCGCGAGTGGCGGGACCGGAAGCGGCGGGAGCGCGACCGGCGGGACCGGAAGCGGCGGGAGCGCGAGTGGCGGGACCGGGAGCGGCGGGACCGCGACCGGCGGAACTGCAGGTGGCGGAGCTGCAGGTAGCGGGACCGCGGGTGGCGGAGCTGCAGGCAGCGGAAACAGGGGCGGCAATGCCGCGGGCGGTGGGGCGGCTGGCGGAAGCTCCGGTGGCGCTTCGACTGGCGGAAGCTCCGGCGCCAGCGGAGGCGGGGGAGCTGCCGGAGGCGCGAGCGCCGCGGTTCCGAGCAAAGGCTGTGGCGTCACGAATGGCGCGAAAACGCTGACCACCGGCGGCATGTCGGTGGCGAACGGTCTTCCCACGTCGACCAGACTCAACATCACGAGCGGCGGCATGAGTCGCGAATACATCGTCGACATTCCGGCGAATTACGATCCGACGCACCCGTACCGCCTGATCTTTTCTTGGCACCAGGCGTACGGTTCGGACACCGGTAATGCGATCGGCCAATATCCCGCCTTCAATGGTCCTAATTTCAACGCACAGGACTACGCCTTCTTCGGTCTCCACCGCGAAATGACCGCGGCGAACGATTCCGCCATCTTCGTAGCGCCCGAGGGAATCGGCAACCTTCCGTGGGATTTCCAGCGAGACAGCGTCCTCTTCGACGACCTGCTCGCCCTCGTCGATACCAACCTGTGCATCGACGACAGCCGGGTCTTTTCCACGGGCTTCAGCTTCGGCGCGATGATGAGCTATGCCCTTTCGATCACGCGCCAGACGAAGCTGCGCGGGGTCGTCGCCATGGCAGCGGCCAACTACAATCTCCCCAATGAGCCGACCGATACGAATGCGGCGCCGATCGCGTACATGGGGACAACCGGCATGAGCGATGCCACTTGTCCGTGGGTCGGCAGCGACGCGGCGAAGCAGGGCGGGAAATACTGCGACCTTGAGCACGCCCAGGACAACGGATGCACGATTCCCGCCGGCAACAACATCCCGACGACGACGGTCGGCAGCAAGAAATACCTCTGCTACGACTTCGCAGGGTGCAAGGCGGGTTATCCCGTCAAAGTGTGCACGTTCGATGGCGCGCACACCCCGGCGAGCGTGGATGACGGCACTTCGACCGGGGACGACGGCCTGAAGGCCTTCATTCCACCGCTGGCCTGGAATTTCATCGCGCAGTTCTGAGTAAGCCAGCCGGTCGGCAAGCCGTCGCGTACGGGTTCGGTCTCAGCTGGTGAAGGACCTCCGCCCTCGTCGCCCGCCAGGGGCCCCTGTGGGCGTGCAGGCTGTAACGAATCTTGGCCACAGGGCGAGAGGCTCTGACAGTTCTTCCTGTGCGCCACAAGTCTACGAATTCGTCGATTCCTGTCATTCTATCGTCTCTTTTCGCCCTTCTGATCGGTGCAGGCGCCGGTTGCTCGACGGGACCTGCTTCATCGAGTAGCGGCGGAAGCGGCGGCACCTCGGCAAGCGGCGGCGCCGCTGCAAGCGGTGGAACAACCGGGTCTGGCGGCACGGCGAACACCGGAGGCTCGTCCGGCAGCGGGGGGGCGATGTTCACTGGCGGCAGCACGGGCAGCGGCGGCGTCGCTTCGGGCGGCGCTGTCGGCTCCGGCGGGGCAACTGGAACCGGTGGCGGGACAGCGACAGGTGGTTTTCAAGGCGGCGGTGGTCGCGCGGGCTCGGGCGGCGCGGTCGGGTCCGGCGGGGCCGCCGGAACCGGTGGCGCCGCAGGAAAGGGCGGTTCTCAGGGCGGCGGTGGCAAGGTCGGTTCAGGCGGCAACGCGGGCTCCGGCACGGCCGGGTCCGGGGGCAGCGGTGGAGCGGCGGGCAACAGCTGCCCATCGGGGTCTCCGGACATTACGGGCACCATCAACAACACCGGTCCGTGGAACGACACGACGGGGAAGCACATCCAGGCCCACGGCGGCGGGTTCATCAAGGTCTGCGACACCTGGTACTGGTTCGGGGAGGACAAGACGCTGAACACGAACGGAACGGGCAACTTCCACGCGATCAGCTGTTACGCGTCCAAGGATCTGGTCACCTGGGAGCATCGCAACTCCGTCGTCACGATCAGCACGGCTTCCGTGTTGAACAACAACAGCCTGATCATCGAACGGCCCAAGGTCATCTACAACGCTTCGACGAAGCTGTTCGTGATGTGGGCCCACTGGGACATGGAGTCTTGCTCCGGCGCGAGCGGCAGCTATTGCGACTCGGAGGCGGTCGTCTTCACCAGCCCCACCGTGGACGGCAACTACACCTACGTGAAGCACTTCCAGCCCAATGGCGATGGTTCACGTGACTGCACGCTGTGGCAGGACCTCGACGGCACCGCCTATTTCGTCTCCACCGGCGGGCCCGGCGGGAACGCGGCGGGAGACTTCCACGACACGGAGGCCTACCAGCTGACCAGCGACTATCTGAGCGTCCAGAACACCACCAAGATCTGGGCTTCGGATACGCGCGAGGCGTACGCGTTCTGGAATGTCGGCGGGAAATACTACGGCGTCAGCTCGGGTCAGACCGGCTGGGCGCCCAATCAGGCGGCCTACTTGACGTCGACCGGCACGATCGACGGACCGTGGAACAACAGCTTCGTCGGTCTCGGCACGAACGGCTCGACCTGGAGCTCTCAGCCGACCTACGTGATTCCGATCGTGGGGAGCCAGACGACGACGTACATCTACGCGGGCGACATCTGGAACTCGAACAACCTCAGCCTCTCGACCTACCTCTGGCTCCCGCTCACCTTCGACGGCACGACGTGGCACCTGACTTACGCTGCCCAGTGGTCCATCAATCTCGCGACGGGCGTGGTTACGACCAACTGATCGAGACAACCCGCCGGTCATAGCGAGCATCGCCGCTGTCGCCGTGACGCACGACGGGCGTACGAATCTTGGCAACAAGAGCCCACGTCCCGACAGGTATACGTATGTCCTGCAGGCTTACCGTCGGGATCGCCTCGATCTGGTTCTTGGTGTTGTGCGGAGTCGCTCGTGCGCAGACCACGAAAACATTCATCAACTACTTCCAGCCGACGCCTATCACCTGCTCGCTCACCACGAACGCGTGGGGCTGCACCGCGACGGGATCGACCCCCCCCAACTGCGTTTCGGGCCAGGGCGTCGTTCCGCGGGACACCTGCAACGGGATCGAGAGCTCGACAAATCCGCCCGGGTATTACTACTGGGACGGCACCGTTATCCTCGCTCCCGACGGGACCTTTCACATGTTCGCCGACCGGTGGGCCGGCTCCCAGGGGTTCAACCCGGGCTGGCAGGGTTCGGATCCCATTCATGCGGTCGGAGGCAAGAGCGCGCTCGGCCCCTATACCGACAAAGGGTACGCCTACAGCAACTCGAGCTTCGGCAGCGACCCGCACCACGGGCACAACAGCCAGGTGGTCGCGCTCCTGAACGGCACGTACGCCATGATCGTCAGCGAGGTCGTCCCGTTCACGATCTTCACCGCGAGCTCCCTGGACGGTCCCTGGACCCCCTGCTCCGGCTCGCCCGGCTCCGGGCTGAGCGTCCCGTCGGGGTTCGGTGGAAACACCAACTACGCCTCCAACGTCAGCCTGGTGGTCCGACCGGACGGCAACTTCGAGATCACGCAGCGTCACGGGCTGATCGCGCTCAGCACCGGCGGGATCTGTGGACCGTACAAGGCACAACAACCGACGAACACCTATCCATCGAACGAGGCCATCCCCTCCCAGTACAGCGCCAGCATCTTCCCCAACAAACAGAAGCATTCGGATCCGATGGGACCGTCGACGGTCGAGTCCACGTACACCCTCGCGGAGGACCCGGTGATCTGGTTCAGCGGCGGGCAGTACCATGTCCTCTACGATTATCCGGACGATCGCGTCGGCTATCACCTCACGTCGACCGACGGCATCCACAACTGGACCGACCAGGGATTGGCCTACGATCCGCGCTACGCGCAGCAGATCTTCGGCTACACGGACGGCACCGTCGACCACTGGTACAAGATGGAGCGGCCGAACGTCGTCCTCGAGAACGGGCTCATCACGCACGTGACCTTCGCCGTGAGCGACGTGGACAAGAACAACCAGATCTCCGCCGGCACGAACCACGGCAGCAAGGTCATCGTCGTGCCGTTCGACGGCGTGACGTTCGACAAGGACACCGGCGTCGGGACGGGCGGTGCGGGTGGGGGCGCGGGCGGTGCCGGAGCGGGCGGAAACCACGGCACCGGCACCGGGGGCGCGGCCGGCGGCGGCGCGGGAATTGGCGGTCAAGGCGGCACGGGAGGAGCCTCGGCGGGAACAGGCGGGGCGGCAGGTTCGTCGGCAAGGGGAGGGAGCGGTGGAGGCGTGGCGGCGACGGGAGGCGTCGGCGGAAGCTCCAGCGGCGGTCACGGCGGGTCTGGCAGCGGTGGCTCGATCGGGACCGGAGGCGTTCAGGGCACAGGCGGGAGCGGCACCGGTGGGATCACAGCCGGTTCGGGGGGCATATCGGGCGGTGGTGGTACCCTGGGCAGCGGCACGGGCGGGGCTTCCGCGACCGGCTCGGGCGGTGAGCCAGGCACGGACGGTGGGAGCGCGGGTGAGGGCTCGACATCGAGCGGCTGCGCGTGCGCTGCGGCCGATGCCCGGGAGAGCTCCCATGGTGGGCGCGATGTCTGGTTCACGGTGGGCCTTGCGTTGGCCGTCGCCATCGGGCGTCGGCCTCGCGGGGCTCGACGTCCATAGGCCGATCGGCCTATTCCAAAACATTCAGCAGAGGCTGAACCTGGCTCATTGGCCGGGACCACGTTGCGTGAGAGCGCACCCGCCCTTGGGAGTAACCTGGAGATTCCATGAATAAGAAATCGCTTATGGTCGTCGTGTTGTCGTTCGCGGCGGCTTGCTCGAGCAACGGTCCCGGCTCGGGAACCGGTGGATCTCAAGGGAGCGGCGGGTCGGGAACAGGCGGGACCCCTGCGACCGGTGGTTCGCCAGGGACAGGCGGCGCCACGGCGACCGGCGGTTCGACGGGCACCGGCGGCGCGAGCGCGACCGGCGGCTCGACGGGAACGGGGGGCGCCGGCCCGACCGGTGGCGCGAGTGGAACCGGCGGTGCGCATACGACCGGCGGGTCGAGCGGGACGGGTGGGTCGAGCGCGACCGGCGGATCGTCCGGCGCCGGCGGGAAAGTCGGGAGCAGCGGGAACGGAGGCTCGGCGGGTGGCGCTGGAACGGGCGGCGGCGGCGGCTCGGTTTCCAGCGGCGGTCACGGGGGAACTACGACCGGCGGCGCAACGGGCGCGGGCGGCGCGGCGGGCTCGACGTCAACGGACGGCGGGACCTTGCCGGGATGGGTGCTCACCTGGTCCGACGAATTCAACGGCTCCGACGGCTCGGCGGTCGATTCGACCAAGTGGGTCTACGACACGGGCGGCGGCGGCTGGGGGAACAGCGAGCTCGAGTACTACACGAGCGGCACCGCGAACGCGGTCCAGCAGGGCGGGAACCTGGTGATCACGGCGACCACTGCCAACGCCTCGAGCTACACCTGCTCGTACCCGTCGAACGGACCCTGTCACTACACCAGCGCGCGTCTCAAGACGCTCGGCAAGTTCAGCCAGCAGTACGGCCGGTTCGAAGCACGCATCCAGATGCCGGAGGGGCAGGGGATCTGGCCAGCGTTCTGGATGATGGGCGACAACATCAATACGGCGAACTGGCCGGCTTGCGGCGAGATCGACGTGATGGAGAACATCGGCAAGGAGCCGACGATCAACCACGGCAGTATTCACATGCCGGCGTCTGGCTCGACCAGCGACGATCAGCTGACGGGGATGTACACCCTGTCGGGTGGTGCCAAGCTGGGCGACGCCTTCCACACCTACGCGATCGAGTGGACGTCGAGCCAGGTCACCTTCTACGTCGACGACATGCTGTACGAGACGCAGACGAAGGCCGGGGCGACCGGTCGCACCTGGGAGTTCGACCACCCGTTCTTCATCCTTCTGAACGTCGCCGTGGGCGGCACCTGGCCCGGATCGCCCGACTCCACGACGACCTTCCCGCAGACCATGAAGGTCGACTGGGTCCGCGTGTATCAGCCCGCAAACTAGGCTGCCCGCGACGTCGCGAGAGCTCCGAAGCCCCCAGTCGGCCACCGTCCAAACTGTCGCGCCCGCAGCCGCCGCCCGAGGTGGACGTTGGCCGGGTTGTGGGTCGAGAGATTGTAGGGTGATGCCCAGTTCCCGACCGCCCATCCGGCGGGGATGGTCGTCGCGTCAAAGTCTTCTCGCCACTGCTGCTGGAACTCCCGTTCGCGTACGAGGAGTACTGAACCCAGTCGATGTACTCGTTCACCGGCAGGATGGAAGGGTCGAGGACCCCCCCAAAGGATGAGTTGCCGACCCAGACGTTTGGAGCTGGGAGTCGCCGGAGCTGCAACTGGCCACCAGAGCGCAGCAGGCGATCCCTACGACGATCGAAAGGACACGGCGTGACGCGTACATCAGAAGACGCCCAGGAGAGATCGTTCTCCAGACAGTTGCCGAACGAGCCAATTGGGGTCATCTCATTTTCGGCGTTCACGGGACAAATGAGATGCACGTCAGCCTCGCCGCCCCCGCCGCCTCCCTGCGCAGAGGGCCACGAGGAGCACGAGTGCGAGGCCCGCTGGGCGATCACGGCTGCCTTCAGCGGTGGTGCACGAGCAACCGGCGGTGGCGTCTCCGTTGGTGTCGGCCGGCGGAAAATTTCCGCCCGTCCCGGACCCGGCTTGGCCCGTTCCGCCGCTTCCCGGGGCCGCGCCGCCGGTGCCGCCCGAGCTTCCCTGGCTGCCGCCCGTGGAGGCGGTCGCGCCGCCGCTGCAGACCGAGGTGCCGCCCGGTCCGCCGGCCCCGCCGCTAACGCCTCCAGTGGTCACCGTGGAACCTCCGTGACCGGCCGGGCCTCCGCCCGCCGCTCCGCCCACGCCGCCGCTTCCGATCACCGCGCCGCCGTTCCCGCCTGTGCCGGTCCCCGTCGTCCCTCCAGCGTGGCCAGCCTGCCCCCCGCTTCCCGAGCCTCCTGTGGAACCGCCCTTCGCTGACCCTCCGCCTCCCGAGCCGCCGGTCGCACTACCGCCGGCACCGCCCGCTCCACCGGCGCCGCCCCAGGCGTACTGCATTCGATCCAGGCCCGATTGATTGCCCACGGACAGCGTGACTGCGGAGCCGGTCCCAGACTTGGTCATCATACTGTACCAGTCGCTGTCCTTGAGGCCCGCCCAGTAGAAGCTCCCCATGTTCCAGGCGCGCAACTGGCTGCTCATCCCGCGGATGTAGGCCTCGAAGTAGTTCGCCGGAGACTGGCTGTAATCGAGAGAGCCGTAGCTGACTCCGTTCTTGCTGCCGGGGCTCATCGGCCCACCCCATTCCGTGCACACCGTGCGGTCGGCGTAACTACCGACCTCACCCTGGAACTGACTCACCCATTGGGACTCACTGGTCCAGGTATCGGAGCCAAAGAAGCTGTAGTCGTGCACGCCCAGGAGGCAGCCGGCGAGAGCGCTGGCGGAGCCGATGTTGGGAACGTTCTGGGCATCGCCGGTCCCGTCGAGGATGACCCTGCTCTTCGGGGCGGTCGGAAATTGCGTGAGCCAGCTGCTGTACAGCGAGATGAGGTCGGTCGTGCTGTACATGTTCGGCTCGTTGAAGATCTCGAAGTAGGCGTCGGCGTTGCCGCCATACTTGTCGATCACCGTCTTCCACATGTTCCAGAACGCGTTCATGTCCGGTGGCTTGTTGGTCTTGGCGCTGTCCCAGTAGCACAGCACGACGATGCCCTTGGAGAGGACCGCATCTATCGCGCCCGTGTACGTGCCCCAGTAGGTCGAGACGGTCGCCTCGTTGATGGGCATCCGGACGGCGTTGGCACCTAGCTTCGACACGAACTGTGTCATGACGCTGGTTCCCGTTGCCGAGGCCGAGGCGTAAGTGTCGGACGAAGAGAGACCCGAAACGTAGATGACGCCTGACTGGAAGTTGTCCCTCGGATCGGCCCAGTTGACGCCCCTGAATTGACTGGTGGTCGCGCGGGTGAATGGGGCGGCCAGCAGGACGACGATGAGCAGCAGGCCTTGGCTAGTCCTCACCCCTTTCACTGTCAGCGCTCGGCGCCTTGTGCAGAGAGAAGCGTATTTTCTGTCAACAGGAGGGGGCCGCGGAACAGTTCATGAGACTTGACCCCCACCTGCGAATCGATCCCTTCGGCCTCGCGCTGTGCTGCGGCATCGCCGTGCACGGACGGGGTGGTCGCCGTCCGTGCGTGCAGTGCGCTGAGAGCGTTTCTTGTGACGAGCCTGGCTCTCGCCCTCGCTTCTTGTTCGGGGACGAGTGACGGCAGCGGTGCAGGCGGGACGTCTGGACTTGGCGGCAGCGGTTCAGGTGGCTCGCCAGGCAGCGGTGGCTCGGGTTCGGGCGGTTCGGGCTCGGGCGGTTCGGGTTCGGGCGGCGTCTCCAGCACCGGCGGTTCGGCCTCCGGGGGCCATTCAGGCGCTGGCGGCACGGCTTCGGGGGGCGTCTCGGGCACTGGCGGGTCTGGTGGTTCTGGCGGCGCGGCAGG
>OCTA010005319.1_pt1 | contig 11173 bp, 9 predicted proteins | sample 1538991 | NCBI WGS metagenome assembly OCTA01 (sample SAMEA3539302, study PRJEB22396) | soil metagenome | biome: tundra; feature: field; material: soil | place: USA | collected 2010-05 | depth 0.15 m | reverse complement strand
CTCCCGCAATCCGCGGAAACAGGTAAAACGCGCCATCGGGCTCGGGCACGGTCACGCGCGGCATGCCACGCAGCGCATCGAGACACAGGTCCCGGTTCGTCCGCAGGCCCTCCAGCATCCGCGCCAGTTCTTCCTCGCCTTCCATCAGCGCGGTCTCGCCGGCTTTCTGCGTGAAGCTGGCAGCGTGAGAAACGATGAATTCGTTCATCTGCGCCGCCTTTTCGGCCAGGTCTCGACGCGCGATCAGGTAGCCCAGGCGCCATCCTGTCATCCGGTACGCTTTGGAAAACGATTGCACCACGATCACCGCGTCGTCGCGCGAGGCCAGGCGTAGGATGGATGGCGCCGGCTCGCCCAGGCGCGCGCCCAGGTAATTCAGCCGGTCGTAGACTTCGTCGGCCAGCAGCCACAAATCATGGCGGCGCGCGAAATCGAGCAGGCGCTGCTGGTCGGCTTGGGTGGCCACCCAGCCCAGAGGATTCGAGGGGGAAATGTAGACCAACAGCCGCGTGCGCTGGTTGACCGCGGCTTCGAGCGCGTCGAAATCGATCGCGTACCGGCTGCCGCATAATGGGTGCGGGATCTGCCGCGCCACGCCGTTCGACAGGGCGACAATGGACGAGCCGTTTGGCCAGGCCGGCGTCAGCACCAGCGCCTCATCCCCCGGATCGAGCGTCGAGCGGATCGATACATTCAGCGCCTGCACGCCGGAAGCCGTGATCACGATTTCGCCGGCCGGATCGAGCTCCACCTGATGCAGCTTGCGGTACGACTCGGCGATCGCACGCCGCAGCGAAAGCAATCCGGCGTTCTCGGTGTAGAACGTGTGGCCCTCGCGGATGGCGCGTTCGGCCGCGTCTTTGATGTAATCCGGCGTGGGAAGGTTCGATTCGCCGAAATAGAGGCGGAGCACGCCTTCCATCGACATGGCGATTTCCGCCAGCTCGCGTATGCCGGAGTAAGGCACTCGTTCGACGGAAGGGGCGACGCGCGGCATCTCCGCTATTGTCGCACCGCACGCCGGTTTGACTACAATGAGACTTCCATGCCCCGCTATCCCGTAGCCGCCATCACCGATGAGTTCTCGCCGGATCTCGAAACGGCCGCGCGTGCCATAGCTTCGCTAGGCATGACGGGAGCCGAGCTGCGCATGGTCTCCGGCAAGAACATCATCGACTTGACGGATCAGGAAGTGGACCGCGCCACCGCCATCCTACGCGCGTACGGCCTGGCAGTTGTATCCATCGCCTCCCCTGTGTTCAAGTGCGTGCTGCCGGACGCGCCCGAGGTCGATACGCGCTTCCAGCAGGACATGTTCGCCGCCCAGCACACGTTCGCGGATCAGCCGCGGCTGGCTCGCCGCGCGCTCGAGATCGCCGGCCGCACCGGCGCGCGCATCATCCGCGTGTTTTCCTTCTGGCGCACGGTTCAGCCCGAAGCCTGTTTCGACCGCATCGCGGAGGCGCTGACCGGCCTGGCCGAGCTGGCCGAGCCCGCTGGCATCATCATCGGCATCGAAAACGAACACGCGTGCAACATTGGGACCGCGTCGGAAGCGGCGCGCCTGCTCGCCCGAGTCGCGCATCCCAATTTGCAACTCATCTGGGACCCAGCCAACGCCCTGGTCGCCGGTGAAACGCCGTTCCCCGAAGGATACGCCAAGCTTCCGGCCAGCCGCATCGCCCACGTGCACGCCAAGGACTGCCGCGTCACCGGGCACACCCCCGAGTGGGTGGAGTTGGGTACCGGCAGCATCGACTGGACCGGCCAGATCGCCGCCCTCCTCCGCGACGGCTACCGCGCTTGGTTCAGCCTGGAAACCCACTGGCGCGGCCCCACCGGCGACAAGCTGGAAGCCAGTCTGATTTGCGGGAGAAATCTGGTGAGGATGGTGGGGTGAAGCGGGGCTGTAAACCGGTTGGCTCCCGCCGACGCGACCGAATCCACTACTGAGGCTCCGGGCCGGGCATGCCCGGCCCCTACAGATTCTGTAGATTCCAGAGTCGAATGAACCCGATTTTGCCGGCGCGCGAGCGGCCCAAGCGCGGTCTGTTAACATACCGAAAGAAGCCGAATGATTCGCGACTACCTGCGGCAGATCTATCGCAACGCGCTCCCTCTTTTGTACGCGCGCAGCCAGTTCAAGTTGTTTCTGAAGGCTGGTCTGGGCGATATCGAATTGCGCATGCTGGCGCTGGCTTCGGCGACGGACTACTTCTCCAACTTCGTCCGCGCCATTCCGATCCGGGCGCCCTTCGGCAAGTCGATGGTCGTCATCGCACCGCACCAGGACGATGAAGCGATCGGGTGCGGAGGCGCGCTCGCCCAACAGGCGAGCAGGGGGAATGCGGCCTCCATCGTCATTTTGCAAGACGGCGCCGATGGGTGCGAGGAACTAGGCTTCACGCGGCAGGGCATGATGGAGATGCGCAATGAAGAATCGCGGCGCGCCGCCGCCGTGATCGCTGCGTCTCCGGTCTTTCTCAATCACCCCGTGCTGGCGGACGACGGTGCTCAGATCGCGGAACTGGCGGAGGTCCTGATCGATCGCAATGCCGACGCTGTCTTCATTCCATTCGCGCTCGACGGGCATCGCGATCACCGTACCGCAAACTACATCCTGGCCGGCGCCTTGCGGAAGATTTCCTGGAACGTGCGGGTTTTCGGGTACGAGGTTTGGGGAATGTGTATTCCGAACGTGGTTTTGATTATCGACGATGTGATCGAAACCAAAACCGAAATGCTCCGCTGTTTCACGTTCGCCAATTCGGCGCTGGATTACGTCAACAGCACGCTGGGCCTGAATATGTTTCACTCGCGCATGCTCGCCGCCGGCACGTGCCGGTACGCGGAGCGATTCTTCGAACTCCCCCGCGAGGAATACATCGACCTGGTGGGCCGAATCCGCGCCGCCGAGTTACCCGCGTCATCCAAGACTAACCACGCCAAAGAGAGGGTCGCCCGTTAGTGATCCAGGCTATTTGGCGGCACTTCACGCATAACTACCAAGAGGGCGGCTTCCGCCAGGTCATCTGTAAGATCTTCTGGCGGTTTCACCAATGGATCTGGTCGGACACAGTGTGCCTGGTTTATCGCCAGGATCTGCAAGAGTTCCGACTTGAGCCGCGGTTGCCGTTAACCGAGTCTGCCTTGGATTTCGCCGCGATGCATGAACTGGAGTATTTCAAGGCGCATGCGTTTCCCGAAGCCATGCAGGCGAGGCTGGATTCCGGAGAACTCTGCCATGGATATCTTCTGGATCGGAAATTGGCCAACCTGGGGTGGACCTCCCGCGGTTACTTGGAAATCGCACCGGGTGTTCGAATATACGAGGAACATTCCATCGGCATCTACGACTGTTACACATTTCCCGCGTTCCGGTCGAGAGGAATCTATACGGACAGTCTGATTCGTATGTTGCGGCAGATCCGCCATGAGGGCGTTTCGCGCTCTCTCATCGCAGTGGCTCCGGACAACATCCCATCGATCAGGGCCATTGAGAAAGTTGGCTTCAGCCCGCTCTACCGCGCGACCATCAGCCAGCGCTTCGGCCGCACGCGTTTGCGTGAATCCGAGTTCCGCGCCGGACCTCAGACCCAGACCTGAATTTACGAGGTCTTTGATCCGTGCGCGGGCCGTCTTCTAAGGGTGGTCCGCAATTGAGACCTGTTAGAATACCGAGGTGAAGTATCGGCTAAAACGCCTTCTGACCAGGCCCCGCGTAATTTTTCGCTCATGCCGAAAGCTGGGTTTCCGGGCTACGCTGAAGCTGATTGCGATTCGCTTCGGGTCCCGGAACAGAATCTACCAGGTGCACGTTCCGCAGTGGCTGCACCCAGTGCATGTCCGCGGCGGCAAGAGTTCCGACACCGAAGTCTTATACGAGATCCTGGTAACGGAGGAATACGGCTTCGCCGGTGATCTGGACTCGCCCAAAGTCGTTATCGATGGCGGCGCAAACATCGGACTGGCATCGGCATACTTCCTGAACCGGTATCCATCCGCTCGCACCATTTCCGTGGAGCCGTTTGAGGCCCCGATCGCACTCTGCCGGAAGAACCTGGACCCTTATGCGCAACGCTCAACCATCCTTCGTGGCGCGATTTGGCCGGACGAGGGGAGCCTGTGTCTTGACCCTCACGGACAAGACTGGGTCAACAACCGGGTGCGGCACTCGCGTCCGGGCGAGGATGGCTCCGTTGAAGCTGTCACCATGAAATCGCTCATTTCTCTCGGCGGCGGGTCCGTCGACCTGCTGAAGCTCGATGTCGAGGGTAGCGAGAAAGAGATCTTCGGTTCGGGCGCCGCGGAATGGCTTCCCAAGGTCCGCAACATCCTCATCGAGTTACACGGTCCCGAGTGTGAGGATCGCTTCTTTGGAGCCGTGGCGTCCTATGAGTATGAAATGTCGAGCCGCGACTCGGTCTACTCCTTAAGAAACCTGCGGCCGAAGCAGGTTTCTTGACTGGTCCCGGCGCGGGCGCTAGATTCGAATGATACGTTCGGTTTCGAATAATTCTCCATCACAAATGATTTCCGTTCAGATATCGGAAGGGACAGAAGCGATCCTCGCCCTGGCGGATGAGTGGGAGCATCTGGTCGGGGATTCTTTCACGGCGGCCCTTTCGCGGCCTGGCTGGCATCTGGCAGCCATCGATGCCTTCCCCCGGCATGATGTCGCCGTCTTCGCCGCGCGCGATGGCGGCCGTCTGGTCGGTGTCCTGCCGCTCTGCCGGATCCGCACCGACTCACGCGGCCTCTTTCTCAACTTAGTGGGTCCGCCCGGCCGCGGCGATTATCAGGCGTTCGTCATCGATCCTGAATTGGTCTCGCAGGTTTTGCCGGAGATGCTCGAAGCCGCGTTCCGCCACTATGGGCGGCATGGCGTGTATTGGTTCCCGAACATTCCCGCGACCGACCCGGCGCTGGCCGTGCTCCGGTCTTTCTTGGACGCGAATCACATGCCGTATACCGAAGAGCGGGAATCGGCGCCGCGGCTGCGGCTCAATGGAGCCGACTTCGCCGCCGTGGAGGCGGCCTGGCCCGCCAAGCACCGCTGGGACGTTCGACGGCGGCGCAAGCGGCTCGCCGAGCAGGGTCCGCTCTCGGTATGGCAGCCATCGAGCATCGAGGAAGCCGAGCCCGTGCTCGACGAGTTCTTCCGGGTACACGATGAAAAGTGGCTGGCGCAGGGCTATCCCGGCATGTTCCATGACCCCGCGCAGCGGCGCCATTTCCAGGCCGTGCTGCGCAGGCTCTGGCACAATGGCGCCCATTTTTCCACCCTGCGCTGCGGCTCGGTCGACGTCAGCTATCACTTCGGATTCTTCTCGGGCGGATGGATTCAGTGGTACCGCCCCACTTACCGGCCTGAGTTCGGCGTCTACTCGCCTACCAAGGTTCACATCGCCATGCTGATCGAGGAGGCCTGCCGCATGGGATGGGCAGGCTTCGATTTTCTGCTCGGCACCGAGGAATATAAGAGTTCGTGGTGCAATGACGTGGTCGAAGTCGTGAACATCCACGCCGGTTTCCACCAGTGGGCGCCCACTTATTTCTGGTTTTCACGGGGAAAACCGTTTGCCCGGCGCAAGCTCCAGTCGACCTACTTTCGCGCCCGGGCATGGATGCAGGGAGCGCGCACGGGCCGGCGATCCAAATGACCCCCCCATATTCCCGCCGCCGTTACCAGCCGATGCTCATCCAGCGGAGCTGCAAGCATCGTTGACCAAAGTATCAGGGTGGACGCTAAGGGCAATGCGCGTAGTGCGCCTTCACCTTCCGCGCGGCGGCGCGGCCGACTGCCTTGGCGAGATCGTCTTCGGAGGCTGCCCGCACCAGCTCGGTACTGCCGAACTGCTTCAGTAGCTTCTGTACCGTCCTCTCGCCCACGCCCGCAATCGCGTCCAACTCGCTGGTCAACTGGCGCGCGGAGCGGCGCGAGCGGTGGAAGGTGACGGCGAAGCGGTGCGCCTCATCGCGAATGGATTGGACCAGGTGGAGGATGGGCGAGAAGCGGTCCAGCACCACCGGTTCGTCTTCCTGCCCGAAAACGTAGATGATCTCCTCGCGCTTGGCGATGGAGGCCAGCGGCTGATCGGCGATGCCCAGCGCTTCGAGCGATTCCGCCGCCGCGTGTAACTGGCCCAGCCCGCCATCGATCAGCACCAGCCCGGGCAGCGGCTGCTTTTCTTCCAGCAGCCGCGCGTAGCGGCGCGTCACCACTTCGCGCATGCTGGCGAAATCGTCGTTGCCGACCACCGTTTTGATGATGAACTTCCGGTAATCGGATTTCTTCATGCGCCCGTCTTCCCACACCACCATGCTGGCGACCTTGTCGGTTCCCTGGATGTGCGAAATGTCGAAGCATTCGATGCGCGTGGGCGCCACAGGCAGGTTGAGCGCGTCCTGCAAGGCTTGCTGAATCGCCTTCGACGATGGCTTCAACACGCGGAAGCGCGCGTCGAAGCTGTGTTTGGCGTTAGTCCCCACCAGGTCCATCAACGCTTTTTTCTGCCCGCGCTGCGGCGTGCGGATCTCGACGCGTCCGCCGTGCGGCGCGCCGCGCTTCTCGCTCAGCAACTCCTCCAGCGTGTCGCGGTCCTCGAAATCCACCGGCACGTGAATCTCCGCCGGTATGAACTGCTGGTCGAGATAGAGCTGCTTGAGCAGCGAAGAGAAGAACTGCGGCTCGTCGAATTCCTCCTGATCCTCCCAGAAGAACTCGCGCCGGTCGACGATCTGGCCGTGGCGCAGGTGAAACAGGTTCAGCGCCACCAGCGGCGGTTCCGCGTAGCAGCCGAAAATGTCGACATCGTCGCCCTTGGCGGCCGCCATCTTCTGCCGCTGTTCGATCTCTTCCACCGTGGCCAGCAGGTCGCGCAGCGAGGCCGCTTCCTCGAACCGCATCTCACCCGACGCCGCTTCCATTCGCCCACGCAGCTCGCGCGCCAGGTCCGTGTGCCGGCCCTCCAGGAACTGCCGCACGTTGCGCACCGCGGCTTCGTAGGCATCCCCGTCAGCCAGGCCCTCCACGCACGGGCCCAGGCAGCGGTGAATGTGGTACTGCAAACACGGCTTCGGGTGGTAACGCGTCAGGTCCACTTTGCAAGACGGCACCAGGAAATGGCGGTGGATGAAGTGCACCAGCCGGTGCGCCAGGTTGGCGGGGAAGAAGGGGCCGAAATAGGTGGCGCCGTCCTTGCGCAGGCGGCGCGTGACGTAGACGCGCGGGTAGCGCTCGCGCGTCAGCTTGACGTACGGGTAGGTCTTGTCGTCGCGCAATAGCACGTTGAAGCGCGGCTGGTACTGCTTGATGAGGTTGTTCTCGAGCGCCAGCGCTTCCTTTTCGTTGTCGACCAGAATGTAGTCGATGTCGCGCGCTTCCGCAATGAGACTCCCGGTCTTGACATCGGCCAGCTTGTCCTCGGAAAAATAGCTGCGCACGCGGTGGCGGAGGACCTTGGCCTTGCCGACGTAGATGACCTGGCCGCCGCCATCCTTGTACAGATACACGCCGGGCGCGAGCGGGAGCTGCGCTGCCTTTTCACGGAGATCCATCGGAGGGAACGCTATAATTGAATTATGTCACGCTGGCTTCCGGCCTTGCTGGCACTGGGTGCAGCCTCCCTGGCGGCCCAGAATTCCGGCAACCCGCAGACACCACCCGATTCGCCGCCAGCGCAACTCAAGACGGTGCATCCGCAGCCCGCCACCTCAGACAAGCAGGAAGTGCCTCCGGAAGAAGACTCTTCGCTGGCAACCACAGCGTATTCTTTTAACCCCTTGCAGTCGAAAAAAGACGTCCTGGCAGGCAAGTTTTACGCCAAGAAGGGGAACTACCGCGCTGCGGCCGGCCGTTACCGGGAGGCCACCAAGTGGGATGAGAGCAATAGCGAGGCATGGCTGCTGCTCGGTGAAGCCGACCAAAGGCTCAAAGACAAGAACGCCGCCCGAGACGCCTACAAGAAGTACCTGGAGTTGGCTGCCGACGCCAAGAACGCCGCCGACATCCGCAAGAAACTCGAAAAGCTGAAGTAGCCGGGGCGAAGTTTACACATTGGACTGCGGATCTGGCGGTGCGGTTTATCCGTTTTGGCGTGTTGGGAGCCGGAAGGCCGCTGTTAGCCCCCCTCCGCGCGCGGCTCCATCCCGGTCTTCGATTGGCTGCGTGGGTGCCGCAACTAATTGATCCGATACGCCCTGGGCGCACTTGGCGCGTCCGCGCAGTGCGTCTCGCAAACGCAATTCCCTCAGTGAGTTGCTTGTGGTAGTAGCTCCGGTGTTAACCGTAGATGGTAGGGTATTCCTCCGGTTGATTCCTGAGGCAGAGTAACCGATAATGGCTACACGTCCTGCCGGATTTAGTGCTTTTGCGTACAGTTCTCTGACGCCCCGGCAGCCGTTTTTCGCCGAACATGAGCAGGCTAACACTGGGATGGGCGGTTGCGGCGGCTTTCGTGCTGAGCGCGGGAGTTGCATCTGCCGCGTCGGCATCGGCGGCATCCGGCAGAAGGTCGGCCGTGCGCCACCGGGCGCATCCGGTGGACCCTGCCGCCGGGGACGACAGCGAAGGCGACGACCCGACCGTGCGCCGCGCCGCAGTCGAGGCCTTGGGAACACGCCGCGGCTCGGTAGTGGTGGTGGACCCCGACAACGGGCGCGTCCTTACCATAGTCGGCCAGAAGCTCGCCTTCGAGACCGGGTTCATCCCCTGCTCCACGATCAAGCTGGTCACCGCCCTGGCCGCCCTCACCGAGCACGTCGTGGAGCGCGACACTTTCGTTCGCATAGGCCGTTACTTGAGTTACAACATGACGACCGCGCTGGCGCGTTCCAACAACGAGTACTTTGGCGCGCTGGGCAGCCGTCTGGGCTTCGAAACGGTAACTCGCTACGCTCGCATGATGGGCCTGGGCGAAAAGGCGGGTTTGGATATTTCCGGCGAGCAGCCCGGCGAGGTCGCCACTGCGCAGCCGAAGGGCGGCATGATTCTAATGACGGCCTACGGTGAAGGGTTCCAGATGACACCGCTGGAACTCGCCGCGCTGCTTTCGGCTATCGCCAACGGCGGCACACTGTATTACTTGCAATATCCTCACAGCGCGGACGAGGCGTCGCATTTGGCGCCGCAAGTGAAGCGCCAACTGGAGCTGGCGCCCAACGGCATCGACGATATCAAAATGGGAATGCGCGGCGCGGTGGAGTACGGGACCGCGCGCGGCGCGGCCTACGACCCCAACGAGCCGATTCTCGGTAAGACCGGCACCTGCACCGATTATCGTGCGGGCAATTTCATGGGCTGGTTCGGCTCTTTCAACGAAGTGGGCTTCCACAAGCTGGTGGTGGTAGTCATGCTGGCCAGCCCCTACAAGGGCGTGAACGGCCCGCTGGCTTCCGCCGTCGCCGGCAATCTCTACCGCAACCTCTCCGCGCAGCGCTACTTCACTGCCGATGGCTCCAGCCGGCAACCTGGCATGCCGGAAATCCTCGTCACCAGCCCCTGCTGCTCCCGCTGAACGGTGGCGCCGGCGGTCTTGCCGCCGGTGTCTTGTGCCTTTTACGCCTGGATTCCGAAGTCAACTTCGGCGAAGTTGCATTTCCACAGCGGAGCACCTGTATCAGGGCACGCCTTCAGCCGTGCCGGAACGGGATGATGCTGATGGGCTTTAGCCCCTGCAGCAGACAGGGGCTAAAGCCATCAGAATGTGCGTGGTCGGCGGCACGGCTCAAGCCGTGCCCTGATACAAGGCGTCCAACTCCGGAATTTCAGGTTACGCGCTTGCACCACGGCCACTGTTCGGAACACGCAGCCAGTCCGCTCCTCACCGGGTCGTATTCCGCTCTGAAAAGGACACCGGCGGCGGAGACCGCCGGCGCTACAAAACACAAACGCTCGCGGCTGGAGCAGATGGTGCTCCAGCCGCGAGCGTGTAGGGAAAGCAGCGGTTCTGTAGGTCCTTACTTTGCCGGTTCGGCGACGATGCCGCCGCCCGACTGCTTGACCTTCTTCTCTTCCTTGCTCTTCTTAGTCGCCATGGCCTTGTCGAGCCAGGCATCGGCGATCTTGGCCTGTTGTTCGTACTCCTCTTTGGTGTCCGCCAGGTAAGCACGCTCGCGGATGAGCAGGTTCTCGTACGACATCGCGTCATCGTACTCCGGGTTGATCTCCAGCGTCTTGTCCAGGTCCTTCAACCCGTCCTCGATCACCGGATCCCATTTTTCCTTGAGCTCCGCCTTGACCTTCTTGTCCTTGATCGGCCCCGGGTCTTCCTGTCTCATGCCCAGGCTGGCAAGCGCTTGGCCGAATGCCGGGAACCACCGCGACCAGGTGATGAACCCCAGGCTGTAATATGCGTCGGCGTTGTTGGGCGACACGGCGATGGCTTTTTCGAACCACTGTTTGGCGTCATCCCATTTCTGCTGATTCAGGAACAGACTGGCGATGGACATAATGGCCAACTGGTCCTTGGGGTTTTGCTCGAGGACCTTCTGAAACTGGTCGTAAGCCGCCTCCGCCATCTGGTCGTTTTCCGGCGACCGTGCTCCGGGAATGTACTGCTGATAGTAGGCGACCGCCAGGTACTCGCGCGCCGAGAGAAACGTGGGATCGAGGTCGACCGCGTTCTTGAAGTGCTCGACGGCCTGCGGATACTGGGCGCCCTTGAATGCCTGCACGCCCTCATTCACCTGAGAGCGCGACTTCAGCTTGTTGCAGCCGGTGGCCGCGAAAGCCAACGCAACCGCGGCGATAACGATTGTCAGTTTGCGCATCGCGTATTGATCTCCTATTGTCCAAGGTCCTTGTATGGCATCAGGCCCACCTTGTCGATCTGGGCGCCGTGCGCGATGTCAATGACCCTGGCTACCCAACTGAACTCCAGATTGGGATCGCCTTTGACGAATACCACGCGTTCGGCGCGCGTCTTAAAAATGTCCACCAGGCGATTTTGCAGGGCCGCTTCCTCGATCGGATCCTGGTTGATCATCATGCTGTGATCCGCATTGATGCTGATCACGACCGTGCGGATGTTGTTCTCCGCCGGCGCCCCCGGCGGAGGCGGCTGTGGCACCAGAGCCTCCAGACCTTTCGGCGTCAGCGGCGTGATCACCATGAAAATGATGATCAGCACCAGCAGCACGTCGATCATGGGCGTCATGTTGATGTCGGATT
>OCTA010005317.1_pt1 | contig 11175 bp, 9 predicted proteins | sample 1538991 | NCBI WGS metagenome assembly OCTA01 (sample SAMEA3539302, study PRJEB22396) | soil metagenome | biome: tundra; feature: field; material: soil | place: USA | collected 2010-05 | depth 0.15 m | reverse complement strand
GATCGAGGTGCGCTGGATCGATCCCGATCAGCCCGAGAAGCTGGCCGAGCTGGTTGACGACAAGCCCCGCCTCGTCTTCGTCGAGACGGTCGGCAACCCGAAGCTGAACGTCGTCGATCTCGATGCCTGGGCCAAGGCCGCGCACGAGCTCGGGCTGCCGCTGGTGGTCGATAACACCGTTCCGACGCCGATTCTCTGTCGCGCTTTCGATCACGGCGCCGACGTGGTCGTGCACTCGGCGACCAAGTGGATAGGCGGGCACGGAACCTCCATCGGCGGCCTCGTCGTCGACGCGGGGCGCTTCGACTGGCAGGCGCAGGCCGACCGCTTCCCCGGCCTGACCAGGCCCGATCCCTCCTACCACGGGATCGTCTGGACGGAAGCGCTGGAGCAGGCTGCCTACATCGGTCGGGTGCGTACCGTCCTACTCAGGAACACCGGCGCGGCGCTCTCGCCCTTCAATTCGTTCCTCTTCCTACAGGGGCTGGAGACGCTGCCGCTGAGGATCGAGCGGCACTCGTCGAATGCTCTACGGGTTGCTCAGCACCTCGAGGCTCACGCGGGCACCGCCTGGGTGAGCTACCCGGGGCTGGAGTCGAGCCCGTACAAGCAGGTCGCCGATCGCGTTCTTCGCGGCGGCTATGGCGGTCTCGTCACCTTCGGCATCAAGGGCGGCCGCGCGGCAGGAGCGCGCTTCATCGAGGGCCTGAAGCTGTTCAGCCACCTGGCCAACATCGGCGACGCCAAGTCGCTGGCCATCCACCCCCCGACCACCACGCACGCACAGCTGAACGAAGAGGAGCTTGCCGCGGCCGGCGTGACCCAGGACGCGGTGCGGCTCTCGATCGGGCTCGAGCACATCGACGACATCCTGGCCGATCTCGATCAAGCGCTTGGCGCAGCGGCAAGCCCGGAAAGCTGAGGACGAAGTCGAAGATATAAGTCAAGCCATGGCAGGAAGAAACACGTGACCCACGAGACACTGGGATCGAACGCCGGGATGGGAGACAGCGCCGGCCTCGTCGAGACGCAGCATGTTCGGCTGCACGACGAGGGCGACCCGTTCGTGCTGGAGTCGGGCGAACAGCTCGCTCCGATCGATGTCGCCTACGAGACCTACGGTGAGCTGAACGCCGAGCGCTCCAATGCGATCGTCGTCTGCCACGCCCTGACCGGCGACGCGCATGTCGCGGGACATCACGGGGAGCCCAAGACGGAGGGCTGGTGGGACTCGATGATCGGGCCCGGCAAGCCGGTCGACACCGACAAGTACTTCGTCGTCAGCTCCAACCTGCTCGGCGGCTGCGCCGGCACGACCGGGCCGTCCTCGATCGATCCGGCGACCGGCAGGCCCTACGGGTTGCGCTTCCCGCACTTCAGCGTCCGCGACCTGGTCGAGGTGCAGCGCTCGTTGCTCAGCAAGCTCGGAATCGAGCGACTGTACGCGGGCCTGGGCGGCTCGCTGGGAGGGATGCAGATTCTCCAGTGGGCGCTCGATCATCCGCAGGAGATGGAAAATGCGCTGCTCATCTGCGCCTCCTCGCGCCTGACGCCCGAGAACATCGCCTTCTCCTCGGTCGCACGAAACGCGATCATGCGCGACGTCAACTTCCAGAACGGCGACTACTACGGCACCGACCGCCAGCCCGACTCGGGCCTGTCGGTGGCCAGGATGCTCGCTCACATCACCTACGTCTCAGGGCAGGCGCTGGAGCGGAAGTTCGGGCGCGAGCGCCGCGAGACCGAGGGACCGACCTTCGGCATCGATTTTCAGATCGAGTCCTATCTCGATCACCAGGGAGACAAGTTCCTCAAGCGCTTCGACGCCAATACGTACCTGTACCTCTCGCGCGTGATGGACTATTTCGATCCCTTTGCCGACGAAGCGGCGGCCGTGGAGCGTCTGCGCAGCAACCCGACCCGCTTCCTCGTCGTCAGCTTCGACACCGACTGGCGCTTCTCGACGGCCCACTCGCTCGAGATCGCACGCATTCTGGAGAAGGCTGGCTGCGATTTCGTGCGCGAGGAGATCGCCTCGCCCTGGGGACACGACTCCTTTCTGCTGCCGGTGCCTGCTTATCACCAGCTCGTGCGCGATTTCCTCGCCGGAAAACGTTAAGCGTCAGGCTGTCGCCGCCGCACATACTCGCCAGGCGACGACAGAAGGTACGAGCGCTCTCTCACCGCCCTTGCGCGGCGCTCTCGCCACTGCCCGAGCGGCACGGTAGCCGCCGGCGAAGTCGATGCTGTGGCCGACGAATCGCGCTCTTCGTTCGAGGCTGCGCGCCGTTTCGCCAAGACCAGCTAGACTGGTGATCGGCGGCGGGTTAGGCCGCTATTCTTTCGCGCTCAGAAACCGTAAGGGAACATGGCAAAAACCGGAGTCAGAGTCGCTGTTACGCTCGCCTGCACCGAGTGCAAGCGCCGTAACTACCAAAGCGAGAAATCGAAGCGGAACACGCCCGACAGGGTGGAGTTCAACAAGTACTGCCGTTGGTGCGGGAAGCACACCCTGCACCGGGAGACCCGCTAGCGGGGACGAGGCGATGGCCCGCCCAACTCGTCAACAGCGGCGCGCTCGCCGTGCCGGGAGCGCCAGCTCGACGCTCGCTAAGCAGACTCGTGCCTCGAGGAAGTCGTCTACGCTGCGTGCGTCGAAGCCCGAGGTTGGGCAGACAGCCAGGCGTCGTCGCTTCGGCTTCATCGGCTTCGTCGGCGAGTCCGCCGCCGAGCTGAAGAAGGTCGAGTGGCCCGGGCGCCAGCAGCTAGTGCAGGGCACCGTCGTCGTGATCATTGCCTGCGCGATCGTCGGCGGGTATTTGGCTCTTGCCGATCTGGCGTTCAGACATCTAGTCCAGAACGTTCTTCTGGGGTAATAGGAGAGTCGCGCGCATGTTCCTCTGGTATGTGATCAACACCTATTCCGGGCACGAGAACAAGGTCAAGGCCAATCTCGAGCACCGGATCATCTCGATGGGCCAGCAGTCGCGCTTCCGGCGCGTCGTGGTACCCACCGAGAGCGTGATCGAGACCAAGGACGGCCAGAAGGTTCAGGCCGAGAAGCGCGTGCTGCCCGGCTACGTGCTGGTGAACATGAATCTCGATGACGAGGCCTGGATCCTGGTCAAGAACACGCCGGGCGTGACCGGCTTCGTCGGTTCCGGCTCCAAGCCCGTGCCGCTCTCCGAAGGCGAGATCGAGCGCATCCTGCACACCGGCAAGAGCCAGGGCGAAGGTGCTCGCCCGCGAGCCCAGGTCGAGTTCTCGCTCGGCGAGTCGGTCAAGATCACCTCCGGCCATCTGGCGGACTTCGACGGCGAGATCGTCGACGTCAACCCCGATCAACAGAAGCTGAAGGTGCTGGTCAACATCTTCGAGCGCCAGGTCCCGGTAGAGCTGAGCTTCGAGATGGTGAAGAAACTCGACTGATCCCGTGCCAGACTCCAGTCTGGCTCGGGCGTCCAATTCAGAACAAGGCCCAAGTCGTAAGGAAACAAGCAGTTCGGCTCGGGTGCCCAATCCGGTAGCATCCGCTGCCGCAACAAGATTGATCTCCGGCTCGGTTCGGAGACCTTCAAGAGAAAGACAAGAGAAGTGGCCAAGAAAGTCCTGACACTGATCAAGCTTCAAATCCCGGGCGGGCAAGCCAACCCGGCGCCGCCGGTCGGTCCCGCGCTGGGCCAGCATGGGCTCAACATCATGGACTTCTGCAAGGCCTTCAACGCTCAGACGCAGGCCGACAACGGCCGCATCATCCCGGTCGAGATCACGGTCTACGAGGATCGCTCTTTCAGCTTCATCACCAAGACACCGCCGGCTGCCGTCCTGATCAAGGAGGCGCTGCGGCTGGAGAAGGGCTCGGGCGAGCCGAATCGCACCAAGGTGGGAAAGCTGACGCAGGCTCAGTTGCGCCAGATCGCCGAGACGAAGATGAGCGACCTGAACGCCAACGACGTCGAGGCCGCGATGCTGGTCATCGCCGGCACCGCACGCTCGATGGGAGTCGAGGTCGAGTCATGAGCGGTCGCGGCAAGCGTTACACGAGCGCGCGCTCACAGATCGATCGCGAGAGCGTTTACCCACCGCTCGAGGCGATTCACATGCTCAAGGAGTTCGCCGCGGCCAAGTTCGACGAGACCGTCGAGGTTCACTTCCGGCTCGGGCTCAACGTTCGCCACGCCGACCAGCAGCTGCGCGGCACACTCATGCTTCCCAACGGAACGGGCAAGAACGTCCGCGTCGCCGTCTTCGCCGAGGGAGAGAAGGCCAAGGAAGCCGAAGACGCCGGTGCCGACGTGGTCGGCTCCGCCGATCTGGCCAAGCGTGTCACGGAGGGCTTCACCGATTTCGACGTCGCCATTGCCACGCCCGATCAGATGGGGAACGTCGGCAAGCTCGGGCGCGTGCTCGGCCCGCGCGGCCTGATGCCGAACCCCAAGACCGGCACGGTCACCTTCGACATCGCCAAGGCTGTGGGCGACGCCAAGGCCGGCAAGGTCGAGTACCTCACCGATCGCGGTGCCAACGTGCACGTCTCGATCGGCAAGCACTCCTTCGCCGAGCGCGCCTTGCTTGAGAACTACGCCACGCTGGTCGAGGAGATCATGCGCGCCAAGCCTGCGGCGGCAAAGGGCCGCTACATCCAGGCGATCACGCTGACGACGACCATGGGCCCCGGCATCCATGTCGATCCGACCAAGGTCAGAGATTTGACCGAGGAGCTCGAGGAGGAGCAAGCGGTCAGCGCTTAGTCAACCAAGCCCGTCGCCAAAGACAGCTGGCAGCTCTCGTAGCAGAAGCCCAGCCCAGGCGGCCCGGAATGGCTATTCGCCTCTCTCCGAGCTCGCCTTCAGTGCGGGCTCGATTTGTTTGGAGGAGGTGATCAGATGCTTAAAACCGATAAGGAGCGCGTCATCGCCGAGCTGGCGGAGCGTCTCAAAGAGACCGAGACGTTGATCGTCACCGACTATCGCGGCCTCACGACGAGCGATCTCGCGAATCTCCGTGCTCAGCTTCGCAAATGCGGCGCTCATTTCAGTGTCGTGAAGAACACGCTGGCGAAGCGAGCCGCCGAAGAGGCCGGAGCGTCGAACCTGCTCGAGCTTCTCGAGGGACCGACGGCAATCGCGTTCCTGGAGTCGGACGGCGATCCCGTGGGCCTGGCCAAGGTGCTCGGAGATACCGCCAAGGCCACCAAGGTCCTGAGCATTCGTGGTGGAGTTCTGCAGGGCTCGGAGATTCACGCCGAGCAGATCGCAGACTTGGCCAAGTTGCCTCCGGCCGATGTCCTGCGGGCCCAGCTCGTTGCTGCCATCGCCGCTGCGCCGACGGCAATCGTCGGCCTGTTTACGGCTCCTCTGCGCGATCTAGTCGGAGTACTGGACGCGCGTGTCAAGCAACTGGAATCTGAAGATCAGTAATAGGAAGGGGTAGTGCAAGTGCCAACCGATACCGCAAAGCTTGTTGATCAGCTCGGCAAGATGACCGTGCTCGAGCTGGTTGAGCTCAAGAACGCGCTCGAGGAGACGTGGGGTGTCACCGCCGCGGCGCCGGTCGCCATGGCGGCCATGCCGGGCGCTGTCGCCGGAGCCGAGGAGGCAGCCGAGGAGCAGACGGCTTTCGACGTCATGCTCACCGTCATCGGCGACAAGAAGATCCAGGTCATTCGCGTCGTGCGCGAGGTCGTTCCCGGCCTCGGTCTCAAAGAGGCCAAGGACCTGGTCGAGAGCGCGCCCGCCGCAATCAAGGAAGGCGTCACCAAGGACGAGGCCGAGCAGATCAAGGCCAAGCTCGAGGAGACCGGCGCCACGATCGAGATCAAGTAGTAGGAATCGACGGCTGGGGCCGGTTTTCCGGCCCCAGCCGTCCACCTCTCAGCGCGGGCGGGCGCATGCGGACGCGTCTTCGTGCCAAATGGGCGTACTCGCCCGCGCCGACACGACGCGCGACTCGATGAACATAGCGCGCTTCGCGGTCGCGGTTATTCCCGCTCGCCACGGGCCGTTGCCGCAGACGGCGACACGAACCGAGCGTGATTCTCCGAGCTTCAGTCGAACGTGTCGTTTGACCACTCCCGGGAGCCGAAGCGAGAAAGTAACCGGGCCGAGCTTTCGAATGGCTGTGCTGCGGAAGGAAAGAAAACCCGCCAGGCGGCCGCCCGTCTTCTTCGGCCATACCGCCAAGAAGGCGCGCGGCCCGATCCAGCCTGAACCAAAACCGGAAGCATAGAAAGCGAAGCGCGGACGGCCTCGAGGCAGCCAGAGCGCGAAGTGCGTCGAGTGGCCGGCCCTGACTGCTCCCCGCAGGTCGATCGTGTGCATCGAGTCGTCGATTACCAGGGGGCCGCTGAGCGGTTTTCCTCCGACCGTGAGCGCGCCGTTGCCCCGTATGCCCAAATAGGGCCAGGGCAGGATATCCGGTCGGTTGGAGTCCGGGAGCAACGCCACTCGATCGACCGAGCGGTTCCAGAACAGCAGAGTGAGAGCCGATGTGCGAGTGCCGTATCCCTGCAGCAGTACCGCTCGGCCGCCACTCGGGTGGCTCGCGTCGATTCGCTTGTCGACCCACCCCCTATCGCGCGCCTGCGAGCGGATGACGCCTGCGCTGTTGGTCAGGTCGAAGTTGATAGAGATCGCCTGCGCCGTTGCCGAGAGAGCGATCGCAAGCACGAAGACCCCGGCTCCACCCAGGCGCCCCCAGAAGGGCAAGGCGACCGTCGCCAAAGCGGCTACCGAAACGACAATGGCAACGAGGAGCGCGACGCTACCGACACCATGGTTGGCCTCGAGCCAGAAGACCGCGTACAGGAAGCTGGATTGAAAGAGGCGGTTACCGGCCGCATAAGTCGAGAGCGGAAGCGCGGCAACGAGAATGAGGATGGGTAGCACCATCAGCGCGTGCATCCGGCGCAACGGCCAGCCACGATCTATGAGTAGAGCGAGTGAAAGAGCGAGAACCGGAGCGCAGTAGAAGATGTAGCGCTCCTGCGGAATTGTCACCACGCCGAACAACGACGCCTGTAGGAGCAGCCCGAACGTGATAATCGATGCGCCGCAGGCGAAACTGAGCTCGACTCGGGAACGGGGTTGATAGAAAGTTAGTCCGAGCCCGATCAGTGCTCCGGGCAAGATGATCCAGGAGCACGCGAAGAGAAGTCCGATCACCTGAGTGCCCAGATGGAGGACGAGCCCGCCATGCGCGAGATCGATATGCCGGGCGCCGCTGTAGAAGCCCAACGCGCCGGCGGGTACGACCAGCGCCGCGATCGCGAGTATGCAGCCGGCGCCGATCAGGTAGCGCCGTTCGCCGAGAAAGCGGTGGAACCTGCGCTCGCGCGCGGCCATGAGCACGGCTGCGAGAGCGAAAGCGAGAGGTAGGACGATCAGTTGGATTCTCGCGAACGAGGCGAGTGCGAAGACGACGAGCGCCGGGACGAGCCAACGCTTGTCGCCTGAAAGGGCGAGAACTCCCATGGAGAAGCCGGCAAGGAAAAGTGGATAGGCAATCGCCTCTCCCAGCAGCCAGGAGGAGTAGAGCATTGAAGGCGTGGCCAGCGCGAGTGCCGAAGCCGCGAAAGCGAGCCAGGCGGGAAGACCGAGTCGCCGCCCCAGCCAGTAGACGGGTAAAGCCGCGAGCGACATGACGATCGAGTCGAGCACCATGGAGGCGCGGAATCCGGTCTCGACACTCCCCAAAAACCAGCAGGGGGCGGTGACGATCGGTTGCAACAGCGAAGGGAAGAAGACCTGGGCTCCGCGTACGAGCGGCAGGCCGCTCGAAGAAAGTGAGCGAGATAACTCGCTATAGAGATACTCGTCTGGAAGAAAGACGATGGTCGCGCGCGAGAAGGACGCGATCACATGCCCGAGCGCGCTGATGCTGATCAACACCAACAATGCAAGGCCGCCGCGAGACCCAAGTCGTGGACGATGCTCGAGTCGAGTGACGGCAGTTTCGGTCGGCATCGTCTGTCCGCGCGAAGCGAGTGGGCTCTGAGGGGTGGCGTTCAAGAAAACGAGATGAAACAGTTTGGTGGTGCGACAACGGTTGGCGGAACTTCGTGCTCGTGACTGAATCGGCAGGCTTTCGGTGCGAGTTGAGCGTGGAATTCGTTCTTCTCGTCTCAGTTTTCTCGTTCCCGCGGCTTGACTCCTTCGGCGGCCGCGTTATAGTGGGCCGGCAGGCGGTGCAGGTCACCGTCGGATCTTTCTTGCGGAAGGGCGGGTTCTTTCGCTACCGTTGAGAGTTGCGCCAAGTTCCGCCTGTCCGCATTTCTGTTTAGACGCCGTTAAGGGAGGCTGTCTCATTTGATTAGCACTGTTGCCGCGCCTCGCGTGCGTAAGAGTTTCTCACGCCTCAAGCACGTTCTCGACCTCCCCAATCTCATCGATATTCAGAAGTCCTCGTTCGACTGGTTTCTGAGCGAGGGCCTGAGGGAGACGATCGACGATATCTCGCCGATCGAGGACTACACGGGAACGTTAGCCGTCGAGTTTGCCGACTACCACTTCGCCGATCCGCAGTTCTCGATCAAGGAATGTCGCGAGAAGGACCTGACCTATCAGGCCGCGCTCTCGATGACCGTCCGCTTCGTCAACAAGGAGACGGGCGAGATTCGCGAGCAGACCGTCTTCATGGGCGACTTCCCGATGATGACCGAATGGGGCACCTTCATCATCAACGGCACCGAGCGCGTGATCGTCACGCAGCTCGTGCGCAGCCCGGGCGCCTATCTGATGGAGCCCAAGGACGCGGCGAAGCAGGTCTTCATCGCCAACCTGATGCCGAGCCGCGGTTCCTGGCTGGAGCTCGAGATCGACAAGAAGGGCATCTGCTACGCCCGCATCGATCGTAAGCGCAAGCTACCGATCACGACTCTCCTGCGGGCGCTTCCGGCCGAAGATCCGACCACGGGCTACAAGCTCGACACGAGCTCGAACGAGGCGATCCTCGCCCTCTTCAACGACTCGCCGTACATCCAGTACACGCTCGAGAAGGACCCCTCCACGCGTGAGGAAGAGGCTCTGATCGAGGTCTTCAAGAAGCAGCGCCCGGGCGAGCCTCCCACGCTCGATAACTCGCGCAACCTGCTCAGGGCGCTCTTCTTCGACCCGAAGCGCTACGACCTGACCAAGGTCGGCCGCTACAAGCTCAACCAGCGTCTTGGCGTCGGCGTGCCCGAGGACACGCGTGTTCTCACCACCGAGGACATCGTGGCGCTTGTGCGCAGGCTGCTCGATCTGCCGGTCAAGCTCGGTCTCGACTACGAGGCGAAGGACCTGGCCGCCGAAGCGGCCTCGATGAACCGCGACCCGATTCGCGGCGAGCTCGACGAGTACGAGCACTTCGGCAACCGCCGCCTTCGCACCGTCGGCGAGCTGATCCAGGAAGCCTTCCGGGTTGGCCTCTACCGCATGGAGCGCGTCGTGCGCGAGCGCATGACCACCGAGGACGTGGACACGATCACGCCGCAGACGATCATCAACATCCGTCCGGTCGTCGCGGCGCTGAAGGAGTTCTTCGGCTCCTCGCAGCTCTCGCAGTTCATGGACCAGACCAACTCGCTGGCCGGGCTTACGCACAGGCGGCGCCTGTCGGCGCTCGGTGCCGGCGGCCTCACCCGCGAGCGCGCGCCGATCGAGGTGCGCGACGTGCACACGACCCACTACGGGCGCATGTGCCCGATCGAGACGCCTGAAGGCCCGAACATCGGCCTGATTGGATCGCTCGCCTCGTTCGCGACGATCTCGGAGTTCGGCTTCATCCAGACTCCTTACAGGCGCGTCACCAAGGGCAAGGTCTCGGACGAGATCGTCTATCTCGACGCGGCCGAGGAGATGAACTACACGATCGCCCAGGCCAACGAGCCGGTCGATCCCAAGACAGGGAAGTTCGCCAACGACATGGTGCTGTGCCGCTCGCGCGAGGGCGAAGCGGTCACCGCGGCGCCCAAGGACATTCAGTTCATGGACGTCTCGCCGGCCCAGCTGGTGAGCGTGGCGACCGCGCTGATCCCCTTCCTCGAGCACAACGACGCCAACCGGGCGCTGATGGGCGCGAACATGCAACGGCAAGCCGTGCCGCTGATGATCACCCAGGCGCCGCTCGTCGGCACCGGGCTGGAGCACCGCGCGGCCGTCGACACCGGCGATGTTGTCCTGGCGGCTCGCGGCGGCACCGTTGTCGACGTCGACGCCGAGAAGGTCGTCATCGAGGCGCGAGGCGGCGAGCGGGACGAGCATGTGATGACCAAGTTCATGCGCTCGAACCAGGGCACGCTCATTCACCAGAAGCCGGTCGTCAAGCTCGGTCAGAAGGTGAAGTCGGGCGAAGTGCTCGCCGACGGCTCCTCGACCGATCATGGCGAGTTGGCGCTCGGCGCCAACCTCCTCGTGGCCTTCATGTGCTGGGAGGGATTCAACTTCGAAGACGCGATCGTCCTGTCGGAGCGGCTGGTCAAGGAGGACGTGCTCTCCTCGATTCACATCCACGAATACGAGGTGGACGCGCGCTCGACCAAGCTCGGCGACGAGGAGATCACGCGCGACATCCCCAACCGTTCGGAGGATTCTCTGCGCAACCTCGACGAGCGCGGCATCGTTCGCGTCGGCGCCGAGGTCGGCTCGGGCGATCTGCTCGTGGGCAAGGTAACGCCCAAGGGCGAAACCGAGCTGACCGCAGAGGAGAAGCTGATTCGCGCCATCTTCAAGGAGAAGGCGCGCGAGGTGAGGGACACCTCGCTCAAGGTGCCGCACGGCGAAGGTGGCGTCGTCATCGACGTCAAGACCTTCTCGCGCGACGCCGGTGACGATCTGTCACCGGGCGTGAACGAGCTCGTGCGCGCCTACGTGGCCACGAAGCGCAAGATCTCCGAAGGCGACAAGCTGGCGGGGCGCCACGGTAACAAGGGCGTCATCTCCAGAATCGTCCCCGAAGAGGACATGCCCTTCCTCGAGGACGGCCGGCCGGTCGACATCGTCCTGAATCCGCTTGGCGTCCCTAGCCGTATGAACATCGGGCAGGTGCTCGAGACACATCTCGGCTGGGCGGCTGCGCACGGTGTCTTCTCGGATGTGACGAGCGCCGAAGGGTCGCCGACGATCGGCGGTCGCCAGAACATCGCGGGGCGCCACGGTAACAAGGGCGTCATCTCCAGAATCGTCCCCGAAGAGGACA
>OCTA010005316.1_pt1 | contig 11179 bp, 8 predicted proteins | sample 1538991 | NCBI WGS metagenome assembly OCTA01 (sample SAMEA3539302, study PRJEB22396) | soil metagenome | biome: tundra; feature: field; material: soil | place: USA | collected 2010-05 | depth 0.15 m | reverse complement strand
CGAAACAGGGGCCGGTGTAGACGTCCGCCGTGCGGGCCTCCACATAATTGCCATAAATGTTGTGCGCGGGGATTTCCGTGGCGAAAGTAAAACCAGCCGTCGCCAGCAACACGACAGCTATTACGATTGTTCGATGCATCTGCCCTCCTATAGCTACTATTATAGGCCTCTTGCGGCAGTGCTGGGGACGGGTGCTTTACCGTTTTGGGGAACCGCCTGCCCCGTGATCGGGCTTGGCAGGCGGAACCGCCTGCCCCACCACTGCAAGCACAGGATTGGTTTTGGTGGCGCAGGCGGTTCCGCCTGCGATCCTCGATTGTTTCACAGCTTCTTAGGTTAGGGAGCGGTTTCCGTCGGGAATCCCCAAAACGGTTAGGCACCCCGAACCATCCGGGTGGCGCGAAATTCGGGAACCGTCTGATACAATCGTCTATGCGATGCGAAGGATCTGGCTGCTGGCCCTCGCGGGCGCGCTGGCGGTAACGCTCTCGTCCTGGGGTAAGAAGAAAAAAGAGGAACAGACCCAGGTCCTGCAGCTCCCCAGAGATCCTCCCAGCGCCCTGACGGTGGAGACGCGCCGCCTGGTATTTCACGTCACGCCCCTTTCGGCCAAAGGACTCCTTTCCCAACAGACGCGCGATGCCCTGAAGTGGCTGCTGCATTCCACCAACGGTGCGGCGGTGGTGAAGCTGCGCGCGTTCGTGGCCGGCAGCGGAGATCTCCGGCGGGTGCGCGAGCTGGTCAGCGAAACCTTCACCGAACACCGGTTGCCGCTGCCGGTGCTAAGCGTGGTGCAGGTGGGCGCGTTGCCGCTCGACGCGGCGCAAGTGGTGATCGAAGCCACGGCCGTGGCGAAGAAGAACGTGAACCAGTATGGACTGGTGTACATTTCCGGGCAGGGGGCTTCCTCCAGCGGGCCGCTCGATCCGGTGCTGCCCCTGGTGGAACAATCGCTGGCGCGCCTGGCCACGGCCGTGAAAGCGGCGGGTTCCGAGCCGGGCGATGTGGCGCGCGTCACCTGTTTTCTGAGCTCGCTGGATCGCTATGGGGAGGTGCGCCGGCTGGTGGAGTCCACTTACTCCGGCGCGGCATTGAATTTCGTGCAGGTGCAGCGCGCACCGGCGCGCGCGGTGGCTGAGTGCGAGGCCATAGCCAGGCTGCGGTGGAATACGGGTACGGCGATTCACATGCTCAATCCGGAGGGACTGGCGCAATCGCCCCAGCTTTCCCAGATTGCCCTGATCGGCGCGCCGAAGATCATTCTGACCGGCAGCCAGGAGGCTTTCGGATTTCAGGACGCCGACGCGCGCCTGGCCTTCGAGCGCCTGCAGAAATCGCTTTCGCAGGAGGGCGGCTCGCTGCGGGAGGTGGCCTTCACCAGCCTGTATCCGCTGTCGTCGAGGATATCGGAGCAGGTGCGCAAGATTCGCGGGGAGTTCTACAACGGGGCGCGTCCGCCGGCGGGGACCATGCTGCCGTTTCAGGGCCTGCCTTCGATGGACGCGGGATTCGCCCTCGACGTAGTCGCGGTAAAAGAAGACGCAGTCGCGGTCAAAGAATAGGCTGGCATGTTCAAGGCTAATGCTCAGACGACGGTCACGTTCGGTGAGATCATGCTGCGGCTGGCGCCGCCCGGATTCGAGCGCTTTCTGCAGTCGCCGCAATTCGTGGCCACCTTTGGCGGCGGCGAGGCCAATGTGGCGGTGGCGCTGGCCACCTTCGGGCTGCCCGCGCGTTATGTGACGCTGCTGCCGCCCAACCATCCCATCGCCGATGCGGTGGTCGGGGAACTGCGGCGCTTCGGCGTGGACACGTCCCGCATCGTGCGCGCACGCGGGCGCATGCCCGTCTATTACGTCGAGACGGGCGCGAATCAGCGGGCTTCCCAGGTGGTCTACGACCGCGATTACAGCTCCGTGGCGTTGGCCCAGCCCGGCGATCTCGATTGGGACGCGGCGTTCGAGGGCGCCGGCTGGTTTCATATTACGGGCATCACGCCGGCCATTAGCGAGAGCGCCGCGGACTTGGCGTTCGAAGCGGTGCGCGCCGCGCGCCAGAAGGGCATCCCGGTATCCTGCGATCTCAATTACCGGAAGAATCTGTGGAAGTGGGGCAAGCCGGCGAGCGACGTGATGCGGGAGCTGGTGCGCTTCGTCGACGTGGTCGTCGCCAACGAGGAAGATTGCCAGATGGCACTGTCGATCGCCGCCCCGGTGGACGTCCACGCGGGCAAGCTGGACCCCGCGCATTACGCCGCGCTCACCGGCCAGGTGCTGGCGGCGTTTCCTAACTTGAAGACCATCGCCGTGACCCTGCGGGAATCCCGCAGCGCTTCGCACAACGGCTGGTCGGCGTGCCTCAACGACGGCCGGAACTTCCTGCTGAGCCGGCACTACGAGATCACCCACATCGTGGACCGCGTGGGCGGCGGCGACGCGTTTGCGGCCGGGCTGATTTATGGCTTGCAGACCCTGGAGAGTCCCCAGGAAGCCCTCGAATTCGCGGTGGCCGCCAGTTGTTTGAAGCACTCCATCCCGGGAGATTTCAACCGGTTCAGCGTCGCGGAGGTGCGTCAGTTGCTCGCCGGCGGCGGGTCCGGGCGGGTCCAGCGGTAATCACGGCGCCAAGCGCGCCAGATTCTCGCGCAGCGTTGAGGCATCGAATCCGTCAGCCTCAAGCTGCACAATTGCAGCCATCAAGAGTTCGATTCCTTCCCGGCAGCCCAGCGGGTTGCCCGCATGGTCGAAGGTGGGCAAGCCGGCATTCTGCGCGACGGCGAACTCCAGCGCGCAACCATTGCTGAATTGCCAGTTGCGGTTGAACCAAACCAAACCAACCGGTTTGCGCAGCAGTTTTTCCCAGAAGGCCAGGTATTGGCGCTGGTCCCAATTGGGCGCGGAGAATGGAGCCGGCGTAACCACGATAGTCCCGGCGGGAATCGCCCGTCGAGCCTGGGCGGCAAACTCGACGGCTGCCGCCGCATTGACGTCCAAAATGTTGGCCTTGTACCAAGCCTCCCCCATCTGCTGACGCAGATCGTCCCGCGTCTTTAACCCATGCTGGCGCAACGCCTGGAACAGGTTCAGTCCGCTAGTCAGTTCACTGCTGCAATAGAGGACGTGCTGCCCGTGCAGCACGCAATCCAGGGCGGAAAACAGCATCTCGACTTCTTGCGAGTAGAACCGTTTGAATTCCGAGTCGCGAGGGCTGATGAAGCTCATAGAGGTGGTTATATTGTGCACACACTGTAGCCGCAGGAAGCGCAATTCTGGCACCCGCCCTGCATCACCAGCGGCTCGCCGCATTCCGGGCAGCCAGGCGGGAGCACTCCGGCCTGCAGCACTTGGCGGTCTTTGCAACCATCGCGAAATACGGTGACGCCCTTGCATCCGGTCTCAAAAGCCAGCCGGTAGGCCGCGGCTATGTCGCCCGGCTGTGCCGTATTCGCCATGTTAATCGTCTTGCTCACCGCGGTATCCGTGTACTGCTGGAATGCCGCCTGCATTCGGATGTGCCATTCCGGGCCGATCTCATGCGCGGTAGCGAAGAGCCGGCGCAGTCCGGAAGGGGCGTCGTCCGGCAAGTGCCCGGTTGCGCGCACGCGTTGCAGCAGGGCTTCCGGGTCGCGAACCTCCCCTCCCAGCCGCTGGGTTAGCAAGGGGTGGACGTCGATGGTCTTCGTGGAGCCGATCACCTCGCGCCGGTAGCTCAACGCGAAAAACGGCTCTATGCCGCTGGAACACCCGGCCAGCAAACTGATCGTTCCGGTGGGCGCAATAGAAGTTACGCAGGCGTGGCGCAAGGGGGCATGCCCGCCCCTGAAGCGGCTCTGGCCGAAGGTGGGGAAGGGGCCGCGCGTGCGTGCCAGTTCGGCGGAAGCAGCCTTGGCTTGGCGCTGGATGAAACTCATCAGGTCCTCCGCCAAGGATACCGCCGCGCGCGATGTGTATGGCGTGTCCAGATCCACCAGCAGATCGGCAAATCCCATGATCCCCAGCCCGATCTTCCGATTGCCCAGCGTAACTCTCCGCACCGCTTCCACGGGATAGCAGTTGGCGTCCAGAACATTGTCTAGAAAATGCACCGCCTGCGAAACCGCCGTGGCGAGCGCGTCATATTGAATGGCGCCTCCGCCGGCAAATCGGGACACGTTAATGGATCCCAGGTTGCAGGACTCGTAGGGGAGCAGGGGCTGCTCGCCGCAAGGATTCGTGGCTTCCATGGCGCCCAGCGCAGGCAAAGGATTGGCCGCATTGATCCGGTCGTAGAACAACAAACCCGGATCGCCGCTTTCCCAACTGTTGGCCACAATTTCGTCGAATAGCGCTCGGGCATCGATCGCGCCCCGCGCCGGTTCGCCGCCCGCGGGAAACCGCAACGGAATATCGGCGCCTTGCTCCACCGCGCGCATGTAATCGTCTGTGGCCATCACCGAGATGTTGAACGACGTGAGATTCCGCTGGTCCTTCTTGGCGTACACGAACTCGCGAATATCGGGGTGATCGTGCCGTAACACGGCCATGTTTGCGCCGGCGCGCGTTCCGCCCAGGCGATTGATCTGCGTCGAGTAGTCGTAAAGCCGCATGAACGACAACGGCCCGCTGGAAACGCCACGCGTGGAGCGGATATAGTCGTTGCGGGGCCGCAGCCGGGAAAACGAAAAACCGGTGCCGCCGCCGCTCTTTTGGATCAGGGCGGCGTCCCGCAGCGTCCCGTAGATGGACTCCATGGAGTCTTCCACCGGCAGCACGAAGCAACCCGCGAGCTGGCCGCGCGGCGTACCCGCATTCATCAGTGTCGGCGAGTTGGGAAGGAAGCGCAGGGACGCCATCAGGTCGAAGAAAACCTCCGCCGACTCATCGCGCGAGTAATCGCCATACAGATCGTCAACCGCGGCAATGGCCCGCGCCACGCGCCGGAAAAGGCCTTCGGCATCCTCGGCCACTTCGCCATCCGCGTCCCGCAGGAGGAAGCGCTTTTCCAGCACCGCCAGCGCGTGCTGCCCGAGTTTTGGCGCGACTTGCATGCCGTCGATTCCAGTGGGTGCGGAGAGCATTACGGCCCCGCTATTGAGGCGAAATAAAGGCGAATACCAGTGTAGCGCAAGGGACCTGGCCAGTCAATCGGACTATTGCGATTCCACGTAACTTTTGTAGATCGTCTCGTTGAAGCCATGCAGCAGCTCCGCAAGTACAGCCATGGAATTCCGTAGCGCCGTACGCACCTGCGGGTAGTCGCACCAGTCCTCCAGCATGCGTGCTGGGTCCGGATAGAACAGGTCCTCGGGTCCTTCGCCGTGTTTAGGGGCAGGGTTGGGCACTTTCCAGATGGACTCGAAGTCTTTGTCCTTCCGGAAGGAAATGTGAATCGCGCCTTTCACATAGTCGGTGCCGAAGCCACGCTGGGGCCAGGGAAACGGAAACATTATGAACGCCTGATAGTCTTGTCCCGGGCGAGCATCGTAACGCGTGTAGAGCCTGATCAGGGGGTCGTCGTTGGCTACCGTGCCGTCGTGGTTATCGAACAGCACGACGTCGCGCGGGTGGAAGCCGTGTGGCTTTGGGGTAGCGGCGGCCTTCTGGGTGCCTGTGTCGCCATTCTTGTCCCCACTCTTTTCCTTCGCGCTGTACGACGACTTATACCAGCGGATTTCTCCCGTATATACGCACACCCAGGCCATGGATCGCCTCGGGAACAATTGGCGGGAACTGCCCGCGGTGTGCGAGATATAGAACACGTTGTTTTGGTCCGCGGACAATACACTGATGTTCACACGCACGCGGGCAAGATCCGCGAGCGGCGTGATAGTCATGTTAGTGGTTTGCCCATCGTGCTTTTCATTTTGCTCTTCATTTCGCCTTTCTTTTTGCTCTTCATATTGCTTTTCATAGTACCTTTCAACGACGAGCCGCTCGATGAGCTCGTTCAAGTCCCTTCGGATGGCGTGCACGGTCCTTATGACATTGCGTTGCTGATCGATTATTTCCTTCGTGATCACCGCTGTATAGGTCTGATTCTTGCCTTGGATCAGATTGATGAATGTATCGAAGAAAGTCAGCAGAGGCACGCGCAGGGAAAAGAACCAGTTGACGAAGCGCCACCACCAGTACGCGAACTCATGTCGAAACTTGTTCTTGTCGTCGTTGGTGTAATGCTCAGATCGCGCCAGGGGATAGTGCACGATGGCAATGCGGGTGCGGAGGGCTTCAGCCAGGCCCCGCAAAATATTCATCAGCAGCATCAGAAGAAAAAACGACAGAATGAACCAGACCGTGTAATACCACTTGATGTCCTCCGAAGGCGCCTGGCTGCCCAAGGTCTTGGTCACTTCGGCGGCCACCAAGCCGCCTAGTCCGCCGACAACCGTCATGCCCATTTTGGTCGTGAATGGCGAAGAGGGCGTAGCCGGCGGGCTAGACGCTTTGGGGTCGGCCGGCGTCTTGGCGGTTAGCGAGGTATCGGGGGGCGGGATCTGCCAGACCGCCACGATGGTCAGGAAAGCGGCCAACACCGCAATCAGCAGGACCGCCAGCCGTTCGACCACGGAGTCCGTGCTGTCGAGAGCCCAAAGCCATCGGATCGCCGGCGTCCAACGCCGATGCCCGTTCGGCTTGGATCGCTCCGGAGGCCGGTTGGGCGCAAAGTGGCCGGTCTGTGCGCTGTACCAATAGTGTACGGCCGCAATGCGGCCTCCATCCAAATGCACCAGCGAAAAGCCGCGTGCCTGAATCGGGGAAGCGTCCTGGTTCTTGACCGAGAGCGGCGGCGCCAGGAACAGCTTGCGGAACGACGCACCGTGATCGGGGAGAGTCGACCAGGTGTAGGGCTGCTGGTAGGTTTCGCGATGCGAATCGTGCAGGTGGCCGGCGAACACGGCCGCGACCGAATCGGCGGCCAGCAGGCTCTTCCAGTCGTCGATCTGTTTGATTTTCCAAATGGATCCGGGCGACGTGGAGACGGCCGCGCCACTGGCGTTGGGGCTGGATGGCGCGCTGGCTGTGTAGATGCTCTGAGCCGACTGGAACGGGTCGTCGATTTCGGGAATGTGGGAGACTGCCAGGACCCTCTTGCCGTCCTGCCGCGCCCGATCCAGCAATTCATGAAACGTACTGAGCTGGCGGGCCTGCGGGCTATGCTCGGGATCCGCGTCCGCCTGCTTGAACGAGTAGGAAGGCAGACCCACCAGCCGGTATGGTGTATCCGCTATATCCGCGTAGCAGGACGGCGCGGCTCCGCCAGTTACATAGCAGCGCGTGAGGTTATGTAACTGGACGTCTTTCCGGTCATCCCGGATCTTGGCTTGCACGCCATCCATGAACTCGTTGAAATAGCCGAGGGCGGCATCGCCGGAGTCTTCAAGCGCGATGTCGTTGTTTCCGGCCACCAGGTAGACATCGCGCAGCGGGCTCTGCTCCAGCAGGGCGGCGGTCTTTTCAATCTGAGCTTTGCGCGCGGCCGGCTCGGGGGATATGCAATCCTTTACCGTCAGATTCGCCGTCGGAGCGGGGCTCTTGGCAATCGGGCAGGGATCCACTCCGAGATCGCCGGTGAACAGGAGGAAAGACGGCTGATCCCCTTCGGCAAGCGATGGGATGGCTTGCAGCATATCCACCAACGCCTTTTCATCCAGATGCTCCTGCTTGCCGGTATCGCTGGCGGCTTTGGCCTTCTCCTCGGAGAGATCCTTGCCGGCCAAGGTATGGGCGGTGGATAGAAAGATGTGCGGGTCGGTGGCATGCACGAACCAGACGTCGTCCCTCGCACGCTCGCGGTGCGCGCCCCCTCCACACCCGGCCAGGGCAGCCAGCGCCAGCAGAGCCAGCATCGGAACGGCGTAACTGCTTGAGAGATGCGGTCCTCGGTGCCTACGGGGCATAACAACCTCCGGAACTCCACCGAGCATATCACGCGCCAGCAGGGAATGGAATGCTCGCTGGCTGAAAGCCGGGTACACCGGATTCGCCGCCCCAGCAAGCCAACCTGCCTGCTAGAATAGAGTGCAACGGTAATTCTCTATGGTGGCACGCATTTCCTTGGCGCTGGCGCTGGTCTCGCTGGCGCTGGCTCAATCCGATAGCCCGTCCAAACCCGACACCCCGTCAAAACCCATTAAGGTCCAGGTCAACGAGGTGATCGTGCCGGTGACCGTCACCGACTATAAGGGTCGCTACGTCTCGAACCTGGAGGCCAAGGACTTCAAGATCTTCGATCAAGACAAGGAGCAGCGCCTCGAGTTCTTCAGCCACGACTACAATCAGCCGCTGGTGGTGGGGTTCCTGATCGATCTGAGCAACGACAGCCGGGTGAACTGGAAGTATTATCAAGACGCGGCCATCGACCTGGTGCTCCATATACTGCCGGGAGACAAGAAGTTCAGCGGCTTTCTCATTTCGTTCGCCAACGAGCCGGAGCTGCAGGTCAACACTACTACCGAGGCGGACAAGTTGGTCGAGAAGCTGCGCAAGATGCGGCCGGGCGGCGGCTCGTCCCTGTACGACGCGATTTACATGGCCTGCATGCACCGGCAGTTGATAGAGGGCGAGCCCTACGATCCGCGGCGTGTGCTGATCGTGATCGGCGACGGACACGATAATGCGAGCAAGAAGAGCCTGGACGAAGTGATCGAGATCGCCCAGCGCAGCCTGGTAACCATCTACGGGATGAGCACGGTGTCGTTCGGGTTCACCAACGAAGGCGACCAAAATCTGCAGCGGCTGACCAGCGAGACCGGCGGCCATGTGGAATACCCGCTGAACAATCTGTATTCCGACGTGGATGGTTACCTTTCGCATCCTTCCGACGACGGCAATTACGCGCTGACGGTGGGTACGGGCTTATATGCTTCGGAGGTTTCCGCCGGGATCTTCCGCGCGATTGCGGCCATCGTGGGCGAGGTGACCACGCAGTACATTCTGCGCTACGTGCCGGACACGGGAGGCGCGGATTCCAAACAGTTCCGCAATATCAAGGTTGTGGTGCAGGATTTGCCGACCGTGAAGGTCCGGTTCCGGAAGGGGTATTATCCGTTTGCGCCCTAAACCGCCGATGAACGCTTTTTTTGAGACTCGCGTAAGTTTGGACGATAAGGTATTGTATGGCCCCAGTCATTCCGATTAGCGCGCGTCGCCAGGGCGAGTATGTCCTGTTGCAGCTTGCGCTGCCGGAGCAGCCGGTGCACGACGTGGGAGTGCTGCTGGTGGATGCGGACCCGGATTCCGGACGCCACGCTTTGCGGCTGCGCGCGCACTGGGAGGATTTGGCCGGCCCGGAAGACGCGGCATATCTGGCAGCCCTCGAGCGGGATTTCCATGATAAGATCGCCGAGATCGGGGAGATGGGGGCCCGGCGATTGCTTGAGTCGTGGGAGGACTCCCTTTCGCACGTGTTGCGCGTCTCGGAGCGGGAAGCCGTACCGGTGGATTCGTTTTCGCGGGTGGCGGACCGGATTTTCGAACGCCACGTGGACAAGTTGACGGTCCAGCGGTTTCGGACGCACCTGCCGCTGTACACCTTGCGCGCGGCGGCGGGCAAGTTCGGCGCCGACGAACAAGTGGAAGCCGAGGAAGAAGATTGGGTGCGCGCGCCGGAGGGCTTGCGCTTGGCCGAAGGGATGTTTGTGGCCCACGTGGAGGGGCGCTCCATGGAGCCGCGCATCCCGGACGGCAGCCTGAATATCTTCCGCGGGCCGGTGGTGGGTTCGCGCCAGGGCAAGATCGTGCTGGTGGAGCTGATCGGTGTGCATGAGAGGTTCACCGTCAAACGGTACACCAGCCGGAAATCGTCCGCCAGTGAAGACGAATGGCGCCACGAACGCGTCCGGTTGGAGCCGCTCAACCCCGATTACGAAGCCTTCGACCTGACGCCGGATCAGATCAAGTACGTCATCGCCGAGTGGATTCAAACGCTGGAATGATACGGGTTCCGGCTCGCTCCTTCGCCTCCAAACTCCTGCGCTGGTACGGCGCCCAACATCGCGATCTCCCCTGGCGGCGCACCCGCGACCCTTACCGCATCTGGGTTTCCGAGATCATGCTGCAGCAGACCCGCACGGAGGCCGCGATCCCTTATTACCATCGGTTCCTGGAGCGCTTCCCCAGCGTGGCGGCCCTGGCAGCCGCCTCCGGCGAGGAAGTGTTGGCGAGCTGGAGCGGCCTGGGCTACTATTCGCGCGCGCGCAACCTGCATAAGGCCGCGCGCCTGATGGCGGGCGTTTTTCCAACCAGCTACCAGGCGATACGAGACCTGCCGGGCGTGGGCGATTATACGGCCGCCGCGGTTTCCAGCATCGCCTTCGGGCTGCCCTACGCCGCGCTCGATGGGAATGTCATGCGCGTGATAGCGCGGATGGCCAACGATGCGGCCGATATAAGCGCCAGTCGCACCCGCGCGCGGTTTCGCGAGTTGGCCGGGCAATGGCTGGATCGCCGGCGGCCGGGCGCGTTCAATCAGGCCATGATGGAACTGGGCGCGACCGTTTGTCTGCCGCGCGCCCCGCGCTGTGCAATCTGCCCGTTGGCGGCGTTGTGCGAAGCTTGCCGCGCGGGACGCCAGCAGCAGTTGCCGGTGAAGCTGCGGAAGCCGCAGCCGGTGAACATCGCCATGGCGGTTGCCGTCGTCCAACGCCGCGGACGCCTTCTGCTGTGGCAGAGGGCCGCCGATTCGCGGCGCTTGGCCGGCTTCTGGGAGTTGCCTTCACCCGAGCAATTGCCGGAGTCGCACGCCATGCCGGAAATCGGCGTGTTCCGCCACACCATCACGCATCACCGCTATCGGGTGACGGTGCGCGCGGGCAGCCTCGCGCCGACGGCGCGCGCCGCGCGGCCCCTCCGCTGGATTCCCATCGCGACTCTACCCTCGTTGCCCCTCAGCACCACGGCCAGAAAGGCGTTGCGCCTGGCTGGGATCGACGCCTAACTAACCTAAGTTCTCCAGTTCAGAAGTTCGCTAACGTATTCCGGCGGCGTGGGGCAGCGCCGTGCGCTGCGGCGGACCCTCGGTCCGCCTCCGGCCAGGCGGCGTGAGACGCCGCCGCTTCGCCACGGAATAGATTTTCTCATGCTCACCCACCAGAAAGAGCGTGGGCATGCGCAAGGGGTGTGCGACACAAAAGCGGGGTGCCCGCGTGCGGGACCAAGCGGGGAGGAACTTGGCAAGGAGTCGGTGGTTGGGGCATGCTAAA
>OCTA010005314.1_pt1 | contig 11181 bp, 8 predicted proteins | sample 1538991 | NCBI WGS metagenome assembly OCTA01 (sample SAMEA3539302, study PRJEB22396) | soil metagenome | biome: tundra; feature: field; material: soil | place: USA | collected 2010-05 | depth 0.15 m | reverse complement strand
GGCCACTGCGCTCATCAGGCGCCCGGGCGGCGCCGTCTCGCGGTATCGAGACGGCCCCTTGACATCCACCGCCCGCATGTCAGCGAGCCCGGCCGGAGTTCCGGCAGCGCTCCCAAGAAACGACTTGCGATTCATATTCGTTAAGTTTGGCATACGCCCCCTAATCGGACCTACACGGACAAACTCCAGGGACATCTCAGGCGTGTTCCAAGGCCCTCCGCTGCCCGTCCAGCCGGAGCCGTCGTTCATATTGATCTCAAGCCCCAACCGGCCGGCTTCCTGCCAGGCGAAACGAAACATGCCGCGCCATGCCTCGGTGCCGAATGCGATCCGGCCTTGCGGTGTGCCGTCCACTTCCATAATCAGGGCGCCACCGATGCCCGCCCGTTGCATCGCTTCGAGATCGGCGGTGATTCCCTTGGCGGGTGATGTTGGCGTTGATCCAGTACCAATAGACCCACGGCCGCGCGGCGTCTGGCGGCTTCGCGAACCCGTCCGCCAGTAGCTGGGTCGTGGCCGCCTCCGGCATTGCCGAAGTGGCGAGGCTGAGCCAGAGTCCCGCCGGGGTCCCGGCAACGCTGCCGAGGAATATTCTGCGGTTCATCGTCGTTTGCCTTGACAAAGGACGATCCTCATCGTGTACTCCGACTTAAACTGCGGACACGGCGAGGACCGCAGCCGCACCGGACCGCAGAATGATCGGCCTTTCACTTGATTTCGGTTAACGCAATCACTTGCACGGGACCAATCAACCCGGAAGGCATCAGCGTTGCGTATGCCAACCTGCACAGCCGATGTGTCAGCGCGACTTGAGCAGCAGCAGTTCCAGTTCGCCGGAACTGATCAGCGCATCGTTGGGATACAGGCGGTCTACGCTTTCCTTGGTGACCAACTGGTGCCTGACAAACACCGCCGGTGGAACCCGTTTGCGCTGGAGGATGTCGATGCACAGCGAGATGACTTCCTCTCCATAGCGTTCCGGAAAGTATGCCACGGACCCGACAAAGCGCGTCCCAGGCTTGCGCAGTTCGGCGCGCGCTTCCACCGATGCGTTCTGGCCCAAGACCGCGCACGCCTCGGCTCTGCCGGCTTCTTCAAACGCGCGCAGCGCCCCGAGGGCGCTTGGGTCATTGATCGCGCCAATCAGAAACTGCCGGTCACGGCTCTGGCGAAGGTGCTTGCGCACGGCCTCCAAACTGCCGCCGAACTGACCGTTGCCGTCCAACCAGATGACCCGCGAGTCTTCCAGTGACGGGAGAACTTCGCGAATGCCGGCCAGCGTTCCAGTCAACCGCGAGCGCGGCAGCGCTCCAGCCATGGGAAGTTCCAGCAGCAGGATCTCGTCCACCGAGCCGCGCCAGTGTTGTTTGGCGCACCGCCCCAGATAACGCCCTCCCAGGAGGCCGGCGTTATAGTTGTTTGCTCCATAGTAAGTAGCGCCGGGATGGGGGATCTCGAGAGCCACCATCGGAATACCGGCTTCCAGAAACTTGGACGAAATGATGGGCGCGACGTGTTCATCGGTCTGAAACTCGATTACCAGATCGACGCGCTCGCGCACGAACGCCTCCGCATTGCGCAGAGCGATCTTCGGACTGTAGCGGTTATCGAGTACGACCAGATCGATCTCGGCTTTCGAAGCCGCCTCCGCAACCCCTCCGGCGACCGCTCGCGAAAAAGCGAACTCCTTACTTTGGCCCGCGAAGCCGATGCGGTACCGGCGACGTTTCGGAAGCCGGATATTCAATTGATACTGGCGGTCTCCGACACGTGCCACGAGACCCCGCTTTTCCAAGGTAAAGAGGATGCGAAATGCGGTAGTAACGCTGAGACCCGTCTTGGCGGCCACTTCATTGAGTCGGAGCGGATCTCCGGCTTCACGAAACGCCTCGAGCACATCGCAGGCGCGAGAGATCGCCTGGCAAACGTAGCGCTCGGACGTGGCGCGCACCGGCATCGTTTTCATATGTTAAAACAATACCAGGCTTCTCACAAGGGGCGGCCCGGGGCACCCGGCCCTGCTTGAACTGGTGAATCACGTTGTTTACAGCCACTTGCGCCGGATTGACGGGCCCATACGGTTTTTCATGCAGTGAAAGGACTTCGCGTCGCTTGAATCCTGTGGCGGGTAAGTCGGACTTCTCCCATAATGGCTTTGCGTTATGGCTACCCTAACTACTAAAGATCAACCTGCTCTCATCGGCGGCCGTGCCGTTCAAGCCGGGTGTCGTGCCGGTGTCTTTGGAATCGGGCTGGCGGCCTACTGGCCGCAGTTTCCAGGTCTGCGGGACCGGCTCGAAGGCTACCAGCGGACGGTGGAGGAGCGACTCGGCAAGGCCGGCGCCACAGTCATATCCGCCGGGCTGGTGGATAGCGCGCAGGCGGCCGCCGCCGCGGGTCGGCAATTCGCTCAATCCGACCTGGACCTGCTGGTCTGCTACGTGGGAACGTATGCAACCTCCTCTCAGGTGTTACCTGTCGTGCAGCGGTCGAAGGTTCCGGTCCTTGTGTTGAACCTGCAACCCAGCGAAGCCTTGGACTATGAAAACACCGACACCGGCGAATGGCTGGCGAACTGTTCTACCTGCTGCGTGCCTGAGCTTTCCAACGCTTTCGCCCGATCGCGCGTGAAGTTCCGGGTAGTTTCCGGAACGCTCTTCAACGATCCGGTCGCCTGGGCGGAACTGGAAGATTGGTGCCGGGCCGCGGGCGTCGCCAGAGCATTGCGCACCAGCCGCATCGGCTTCCTGGGCCACACGTATCCGGGCATGCTCGACATGTACTCGGACTTCACCATGGTGACGGCGCAAACCGGCGCCCACATCGAGGTTCTGGAAATGTGCGACCTCGATAAGTGCGTGCGGGCGGCGAGTGAGGCGGAAGTGAACAGAAAGATGGAAGAAGCGCGCGAGATCTTCACGCTTGAGAACGTGCCCGAAGAAGACTTGCGCTGGGCGGCGCGCGTCGCCGCGGGACTGGATCGCCTGGCCGCGGAGTTCGCGTTGAACGGCCTGACCTATTTTTACCGGGGTCTCGACGGCAACGCGTATGAACGCCTCGGGGCGGCCTTGATCCTGGGCAACTCACTGCTCACTGCGCGCGGCATTACCGCTAGTGGTGAGGGCGACCTGAAGACGTGCCTGGCAATGATGATCCTCGACCGCTTCGGCGCCGGCGGGTCCTTCACCGAGTTTTACGCCATGGATTTCAAGAGCCAGTTCGTGCTCATGGGTCATGACGGCCCGGGCCACCTCGCTATCTGCGACAGCCGGCCCGTTTTGCGGGGCCTAGGTCTCTACCACGGGAAACGCGGATGCGGCGTCTCGGTGGAGTTCAATGTCAAGACCGGCCCGGTCACTTTGGTTGGGATGACCCAGACCGCTGAGGGCAACCTCAAAATGCTTTGCGCAGAGGGGGAATCGATCCCCGGGCCAATCCTCCGCATTGGCAACACCAATTCGCGCCTGCGGTTCCCCCTCGGACCGCGGGAGTTCGTGAACCGGTGGTGCCAGGAGGGGCCGACGCACCACTGCGCCTTGGGAGTCGGTCATCTTGGCGAGTTGGTCAGGAAGTTCGGTGAACTGGCGGGCATTCCCCTGGTGGAAGTCTGCCGCAGTTGAAAAGCCCTGGCGCGGCTTCATCCTTCTAAGAAATGGTAAGGAACCTGTACTGATGAGAAAGTGTCTTGTTGTAACGCTGATGTTCTTATCTGCCGCTTCGGCTGCGACGACGGTGGATTCCCTCGCTCGCCTCAGGACGTTGTTCCCAAAGCCGCCCGCGGAGTTCAGTACTCTCCCGTTCTTCGTCTGGAATGGCGAGATAACCGAAGCGATGATCGATCGCGAATTGAAGGATTTCTCCGAACAGGGAGTCCATGGCTTCATCATCCACCCCCGGCCTGGCCTGATCACGGAATATCTCTCCGACCGTTGGTTCCAATTGATTCGGTACACCATCGACCACGCGAAGAAGCTTGGTATGGTTGTCTATCTCTACGACGAGAACTCTTACCCGAGCGGCTTCGCGGGCGGCCATGTGCCGGCGGAAATGCCCGAATCCTACAACCAGGGCCAAGGCCTCGCGTTGCAGGAAAAGGGTCCCTGCAAGATCCTCCTTCAACGAGTCGGGGAGCGCTTCGAAGACGTCACGGGAAAGACCGAGCCTTCGGGGGCCGGGTTTTATTGCTTCGGTCTCACTCAATATCCGGTGCGTTCGTGGAACGCCGGGTACCCCTACGTGGATCTTCTGCTTCCCGGCGTCACCCAGAAATTCATCGACATTACGATGCGCGGATACGAGAAGGCCCTGGGGGCGGAGCTCGGGTCCACCGTTCCGGCTATTTTCACGGATGAGCCGAACATCAACCCTCCCGGGCGCGGCGCCATCAAATACACGCCGGATCTATTTGTCCAGTTTCAGAAGCGGTGGGGCTACGATCTGAAGGCGAACCTGCCCAGCTTGATTGAAGAGGTCGGCGATTGGCGGCGGATTCGCCACAACTACTACTCCGTACTCCTGGACCTGTTCATTGACCGCTGGTCAAAGCCCTGGCACGACTATACCGAGAGCAAGCACATTGCGTGGACCGGACATTACTGGGAACATGCGTGGCCCAATCCCTCGCAGGGTCCGGACAACATGGCGATGTACGCGTGGCCGCAGATTCCCGCCATCGACATGCTGTTCAATCAGTTCAACGAGAAGGTGAACGCGCAATTCGGCAACGTGCGCAGCGTAAAGGAACTGGCCAGCGTGGCGAATCAGATCGGCCAGCGGCGAACCCTCAGCGAAACCTACGGCGGCGGTGGCTGGGACCTTCGCTTCGAAGACATGAAGAGGCTCGGCGACTGGGAGTTCGTGCTGGGCATTAACACCATGAATCAGCACCTTTCATTCGGGACCATCGTCGGCGGGCGCAAGTACGACTATCCACAATCGTTCAGCTACCACGAGCCGTGGTGGAAACACTACGGCGTGCTGGGCGATTACTTCGCGCGCCTCTCGCTGGCGCTTTCCACCGGCGCCGAAGTGAACCATATCCTCGTCCTGGAGCCGACCACGTCGGCCTGGATGTACGCTGGTCCAAGGCCGAACGCCCGCATGATGGAGATCGGCAACGCGTTCCAGGAGTTCATCACGCGGCTAGCCCACTCGCAGGTCGAATTCGATCTCGGCAGCGAGAACATCATCAGGGATCATGGCAAAGTGGATGGCAAGCAGTTCGTGGTGGGCAAACGATCCTATGACGTCGTGGTGCTGCCGCCCGGTACGGAGAATCTGGATGCTGCCACCGCGAAGTTGATCCGGCAATACATGCAAGCGGGTGGGAAGTTGACCTCTTATGCCTCGGGAGAATTGCTCGTCGATGGAGCCCCAGGTGGGCTTTCGATCGCGCGGCAGGGGGAAGAACCGGCGAACCCGGATATCACGTCGGCGGGAGAGATGCTGTTTCACCAGCACCGCCGGCTAACGGACGGCGAGCTGTGGTTCTTCGCGAACTCCAGCCTCGAGACGGCGGCCTCCGCAACTGTCAAAGCGAAGGGCAAGTCTGTCGAGAAGCTCGACCTGCTAACGGGCCGCACTTCGCCCTATCCCGCCAACGTCGCGGCGGGATCTCTGGAATTCTCGGTGGCGCTTCCTCCTGCCGGCAGCCTGCTGCTGGTGGCTAAGGATGTACCGGGTCCGGCCGCAGCCACTCCGCAACCGGCCGCCGGCCAGGCCGTGGAGTCGCGCTCGCCGCTGACAGTCGCACGGACTTCTCCGAATGCCATCCGTATCGACTACTGCGATCTGACGCTCAACGGTGTAACCAAAAAGGACGTGTACTTCTTCAAAGCGGCGGACGAGGTTTTCAAGGCTTTCGGCTTCGCGGAGGGCGACCCGTGGACGACGGCAGTGCAATTCAAGACTTCCATTCTCGATCGGAACAAGTTCGCCCCGGACTCCGGCTTCGAGGCGACGTTCTGGTTTGACGTCGCGGAGGGTGTCAACACTGCATCCCTGCGCGCCGTGGTGGAGCGCACGCCGCTCTGGAAAGTATCGGTGAACGGGAATCCAGTGGAGAGCGAGCGAGGTCAGTGGTGGTTGGATGTCGATTTCGGGGTCTACCAGATCGGCCGCCACGTGAAGCCGGGGCGCAACAGCGTGACCATTGTCGCGCGGCCTATGTCCGTGCATAACGAACTGGAGCCGGTCTACATCGTGGGAGATTTCGGTGCGGCCCCGCAGGAGAAGGGTTTCCGTATCGTCCCGGCGTCCCCTCTGCAAATGGGCTCGTGGAAAGAGCAGAACCTGCCGTTCTACTCCGGCTCGGTCTCGTACACAAAAACTTTTGTGTTGCAGCGCGGTGGGAAGTACAAGGTCGCGCTGGGCAAGTGGGACGGCACGGTAGCGGAGGTCCGCGTGAACGGAAAATCCGCGGGCATCATCGGCTGGCAACCGTTTGAGGTCCCGATCGACGGACTGGTCAAGAGCGGCCGCAACGAGATCCAGGTACTGGTGACGGGTTCGTTGCGGAACCTGCTCGGCCCGCATCACGGCAATATCAGCCGCGGGATGGCCTCGCCGGGCAACGTCCGCAATGCGCCAGCAACCATGCCGCCCGGCACCGGGTACGCCCAGTTGCCTTATGGCCTGATGGAGGACTTTACCGTTGTTCGGATGCAGTGATGTCAGTGCAACTGCTCCGCGGGCGGCAATTGGTCAAATCGCCGATTTCCGCCCCGCTTGAGCAGTTTCTGGTCGGCGAAGTCCAGGATGGCTTCCCAGTCTGTGGCGTTCATCCCATGCTGACCGGGCCGGAAGTTGACGCCGAGGTTGTCCGGGACGCCGAGGAAGGCATAGACACTCTTGGCGCCCAGATAGGTTTGCGCCGCCGCGTTGGCGTTGCCGTACTGGTCGCTCAGGGCGTTGCACAGGATAAATAGCCGCGGGGCTGCCAGGGCCAGGAGCCAGTGTTGGTCGCTGGGCAGTTTGTCGGTCTGCCCGCGGAACTCCGCGAACCGGGGACCGAACCAATATGTGTTCTGGTCGACGATTTCGTCGATGCCCTGCCCGTTGCCCCGGCCCTTGCCGCTGAAGCGCAGCGCCATGCCGCCACCCACCGGGGCCACCAGCGCGATTCGCTCGTCGACCGCACCCGCGAGCAGGACGGCCTGGCCCAGGCGCGATACGCCCATGGCCATGATCTTCGATTTGTCGGTAAGTGGATCGGCTTGCAGAAAGTCCACGCACCGCGAAATCCCCCACGCCCAGGCGGAGAAGTCATTCCAATCGTAATCCGGATAAGCGGGAAAGAAAGCCGTCTTTCGATAGGTTGGATTATCCGCGCCTAACTGTTGATAGCCAATCAGCACCACGGCGTAGCCGCGGTCCAGTGCGACTTGGTAGCGGCTGGCGGCGCTTTCGTTCACGCCGAAGGAGAGGGTAATCAAGGTCGGAAACGGCCCTTTCACGGTAGCTGTTTCCGCCGGTGTAAAGATGCCAAGGTCGAAACCCAGCTTCTCCTCCGGGCCGAACGTCAGATGCACCAGACGATACTTTACCTTGCCATCCATCAGTGGTTTGGACGCGACTTCATGTCCCTTTACGTTGCCCGGCGGCGGTGGCATGTGGCCATACTCGTACTCCTCCAGGATTTGTATCATCTGCTCCCGCCGCTGCCTCCATTGATCGACTGTGGTAACGCGCTGGCCGCCGTCTGCCACCAGGGGATCGGGCATGGCGGCACGGAGAGGGAGATCCTTCACAGCGGGCCGCGAGGCGCGGCCAAGCGCCGCCCGAGACGTTGCAGCGGACGGCGAGCTTTGACAGGCCGCCGGGGTCGCGAGGAAGAAACTGATACTTGCGAAAACGCTAGAAACAAACAGCCCTTGAGCATTCATAAGTGATAGGTCCAGCCACTTATTCGGCCTTCATATATTTATTTATCTTCGCAATCTTATCTTTGCAATCTTAATCTCTGCGATCTTATCTTGGCGAACTTGGCGTCTTTAAGAGAAACTTGTTTTACCAGCGCTGGTGCACCGACGCGCGAATCTTCGTATCGTACACGCCGCGAATCGCCGCCATCGCCCCATCGCTCAGCGGCGGCAGATCGCTCGCCGCGCAATTGTCCCGCACCTGCGAAGGCCGCTTGCCGCCCGGGATGGCGCAGGTCACGGCATCGTGCATCAGAATCCAGCGCAGCGCGAATTGCGCCATGCTGACGCCAGCCGGCAGCAGGCGCCGGATTTCCTCCACCGCCTCCAGACCGGTTTCGAAGTCTACGCCGGAGAAGGTTTCGCCCACGTCGAAGGCCTCGCCGTGACGGTTGAACTGCCGGTGGTCGTCACTGGCGAATTGCGAATCGCGCGTGAGCTTGCCGCTCAACAGGCCGCTGGCCAGCGGGACCCGCGCCAGAATGCCCACCTGCCTGCGCTTTGCCTGCCCAAAGAACAAATCGGCCGGACGCTGCCGGAAGCAGTTGAAGATCATCTGCACGCTCTGCACGTTGGGATATTCGATGGCTTTGAGCGCCTCTTCCACGCGCTCCACGCTCACGCCGTAATAGCGCAGTTTGCCGGCTTCCACCAAGCGGTCCAGCGCGCCGAAAAGTTCCGGCCGGTAATACACGTCCGTCGGCGGGCAGTGGAGTTGCACCAGGTCCAGGCAATCGGTCGCCAGGTGGCGCAGGCTGTCTTCGATGAAGCCGGTGAGATTGCGCTCGTTGTACCCGTCTGCCGTGTGCGGCGAGAGGCGGCGCCCCGCCTTGGTGGCGACAATGATCTCCGATTTGCGGTCGCGCTTCAGTTGCGCGATCAGGCGCTCGCTCCGCCCCATGCCGTAGACATCGGCGGTGTCGATGAAGTTGACGCCGCAATCGACGGCGGCGTGCAACGCGGCCAGGGATTCGGTGTCGTCCACGCTGCCCCACGCGCCGCCAATCGCCCACGCGCCAAAACTGATGTCGGAAACCTTCCAGCCCGTACGTCCTAAGTCGCGGTAGTTCATCTCTTCCAAGATAGCGCGCGCCGGCGCCCGCGTTCACGTGTTGGAGTCGCTGATCTGCCCCACCTTTTGCAATTCCAGGACGAGGTCGCCCTCGGAATCGACCGAGAAGGCCGGGGCGAAATGCCGGTTCCAGCCGATTTCATCGTAGCGGTAGGAATAGCGCGCCAGCACGGTCTGGCTGAAGGTATCGTCGTATGCCTTGATCAGAATCATCACCTCGGCTTGCAGCCGCCGGAAATCCTCCGCGGTCAGCCCGTACAGCGGGCTTTCGCTATCGATGGGGTGCACGATGGTCCAGGTGAGCGGCATGAAGAGGACCTGCTCGCGCTCCAGTTTGAGCTGGCGATAACTGCGCGCCGGTTGCCCGTCCTTCTCTTCCACCGTCATCAGCAACACGCGGGCTTCAATCTCCATCAGGTCGTTGCGCCGCCGGTTCACCACCCGGAATTGCAGGCTGGTGATCTCCTGATAGGGCGTTACCAGCATCTTTTCGCTGAAGCCGATTTTGGCCGAGGGCCGCGACACGCGCCCGAACAACAGCCCGGTGGCCACGGCGAATCCTAATACACCCACCAGCGACTCGACCGACGCCACGATGTTGGACCCCAGGCTCTTCGGCGAAATGCTGCCATACCCGACGGTGCTCAGCGTGTGCGCGCTGAAGAAGAAGGCGTTGAGGAATCGCCCGGATTCGGTGGACGCATCGCCGCCCTGTAACTGCCCCGGACCCAGCCAGAAATAGCCCAGCGCGAACAGCGTATTCACCACCAGGTAGCCCAGAAACAACACGCCGAAGAATGGGATCCACCCCAGGTCGATCAAGTGCAGATAGGGATGGAAGTCGCGCCACGTGGCGCCCCGGCGGCGCACATTGAAGGTGCCGTCCTTATTGATGACGCGCCGCAAGTTGCCGGTGTACTGCTGCGTCAGGCCGGGGTCAAAAGCGGGTTTCTGCATAGGTATAAGATACTATCCAGCCCAAGGCGGATTCGTGCCTAGGCCAGCCACTGCCGGACCATGTCTTCGGGACTACCGTTGAGGTCGCAAGGTTCGGTGCGCGTTTCCCGGCCGTTCTCGATATAGCCGGCGACAATGCCCGTGGGTGTCGGGCGCAGTTCGAGCCGCTTGTCGCGCGCTTCCAGGCGCAGCGTGGAGCCCAGCCAAGCGATGTGCACTTTCGTACGCAGGCTGAAACCCACCCGCGCCGCCTGCTTGAGCAACTCCGCGGTGTACGGGCTCTGCTTGAGCTGTTCGGCGAATGGGGCCACGGCTTGCGCCTGAGCGCGTTCGTTCTCGCGCGTGCGGTGCGCGCGTTCCGCGTCTTCCTTGCCCTGCTCGCTCGATTCCAGGCTCTTCAGGTTATTTTCGAGGTTGTCGAGAAAACTCATCTCCTTTCACGATACGATAGTCGCGTGTCCGACTTCCGCACCCGCCTCAAAACCATGCGCGACGGAATGCTCCGTCTCCACAAATCTCTCCTCGAACTGGAGCGCGCGGCTTACGAACGCGATGTGGCGCCCATCACCAGCACGGGACAATACCTCAACCTCGTGATGGATGACCCGGCGTTCCAATGGCTGCGCGAACTTTCGGCATTCATCGTGATGGTCGATGAAGCGTTGGCGCAGAAAGCGCCGCCGATCGCCGAAGAGGACGCCGAGCGGCTCGTCGCTCAGGCGCGCGGGCTGCTGTCCCCGGCGCCACAAGGCATCGGGTTCGCACGCCGCTATTTCGAACTCATGCAGCGCGAAGCGGCGGCCGTACTGGCTCATCGCGACATGCTCCAGGTGATGAATGGCATCAAAGAGTAGGTGGGACAGACGATCGCCTTTTGTCGTCTGTTACTCAGCCGTGCGTTCGAAGCATGACAGACCACGAAAGGCGATGGTCTGTCCCACCTGATTGAGTGCTGAATGTTCCTGACGACCATCGGCGCCGCGTCCCTCGCCATCTGGTTGTACCTCGTGTTGGCGCGCGGCGCCTTCTGGCGGATGCGGCCCGACGTCCGCCACCCTGCCCTGCAAGTTCCCGCACCCTCCGTGACGGCGGTGGTGCCGGCACGCAATGAGGCGGATGTCGTGGGGCGCGCCGTGGGCTCGCTCGCGGCGCAGCAGTATCCTGGCGAGTTCCACATGATCCTGGTGGACGACGCCAGCCAGGATGGCACCGCCGGCATCGCTCTCCAAGCCG
>OCTA010005313.1_pt1 | contig 11182 bp, 10 predicted proteins | sample 1538991 | NCBI WGS metagenome assembly OCTA01 (sample SAMEA3539302, study PRJEB22396) | soil metagenome | biome: tundra; feature: field; material: soil | place: USA | collected 2010-05 | depth 0.15 m | reverse complement strand
CGGAACGATTCCGGCATTACGCCGTTCACGGTGTAGCTTTCGCCATTCAGCTTGATCTCGCGGCCGACAATCTTCGGGTCAGCGCCGAAGAGCCGCTGCCACAATTGATAACTCAAGACGGCAACGTGACCGCGCGCCGGTTGATCTTCGCCGGCTTCAAACGTACGTCCTTGGAGCGGCGGAACTCCCAGAATGGAGAACATGTTTGGGCTCACCTGCATCCCGGGCAATTCCTCGGCATTGTCACGGCCGGTCAGGGCCGCGCTCCAGACCTGGGCCGCTCCCATCTGCTCAAAGGATCGCGATTGCCTGCGCCAATCCAGATAGTCGTCCGGTGAAACCGGCCACTGCCCGTCGTGAAGAATCACTACTAGCCGGCCGGGATCAGCATACGCCAAAGGCCGCAGCAGCACGCCGTTCACTACGCTGATGATGGCCGTGTTGGCGCCGATGCCTAATGCCAGGGCGAGAATCGCCAGAATTGCAAACCCAGGGCTCTTTGCAAGCGATCGAACACAATACCGCAGGTCCTGCCACAGAGTTTGCATGACCGTTATGACGCGATTCTCAAGCAAAGGTTAGCACTTTCCTGAGACGATCCTGCTTCTCCCACCACTAGAATGTCGTGAAAGACCAACCTATTTCCATAGACGCTGCCGGCCGCCAGCGCGCCATTGATGCCGCCCTCAGCCAGATGGACAAGCAGTTCGGGAAAGGCTCCGTGCTTCGGCTCGGTTCCCGGAACGTATTGCCTGTCGCGGTGATCCCGAGCGGCTCCATATCGCTGGATGCAGCTTTGGGCGTGGGCGGATTCCCGCGCGGCCGCGTGGTGGAGGTTTTTGGACCGGAGTCATCCGGCAAGACCACGCTCGCGTTGCAGGTAATCGCTCAGGCGCAAAAAGCGGGCGGCACCGCCGCTTTCATTGATGCCGAACACGCGCTGGATCCCGCCTATGCACGCAATCTTGGCGTGGATGTCGACAATCTGATCGTCTCGCAACCAGATTACGGCGAACAAGCGCTCGAGATCGCCGGAGCGCTGATCGGGTCCGGAGGTATCGATGTGGTGGTGGTGGATTCGGTTGCTGCGCTTGTGCCCAAAGCCGAGCTCGACGGTGAAATGGGCGATAGCCACATGGGCCTGCACGCCCGCCTGATGTCGCAGGCGCTTCGGAAACTTACCGGCACAGTGGCGCGGACCAATACTCTGCTGCTCTTCATCAACCAGATTCGGGAAAAGATTGGCGTGATGTTTGGCAACCCGGAGACCACTACTGGAGGCCGCGCCTTGAAATTCTATTCGTCGGTCCGGGTGGAAGTGCGCAGGATGACCGCGATCAAGGATGGCGATAAGGTGATCGGCAACCGCACCAAAATCAAGGTAGTGAAGAACAAGGTGGCCGCGCCTTTCCGCGAAGTCGAAGTCGACATCCTCTTTGGAGTAGGCATCTCGCGCGAGAGCGATCTGCTGGATCTGGGCGTCATTCACGAGTTAGTGGAAAAGAGCGGCTCGTGGTTCAGCTTCGGCGGCGAACGCATCGGCCAAGGCCGCGAGAACGCTCGCGCCTATCTGGTGGCGAATCCCGAGGCCCGCGAACAACTGGACGCCGGCCTACGCAAAAAGCTGGGCTTCGAGGCGGCGAGTGACGCGGAGGTTACGCCGAAGCCAGCCGCGGCTGGTCAGCTTTCGCTAAACAAGACCGCTCAAAGCGCTTGAATTAGGGCTCCCGAGGCTCCGCAAGGCGGCAAAAGCCCGTTTCATCGGCTTTCGGGGCGTGGCGCGTCGAAAAAACTGAGGAAAAACGTGTTTTTTTCGCATTCTTCTCTTTACATCCGGCTCCGCTTCCCGTATGATTTGGAAGGAAACAAATTTGTACGGTTATGTTTTACGTAACCGGACCGTTGGATGGAAGAGCCCCACTAAAAAAAGAAACTAAGGAGAAGTACATGGCAGCAACCAAGATGACGCAGTCGCAGATCATGAAAGAACTCGCGGCAGCCACCGGAAGCACTACCAAGGCGGCCAAGACATTCGTCGAGACCTTCGCCGATCTGGCCGTCCGTGAAACGAAAAAGAACGGAATGTTCATTATTCCCGGCATCGGCCGCCTGGTTCGCGTGGACCGCAAAGCCCGCATGGGCCGCAATCCCGCCACCGGCGAAGCGATCAAGATCCCGGCCAAGAAAGTGGTCAAGTTCCGGGTCGCAAAAGCCGTGAAGGACGCGATCGTACCCAAGAAGAAATAGGTTAGGAACCCGCAGGCAGCTTTAAAAACATAAACCCCCGCGATGACCTCGCGGGGGTTTCTCTTTCAGAAGTCGATACTAGGTCCGCTCAAGGTGCGAGCAAATCCAGGAAGCCTCAGGCCTGCTTCTTTTCGTCGACGTTAGGGTTTTGATCTTCCTTCATGGCACCTTTGAAATTCTTGATGCCCTCCCCTAAGCCCTTCGCCAGTTCGGGAATCTTCTTTCCGCCAAACAGCAGAACGGCGACTACCAAAATGACAATCAGCTCTGGAAAGCCTATAGATCGGAACATGCGGCCTCCTTTAATGGACCATACCTTGAACAAACCCATTGTACTCCGATTCCCGAACTACCGCACAACGTTCGCCAACCGCCGTAGCGCACGCACTCCGCGCACGGTTCAGGTTCTGTGAACGCGTTGGTTTCTGGGGACGCCAACGCCAGCCCGCGAAGCGTTCACAAAAGTGTGAACGCTGCAAACTAAGAGTTCGCGTTACAGCCATCTAGCTTCTGGATTCTGACTTCCGGCTCCTGTATACTTCCTTTTCCATGTGGCAGCAAAACTATACACCGTTAGGAAGCCTCCCTTTTTCGGCGCTGGTGGCCGCGCTGCCGATTTTCACGCTGCTTTTGCTGCTGGGTATCCTGCGCAAGCCCGCCTGGGTCGCCGCGCTTTCGGGTCTTGCGGCCACCATTCTGGTTGCCGTTTTTCTGTACGGCATGCCGCTCGGAAAAGTAATCGGCGCGACAACGTACGGCGCGGCATTCGGTCTTTTCCCGATCGGTTGGATCGTAATCTGGGCGGTCTTCTTGTATCGGCTCACGCTCGATACCGGCAAGTTCGAATTCATTAAGCACTCGATCGGGAGCCTGACAAAGGATCGCCGGCTGCAGGCGCTGCTGATCGCGTTCGCCTTCGGGGCGTTTGTGGAAGGCGCCGCTGGATTCGGAACTCCGGTTGCGGTTGCATCCGCAATGCTGGCCGGTCTCGGATTCACGCCGTTCTATGCGGCCGCCATCTGCCTGCTCGCGAATACGGCGCCCGTGGCCTTCGGCTCCATCGCGATTCCGATCGTCACGCTCGCAGGAATTACTGGACTGCCGCTGGATCGCTTAAGCGCCGGCGTGGGACGCATCTGCGCTCCAGTTTCATTGATCGTCCCGGCCTACCTGATTCTGGTGATGGGCGGATGGAAAGCCCTGCGACCGGTATTACCCGCAGCGATCCTCTGCGGCGTTTCGTTCGCCGGAATGCAGTTCATCATCTCGAATTTCGTCGGCGCGCAGCTCACGGATCTGATTGCTTCGCTCACTGCGATCGTCACGTTGGTACTGCTGTTCCTGGTCTGGAAGCCGAAGGACATTGTTGCCGAGCCGCCGTCATCCAAAACAGTAGCAGTCCCGCCTTCGGCTGGGCAGATTCTGCTGGCCTGGAGTCCGTATTTGCTGCTGGTTGGCTGTGTGCTCCTGTGGGGTTACAAGCCGATGCAAGGGCCACTGAATTCCGTGACCGCTGCGATTCCCTGGCCCGGTTTGCACAATCTGATCGCCCGGATGCCGCCAGTTACTGCTCGCATTTCGCCCTATCCGGCGGTCTTCAACCTCAATTGGCTTTCGGCTTCCGGAACCGCCTGCCTCATCGCCACTTTGCTGACCGCGCTTGTGCTGCGAATTCCAACGCTGCAGTTTCTGAAGATCCTGGCCAGCACGTTGCGGCAGCTCGCGTTCTCACTGGTTACACTCGCGGCGGTGCTAGGCCTGGCTTTCCTCATGAACTATTGCGGCGCTACGGCAACTCTTGGATTGGCGTTCGCCGCTACCGGCCCATCGTTCCCATTCTTCAGTGCGCTGCTCGGTTGGATGGGCGTGTTTCTGACTGGGTCCGACACATCAGCGAACGCGCTGTTCGGCAATCTGCAAGTGGTGACGGCTTCGCGCCTGGGTCTGAATCCGGTGCTGATGGCGGCATCGAATTCGGCTGGTGGAGTGATGGGAAAGATGATTAGTTTGTCGAGCATCGCGGTGGCTACTTGTGCCACTGGAATGGCGCGGCATGATGAAGCGAAGCTTTTTCGGTTTACGCTGCGGCATAGTTTGTTTTTGGCGAGCATGATCGGGCTGATTGTTTTGTTTTATGCGTATGTGGCGCCGGGGTTGCAACCGTGAAGGGATCAAAGGCACCGACTCCCTTACGGTCGCGGTTCGGAAAGATGGCGTTACCGAGCCGCGACCCGCGTCACGGGATCCAGGTTCGTAGGAATTTCGTTGGTTCGCCGGGTTCGATCAAAAATAGTCCGGCTCCGGCGGGCACCAGCCACGTTTCGCCTTGAAGAAAAGGCTGGCCTGCGATTTTCCCGCTGCCGGCAGCGAAAATGAGCAGGTGAAAACGGTCGCGGGCCGCAGGATACTCGATGGGCGACGTGATCCTGGCCAGTTCGGTGTGGAAGTAATTGCAATCGATCGGAAGTGCGACCGGCTTGGCGTCGAACGCCTCGGTGGAGGCAACTTGGAGAGCTTTTTCGAGATGCAGTTCGCGGGGGCGGCCATAGTCGTAGAGCCGATAAGTAATGTCGGAATGCTGCTGCACCTCGCATAGAGCAAGACCAGCGCCGATGGCATGCACGGTTCCGGCGGGGATGAGGAATGAATCGCCCTGATTCACGTCCACCCAGTGCAGCAGGCGTTCTATTTCGCCGCTCAATGCGGATTCCCGCAAACGCTCGCGCGTGATTGGCTCGCGAAATCCCAGGGCGATTTGCGCGCCGGGATCCGCTCGCAACACGTACCACATCTCGGTTTTTCCGAGCGATTTTTCGTGAGCCGCTGCGAATGCATCGTCGGGATGAACCTGGACTGACAGCCGCTCGCTGGTGAACACAAACTTGACGAGGAGCGGAACATCGGCTTCAAACCACACTTCACCGATTTTTTTGCCGGGATCCGGATACCAGGGAGCAAGGTCCAGTGCGCCCCATATTTTTTCTTTAAAGGCGGTCGGAAGCCGGACGGGAGCGCTACCGTTCACGGATGAAACGCTCGATTCGATCCAGGCCACGGGCGAGTTCCTTCATGGAAGTCGCGTAGGAGATTCGAACGTGCTCGCTGGTCCCGAATGCTTCGCCCGGAACCACTGCTACATACTCTTGCGCAAGCAATTTTTCGGAAAACTGCAAAGCCGATGTGATTCCATTGCGGAACCCGACCGAGACGTTGGGATACGCATAGAAGGCACCTTGGGGTTCGGCGATTTTGACGCCCGGAATAGCGCGCAAGCGGCCGACTACATAGTCGCGGCGAGTTCGATATTCCGCCAGCATGACGGGTATGGAATCTTGCGAACCGCGCAACGCCTCAATGGCCGCCTTCTGCGAAATTGACGTGGGATTCGACGTGGTATGACTCTGGAGCTTCATCATGGCATCGATGAGAGGCTTGGGCGCGAGGGCAAATCCGATGCGCCAGCCAGTCATGGCGTAGGTCTTAGAAAGGGACCCAGCCACTACGACGTGCTCCTTGGCATCCGGCATGGACGCGATGGAGAACGGCTCACCATCATAGAGGAAGCGGCAGTAGCATTCGTCGGTCATCAAACGGACACCGCGTTTGGACGCGAGCCAATAAATCTTCTCGAACTCTTCGCGGCTTAGGACTGCGCCGCTGGGGTTATTCGGCGAGTTGATGATCAAGAGCTTGGAGCGCGGAGTGATGTAGGGCGCGATCATCTCGGCGGTAAACGTGAAGCCGTTGTCTTCGTCGGTGGGGACGAACACGCACTTGCCGCCCGCATAGTTGACGACGTCTTTGTAAGTGACCCAGTACGGGACCGGAATGATGACTTCATCGCCTTCGCCGATCACTGCCTGCATCAAATTGAAAATCGCGTGCTTGCCTCCCACCGTCACCATGCATTCGGCGGTCGAATAGTTGGTGCCGTAGTCGGTGCGATGCCGATCGCAGATGGCGGTCTTCAGCTCGAGGACTCCGCCGGTGGGCGTGTACTTGGTGAAATTGGCATCAATAGCGGCGATGGCGGCCTTCTTGATGTTGTCCGGCGTGGGGAAATCCGGCTCCCCCGCCCCGAAGTCGACGACATCTTTTCCTTCTCTGCGAAGACGATCGGCGTCGGCCGCAACTTTCATGGTGGAAGACTCGCTGATCAGGGAAATCCGCTCGGCGAGATCGGTGGTAGCTTGCATGGAAGGTGTCAATTTCTCCTAGTTGTCTCCTAACAGTCTTTTTCTCAGTTTAACCTCAATGGAAGGCGGCACGAGACCTGTGACTTTGCCGCCCAAGCGAATCACTTCCTTCACCAGCTTGGAGCTCAGAAAAGAATGGGCTTCGCTCGCCATCAGGAACACGGTCTCGATGTCCGGCCTGAGGCGCCGATTCATGAGCGCCATCTGCAGCTCGTATTCATAATCGGAAACCGCGCGAATGCCGCGAATGATCACGCTGGCGCCGCATTGGGCGGCGTATTCCACCAGCAGGCCGTCGAACGAGCCGACTTCCACGTTCGGGAAGACTTGCACTACTTCCGTGAGCATCTCGATTCGCTCGTCGACGCTGAACAGGGCCTGCTTTTCGTCATTGCGAAGAATGGCGACGAACAGCTTGTCAAATAATGCGGAGCCGCGCTGGATCAAATCCAGATGCCCATTCGTGATGGGGTCGAACGAACCGGGGTAGAGTGCCACCACGGAAGATGGTTTGGTTCTCAAGGCTTGCCTTCACCGGGATGATAGGTGCGCTCGGCGTGCGCTTTGATGTCGGCCAGGCTGAAATATGCGGGCTTGAATTCCTGCTTGGCGTACAGCTGCGATTGATCGAAATAGTGTTTGGAGTTGGGATCGGAATTCTCGCCGAAGACCAGAATGGAGCGCGCTTCCACTTGCGGCCCAAAATCCACCACGCTGATGAAGGAATGGCCGGCTACGCCGTAGCGGCGTTTCTGATCCTTTTCCGGACGCGAATAGAAATTGAAGACGATGCCGACGTCTCCGGGAGCACCGGCCACGGGGAGGCTCGAGACTGCATCGCTGAACGGTTCCTCCCCACCGGATTGGCGGCGCTCCAGGCGGTTGATATCGCCATAGGGGACGCGCCAGGTTCCGAAAGTCTTCTCCAAATCGCTCACGACCGCCTGGAGCGATTCAAGCGGAGTCTGCTTGGGTTTCGCCGGCGGAAACACAGCGGTGCCGTATTGCTTTTCGTGATACAGCAGGAACAGAGTCATCGGGACGGAGGTGACTTTGCTCAGGTGATCCCAGTTGCGTAGCTCGGTGACTGGATCGAGGAGCTTGGCGGGATGCTCCTGGTCAAATGCCTCTACCAGCTTCGGGATCTCGGTTTCGGCTTGGATGACGTACGTATCGAAACCCGCCTTGGCCCATTCGTCGAAAGTGAATTTGTCTTTGTTCCAGAGGATTCGGCGCGAGATGCGCGCACGCGCGTTGTCCGGCTCTCCGACCATGTACTTGGGATATTCGGAAGGATCCGGATTGCCGAAAACCGTCGTGGCAAACGGCGTGGAATTGCAATTCTGCACGAAACCGGATTTCGGATTCGTGACCTGCGGCAACTCATTAAAGGTGTGATAACCCTGCCATTCCGTTTCGGACGTCGAGCCATCTACGGGCTTCGACCAATCGAATTTGAGAGAACGCTTGGGAACAGCGCCGTTATAGACGTAGAAAATGTTGCCGTCGCGATCGGCATAAATGGCGTTGAACATGGGAACCGCGACCGCCGACATGGCTTTCTTGAATTCGTCGAAATTGTGGGCCTTGCTCATGGCATACCACTCGTCCACTTGTCCGCCTTCTTCGAACTTCGCCATTTTCACGGCCAGGAATTTGCCGTCGCGCTTGGCCAAGATGGGTCCGTGGTGAGTTTTGCGGAAGGTGAACGTGCGATCGGTAAATCCACTGGCAGTCTTGACCTTGATGGTTTCTTTCCATTCGGTGGCATGCCGGTATTTGCCGTCGTACCAATAGGCGAGCGGGTCACCGGCATTGTCGAAGGTTTCCTGGTAGACGTCGACGATATCCGGCTCATTCACAGTGTGGCTCCATCCAAGGACATCATTGTGGCCGATGGTGGGGAAACCAGACCCGAAGAAGGATGCGCCGCTCATGTTCCAGCCTTCCTCGCTATGGACGTGGCCTTCATACCACTGGCCGACACCGAAGAAGGGCTGATGCGGATTGATGAAAAGCAGGGCATGGCCGTCAGAGCTCTTGGCCGGAGTAATGGCCCACATGTTCGAGCCTTGCGATTCGATGACGGCTGAAATCTCGGCGGGTTTCAGGCCGCTCTTTCCGAAGATGAATTTGTAGTAGAGCGCGTAGCGATTGAAGGCGTAGATGTGCCAAGGTTCGAAATGCGTAATGAGGCGCGGCTTCACTTGCAGGTTGCGCGCCAGAAAATAATTTAGACCTTCGGCGGAGGCATCCACCAGCTTCTTGGTTTCCGGACTGGCACGATCGTATTCTTCCTGCGCTAATTTCGGAATCTGGAGGGCGCGCACCAGACGGTCGTCATCCAGAGTTTTCTCGCCATAAACTTCGGAAGCGCGGCCGAGGGCTCGGATATAGCTGTCCTCGATCTGCCAGAAGTTGTCTTCGGCCTGCGCGTAGATGTAGCCGAAGATGCAGCTTGCGTCGGTGGGTCCGAAGACGTGCGGGACGCCGTAGTTGTCGCGATAAATGGTGACGGATTTCGCGATTAACGTGGGCTGCGTGGCCGCGGAAACGGGCGGCACGAGCGCGGTTAGGAATAGGAAGAGCGAGAGTGTGGATCGGCGGGTCATTGGTGGCGAGTTTATCACGTCAGCGCGGGGGGCGCATTTGGAGCCTGGGCGGAAAAGAGCGTCACCTTGGGGAGTGGGGTGCAAGGCATGTGGAATGGGGTAGATGCGGGAGGTGTCGGGGGTGCGGGTGACGGAGGGTGTGGGGGGGTGGGGTGGAGGTTTGGCTTGTTGGAAAAACGAAGCCACGGGGTGGGGATGGAGGCTGGGGGCTCTGGGCCCAGGATTGGGTTCGGTGCGGTCGATTCTTGCTGGTATTGTTGAGGCATTTTTGTGTGTCGTTACCGGGATAGCATGCGAGTGGCGTGGAGGAAGGGGCGGGGTTGGGAGGTTGTTGATGGGAAACGGTCGGATTCTGGATCAAGAGAGGTGATCAGTTTGGTGTGCGAATGCGGTTACTCGTCTGCCACAGCGAGACGTTCGGAATCGCTATCTGTCTAGACTGGGGAGAGGTAGCGCAACAATTGCGACCACAGCTTCATCCACGGGAAACCTTGTTGCCTGCCGCTAATTCAGCCGCGTAAGCGTACACAGCAAGAAAGTCATCCGGTTCGAGCTGAGGATAATCGGCCAGGATTTGATGCTGGGATGCGCCACTTGAAAGCCATTCCAGAATTTCCTGAACGGTTATCCGGTGGCCGCGAATGCACGGTTTGCCGAATCGGACATCAGAATCGATGGTGATCCGCTCAAGGAGTGCATCATGCGATGCCGGCATTTGTGTCCCCTTAAGTCATTGTATGTATACCGGCGGCCAGACGGAAGCCCTAAACTAAGTGACCTTGATGGGTCGACGAAGTGAGCGCCTGGAGCGCGGTTAGCGTGTTGTCACAGATCTTATCGGGAGATCCGTCAGCTACCACCGACACCAGCAGGCCGAGATCGGTGTAGAACCGGATCAGTGGGGCGGTGCTGCGTTCGAAGGCTTCCAAACAGACAGTGATGGATTCCGGTCAGTCGTTTTCACGCTGAAATAGCGGGCCTCCACAGTGATCGCACGCGCCCTCCTCTCTAGGAGGTTTTCCGGTCACGTGGAAAACCGATTTGCACTTTTCGCAGGTGCGGCGGCCGCTCAAGCGCGCGACAATTTCAGCCAGAGGCAATTCGTAGTTCACTACGGCACTGAGCGAAAGGCTCTCGCTTTCCATGTAAGCTTTGAGCGCCTCGGCTTGAGCCAATGTACGGGGGAAACCGTCCAGGATAAAACCGCCCCCGCAACGGATACAGCCGTTCCGTTCGCGCACCATCTCCCACACCGTCGTATCGGGGACGAGTTCGCCGCGGCGCATATATTCAATGGCGACCTTCATGGCCGGCGTCTGCTCACAAGCGTCTCTGCTGCCCGCAGCGCGGAAGACATCGCCGGTGGATAGATGGCAAGCCCCTAGATTTTTATGCAGCAGGTCGGCTTGCGTGCCTTTGCCCACGCCCGGAGCACCCAGCAGCACGAGCCGCCAGGGTGACTGGGTTTCGCCCGGAAGCGCCGAGCAGTCGGCCTGTGGCCCTTCGAACCACCCGGCCCGGTCATTCTTTCTTTGTCCGTTCATGATTTGACAGTTACACGCCAGCGCCCCAAAGGCAATCCCCCGGTGAGGTTATAAGGGCCGCGATGGCATCGGCCGGCGTAGTCCAAATCACAGACTCATCGGCTGAACGAATCGCATATTTCGAGCGTCTTCCAATCGATGCTTCACGTAAGAATTGGCGGGGCGATCGCATGGATGGCTTTGGTTGCGTTCGCGCAGGAACCGCCGCCCGCCTTTGAGGTCGCCACAGTCAAGCCCAGCAAATCTAACGCAGTCATAAATAATCTCCGCGATCCGGTGCAAGCGACTTGGACGAACATACCTCTCGCAGTCGCGATCAGAATGGCGTATGGCATTCAGCCCGATCAGCTGGGAGACCAGGCAGCTTCCTCAGTATAGGCTGGTCGTCGCAAAGAGTGGCCCCAAGCTTGATGTAGCTCGGAATGATTCAAATGCGCGGCCGAGCGGCACAAGGATTGGAAGAGGGCTGATTGATGCGCATGGAATTGGCACTGCTGAAGTGGCAGCTTACCTGAGAAGCGAACTGGGCCGGCCCGTTGTGGACAGTACCGGCTTGACTGGAAAATACAATTTCAAACTCCAA
>OCTA010005311.1_pt1 | contig 11182 bp, 12 predicted proteins | sample 1538991 | NCBI WGS metagenome assembly OCTA01 (sample SAMEA3539302, study PRJEB22396) | soil metagenome | biome: tundra; feature: field; material: soil | place: USA | collected 2010-05 | depth 0.15 m | reverse complement strand
GGGGACTCATGCACGAAGCGGCCCTCCAAGATCGAGAAGATCCCGACCGACTCTCCTTGGTGCACGCAGTCCGGGTGGTCCGCCGCAAACTTCCCCGATTTGTCGCTATTCCCCCCTCAGGACAGAAAAGCGTTTCATAAGGCGGTGCTCGCCGAGATCCTGGAAGAAAGAGTCGTGTCGAGCCGCGGTCGCCAGATGCCACGGGGCGTCAAGCGCAAGATGAGCAACTTCCCGCTTCGTGCGCGCAACGCTTCCGCCACCGGTCCCATCAACTATGCCAGCTACATCAAGGTACTTAAGTGAACAGTATTGTGCCTAAGCGGGTTGCTTTCCGTCGATTGGGGATTGTATCGCGCGCCGCTGCTGCGCCAGTGTCTCGGTGAGCTTCGCCTCGTCCGGCAACGCCAGTTGATTCTCTTCGTGCTCAAAGACTCGCCTAACAATCTCCCCGTAGGTGACCGAGAGAATCGAGTTCACCGCGTGTTAGCGATCATCTGAAATCGTCTTTTTTGAACTTTGGCCGGGAAAGAGCGATATCATATCATCGGCGCCGAACGCAAGAAGTCCTCCGTCCGATCATCTGGTCGTTGTCCGGAAAGGCCGCCGTGTTCACCTGGATCGCGATGATTTGGACCGCCGGATTGAAGCGAATAAGTTCTCAGACGGCTAGCGCCAGCAATCCACGCCGCTTGTCACGACAAATGCGTGGCGCTGAAGCAGTTCATCGCGGCTTGCCTTCGCCGCCCTGCCACGCCTTCTCTTGATCTCGAGCTCCATGGAAAACGTGCAGTATCTCGATTACCTTGGCCGCACGGAGACGGTAGTAGATTATGTACTTACCTGCGGCGAACTTCCGCACACCCTCACCGAATTGCTCGGCCGGAGCACCGGCCCTTCGCTGCGATGATAGCGTGATGATGGTTTCCAGAATTCTGGTGACTACTCGCAACGCCACTCCCTCGCCGGCCTGGGCCATCCAGTAATCGGAAATCTCTTGCAGATTCCGCTTAGCCGAGCGCGCAAGCTTGTAGCGGAATCTCATTTGGCCGTCGAACGGCCGGCAGGTTTCTTGGCGGACACGGCAACCAAGTCCTTCGCCACTTTCCTGAGGCCATCAGCATTGTACTCTTCGTAACGGCCTTCCTCGATATCCTTGATCCCTTGCCGCACACCCCGCCGGATGCTTTCGCGCTCGTCTTTCGTTAAGCTGAATTCGAAGTCGGTGAGCCATGTCCTCGTATTGTTCTTGGCCTCGCCCTCTTGCATCCGCCGAACCGCGTCCCGCACTACTTCGCTCATGTTTGTGTACTCGCCGTTTTTCACCTTGCCGCGGATGAACCGGGCCATCTGCGGCGACAGCGAGATGTTCATCTGCTCGATGGCCATCGTCTCTTGCTCCTGCCGACAATTATCGCAATTCCGCTTACGGTTAATCAATAACAGTCAATAACCGACTACAGAGGATTGCGGCCGGACTTTCCAACGTCAAGCGTATCAGATGCGGACTCAGTCGTTGCCCGTTCCATGAGCTGCCTGGCCGTTTTGATATCTTCGATATCCACGATGTTGTAGCGGCGCTCCATTGAATCGGTCCGGTGCCCGGTAATACGCATACGCACGACCTGTGGAACACCGGCGCGGCGCATATTCCGAACCGCTGTCCGGCGCAAGTCGTGGAATTTGAGTTCGGGAACACCGGCTGATTCGCAAGCCGATTTCCAGGCAGTCCTGAACTGCCTGATTGGCTCACCCTCCCGGTGGAAGACTCGGGCGCAGTCCTCAGCGTGCTCGCGCGACCACAGAAGCCATTTGCGCATGTCCCCTTTCACGATAGGCACCGCTCGGCTGTACCCGCTCTTTGTTTCATCCGCGTGGAGCGTGACAAAGCTCTGCGCGAAATCCACTCTGTCCCAAGTCCAAACGAGGAGCTCACCAAGTCGGACACCCGTGACATACGCCGTAATGAACAAGGGCTTCAGGTAGTCCGGCAACTCGTCGCGCAGCTTGGCGTACTGCTGGTCCGTGAGGAAACCCTGGCGGGCATTTTCCTCCTTGACCATCGGAAAGTAGGGTATCGAATCCACTTTGGGTGGCGTCCACTTGCGCCCCAAGTTCATCGCGATCCGGAGGATGGACAGTTCACGGTTGCAAGTGGTCTCCGCGCGACCCGCCGCCCGTCGGTTGCGCCGGTAGTCCTTCAGCTTCTCCGTGGTCAACGAGGAAGCTTTCAGATGTCCGAAGAAGGGCCGGATGTTTGCTTCAATGCACCAACTGAAAATTCGCGTGGTTGACGGTTTCAAGTTCGCCCGTGCGTGCTCCAGGAGATCATCAAGCAATTCTCCGCATGTGACGCGCTCCACCGTCCTGTTGGCGAACTGGCCACGCGCCTTCTTTCCGAGAATCTGATCGCGCAAGCGCTTCGCGTCTTGAATATTGGTCGAGTGCGACGACTTCTGCACCTGGCGTCCGTCGAGCCAGTAGGCCACATACCAGATCTGGCCGCGCTTGAAGAGCGTGCCTGAGCCATATGAACTTCGTAGCATGGCCCCATACTACCATGAGACCGTTAACAAAACCGTTGCAGTCACGAGCAAGGCCGGCTCGACATTTGCTTCATTTCCGTATAAATTATTGATTTTATTGGTGCGGATGAGAGGACTTGAACCTCCACTCCCTTGCGAGAACTAGAACCTGAATCTAGCGCGTCTGCCAATTCCGCCACATCCGCACAATTTGGCTGGGCTTCTCTCCATTTTTTCAGGCGCGCCCTCAGAAGTCAAATTGCTTAGTGCGCCGCCGTCAGTTCGACAACCGCCGCGCGCCATTCCGCATCCAGCTTGACCGGCAATCCCCTGCCCGACAGTTCCTCGGCGGTATAGCTGCCCGCCGGCCGCCCATCTTCGCTCGCCGCATAGCGCCCCGCCGTGAGTCCCCGCAGCCTGAAGGTCTGCTGCGCGTCGCTGCGCCCCAACCGATACGCCATGACGACGCTGCGCCGGGCATCCTTCGAAACATACTGAATCGCCATCCACCCCTGCGGATCGTCATGCGCCGGCTGCGCGGTCAGATGGTAGACATCCGCGCCGTCGACGACCTGCCGCAAACGTTTATACATGGCAATGTTCGCGGCGGCGCGCTGCCGCAGTTCCGGGCTCCAGTCCAGGATGCGGCTGGAGACGCCGAACTGGCCATTCATGGGAATGCGGAAAAGGAAGTCCCACCACCCGGCCGGCTTCGTGAGATCCACGTGGCCGCGATCGTCGTCGCCCACCATCCAGTGATTGCACACCTCGGGCGCGAACTCCACCGTGCAGCCGTACCCCAGTTGCGCGGATGCCGACGGCGTCACCACGTCCGAAAGCCAGGTGGTGTGGGCATGCGCCAGAATGCCGAGATCGAAGCGCAGGCCGCCGCTCGAGCAGCTTTCCACCAACAGTCCCGGATGCGCCGCGCGCAGCTCGTCCAGCCAGCCGTAATAAGCCTTCACGTGGCGATAGAGGACATCGCCGGTGCGCCCGTCGCCCGGCGGATCGAAGCGCTCGCCGATATCGATGTTGTAGTCGATCTTGAGCCAGCCCAGGTCGTAATCGCGGATCAGGCGGTCGGCCGTGGCGCTGGCCCATTGGCGCACCTCGGGCTTGGCGAAATTGAGTTGATGCCGCTGGTCCTTCAGAATCGGAGCGCCGTTGTAGGCCAGAAACCAGTCGGGATGCGCGCGCGCAAGCTGGGAGTCGATGCCCGCGTTTTCGATTTCCACCCACAGGCCGAACTTCATCCCCTTGCCGCGGACGTACCGCGCGACTTCCTGCAAGCCGTTCGGGAACTTCGCCAAGTTCGGCTGATAATCGCCCAACTCGCGGGACCAATCCTTCTTGTTGTACCAGCCGGAATCGAGTACGAACGCTTCGATGCCGAGCTGCGCGGCGACATCCGCGGCGCGTTTCAACTCCCCGGCGGACACGTTTTCCGAGAAGGGATACCACGAGTTGAATTGCACCAGCAGCGGATCGCCCGCCGGCCGGCGCGGGATCGCGGATCGCTGGTAGCGATGCAACTGATTCGCAGCATCGTCCAGGTCGCCCGCCGTCGCCGTGAAGGCCACCTCCGGCAATGCGAACGACGCGCCCGGCGGCAGCGCCAGCGCGCCGCCGAAATCGAAGCGCATGCCCAGCTCGGCCGCCAGGGCCAATTGGTTGGGGCGGGTGCGGTCGCCGCCGGGATCGCGGCCAAAGCTCATCTGCCAGTTGCCGGACCAGGCAAGCTGCGCCATGTACAACACGCCGCGATCGCGATCGCGCAGTGCGAACCACGCCGCATAGCCGTTTGTGGATCGCCCGCGATCGGCGGTGAAGACGCGGCGACCGACCGACAACGGTTCAGTGGCGAACTGCCGTTCCTGCCCCCAGCCTCCCCATAAATAGGTCAGATCGTAATCGCCCGCCGGCAGGCGCCACGCGAGCGACGGCAGCGAGCCGATATGCATCACCCGCTCGCCTCGATTGGTCAGCGTCAGCCGGCGCGTGATCACGCCCGTGTCGCCTTTCACGCTGTAAAACGCTTCAATTTCGAGCGGCAGACGGCGGTGCCGGTAGAGAAATGCCAGTTCCTGGTCGACATCCGTCGGCTCGACCGTCACCAGGCGCAAATCGTCCGGGCCAATATTCTCGCCTTCGACGAAACCCGAGATCTCGGAGGCGGCCGCGGACGCCGCGCCCGGCGCGGGCCATGCGGGTTTGCCGGCTGGACCGAAATAATCGTACGCGACACCATCGCCGGATCGCCGCAGCCGGTATTCCACCGGACCACTGCGCAGGGTCCAGCGCTGGGCCGCGGGATCGTATTCGACATGATGAAGCTGTGCGGCCAGTGACAGGGCCGGCAGCCACACGATCGATACGCAGCATGCGACGCGCAGGTGGATCGGCATAGACATCAGCTTTAGGATAAACTGTGTTTAGGCTGCCCGCCCTCGAGAACCGATCCTGGTTTTCCGGCGGTCGCGGCCGCGAGCCGCAAAAACGACATTCAAGCGCCGCGCGAGTTGCGTGGCGGCTGACGCGATTGCCACCCGGCAACTCCAGAGTCGAGCGCCTCAGAAGGAAGTAAATGGAAGACAAACTCAAACTGGCCGTGTTCATCGACTTCGATAACATCGAAATCGGCGTCAAATCCACATTACATCGGGAATTTGACGTGGCCGCCGTCCTGGATGCGCTGAAGGAACGCGGTGAAATCGTCACCTGCATCGCCTACGCCAACTGGGGACGGCAAGAAAGCGCCACGCGCGCCATGACGGAGCATGCCGTACAAATGGTTCAGCGCGACCCGTCGCCGCGTGGCGACAAGAACGGCGCGGACATCAACCTGGCGCTGGACGCGCTGGAGATGGCTTTCACGCACGATCACATCAACGCGTTCGCCATCGTCAGCGGGGATAGCGACTTCATGGCCCTGCTCAACAAATTGAAACAGTACGATAAGCGCGTGTTCGTGCTGGGCGGGAAGGCTTTCACCAGCACGATTCTGCAAAAGAACTGTCACGAGTTCATCAGCTACGAATCCCTGCTGGATGAGCCCAAACCGGCCCCGCCACCCCAATCGCGGGCCGCCCATCAACCCGGCGGGCAACCGCCGCAACAGCAGCAGCAGCAGCGTGGACAGCAGGCGCACAGGCGTCCGGCGCCGCTGGATCTGGCCCAGGCCATGCCGCTGGTGGAGCGCGCCCTGCAAGCCCTGGAACGCCGCAGCGTGCGCCCGCAGCTTGGACTGCTGAAATCCACCATGCTGCAGCTCGATTCCGCCTTCAGCGAGAAAGCTTACGGATCGGGCTCTTTTACGGATTTCGTGGAGAAGCTGCAAAAAGCCAACTACGTCCACGTCACCGGCGGCGAAGGCCGTTACATGATCAAGCGCATTGGCGCGGTGGGTCCCGAGAAGTCCACCGTGCGGCCGGAAGCGGCCCTGCCAGTCTTGCGCGATGTGCTGGAGACGCACCGCATGGAGGTGGACGAGGGCGTAGCATCCGACGCGCTCGCCGAGTGGGTGAAGCAGGAACACCCCGACTACGACTGGAAGCAGTACGGCTTCCAGGAATTCAGCGAGTTGCTGAATTACGCGCAGGATAAGCTGGTGGTGCGCATCAATGCGGATGAAGAGAAGGGACTCACGGTGTACCTGGGTCCGGAGTTCCATCCGCCGGCGCCGCCCGAGCCTCCGCCGGAGACGATCGTTGAAGAGGAAGTGGAAGAGCCGCAGCCTATCGTAGCCGGACAGCCCACGGCGGCCGGGATCATCCCCGAGGCGCCTCCGTCGCGGGCCCGCGCCACCCGCAGGACCGCGCAGCCCAGATCCGCGGGGCCGCCGAAGAAGCGGACACCCCGGCGCAAGAAGGTGGAGCCCAGCCTAGAGAGGTCAGAGTGAGCATCGCTCACCCTCTGGAGATTTCCCATTTCAGTGGGGCAGACCCCGATGCAAGAGGTTGTCCTCGACACGAACGTCCTGGTAGTAGAGCTTCGCTCGAAGCGAGGGGTCTCCTACCAGTTAGGTCGCTCAATCGGAAAGGCAATTATCTCGCTTAAGGTTCGAAATCTGGTCCCGTTTGTCCTCCCGCCGGCTCCGCCGGCGCCCGAGCTTGCGGGACCCGGACGACGAGCGTATTCTAATGCATAAGGGCTCTCCAGAGAAAGACAATGAGCGTCGGCATTTGCGTGCTTGAGGAGCTGTACCAGAAGGCGGTCGAGATCGCCGAGGCACAAGATTTGTCGGTTGACGAGGTCTTCGCCTCGGCCTTCGTAGAGCAGGTTGCGGCATGGGAACGTCTGCAACAACGAGCGTCACCTGGTAGCCGCGAAAAGTTTCTGACCGTTCTCGACAACGTGCCCGAAACGTCGAACCGGAGGATTTTGACCGGCGGTGACGGCGGCGAGTTCAGCATGCCCGCCCGAGCTTAGCTCGCCCACAGGAGGACATTATGGAACGGCGTGATTTCGTGGCCGCCACGGCGTGGACGGCTCTTTCCGCATCGAGGGTCCTCGGCGCAAACGACCGCGTCATCGTGGGACTGATCGGTTGCGGCGGGCGCGGCCGGCAAGTCATGCGCGGCCTGCTGCAGGCGCCCAATACCGAACTGGCGGCAGCCTGCGATGTGTACGATCCCAATGCAGAGCGCGCTTCGAAAGATCTGGCCGGCGGCCGCGCGAGAACGCTCAAGGACTTTCGCCGGTTGCTCGAGATCAAGGAGGTGGATGCCGTCATGGTGTCCACTCCGGATCACTGGCACTCCATCCCCACGGTGCTAGGCCTCGAAGCCGGCAAGCACGTTTACGTGGAGAAGCCTTTCGCGCTGACCATTCGCGAAGGGCGCGCCATGGTGGAAGCTGCCCGCCGCACGAAACGGATTCTCTTTCCGGGCACCCAGCACAGGTCGGCGCCGCACATCGCCGAGGCGGCGCGCATTGTACGGAGCGGCGAGATTGGCGACGTGTCCTTCGTGCGCGTGTGGAACAGCGGGAATATCGCGCCCAACATTCAAAAGAAGGTTCCGGACTCCGATCCGCCGCCCGGCCTCGATTGGGATTTCTACCTCGGGCCATCGCCGCAGGCGCCCTTCAACCGGATGCGCTTTCTCACCAATTACCGGGTCTTTTCCGACTATGCCGGCGGCTACATTACGGATTACGGCAATCACCGCATCGACAGCGTCCACCAGATCATGGGCGCCTCCAGCCCGCACACGATCTCGGCCGTGGGCCGCCGCCTGTGCCCTGAGAATGCCGGCGACATCTTCGACCTGCATCTGGCCACCTATCAGTATCCGGGCTTCATCATGGAGTATGCGGCCTCGTGGGTAAACAGCCACGGCATCGGCGGGCGTTCGCCTGGGATGAAGTATTACGGCATGCGCGGCCTCTACAACCGTCCGCACGGCTTCGCATTTTACGGCACGAAGGCGGCGCTGTACGTGGACCGCATAGGCTATGAGATCTTTCCTGAAGTGGAGCCTGGACCTCCCTACGCTTCCCCACCAGCCGACGAAAGCGGGCTGAAGTATCGCGCGGAACGGAAGACCTTTCAGGGTGCGGACGCCACCGCCGAGCACGCGCAGAACTTCATCAAGCAGGTGCGCATCGGGACGAAAGGCGCCGTTGACGAAATGGTGGGCCACACTGCAACCGCCACCTGCCATCTGGGTACCATCGCCGCCAAGCTCGGTAGAACGCTGCATTGGAACGCGGAGAAGGAAGACTTCGAAGACGATGCGGAAGCCTCCAGGCTGTTGGCGCGGGAGCTGCGGAAGCCGTACGACCTGATCCGGATTTGAAGCCTTGGGCCCGATCATTGGATACGTTGCAATTTGAAGTTGCTTTGGGACGATAATTGGATATGGACACGCAGGTTGCCGATTTGCTTGGAGGAGAGCGGGTCCTCGGCGCATCCGTCAAATCGAACCTCGATCTCGCCCGCGCGACGCGGCAAGGGTTGCCGGCGGAGACAGCCGTTCAATTGGTTGAAGCGATTCTCCTCCGCGAGCCGGATGTCGATGCGGAAGCGATTGGCCTGCCGGCGATGGGACCGCTTGGGGCTTTGATCGATTCTCTCCGTCACGCAGCGAATCGGCAGAAGACGGGCGATGCGAACGCAGATGCTTCGCCAGCGCGTCTGACGCCGGAGCAATCGGACATGGTAATCCGAACTGCGCGCACATTGGCGAAGGCGATCGATATTCTGGGCGACAGGGATAAGGCAGCGCACTGGCTGACGGCGCCAAACCGCGCGTTGGGAGGAGAGATTCCAATTACCTTGCTCGACACTTCCGCTGGCGCACATGAGGTGGCAGCATTGCTGGATCGCATCGAGTACGGCGTATATAGCTGATGGATGGTTGGCGGATTTCGAAACGCCGCTATGCGAATCCCCCGGCCGCCGCATTCGATGGTGAAGGATCGAGACGGCGCGGCGGCAGATGGACTCCTCCCGGCAAGCGAGTAGCTTATGCGTCATCCAGCCTCGCCTTGGCATCCCTTGAATACTTCGTGAACCTTGACCCGCAAGATGCGCCCTCCGGCTTGGTGTCCGTTCACACATCGATTCCCGACGGTATCAGATGCGAACGCGTGAATATCTCGTCCCTTCCCGAATCATGGCGCGGGGTGCCGTTTCCGCAGGAACTTTGGGCGGTAGGGGAGAGTTGGCTGGTGGCGGGCTCATCAGTCTGCCTCTTGGTGCCCTCGGCGGTGGTCCCGGAGGAGTTCAACTTGCTTATCAACCCGTTGCATTCGGATTTCAAGGTTCTGCGGTTCTCGGACCCATCGGTGTTCAACTTCGATCCGCGGATGTGGAAGCGATCATAGGAGCATACCGTGTATCCACCATCCAACGCGCCGTACCATGAAAGCGACCGAGGATGCATTGTTATAACGATTCTGAGACGGCGAAGGTCGCCTCCTGGCGAACACGGCCTAGCCTAGCTGGGTAGCGCGGGTCTAGTGGCACACTGTTTGACGTCAAGTCTTGCCAAACTCGTCAGGGATTCCGGCTGCGCCAGGCCAGAGGAGCGGCGCGCCAAGATCCCCGTTCTTAGCCACCGACCAGAAGTACTCTGGTCTGGACATAAATTGTTGAAGTGTTGAAACGATTGAGCCCGTTTCCTCTGTTGGCATTTGACAAAGAAAGTGGCGATCAGTCATCGCTTTCGCAAGTTGATAAAGAGCGGCTGCATCATATTGCCTCCCAGTAGACGTGCCCCTGAGTGCGACGCAGTCCACATAGTCGATCATTAATTGCTGGTCCTCCGCAATCTCACTGGACGACTAGAGAATCTGCTCATACTCGGAAAGGAGCCCACGCGGCATGTATTCTCCTAGCGCGTCGAGATTTGGCGAGAAGGTGACGCTTCTTCCGGGGGGCTCCGATACAGCGTCAGCAACACTGAGCGACCAATCAGCGAGTAGCTGCAGGGGATCGTTCTTCAGAAGTAGTTGTGCAATCTGTTCGGCGGCGTGCGCCCGATCTTCAAGGGAGCACGAGAACGAGATGTTCGGATAGCTGCTTGTCCGTTGGCGAGCGGAAACTACTTGTCCAAAGGCTCCTAGCTGTGCAGCGATGGCGGCCATATTGTGTGGCTCAGGCTGCTACTGGAAGGCTCCGCGTTGGAGCCAAATCCTGGTTGCGAAACTGGGAGGTAACATAGCCTGCGACTTGGACTCCGGGTCAATCAGCCTGATGTACACACGTCCCATTCGCTCAACGGGATCCCCGGAACTCACATCAAGCCGATGGGCAGCAAAGCAGGCGGCGACAATAGGGTCCCACGTCCAATCGATAAGGTTCGTCCCTAGACCGTAATGCTGGGCGACTGGTTCGACTTCCTCCGCCCTGTCCAAACGATATGGACGCCCCTTCAACCATCCGTCATTGCCCGTACTGAATCGAAACTTTGCGTCAGCCCACAACTGAAGCGCTATATGCATCCACACTGCTGCTCTCTGATGTTGCCTCTTGTGGGGAGAATCAAACCGCGAAAGACTGGGCGCTAGCAGCGAGTATTTCGCAGGCTGACCACGATAGCAGAGTAGTTGGGGTCTGGGTAAGAGACGCGGCACAAGGTAGCGCTCTTCGGATTGGAGATCAGCATTTTGGTGAGCCAACCTAGCGAGCCATGCGGCGGCGGCAACGGCAGAGGGGGCCGAATACTCCTCGCCCTCGACATGCTCTACCGATTCCGCCAATCTGTTTACGACTGAGAGCGCATCGTCGGCGAGCAAATTCCCCCGGCGCGGTAGATCGATCAGCAACTTGAGAGTGTCAATCGGCACTGTCCCATTATGATCGAGATCAGATCCTGCGAAAGAATCGGCGCAGGCGACTGCCTTTCCCAGGTTCGCCGTGATGCCCGCATTCTGCGCCATCCGGAAGGGATACCCGCGCCGCTTTGCATCGGTCCGCGCTGACACCGCCCGTTTACTATCCGATAGGTGTTGCGCATTCCGCTTCGCGCCAGCCAAACGTCCAAGAAAACCGGATCTGGGAGGCCCCTAATACAGGATAATACAGGACGGTAAAACGCCTGGGCCCAGGCAGCACCCGACACCCGACACCCACTAGCCAACGCGCCGTACAATGAAAGCATATGGGGCCAAGCCGCTCCGCTGGGTTCGCACTCGAAACACATCCGTCTGAATAC
>OCTA010005310.1_pt1 | contig 11183 bp, 7 predicted proteins | sample 1538991 | NCBI WGS metagenome assembly OCTA01 (sample SAMEA3539302, study PRJEB22396) | soil metagenome | biome: tundra; feature: field; material: soil | place: USA | collected 2010-05 | depth 0.15 m | reverse complement strand
AACCGATGCCCCTATTGCGAACGCGGTTCCGGGATGACGGAAGGCACGGACCCGTGCTTTGGCGGCCAATCGGTAGTTTCGACTTCGTCGTATGCCGAGCAGGGAAGCCAAAAGAAGGGCACGATTCACGTTGTGCATGATGTCTCGGAGCGCCAGGAGGCGGAAGAAAAATATCGCATGTTGTTTGAGCAGGCGCAGGAAGGCGTCTTCGTAGCGACGCCCGAAGGCAACTTGCTCGATTGCAATGACGCTTTTGTAACTATGCTCGGGTACAGCAACCGCGATGAGTTGATGGCCCTCGACGTGGCCAGCATGTTGCATGCGGTTCCCGAGGAACGAGAGCTTTTTCGCAGGGAAATCGAAGCGCATAACTATGTGCGCAACTTTGAGATCACGATGCGGCGCAAAGACGGCACGCTGTTGGTGGCTGCGCAAAGCTGCTTCGCGACGCGCGATGCGAATGGCCAGATTGAACGCTATCAGGGTTTCGTCCTCGACATTACCGAGAAGAAACGCTCGGAAGACGAGATGCGGCGCCGTAATCGCGAGTTGAATGCGCTCAACGCCATGGCGGTCATCGCCACCCAGTCCTTCGACCTCGACGAGATTCTGAACCTGACTTTGCGGCAAGTGATTTCGCTGTTTGGAGGGGAGACGGGCTCGGTCTATCTGGCGGTTGAACCGGAGGGCACCTACCGCCGCCGGGCGGGATGGGGACCGCGCAGCGAAGCTCGGGTGCGGATGGCGGAAGTTTTCTTTTCTGAAGGTCTGGGCGACCTCGTAATGCGTTCGCGGGCCGAGGTGGTGACGCAGGATTTTGTTCCGCACCTGCCCCCGGCCGTGGTCGAGTTTGTCTGCGCTGACCGCCTGCCTTTCTGGATCTGGGTCGTCCTATGGGGCAAGGAGAAGCCCATCGGCATCATGGGCATTGCCAGCAAGACCGACCGCCACTATTCGAGTAATGACGAGAATCTGCTGGTTGCCATCAGCCGCCAGTTGGCCACGACTATCGAGAAGGTGCAGCTCTACGAGGAGACTTGCCGGGCCTACGAAGACCTGCGGCGAACCCAGGAACAACTGCTGCAGAGCGAGAAGATGTCCGCGGTGGGTCAGTTGATCGCGGGCGTGGCGCACGAGTTGAACAATCCGCTGACCGCCATCCTCGGTTACGCGCAGTTGCTGGAGGGGGCTGGCCTCGACTCGCTCTCCGCGGACTACGTGCGCAAGTTGTTCAAGCAGGCGCAGCGGACGCACCGCGTGGTTCAGAATCTGCTCTCGTTCGCGCGCCAGCGCAAGCCGCAAAAGCAGGAAGTGGACTTGCGCAAGGTGCTCGAAGAGTCGCTTGCTCTGCGCGAATACGACTTGCGAGTGAATAACATCTCCTTGGAACGCGAGATTCCCGAGGATGTGCCGTCGGTCGTGGGCGATCCGCATCAGTTGGAGCAGGTCTTCCTCAACATCATCAACAACGCGCTCGATGCCATGGTCGAGAGCAGTGGCAAGGGCGAGTTGCGGGTGCGCATGTTCAAGAAAGAAAACTCCGTGTGCGTGGAATTTGATGATAACGGTCCGGGCATTAAGGATCCGAACCGGATTTTCGATCCCTTCTACACCACCAAATCGGTGGGCAAGGGAACTGGACTTGGCCTGAGTATCTGTTACGGCATCGTGAAAGAACATGGCGGGGAGATTGTGGCGCGCAACCGCGACGAAGGCGGGGCCACGATCGCCGTCCGGCTGCTCGCGAGCGAGAAACCTGCTCTGCCGGAGACCGCAACGCCGGCGCGGCGCGAGTCGCTGTTGGCCGGGCGCATCCTGCTGGTCGAGGATGAAGAGGCGGTCATGGAATTTGAGCGCGACGTGTTAGTGGGATCGGGCGCCGAAGTTACTACCTCGATGAGCGTGGAAGATACGCAGGAGCGCCTGCGCAATGCTACGTTCGATGTGATCGTGATGAATGGACGCATGCCTGGAGGATGCAGCGCGCGGGAAATGTATGAGTGGATCGGGCAAAATTGTCCCGGTCTCGAGCGGGGATTGCTGCTGACGTTTTCCAGCGTCATTGATGGCGAGACTCGAACCTTCCTGCAGGAACACGGCGTGCCTTCGCTGGCGAAACCCTTTGAAGTAGCGGACCTGATCTCGCAAGTGCGAGCTCTGAGCCAGAGGGAAAAGACTTCAGCAACGAAGACTGAACCGACGATCGACTCAACGGCGAACGAAAACGGCGAGGAAAAAACGCAGGGAGCCAGCGCCGGAATATAACCGCAACCTGAATTCCTTCTTGAATTACAAATTACCAATCCTCTTCTTACTTTTTCACGATCGGATTGTAACCATCGCCGATCAGGCGCGCGCGCATCGCTTCGGCATCCTTCAGTTCTCCGTAAGGACCAACCTGCACGTGATAGAACTTATCGATTACGGGATTGTTGGCGCTGAAGGCGGGATATTGTTTCTTCTTTAGCGCCTCGACCAGCGATTCCGCATCTTCCTTTCGGCTCACCGCTGCCACTTGAACAAAATATCCGGTGGCCACAGATGCCATGTCTGGAGCCGGATTTGGCGATGATTCCCCGGCTGGAGCCGAGGGCGCGGGTGAGGTGGCCGAGGGAGTCTTCGATGAATCCGGAGGCGTCAGTCCGGTATCGGCGCTTTTCTCGCCCACTGCTTTGTAGAAGCTGAAATCGGTGGAGTTGGCCTGCGGCGTGGCTTCCTTTTTTTCAGCCGAGGGCCGGACGGCGGTGGATGACGCTCCGGTCGGAGAGCTCGGCACGCCGCCAATCGTTGCGAGCGTGGTTTTTCTGCCGAGCGAGAATCCGATGGCAAAAAAGAAGGCGCAGACCAAAACGAAAGCAAAAAATATGGCCAGCATGCGGCCGGTGCCAAGCGTGATTTCCGTATCTTGTTGCGCCGTGGGCATAGGGAATAAGTCGAGCCTCTAACTTCCTGCCGGCGAAGCGGTTTTTGGCGCGTCTGCGGGTGTGGTGCTTCGGGGCTCGCCTCCGAGCAACTTCTGCATGCCGGAGAAGAAATCGATCGGCACCGGAAACACGACCGTAGTGTTTTTCTCCACTCCGATCTCCGTAAGGGTCTGCAAATAGCGCAATTGAATGCTGGCCGGTTCCGTCGACAGCAAGTGTGCGGCATCGACCAGGCGCTGCGCAGCGGAGAACTCGCCTTCGGCGTGGATGATCTTCGAGCGCTTTTCGCGTTCCGCTTCGGCTTGTTTCGCCATCGCGCGCAACATCGACTCCGGCATATCCACTTGCTTTACTTCCACGTTCGTGACTTTTACGCCCCAAGGCGAGGTGTGGGTGTCGAGGATGCTCTGCAGCCGCAAATTAATCTTGTCGCGGTGCGCAAGAAGTTCGTCGAGTTCCTGTTCGCCGAGGACCGAACGCAAAGTCGTCTGCGCAAATTGCGAAGTCTGGTAGGCGTAATTCGAAACTTCGACTACGGCTTTGTTGGGATCGATGACGCGCAGGAAAATCACTGCGTTGACTTTTAGGGTGACGTTGTCGCGCGTGATGACGTCCTGCGGTGGAACCTCAATCGCTTCCTGCCGAAGCGAAATGCGCACCATGCGGTCGATCGGGCTGAAGACCAGAATCACGCCTGGGCCTTTGGAGGCAATCAGGCGTCCAAGGCGAAAGATGACGCCGCGCTCATATTCCGCCAAAATCTTGATGGAACTCACCAGGTAGATGATAACGATGACTGCGCCAATCGCGATCACGGGAAAACCGAGATCCATAAAAAACCTCCACGCAATTTTTACTTAGCGTATGAGCGGATTGTAGCGCACGCGAGCGCTTGCGCGATGTGAGGATATGCCCGCAAAGTTGTTGAGGAAGATTCGCCCATCGTGCGACAGTAGCTTACAGATGCCGAACAACTCCGGTTCTGTATCAGGGTATCGCTTTAGCGATACCGTAAATCTTTCGGAATCAATTCCCCTTTAGGGGCTGCGCTTCGAAGTCACTGTTTAGCGCCCAGTTCAGCGATTCACATCCTTGCGCTGCCCGGCGCTGACCGCCAATACGCTGACGCTCTCATTCGCGATTCGGCAAATCAATCGATAATTGCCCACTCGATATCGCCACAATTCACCTTTGTCGCCGTGGAGCGGCTTGCCCCATTGACGAGGGTTGTCCGCCGTTCGCACCCGCTCCCGCAGAAATCGGACAATCGACTCCTGAGCCGTCTGGTCAAATTTCTTTATTTTTTCGGCGCTGCGGCTGATTTCGATCCGCCAGTTCGCACCCGCTGGCGTGCTACCTGGAGAAGCCAAGCCGCCGCTCCAACTCTTCCAGCGTGATGGTGGGTTCGCGCCGCTCCAGTGCCGCAATGCCCTTTAGATAGTCTTCGCGCTCTTCCAGATATCTCGGGACGTGCAAGAATAGTGTTGCAAAATGACTGTAAGTTGTTGGTTCTCAAAGACCTTATAGATAAGTCTTTTAAAGTCAAAGACCTGGCGAATTCCGACCGCCAAGTCTTTGATTCTAAAAGACCGACACTAGGGGGTCTCGGCGCTCACAGTTGAAGATGACTTGTGCAAGCTAGCCATGCAACACCGTGCTCTTGATCAGGTCTGACTCAAGCCAAGACCGGTCTTGTCGCTGCCACAGGATCGACTCTCAAGCTAAGCCCATCGACCTCCCGCACCACGATTTGTTCTCCCATGGGAACTGGAATGGTCGAAACAGCGTCCCAAAGTTCGCCGTGAACGAATACCTTTCCGGAAGGAGAGAGCGCGGTCTGGGCAACTCCAATCTCCCCGATCAGGCCTTGCTGGCCGGTGACGATCTTGTTGCGGCGGGCGCGCACGGCGATGCTCATCAGGAAAGCGGTGATGATTCCGAGCGGGACGCTAACGGCTAGCGCGGTGACGAGTTTGACGCGCATCTCGGGAATCGGGCCATCGACCAGGAAGAGGCCACCAAGCGTTAATAGGGCGATTCCGCCGGTAGTCAACACTCCGTGGCTGGCGAATTTGGCTTCGGCGGCGAAGAGCACGAAGGCTCCCAGGATCATGGCGATGGCCGCGAAGCGCACGGGCAGCAGGTTCAGGGCGAAGGCTGACATGAGGATGAAAACCACGCCTACCGTGCCGGGAATGACTGCGCCGGGATGGTTGAATTCGGCGTAGAGCGCGAGCGCGCCGATGGCGAGCAGGATGAAGGCTACGTTCGGGTCCATGAGGTGAGACAGGATGCGCTGCTTGAGCGTCATCCGGTAATCGCGGACGGGATCGTTTCCAATGCTGAGCGTGACGCTGTCGCCGTTGAAGCGTTTGAAAGTCTTTCCGTTTAACTGATGGAACAGATCTTTCTCGGTGGGAGCGATGTATTCGATCAGTTTCTTGTCGAGGGCTTCCTGTTCGGTGAAGGACTTGGATTCGCGCACGGCGCTCTCGGCTAGTTCGACGTTGCGTCCGCGCTTGGCTACTACGGAGCGCATGAGGGCTGCGGCGTCGTTTTCCAGCTTTTGCTTCATCACGTCGTCCATCTTGCTGCCCAGGATGACGGGATGCGCGGCTCCGGTGTTGGTGCCGGGGGCCATGGCGGCCACGTCGGCGGATTCGAGGATGAAGAAACCGGCGGAGGCGGCGCGGCTGCCGCTGGGCGTCACGTAGATGATGACGGGCACGGGCGAGGCTTCGATCTTCTCTATGATTTCGCGAGTCGAATCGACTAGGCCTCCGGGCGTGTTGATCTCGATGAGGACAGCTTTGTCGTGGTGGGCGGCTGCGTCGTCAAGGGCGCGGGCGATGTATTCGACGGTTACGGGCTGGATGGCGTCGTCGAGGGAGATGCGCAGGACTTCGGCGGAGGAGAGCCTGGAGAAGATGGATAGGAAAATTATCAGTACAACGAAAGGCTTAACCACCAAGGACACTAAGGGACACGAAGGAAAACGCGCAGGGGCGGGGCACGCTTCGGCTTTTTTACTGAGAGCTGAGAACTGAGAGCTGAGAGCTGGTTTCATGGCTGCGCTTTCTCCGCTAGCTTGCGCTTCAGGTCCTGGCCAGCGGGGTTTCCGGGCTCCAGTTGGAGCGCGCGGGTAACGTTCTGGAAGGCTGACTCTGCTTTATTTTCTTGCAAGTCGAGGCGCGCCAGAATGAGGTAGGCGGCTGCGGATTCGCGGATGCGGAGCGAGGCCTCGGCTTGGGCGCGGGCTTCGTGTGCGTCTCCGCGTGCATTGAAATCTTCGGCTAACGCGGCTAAGGGCGCGGGGCTTGCGGGATCAACGGCCGCGGCGTGGCGGAATTCGGCTTCGGCTTCGGTCGTGAATCCGTGGGCCAGAAGTTCTTTGCCAAGTTCGAGGTGATAACGCGAATGGGTTCGCGGGTCAGATTTTATGAATTGCTGTTCCGACCAACTGGCCATTTGAGTGGTCATCTGGCGGAAGGCATCTTCTTCGTAGTTGCGCTTGATGCGCTCGGACGGAAACTTTGAAGTGGCGCTGCTTGGCACAATGCCGCCGGCGGCGGGTGCTTGAGCCTCGAGCAACATTTTTGCGTCGGCATCGTTGGGATGGCGATCGAGGGTGGCGCGGAGTTCGCGCGCTGCTCCGGCGCGATCGCCGGATTGCTCCAACGTGACGGCGAGGTTGAAGTGATAGTCGGAGTCGGACGGGTCGTCTTGAATGGCGCACTCGAAATATTCGGCTACTTTCTTAGGACTATGGCCGCGGCGCGCGGCCACGACTCCCAGGTTGTTGTAGACCTCGGCGAGAGGAAGACGCGCGGCTACGAATTCAAAGGCGCTTTCGGATTTTGCGAAATCTCCGTGGGCCAAGGCGGCCAAGCCGAGATAGAAGTTGGCCTCGCGCGCGATGGCTCCGGACATTGCTCCCGACTGCTGGACTTGGCTGAGGGCGGAGATCGCGGGTTCGTAGGCGTGCTGGGCGTAGTAGGTTTTGCCCAGCGCGAGCCAGGCTTGCGCATAATCGGGATTGAGTTTGGTCGCTTCGCGATAGTGTTGAATTTTTTCTTCGGCAGTGGTAGCTAGGATGCCGCGGATGTAGTTTTGCAGGGCATCGAGGCGAATCGGAGCTACGTTTGCTACATATTTTTCTTTGGCGAGCGGGAAATCGGCGCGGATGGAGTGAAGCAAGTCCCAGGCGAGTTCGGATTGCAGAGCGCCGAGATCGGCGAGCGGCGCCGACTCGGTCGCGGCGGGCAAGAGTCTCGGGGCGCGCATGTCGAGCAATTGCGCCGTAACGGTGAGGCGCGAACCGTCATATCGATAAGAACCGAGCACGGCGTAGTCGACGTCCATTTGCTCGGCGATGCGATAGAGAGTGGCGCGCGAGGCGTGTACTCCTGCGGGGACGCCTTCGCGGTCGTAGGCGCGCAGGCGTTCATCCCGGCTGGCTACGTATAAGACGGGTGAGTTGAGTTGCTCATGGAAAGTCTCGGGGAAGGATTCGCCGATCCACTCGAGGCCGGGAGTGGGAGAGGTGTTCTCGAAGGGTAGGACAACCATTGTGTTTCCTGCGGCCGGAGTCTGAGCGAGCAGCGAGGAGCAGGCCAGCAGCGAAGCCACGACGAGGAGTACAGCGGCATGTTTCACGACAAGATGATTATATCGGGAGGGGCAAAGGGACATCATGTGTGATGCTGCCCGGCGGCGATGGCCGGCTCAGCGGCGTTCTCGGGCGCTTGGGCTGGGGGGTTATGGTCGACCCAGCCTGGCAATTGGTCACTGCCGGTGATGAGACGGGCTCCGCGTTCATAGGTCAGATAGGACCACGCCCACTGGATCATTACGATCAGGCGATTGCGGAATCCGATGAGAAAAAGGATGTGGATGAAGAGCCAGGCGAGCCAGGCGAAGTATCCGGAGATTTCGAATTTGCCGATCTGGGCGACGGCGGCGGCGCGTCCGATGGTGGCGAGGCTGCCTTTGTCGTGATAATGAAAATTGCGGCGCGGCTGATTTTCCAGGTCGCGGGCGATGGTTTCGGCAACCCAGTCGCCCTGCTGAATGGCGACGGGCGCGACTCCGGGAAGCATCTTGCCGTGTTCGTCTTTTAGGGCGGCGAGGTCGCCGAGGACGAAGACTTCGGGGTGTTCGGGAATGCTGAGGTCGGGCTGAACGAACACGCGGCCGGCGCGGTCAAAGGGGACGCCTAGCTTTCTTCCGAGCGGGGAGGCAGCTACGCCCGCTGCCCATAAGACCAGGGTGGCGGGAATTTTTTCTTCGCTCGTCCAAACTGCACCGGGCTCGATGCGGGTGACGACTTTGGAGGTGCGGACTTCGACTCCGAGGTGTTGAAGTTGAGCCTCGGCTTTGTGAGAAAGATTTTCGGAGTAGGCGGGCAGCACGCGCGGGCCGCCCTCGATCAGTAGGATGCGAGCGTGGTTGGGATTGATGTTGCGGAACTCGTCGTTCATGGCATGGCGCGCGATTTCCGCGAGTGTGCCCGCTAGTTCGACGCCGGTCGGGCCGGCTCCGACGACCACGAAACGCAGAGTGGACGGGGTCTGGCCGGAGGCGGCCTGTCGTTCGGCGAGTTCGAAGGCAAGCAGGACGCGGCGGCGGATTTCGAGCGCGTCTTCGATGGTCTTGAGACCGGGCGCGAGAGCTTGCCACTCTTCATGGCCAAAGTAAGCGTGAGTGGCGCCGGAGGCTACGATGAGGTAGTCGTAATCGATGGCTTGTTCTTTGGTGATGACTTTTTTCTGGTCGAGTTGAAAATCGACTACTTCGTCGAGGAGGACTTCGACGTTGGAGCGATCTCTTAATATCCAGCGAATGGGAGCGGCGATTTCCCCTGGAGAGAGGCCGGCGGTCGCGACCTGGTAGAGCAGGGGCTGGAAGGTGTGATGATTCTTACGGTCGAGCAGCGTTAATTGGACTGGAAGGTGGGCGATGCGGCGTGCGGCGGTGAGGCCGGCGAAACCGGCGCCTACGATTACGACCCGTGGATTGGCAGCGGCGGGCATCTAGTATAGAGATTCGCGAGAAGGGCGGTTCGATGAAATCTTTTGTGGTGTGATGGCGTCGAAGGACGGTAGCGCCGCCGTCCTCGGCGGCTGTCCGGCGGGCGTCTCCGCCCGCCGCGCCGAGCGCGAGACGCGCTCGGGACAGCCGGCAAGATGCCGGCGCTACGTGCACCGCGCGGGATACTCGCTGCCCACGCGGACAAGAGTGTCCGCGCCACACGAGCTGGTCATTACGCTGGCTTGATGGGCTAGGCTCCGCATACACTGCTTCTTCACAGATATATCGACATTGTTCTCAAACCTTGATGACTTCGGCGCAGCCTAGTTCGCTTGCTCTGCGTTTCCTGTTGCCTTCGGTCCGCGACATCATTTTTATTTTTCTGTTCTGGTCGGTGCTGGCTGGGCCTCTATCGAATCGTCCGCTGGCCGATGCGGATATCGGATGGCATATCCGAACGGGCGAGCAGATTCTGGCGACGCATGCGCTGCCTCGCACCGATCCTTTCTCTTCCACTATGCACGGGCAGGACTGGTTTGCCTGGGAGTGGCTTTACGACATTCTGCTTGGAGTGCTTCATCGGGTCGCGGGGCTGAACGGCGTGGTCTGGCTGTGCGCGTTGCTGGTCGCTGGGATTTTTGCTTTGCTGCTTTCTCTGTTGCTGCAGCGCGGGACCGGTCTGCTGCTGGCGGTGGTGCTGATGCTGCTGGCGGAGGCGGCTGCGACGATTCATTTGTTCGCGCGTCCGCATATTGTGAGCTGGCTTTTTTCTCTGCTTTGGTTTGCGGCGCTGGACAAGTGGGAAGGAAGCGGGAACCAGCGGGTGGCACGTTGGATTCCGTGGTTTTTTCCGCTCTCGATGTTGCTGTGGGTCAACTTGCATGGGGGATGGATTTTTGGCCTCGCGCTGTTGGGGATTTACGCTCTCGCTGCATTTGTCGAGAGCGTACGGGCAGCGAAGACCGATCCGTTTGCCGCAATTAGCGCGGCTCATCGCGCGCGGGGCATGGCCGCGGCCTTGGTGGCGTCGGCTGTGGCGACCGTAGTTAATCCTTATGGATGGCGGCTGCACCTTCACATTTATCGCTATCTCGGCGATCGCTACTTGATGAACAGGATCGATGAATTTCAGTCACCTGACTTTCACGGGTGGGCGCAGCGTTGCTTTGCGATAATCCTGGTGCTGACGCTGGCCGCTCTCGCGGGGAATCGCAGGGCGAAGTTGCGAGTAAGCGACGTGCTGGTGGTACTGCTGTCGGCGTATGCGGGATTGTATTCGGCGCGCAATCTGCCCGTCTCTTCGATGCTGCTGGTGCTGATCGCGGGGCCGGTCTTGTGGGAGAACTTCATTTCGTTGGCGGAGAAACCTGGCGCGTGGACCTGGATGCGTCGCGGGGTCGCGCGTGCTTCCGAGTTTTCCGAGCGCATGGGCGCGCAGGAGATGGAGCTTCGCGGGCACTTCTGGCCCGTGGTTTCGGTGGCGTTGGCGTTGGGGATCTGTCTGCAAGGCGGGTGGCTTGGCTCGCGGCAGTGGATTCATGCGCAATTTGACGCGAAGAAAATGCCGGTTGCGGCGGTGGCGTTTTTGCAGCAGGAATCCGCCGGACAGCAGGGAAGGGCGGAGCCGGTTTTTTCGACGGATGCCTGGGGAGGATATCTCATCTACGGGATGTATCCGGCGCGGCAGGTGGTCATTGATGACCGTCACGATCTCTATGGGCCGGAGCGCATTCGGCAGTATCTTACATTGACCCAGGTCGAGCCGGGATGGCAGAGCGTGATCGATCGATGGCAGATTCGGACGGCGCTTTTGCCTCGCGATTCGACACTGGCTGGTTTGTTGCGGGAACTTCCGGGCGACTGGCGGCTGACTTATGAGGATAAGGTTTCGGTGGTGTTTGAGAGACGCTAGAAGCGGAACAGCATCTGTTGGTCTGTATTTCTCGCTACTCTCTGCAACCGGGGCGGTTTCTTGTCATCTGATGTAGGTAAGTCTTGTGTAGTCCGTTGAAAAATAGCGATCATTATGTTTGGTCTCGATCCGGCACGAAGTTTGGCTTTCGACGGGGAAGTCAAAGGCTCTTACCACGGGGTACACAGAGGTTTCACGGGGATCACAGGGGAAATCGGCGACCGATAGAAGATGACGTGCCCATGTGCTAATGGATGCTCGGGAGCGTTGCCGATGAAGGCGCAGTGTTTGCCGTTCACGCAGATTCCCCATTCGAC
>OCTA010005309.1_pt1 | contig 11183 bp, 11 predicted proteins | sample 1538991 | NCBI WGS metagenome assembly OCTA01 (sample SAMEA3539302, study PRJEB22396) | soil metagenome | biome: tundra; feature: field; material: soil | place: USA | collected 2010-05 | depth 0.15 m | reverse complement strand
TTCCCGACCGGTCTGACGCAGCTCCAGTGGTATCCGCAGTTGCAGAACCCCATGGAGCTTCTGGGAACGCTGGAGCAGAGCCAGACCGAGAACAACTTCACCTACAATGAGCCATCGAAAGACATCGCGGACACTAAAACAGCGAGGCAGGCCGTCATCCTCTCCAATATCGCCAACGAGATGTCCACCGCCGACAGCTCCATTTTCCTCTCCCAAGTTGGGACAAACTTCTTTTCCGAGTGTTTCCGCAGACTGCGCAAGAAGGGAAGCTCTGATCCAGACGCAAAGAAGTTCAGGAAGCGTTGCATCGCTATGGGCGTTCCTGAAGAGGTTATGGACGACGAGGAGCTTTTTGAAATAACCGTAAAGAGCGGGGCCTCCCCCACGACGTCTTCCCCTGTGGCCAGGGAGCAGATTGGCAAGGATCTCCTCACGGAAATCTACCCCCTGCCATCTGCCAACCGCAGGGCCATCGAAGAGTTCGTCGTCGCCAACAAGATCGGAGCCGACGGAGTGAAGCGGTTCCTGCTCCCCGTGGGAGTGGATTCAGATCCTATGGCAAGGCGGCAGGCCATCATGGAGAATCAGGACATGGCCGTTGGCGTGCAACTCCCCGTTGATCCGTCCGACGCCCACGTGGAACATTGCGATGAGCACTTGAAGCCGCTGGAGGCCATCCTTAACGCGGTTCAGCCTGGGGCGCTGCAAGCGGGGCAGCCTGGACAGGGTATGCAGCCGCAGCAGCCTCCGCAGCAGATGACACCCGCGCACCTGATGGCTCTGGAGATGACCATTCCGCACATCGCCCAGCACTTGACCATGCTATCTGGAAACAAGGCACAGGCCCAGCAGTACAAGGCCCTTAACGCACGGTTCAAGGCTGTCGTCTCAATTGAGCAGGGCATCATGTCTCGCCTCGCTCGGGCGCAGGCCAAGGCGCAGCAGACGGGTCAACCCCTTCAACCCCAAGACGTATCCTCGGCCATGAACTCCGCACAGCAATGAAGAAGGCTACCGCAAAGACCATTTTCTACGACCCCCGGCTAATCCTTACGCCGGAGGAAAAGACTCAGTTACGCGGCATCTTTGCCAGCCCGATTTACCTGAAGATGCTTCAGGTGGTTGCCGGAATGCGACCGTCATCCAACGGTCAGGGCCTTGGCTCACGCGAGCGTGACGCCTACAGCGAGGCTAGGGGGGCGCACAGGCTATCCGAGATGCGCGGTTGGGACATGTACCAGATAGCCGTCCTAACTTCCGCAGAAGAGACGCCCGCAAAGAGGACGCCCGTTTCAGACACCTTCCCAGCAGCAGGTACATTTGAAGCAGAGATAACCCCGAAACAGTAACCTCCATGGCCGATACAGTCACACCCGCAGTCATTCCTACTCCCGCTCCGGCCCCAGCACCGGCAGCCCAGGTTCCGTCTAATCTTCCGGCCCACACGCCGCTCAAGTTAGCCACGCCCCTACCCGAAAGCGCACACATAACCCAGGACTCCCGCCATGACTCATCCGCGTTCTTCGAGAAGTTTGAAGCGGCGAAGCGTGCCGAATCCGCGCCAAGGTCCGCCGCTCCTGCGCCTGCGGCTCCTGCCGCGCCCGCAGCGCCAGTCAAGGAGGAAGCTCCTGCCCCAGCCCCAGAAGGAAGCCTAGCATCACGGATGCTGCCGAAAGCGGCAAAGGTTGAATCAACCCCTGTAGCAGCAGGAGATAACCCCGAGGACAAGATTGTCCTTACGGAGACCGCTTCCCCCAAGGCCCACGAGAGCTTTGACCAGATGAGGGGGATAAGCCGTGGCCTGCGCGACCAACTTATCGACAAGGACAAACAGCTAACGGCTGTTAAGTCTGAACTCGAATCCGCCAAGAAGGGCGTCGTTGGCCCGGACGCCGAGGAAGTTACGCGCCTGCGCGATGAGCACAAGAAGATGTCCGATAGGCTGATGCTCGTTGACCTACAGGAGCACCCAAGATTTCAACAGGAGTTCATCGCCCCACGTGATGCAGCCCTAGCGGCGGCGCAGGAAATTGCGGGGCCGGACGCCAAACTGTCCGGGCTCCTGTCCCTTAACAGGAAGGACTTCGGTAATGCCGTATCCGAAATTGCCAAGGGGCTAACGACATTCGACCAGACAGACTTTGCGGAGAACATGCGCCGGGCCTATGGGCTCAAGCATCAGGCCGACCAAGCCCTATCCAAGAGCCGTGAGGTCTATCAGGGCTTGCGCCAGCAGACGGCATCCGCGCAGAAGCGTGCGTTCTCCGAGGTCGTTGATCCTCTATGGGCTAAGGTATCCGAGCACCTGGTGACGACCGATATTCCCGCTGACGCCACTCCGCAGGTCCGTTCCGCGCTTGAGCGGTACAATAACGAGCTTGGCCAGATCCGGGTGAATGCAGAGCGGATTGCCACGGCGACCTCCGACCCGAAGGACATAGCCACGGCGGCGCTCAAGGCCGCAGCCTATGACTTCCACATCAATATGGCCATGCCCCGCCTGCTGGGGGAATACCAGGCGCTCCTTAACGAGAGGCAAACGCTCAAGACGCAGCTTGCCGACATACGCGGGCGTGCTCCCGGAAGGCAGCTTTCACCAACGCCGACAGATGCGCCGACATCGAACGTGGGCGACCTATCCAAGATGGGCCACCACGAGGCAGCTGAGTTCCTTGCCCGCAGGGGGGCGGGAATAGTCTGATGTCAACCGGCAGCCAATTCCGCCAGGGTCCGCAGTACGTCAACGATCCGTTGCCGCAACTCGCGGGCATCCTTGGGCCGTTCATCAACGCCCCCGTGGTTCCAACGTCGTTCGGGCCGTTCTACACGCCCAACCTTACGGGGATAACGACGTTGACCGGGACGGGATACAACGCATTGGCTGCCGTGCCCACATCGCAATTGCCTGTTGGGTTCATGGTTGACGTTACAATTGGCGGGGCCGAACAGAGATGGCAGATCCAGACCAAGACCACGCAGAGCGGCAGCGGCACGCTCGTTCCGAACGACTTTAACATCGGCACGAATAACAAGATTTTTGTTCAACTAGAATGATCCGCGCCACATGGGGAGACGTTCAGGCTGACATGGCGCGGGTCGCCGGGGCGACGGGTATGCCCACCTCGGATGCCCGCGTGATGAACTACGCCAACTTGGCCACGCAGGAGTTGATGAATGCCGGGGATTGGCCGTCGTTAATAGCCGCCCTCCAGTTCAAGATCACGAGCGGGCATCTGGTTGTTCCATCGGAATTTGATCGGTTCGTCTCACTGTCCATCAACGGCTACCCGGTTACGATGCATTCTCCGTGGTACGAGTACGTGGGCGAGGGGCCGGACATCATCACGTCAGCCTTCGGCGTACCCCCCATAAGCGATACGACTTCCGTTGACTTGCTGCATTGGCTCTTGGGTGCCATGGACAGGGAGGAGACGGCAACGTTTGAGGAGATTCCCTCTACTGGAGGCCCATACTATCCCGTGGTCTATGGAACGGCTGACGAGCGGGTAAACGGCGTGCGTCCTAACTGCATCATCCAGGGATACGACCAGAACAACATGTGGGTGCGCAGCAACGACCCGTCCCTTGGATGGATAGATGGCGTCTCCATTCCAATAAACGGAGACACGGTTCCCTACTCGGAAACCTCCGGCCAGACGTTCTCCACCGTCACCGCGTTCCTGAAGCCAAAGACGAACAGCTACGTGACGCTGAACGTATCCAACGGCTCCACAAACACGTTTCTCTGCACCTACGCCCCCTACGACACGAGGCCGTTCTACCGGCACTACTGGCTTCCAGGGTTGCAGTCCGCCTCTGCCGCCCCCCAGCAGACGTATTGGATGAAGGCTCGCGCCCGCAAGCGGTACGTGCCCATCCAATCCGTAAACGACCTTCTCATCATCACGAATGTACCCGCGCTACAGTCTATGATGCAGGCGATCTATTACCGCGAGGCAAAGGATATTCAGAACTATGCAGCGTTCAAGTCGATTGCAGTAGCCCTAATGCAGGATGAGGCCAAGGCATACGTCGGCAAGCAGCGGCAGAAGCCGGTCATAACCTTTGCCGAGGGGGCGGGCGTTCGCACGGACGGCATGTATATCCTTTGAGCGCGGGACATGAAAATAGCGGACTACACCTCGCTCGCTCCGACAGCCGGGCTTCAGAATGATCCCAAGAACCTTCCCGCAGTAGGGCAGGCGCTTGTCTGGGATGGCAAGTTCTGGGTGCCGGGCAACGTGGCGTCGTCTGGGGCATCCACGGGTGGCGTCACCCACATAGGGGCTGGTACGGGGATCACGCTTAATCCGACCTCTGGTCTTGGTGATGTTACTATTAACTCCTACGGCACCACGGGTCCGCAGGGTCCGGCAGGTCCTACGGGAGCAACCGGAACCCCTGGAACCACTGGCGCGACGGGACCGGCAGGCGCAACTGGTCCGGCAGGTTCAACGGGGGCTACGGGACCGACAGGGGCAACGGGGGCCACCGGAGCCACGGGGGCAACTGGTGCCACGGGTGCGGCGGGAACCAACGGAACTAACGGAACCAATGGAACTAATGGCGTGGGGGTTCCAACTGCGGGAACCAAGTACCAGCACCTGGCAAAGAACAGTTCCACAAACTATGACACGAGCTGGTATTCTGGTGCGGTTATTGACGGATCTGAATGGATAGCCAACGGGGACACCCTGCAAAATGCCTTCGCTGCCGCGTGTGCCGCAAGCAGTTGCCTGCTCCTGCCCCCAGGTTCTGTTTCCGCCAATCTAACCTTTCCGGGTAGCTCCACGGCATACACCGTTTCCATTCGTGGGTGCGGGGCTAACGCCAGCTTTATCAACGGAAGCGTCCAGCTAATATCCTCTGTTCAGTGTACCGTTACGCTCGACGGTTTCTCCGTAAGTAGCGGGGGTGTCGTCCTAGACTTTTCGGGTGCCACAGGCATCTATGCCAGCGGGGCAACGTCTGGGAATATAAACAATGTCACGGTGACGGGACTCACTTCCTACAATAGCGACACGCACGCTTTCTATTTGGCCAACTGCGGGCAGATGAATGTCACCAACATAACCGGACAGGGCACTAGCAACACCTCCGGTAACGGACTAACGGTATATACGAGTTCCAACCTCTCTGTCACCAACGCCTGCTTTTTCACATACGGGACCGGACTTAATCTAAGACTGGGCGGACCCACGGGACACTTCTACAACAACTTTAGGGCGGTCAACTGCAAGTATGGAATATATGCCATCTTCGGCGTGAACCAGGGCATCTTCGTATCAAACTGGATGGTGGACAATGGAAACATAGTCATAACGGGCAGCATACCTGTATATCTTCAGGGTGGCGGGGGCGGGGGAATAAATGCCTGCACCTTGGTCGGTGGAGAGGTTCTTCAAAAGAGCGGTGGAGGAAGCTACTCGATTCAGCTTTACGGCATGGAGCACGTTTCTATAGATGACATTGATTTCACCTTTGCGTTCCCCTCTGACTCGTGCATCTACCTAAGCAACACGAGCCTGTACAATAACGTTTCCGGGTGCTCACAGAGTGGCACCCAGCTCGCCCACATAGACGCCTCTTCCACGTATAACCGCATTGGCGGCAATACCCTTGGAACAACATGGACTAATTCCGGGGGAGCCACAAACCAGCTTATCACCTAATGGACTCAACCTGGATCAAGGCAGAGCAGATTGTGGTGAACGACGGAGTGAACTCCGGGTTCAGGCCCGACCAGATTGGGAACGCGCAGGTGGCGTGGGGTTTCAACATGGCCGTAAGGAACGGCAAGCCTCAGACCAGGGGATTTGCCTTTGTGCAGCGGGCAATACTCCCAAAGGGACTTGTCCAAGGTGCCTCTTACTTTAGCGCGGCGGAGGTTTTCGTGGTGTCCATCTGGGGTCAGCTCTGGAGGATAGTCCCCACGGGGAGCCACGTTGCCGTGGATTCCATCCCGCTTGCCTCGCGCAATTCCGCCATAAATAAACAGGCGTGGATGTGCGAGACGGCGGGGAGCCTTGTGGTTCAGGACGGCGTATCGGCTGGCATCATCTACGACGGGGCAACGGCACGCAGGGCAAACATATCCAACGGAGAGTTGCCCGTGGGTACGTCAATGGCCTATGGCAACGGGCGTCTGGCCGTTGTGGTCAATGACAGCGACGTGGAGGTGGGAGACATCACGACCGGCATCTACCAATCCGAACTTCAGTTCACAGAGACAACCTATCTCTCCGGGGGCGGGGCCTTCTACTTCCCATCCAAGGTTAGCGGGCTTGGGTTCCTTCCCGTCAACAACACCGACACGGGGTTCGGAAGCCTGATGGTGTTCGGCCAGAGGTTTGTAAACTCCCTGCAACTCAACATCACGCAGCGCGAGCAATGGGACCAGATACCGGGTTTCCAGCAGGTTATTTTACCCAAGGTGGGCGCGGCGTCCCAGGACGTGATAGTGCCCGTGAACCAAGACCTATACTGGAGGGATGGGCAGGGCAACATATGGTCACTCCGCTCCTCTCAGTGGGACGCGCTTTCACCTGGCAACGCCCCAGTTTCGTTTGAGATGAACCGGATCACGGGCCACGAGACGGAGCCGTTGCTCCAATACTCAAGTGGCGTGTTCTTCGACAACCGGCTCCTCTACATAGCCAACCCGATCTACAACCAGTTCGGGTCCGCCTCGTTCACGAAGATCATATCCCTTGATGCGCTGGCCCTAGCCACGATGCGCGGTAAGGCCCCTCCGGCCTACGACGGAGAGGCCACCGGACTCAACTTCACCAGCATCTTCGCTGGCAAGATCCAGAACGTGGACCGGGCTTTCTGCATCTCCACGGACGATGATGGCGAAAATCGCCTATGGGAACTTATCCCCAAGGGCACCATAGATTCCTCGTTCATCACGGCGTCCAATGGCTCCAGCGTGGCGAGCATCGGTAGCCCGATAACCACCTACTTTGAGAGCAAGCGGTTCGACTTCGGTCAACCTGGGGTCAAGAAACAGGTCAAGCGCCTAGACATGTGGCCCACAGCCATACAGGGGCCGGTCACGATAACGGCCTATTGGAGGGCGGACAACCGCCAGCAATGGAACTACTGGGATTCCGTTACGATGAACGCCCAGATGACCAACAACAACAACCAGTGGCAGACCATGGCCACGCAGGAGCGCGGGCGCGTAAAGAGCTTCACAGCCCCCACCGGGGTTGACGTGATAGACAACCAGGCGTCGGACGTTGGCTATGGTTTCCAGATACGGCTGTCGTGGACGGGCTACCTTGAAATGGACAGGATGCAGGTCTGGGCGGAGCCGAAGCCGGAGACTGCATACTCGGAGCAGGAGGACATGGTTTCGTCCGCAATCCAAAATGTCGTGACAAACAACCAAATCTCGTATTCCATACCAGTCGGCGGACTTGGGAGCGCCTACAACGACCAAGCTGGTAACGTGTACGTGGATCAGTTTGATATACCGTACACCCAGCAACCCCCCTAATTATCCCCTAAACACATCATGGCCAGATTTTCAGACGAGCCGCTAAAGACGACCCTATCGGGTAGCGAGAGGATTGCGGCCACGGATCTTTCAACGGGTGACGATGTTGGGATGACCCCGCTCATCATTACCCAGTTTGCTCAGACGGCAATGACGGTGGCCGTGGGTTCCACGCAAGGGGTCGTCAGCGGCCCTGATGGGGTCAAGCTCTCGGCGCTTCCTACCAATGCGCAGCTAAACACGGAATTTGCTCAGCTTGGCGAGGTGTCCATTCCTATTTTCATTGGGACACCGGGCAACGGAGTCCTGTCCATATACCAGCATTGCCTTGATGTGCCGTGGCTTATCACGCGCATGGTCGTGGCCTGCGCTACGGGTTCATCCGCCGCAACCATTCAGACATGGGCCAACGGTTCCACGAGCGCTCATTCCATTCTTGGCCTTACCAACATAGCCGTGGGCAGTACCTACAACGTTGCCGACTCCTCGGACTCGGCTGGAGTTGCCACGCTAAACTACCTTGACCAGCTACTTATCTCACTGGGCAGCACCAGCGGAAGCTGCGTAAACCTACGCTGTTCCATCAAGGCCATTGCCCAGACCCTTCTATGATAGCCGCAGCCATCATTGATGTTGGGAATCCCACCGGGCAGAGTGGGGGTGGGTCGGGGCAGGGAGCGCCAACAGCGAACTTTTCGTGGACACCGAAATTGGCATACAAGGGGTCCCAGGTGACTTTTCACAACACGTCCACGGGATCAACGCCCATGAGCTGGTCGTGGAGCGTAAACGGTTCACAGGTGGCCGTATCGCAGGACTTCACATACTACCCGAGCGCCAACTTTCTCTGCGAGCTTACGGCCACGAACAGCCAGGGGTCCAATTCCGACTACCAGTACATCACGGTGAACACTAATCAATGAGCGGACTAAACCTATTTCTTCAGCCGGGAACGTCAGCGCAGCAGGACCAGTTGCCGGGAACCTGCCAGGCGCTATTGGATTACATTGCTGCCAACACAGGGATTGCCGGGACCACGCTATTCAATGGCATAAACTTTGGCTCCGCTACGCCCTCTCCCGACAACCAGAACCTACCATGGTTCAAGACGGATTCCTTTGGCAACCCGCTGGGCTTGTACTCATGGAACGGTGTGGCGTGGACGGGGATAGCCAGCCAGACCTCGTCCGGTCCGTCCACGTCTAGGCCAACCAGCAAAACGCTTGGGCTTCAATACTATGATACGACGATTGGCGGCCTGATCTATTGGAACGGCACCATTTGGACAACGGTGTCTGGGATGGTGGGCGACGTTAAGGAAGTTCGGGCACCGGACATTGGTACAGCCCTTACCAACAACCCAGGCTGGGTACAGGATACGGCTTCAATAGGCATGGTTATTGGCGGGGCCGGACCAGCCAATGGTGCCATTGCGGCACACGCCTATGGTTCCACGGTGGGCGAAGAGGCGCACACGATGCTGCTTGGGGAACTTGTGGCCCACAGCCACACGGAAGTCTATGCCACCTACACGGGTGCCTTCCAGAACGGCCCGCAGCCTGCGGGTGTGCTGCCTGCGGTTACGCCCGCAAGCACGGGCCTTCCGGTAGCTTCAACCAACCCGAGCGGAGGTGGGGCAGCTTTCAATTTGATGCAACCCACCACTTGGTTGTGGAGACTGTTGAAGGCACAGTAGCATGGTCGCCCTGTCACAACGTCCAGAAGTAAGGGTTAAGGATAATGTAACGCTCAATGAACTTGAGCGCATACTTGCCCAATGCCCGCAGCAGCCGATTCCCACGCTTCACTTGTTTACGGGCTCTATTGAGGATGGCACGCACATGTACGTGCGGTCGGTGATAATGGCCAAGGGCAGCATCTTCACTTCAAAGATCCACAAGACAGAACACCCCTTTGTTGTAAGCGCGGGTTCCTGCACCGTCTGCGACGGGGAGGGCCACAAGGAACTTGTCCGCGCACCCCACCTTGGCGTGACGAAGCCCGGAACTCGCAGGGCGCTTCTAATACACGAGGACTGCATCTGGACTACGTTTCACGCCACCAACTTGACCAGCGTTGACGAGATAGAAAAGGAGATCATCGAGCCCCACTTCATACCGGAGGTGGCCGATGGCTCACGCGCCCAACTGGACATCTTCGTGGTGCCCAACGAACTCAAATGAGAATGTTCTTCGCATATTGGCTTGGCGGGTGGTTCACATGGGTTGCAGTAGGAGCAGCGGCAGCATCGGCTGTTGGCAGCATTGCCAGCTCCAGCATGAACAAGCAGACGGCTCCTGCCGCTGCTGCGTACACGCCGGTTGACCCAAGCCAGATCGAGTCTCAGACGGTAAACGCGGACATCAGCAACATGGGCTCGGCCCAGCAGCTTTCATCTTCGACAAGCGCGTTCAACTCATCGCAGGCCCTTAGTGCGCTCAACACGGCGTTGCCGGGTTATTCTGGTCTGGCATCCGGCTTGATGGGTGATGCGCAGAGTCTTGCGGCAAACCCATACGCCATACCGCAGAGCGTGGTAGGGCAGCTTTCCCAGTACGCGGCGGAAAACAACATTGCCGGGGGCACGGGAGCAACGTCTGGCTTCTCTAACAGCAACATGTTGCGAAGCCTAGGAGTGAACGCGCTTCAGTATGGGCAAACCAACATCCAGACGGCTATGGGTGCCCTCTCCACGCTGACGGGCACGGCCCCAAACGTAGCCCCAACCTCGCCACTGTCTTTCATGCTGTCTCCCAGCTCGGTCCTCCAGACCCAGACGAACAACAACACGATGGCCCAGAACATACAGCAGGGGTCAAACAACGCCAACGCGGCTGCCAGCAACGCTAACAGTAACAACCTCTGGGATTCCATAACGAGCCAGATCACGCCACTCGTAAATGCCGCAAAGACCGCCGCTAGCGGTGGTAATGTGGGCGGAACCACAATGCCCACGGTTGACACCACCAATCCCAATCAGGGCTATGGTTATACTCCGGGTGGAACAACACAGAGCGATTTCATAAACGCCTGCTGGGTGGCCCGCGAGGTGTTCGGCAATAGCAACCCGAAGTGGATGAAGTTCCGCAACTGGATGTTAAACATTGGCCCAAGGTGGTTCCGCTGGCTATACCTTCGCTACGGAGAATGCTTCGCCGAATGGCTGCATGAGCACCCGTTCCTTAAGCCTACGATTAGGGCGTGGATGGAGTCCCGCATAGCTTAACATGCCTGCGGTAATCCCACAGTTTGAATCCCCCATGGGTCCTGCTCAGGGCCAGATGCAGGCGCAGAAACTTGGGCTTGAGAATGAGTCAGACCAGCAGAACTGGATGACCCAGGCTGCGGAGCGCACGCGCATGGGTGCCCAGACTCAGCAGACGCAGGCTCAGACAGCGCAGATGCAGGCTATGGCCCCGGCCATTCAGGCCAAGTCCCAGGCTGAGATTCTTGCGGCAGGAAACATGATTGCCCAATCGACCGCGCAGCAGCAGGCGCGCTCAGTGGCAGCGCCACTAGCAACTCAGGCCAATGACGACTTCCTTAGCATAATGGGGATGAACTCGGACCCGACCAAGAACATCCAGTACCCGGCTGGAGGCGCGGACGAGGGCGGGATCAGCGAGGCGGATATTCACCTTGACCGGATGAACAGGCTGGCGGGCTTGCAGGCGCGGGT
>OCTA010005308.1_pt1 | contig 11183 bp, 9 predicted proteins | sample 1538991 | NCBI WGS metagenome assembly OCTA01 (sample SAMEA3539302, study PRJEB22396) | soil metagenome | biome: tundra; feature: field; material: soil | place: USA | collected 2010-05 | depth 0.15 m | reverse complement strand
GCGCCGGTAAATTCAAGCAGTGCGCGCAGTGCCGCGACCGTGGGATCCGTAAACCGCCCCAGAGGAGCGGCTGGCTGCCGCGGATCAATGATCTTCGTAGGGGGGATCGTGGTAAGGGGGATCCTGGTCACGGGGATCGTGGCCACGGGAACTGGAGCCGCTCCGTTCTGGTCCGTGCCGGGCTCGGTCACGAGGACTAGAAAATCCCGCAGGTCTCCTTGATGACCTGCCAACAATTTAAAATTTGCGCCTGGCGGCACACGGTAGGGGAGTTCTTCCCGGACTCCACTTTTTGGGGAAACGACCACCAGCCGGCCGTCCTTGTATGCGTACAGCACCCGACCATCCTCGTGGACGGAAGCGGCCGCAGCTTCCGTGCACGGTCTTTCGCCGGACTGGCCCAAGTCGTCTAGGAGACAAACTCTTTCCTCCGCCGCGTAGGGGAAAAGTTGGTGGGGCAAGCGGTGCTGAGAGGCGAATGCATCACCGACACTGATTCGGGTAATGCGCTCGGTGAGATCGAGAACGCGGGGCGCACCGTCGGCGAAGACGACCAGAGCCTTGGTGCCGTCGGTGGAGAGTTCAACATCGACGATGGCGGTGCTTGAGGGGGAAACGGGAATCTCACGAAAACGCCATTGTAGCCGTGCGACTGGTTCTGCCAAGTTTGCGAGCAATATTTTCCCTCCTCCACGTCCAACGGCGACGATATCGTTGAGAGGATGGCTGAGAGAATCATGGTCCTCGCCACGAGCCGTCGAATCTGCGACGACCGAATTTGCGACGAACAAGAGGCCGAGTCCGAGCGACAATCTGATGAGCAGATGCATATTCACGATGGCACGTGTGACTTAGTGATTATTCAATCGTGATTGTTCAATCGTGCGCGACGCGCAGCAGGCATTACGGTGCGCTCGTCGATCAGCCTCGACGACGAGCGGCCCAGGCGCAAAGCAAACGAGGCGTGGAGAGATGGAAAACTGCTCGCGCGTTTCCCACCTTCCCACACCTCGACAACGACTGCGGACAAACGACTGCGGACAAATGTCCAATGAAGCGCTACACCAACACTCCGCTTGTTATGAGAGATCGCTCAGCTCAGCCGGAGTTGCATCCCAACCAGTGAATGGAACTCTCGGAGAGAGAGATTAAGAAAATCTCGGAGGACATAATCGGCGCCGGCGGCGGTCAGCTTGTCTTGGGATTGATAGCCGGCAATTCCAACGCACTTCAGGCCGGCGTCCTTGGCTGCCCGGATTCCTGCCGCGGCATCCTCGAGGGCCACGGCAGCTTCCGCAGGACAGCGAATGCGCTGGCAGGCCAGTCGATAGATGCCAGGATCGGGTTTCCCTTCGCGAACATCGTCGCCTGTAACCACGGCTGTGAAATGTTTCGTTAAGCCCAGCCGTTGCAAAGTATCTCGTGTGCGATTGGCGCTCGCCGAAGTGGCTACCGCCATTGTGATTCCCGCTTGACGAATGCATTCAATAAACTCGAAGACGCCGGGAACAGGCACGGCATCGGGCGCGGCTTGCCAGAAAAATTCGTCCTTGAGATTCCCGTACTCTTGCAGCCGCTCGTCCGGGAGTGGACCGAGGAAGTGAAAAAAAATATCTTTGCGTTTTCGCCCGTCCATGATGAAGTCCAATTCGTTGTCGGTAACCTCTTTTCCAAAGGTTCGTAGAAATTCCCTCCAGGCAAAACGGTGTGCGGGATGGCTGTCCACAATGACGCCATCCATATCGAAAACCACCGCCTGCAACCGCGACCCGGTGCGCGACGAACAAGCTAAAGAGACCAACGTCGATTTCTCCTCACGCGGCCAGCCCCGGCCAACCGGTTTGAGCTGCTTGATAATTTTCTAAGGTTCCTATGTCGAGCAGATATTCGGAAATGGGATAAGCAAGCATTTGGCCTGTCAGTCGCGGGAAAACGTCGAACCCCAAATCGACCGGACAACGCTGCGGGATCTGGGTCAGGAGCTGAGGAGTAGCAATCGTGAGTCCCGAAAATGCCCACCGGCTTTTCGGATGGGCAGGCTTCTCCACGAACTCGCGGATGACCATCCGCTCGTCGAAAGACACCACCCCGCAGCGAGACGGGTCCGGTACCTGATACAAACCAAGCGTCGCGGCCGGTTGCCTGGCAAGGTGGAATTCCAGCATGCGGCCGAGGCTGGCGCTGGTGAGAACGTCTGCATACAGGATCCAGAAACAAGAGTCGGAGGCGACCCAATCGCGGTTGGCCAACACTGTGCCTGCCGACCCGAGCAGGGTGGACTCCTCGGCCAATCGCACGCGAATGCCGTTTCTGTTGTTCCGCAGCCAAGCGCGAACAATCTCAGCATGGGTGTGGAGATTTATCATTACTTCATCAATTCCCGCATTCCGGCAAATTTCCATCCAGATCTGCAACATGGGTACACCGCGTATGGGGACCAAACACTTTGGAATCTTGTCCGTAATCGGCCGAAGGCGCGTGCCATGGCCCGCGGCTAATAGAAAAGCCTTCATCGATTCACCCACATAACAACCGAGGTGATGGTGCGAACTTGCGGCGCAAACTAACCAACTGCGGAAACAGGTGTGAAGATCCAACGTGAGCCGGCGCGATGGTCGCCGTCAATGAATGGATCGTTCACGAGCACTTGGGCCCCGTTGTTATCGAAGGCAAAGGCCATTTCCTGAACGCCTTCGGCATGAAGCGCGGAGCGGACTGCCTCTTGTCGATCAGACGGGCAGTAGAGAAGCAGAAATCCGCCTCCACCAGCGCCGGTAATCTTCCCTCCCACGGCGCCGCTGTGGCGGGCCACCTCGTAGAGATGGTCAATCCTGGGATTGGAAATCTTCCCGGAAATGCGCTTCTTTGCCCGCCATCCCTCGTCCAGCAGCGCTCCGAAAAGACTGAGATCGCCCGCTTGAAGCGAACCGAGCATGCGGTCGGCCAGGGCTCGCACTTGGTGGAGGGCGTCAAGGGTGGGCCCGGTGTGGCTATGTGTTGCCTTTTCCTGTTCCTGCAATATTGTCCAGGAATGATGGGCGGAGCCTGTGAAGAAAAGCATCAAGTTAGATTGCAGTTCACGCAGGAGTTCGGGATCAAGGTCCAGAGGGTGCACTTCGGTAAGGCCATCGTTGTGGAAGGTAATGAAATTCAAGCCACCGAAGGCGGCTGCAAATTCGTCCTGCCTGCCGACGTGGTGTCCCAGGACGTCACGGGCAATGCGGAATGCACATTCAGCGAGATCGTATTTCGAGAATGGCCGATTCAGATACGTGGTCAGGGTTCTGAGGATATTCACGCATACACTGGCGGAAGAACCCAAGCCGGTGCCGGGGGGGATCTCCGAGGACAGGAAAAGATCCACCGAAATATCGCATGCCAGATCCTTGAGTACGGCCAGAGGAATCTCGAGGCCGCTGCCGCGAGTATTCATGTTGGCGATATCCCGCCACGTTTCGAAAACCCGCAGGTCGGAGGAGATAACCTGAATGCGGCCGTCAGTGCGTTTGCCCAGGATGGTGTAGAAATACTTGTTGATGGAAGTGCTGAGCACAGCGCCACCGAAGCGCTCATAATAGGCCGGGAGGTCGGTTCCTCCTCCGGCAAAGCTAATGCGCATTGGACTACGAACGATGAGCACTCTCTAAAATCTCCCGGTGGACGTGCGCTTCAATCGGATGGTTAGGCGTTCCAGCCGGCTCCATGCCAGCGAGCGAATCTTCCCGCTTCGCCGAACGTGTCGCCAAGGTCCCAATGGTCTGTAACAGAAGCGAGAGATCGGTCCAGAGAGACAAGTTCAACAGATATTGCAGATCGAAACGCGTCTTCTCCTCCGACGAATGCTGTTCGCGCAATCCTTGAACCTGCGCCAACCCGCTCATGCCAGGCTTCACGGTCAAACGTTGCTGTTGCCACTCCGAGTAGCGGCACACGCGCTCGCGAGGCTCAGGCCGCGGCCCTACGAGACTCATGTTCCCCCGCAAAACATTCCACAATTGCGGCAACTCGGTCAGACTGAGCGCTCCTAGAATCCGTTCAAACCGGGAAGCGTCGCGGGCCCTACGATCTATGTTCAGCCGCAGCATGGCGAATGGCCTGCCCCGAAATCCGCAGCGCGTCTCCCAGCGAAAAGCTCTTCCTTTGATGTGGTGAAGCGCAGCCACCAGCGGCAGAAGGAGCGGAATCGCGACCACCGAAAGCAGGGTCCCCAGAAAAATGTCCAGCGCCCGTTTCCAAACCAGTGTAGCAACGGTAAGTCCGGGTCTAGTTAGCTGGAGAACTGGAAGGCCGCCAAGGTCCATCAGATGAGGATGAGAGAGATAGAGTTCATAGAGTTGGGGCACAAAGCTGACCTTGATGCCCCGATCGCGGCAAAGTGCGGTCAGGTTGAGCAGATCAGGCGAAGCGCACTCCTGCAGAGCGAGAATCAACTCATCGACCCGTTGCTCGCAGAGTAATTCCACCGCGCCGAGTGCGCCGGTGCTGATCCTTGGACCTGTGGGCGCAAGTAAAGAACCGGAATCGAAGGTCCCCTCATCCGGTGCCAGGACCCCCACCACCCGGCAAAGCAACTCGGGATGCCGCTGAATCTTGCGTTCTAACTCCCGCACCAAGCGGCCACGCCCCACAATAACTACGCGGCTTGCGCCGCCATTTCTGGAGCGGGTTCGCAGGATCAGATAGGCTGCAACCCGTATGAGGGCAAATCCAGCGAAAAGCAACAAACCAAAGTGAACCAGAGCCAGACGGGAGACATACGTGCGGAGCAGATATCCGCAGGACAACAAAATCAGCATCAGCGCGCCCACCGATAACAACAACTGTGAAACAACCGCGGACAACCGCCAGCCCCCACGGAACCCATCGAGGGACAGAAAACGAAAGAGAAAGGTCCAAATGATCCAAGTGGCCGCCAGGAACGGCAGCAAAGCGGAGGCGGAGACCACCTCGACATGGACCAATTCCACTCCATAGCGCAGCAGCAGCGCTGTGGCCATGGCCAGCGTAGACCACAAGAGATCACTGAGAAGGATCCGGGAAGATAACTTGCGCTGATTCATAGCAATCGGTTCTGGTTGCTTGCGTGGGAGCTCGTCATGCAACCGCTGCATCGTCCGGCCGGGAGATTTTCGCGCGAAGCGCAGTGAAAACGGCATGAGTGACGCTGAGATGGAGATCTTCGATGATCTGCATATTGTCGGATGGGACGGTCAGGCACAGGTCGCAGAGATCCTGCATATCTCCCCCCTGAAACCCGGTTAACCCTATCGTGAAGGCGCCAGCCTCGCGCGCAACCTTCAGAGCCTTGAGAACGTTCGGGGACTTTCCGCTGGCGCTGATCGCGAAGGTTATGTCGTCGGGGCGAACGAAATTTATCAGCTGTTCTGCAAAAATGTCTTCATAGCGCGCATCATTGGCCCAAGCTGTCATCAGGGGCACATTATCGGTAAATGCCAATACTTGAAACCGTTTGCTCGAGCCATTGCTTGCTCCCTTTCCAAGATCACAAGCGAAGTGCGACGCCAGCGCGGCACTGCCGCCGTTGCCAAATAAATAAATCATGCGGCTCGATTCATACGCCTCCCTGAGGGCAGTAACGATTTTCTCTATGGTCGCGATGGGCATTTTTCCGATTGTCTGGATAACATCATCAAAATAGCTGTTCAACGCTGTTTGCATAGACAACCTTTCGCGCTGTGCTGGTCCAAATCGCACCACGTTCTATACGGTTAATGATTGGGTTGCAGGACGGCTGGTTTATTGGCGATCGGAAGCACCGCTTCAGTTTCTTTGGGCTTGTATCTACGTGGATGTTTCTGTTTTAGACGGAAGAAGTCAGCACCACGCCGGCATCGCGCATATGTGCGTGAGCATCCTCGACTTGTTGGGGTATTCCGCCGACGCTGTCGATCCATTCGGAGAAGTCGTCGAGAACAACGGAAAGAGGACGGCGGGGCTGCCATCCCAGGCGCCGTAACTTTTCGACACTCGAGACACTGTGGCGATTATCTCCGCGGCGGTACTCACCCGACATCTCCAGAGTCACGCGGGAAGAAAGTTTCTTTAAGACGGCATGCGCGTAAGCCAGAACACTCATCGCTTTGCCGCTGCCGACGTTATACATCTGGAAGTTCGCTTCGTCCCGTTCCAGCACAAGCATGTTGGCGTCTACCACATCCTGCACGTGCACGAAGTCGCGGGTCTGTTGACCGTCCTCATAAATAATGAGCGGTAGACCGCGCAGGGCCTGACTGAAAAAGATCCGGCACACTCCGGAATAGCGGTTGTAGAGAGACTGACGCGCCCCCTGAGTGATCGAATAACGAAGGGCCACCGTGGGAATACCATGCAGCCAGCCGAGCCCCAGCGCTGCTTTTTCTCCGGCCAACTTTGAAACTGCATACTGGTTATAAGGGTTGTTGAATTCCTCCCGTAACAGTCGCGGCTTGGCTGGCCGCTGACACTGCGGACAATGCAGTTCCCAGTCTCCCTTAAGCAGTTGCTGCTGGGATCGCGGTGTCGGGAGAAAGAATCCGTGCTGTGGACAGTCGTACTGCCCTTCACCATAGACTGCCTGGGATGAGGCGACTATCACTTTTTTCACCGGCAACCGGTGCTGCACGATTAACTCAAATATCAGGGCGGTACTCACGGCATTCACACTTAGAAAGCGAGAGAAATCGGGCATGTAGTCCTGATAGGCCGCTTGGTGAGACACGATATCTATTCCTTGCAGGGCGCACAGTAAACCCTGCTTGTTCGTGACGTCCTCCTGCACGAATTCGACGTTTCTTGGGAGGTAAGACGGGCGCCCGTGAGGATGCACTCTGAGATCAAGGCTGTCGAGAATGCGAACTTGAAAGCCATCTTGAAGAAAACGATCTACCAGGTGGGAGCCGATAAATCCGGCACCGCCGGTTACGAGTACTTTCATTTGAGATTTGCTCCGTATTGTCCGGGGCAACGTGGCTCGTCAAAGCCTTTCATTTCACTTTCCTGAACCCCCAAACACTTCGATCGCTGTCTTAAGCAGGATCTTGAAATCCAATATGAGGGACCAGTCGCGCACATAATCGAGATCGAGGCGTACCCAATCATCGAAGTCGCTCACCTGGTTTCGTCCGCTGACTTGCCATAAACAAGTGACGCCCGGGCGGACGACCAGCTTTTGTTTCTGGTAGTCGGTGAACCTCTGGTATTCAGTAATGAGCGGCGGTCTTGGCCCGACCAGACTCATATCGCCTTTTAGGACGCTGTAAAGTTGCGGCAGTTCATCAAGGCTGTAACGTCTCATCCAGGCGCCTAGCGGCGTAACCCGGGGGTCATTTGTAAGCTTGAAGACTGGTCCAGTCATTTCGTTTTGAGCCAGTAATCTCGCCTTCAATTGGTCGGCATCGGCCACCATGGAGCGAAACTTATAGCTGACGAACGGTTGCCCGTCCTTCCCGACCACACTCCACCTATAAAGGACCGGACCGGGCGAGCTAAGCTTGACGAGTATCGCAAGCAACAAAAACAGTGGCGATAATACGAGTAACAGTGGAGCTGACACGAGAACGTCAAGGCAACGCTTGCAGGCAAGCTGAAGCGGACTGCGCCAGGCAGGCGACAATCCTAGCGGCTTTGCGATCTTCTCTTGAACGGTGAACATACGAACGGTGAACATACGGAAACGTGACGGGAAACTTACCCGTCCAGCTGCCTGCAAACCCTTAAAGCTCAGTTGACCGGATCAAATCCGAAATCTCCATCTGGCCGCCACCACGCAGTATCCTCTGATAAAGGAGCGCATGCTGGCGAACTACATCCTCCCACCGGTAGTGCTCCCGCGCGTGCTGCCATGCTCTCCGGCGATATTTCTCCACCAGTGCCGGTTCATCGAGGAGCATCCGCAATTGATGCACAAGATTCTCATCACCCTCGCTACCGCGATAGCTGAAGCCGGCATCCGCAATTACTTCGAGGTTTGAAAGCGTATCGTTGACGAGCACGCAGTTTCCGAATCCCATCGCCTCGACCAATGCTGGGTGAGTGCCTCCCACCTCATCGGGCAGTACAAATAGATACGCGTTCTGTTGCAGCTGCGTGTATCCATCTCCGTAAATACCCCCGGTGAAAATCACGCGAGGATCGCGAGTTGACCTCAAAGAAACAATGTAATCTCTTTCCCAAGGATCATCCCCTACAATTACGAGTTTCTTGCTGGTCTTGACTCTTTCAAATGCCTTAAGAAGGTGGTGGACATTGTTTTCCGGTACCAGCCGTCCCACGAACAAGACATACTCTTTCTCTTTTAGTCCAAACCTTTCGAGCACGTCTCTCTTATTTGACCGGTGCTCTCGCATCCCGTACACGATGCAAGAAGAGGCTGCACCGTAGTTCCGCCGATAGTAGTCGAGCACTTCGCTGGAATCGGAAATCAAGCCGTGGCAGAAAAATACCGCCAGCCGCTCGGAAAGCCTCAGGTACCATCGCGCAACCCGACCCCATTTCGCACGTTGCCAATCAGTCCCATCCACTGAACAGACGACTTTCTTACCCATTAAGCGAGGCAAGGGCGCAAATAGAGTTGCACCGGTGGTGAAATAGTGCACCACATCTGCTTTTCGGAACATTGCGTGGAGGGTCGAAAGGAAAGCGTGACAGATGGTGCTTAGGTTTTTCGACCGTACAGTGGGTAACGCGACCAATTCAACTCCTTCGTAAGAGGGACCGGCTTGACTGCTCATGCCGCTGCGGTTGTAAACAACGACTTGGTGTCCCAACTTCACTAACCCGCGAGACAGCTCATCAACGGCGGTCTCGAAACCACCAAAGCGTGCCGGGATGGCCTTGATACCGATCATTGCGATGCGCATATAAGTATGTTCGTCAGACCTGTCACGTAGATCGACTTCTCGACTTTCTGGCCACAATTACAGCATAACGAGGTTGTTTGTAACGTCTCGGCACATGCGGTCTCACTGGCTGCACGGAAGAACTAACAGGCACCGGAGAGAACTCCGTCTCGGTACAGATCTGGACCGGGGCGGCGGGCAGTAACCTTTTTAGGGCACGCTTGAGATGCGCCTTCCCGATCAGATTAATGAAACATCGTCTCATCACGTGAACGGGATAACTTACTTCACACTGCCCATAGAGCCGACACTCCACGAAGAATTGATTCGCCAACTGAAGGAACTCATCGATGGCGATCTCCCTCACATGGAACGGATTGTCGGCTGCATCCCAACGGGTGACGTCTCGGTTGGGTGTGGAGCACAACAAAATTCCATCATTGCGCAACACGCGTTTGCACTCCCCGAAAAAGGCTCGCATGTCGCTCAGGTGCTCGATCGTTTCAAAGGAAACGATCAAGTCAACGCACCCATCCGGAAGGCACAGGCGAGTGCCGTCGCACACGGCAAACGCGCAATCCGAATAGTGAACTGTCGCATATCGAACTGCATCTAAGTCCAGGTCTAAGCCAATGCATTTCTTGGCCCCCGATCGAAGCAGGAAATGGGTACCTATACCAGTACCGGAAGCCAAGTCCAACACCGTACGACCCCGAGCGAAGGCTCCCGCAAAAAGGTACCGCATCTCGCTTTCCCTGAACGGCACTTCCGCCGCTGCGCCGGGAACAATTCGCTCCTCCGCTTCGGCAGCCACTCTACTCATCAAGGCACAACTCCGCTCGCAGTTCTGATCAACGGAGCACACATACTTTGCAGTTGGGCTCTATCCGCGTTGTCGAATATCTTGTGCCAAGCTATCCAAACGAACCCGCCCGTCAGTGCTGCACAAACAGCAACCTGTAAAGGAAAGGAGGGCCGCAAGATCAGGTTCTCCGCCGCCATGCTCCCGCCAAGCACGAAAACAGCCAGTGAACTGCCAGCCAAGCCGTGTTCCGCGGAATATGGACGAAGCGAAAACAGCTTAGAGACTGCGCCAACCATGACCAAAGCCTCGATCGTGACTCGCACGGCCCAGATGAAGGCGGCACCTGTAATTCCGAAGCGTGAGATCATCACCCACGCCAGCGGAATATATAAGGGCAGTTCCAACAAAAGAATCTTAGCTGCAACATCTGGCCGGCCGAGGCTCTGTAACACGCCGAATGGAACGTGCGCAAAGCAATTGACAAACACACCATAGGCAAGAATCTGCAATACATGGGTGGCGTTGTTAGCGAAAGCCAGCCCCATCCACATGGTGAGAATCTCACGTGCAAAAACAATGAGAAGAACAACCGGTGGGCCCAAGAACAAGAGGAGGTACTTAAATGACCGCGCGTATAATCTCACCAGGCGATCGCGATTCTGTATTGTTCCCAGAGCGCTAAACGCGGGAAACAGCGTCGCCGAAAGACTCGCTGGCACGATCCATAGCTTCGTAACCGCTTCAAATGGGACGGTGTAGATGCCAAGTAGCGACAGCGAAAGGATCGAACTGATTAAGAACCTATCGAGATATATCAAAACCGGGTTCACTGCGTTTGAGACCGTCACCCAGCCACCATATCGGAGCATGCGCAGCAACAGAGCTCCGTCAGACGGGGCGTGGAACCTCAACTCAGGAAAGGCTACAAAACAAAACCTAAGATGAGCTAAGCAGACTACGAACCTGGCAAAGACCAAAAGGGCCACGATCGCCGGAAGATGCAGTCCTACCAATAGACCTACAGCAGGCAGCACATACACAGAGACAGTAGCGGGAATTCGCAGGAGGTTGACTAGATCGAACCTCTCCAGGGCCTCTAACACTGCCCTCAGGCCGTTACCTGCTAGGACGAAAGGCAGCGAGACCAATAACATAAGCAAGATGGTGCGCGTTTCACCTGCGAGCCCTTCCGGCACTCTAAGCACTTTCATGGCGAGCAATGGCACGAAAGGGACCAGCAGCAAAGCTCCTCCACAGCCAAGAACAATCTGAACTCCCACGGAGGTCCACACCAGTTCTGAGACCTTATTGATTTCTTTGCGAGCTAGGGCTTCTGCGATGAACTTGGTGGTTGCTCGACCCAGGCCAAAATCCAATAAACTGAGATATCCCAAAAGTAGCCATGCTATCGCGAGGACACCAAATCTATCCGTACCTAACCTGTGAACCACGTAAGGGATGGTGACAACTGCCACCAAGATAGGTATCAGCTGACCAAGTACATTGAAGGCAGTATTTCGCGCTAGAAATGTTCCTGCAGG
>OCTA010005305.1_pt1 | contig 11184 bp, 7 predicted proteins | sample 1538991 | NCBI WGS metagenome assembly OCTA01 (sample SAMEA3539302, study PRJEB22396) | soil metagenome | biome: tundra; feature: field; material: soil | place: USA | collected 2010-05 | depth 0.15 m | reverse complement strand
ATGTCCGATCTCCCGTGACATGATGTGCTCCGGAATGACTCCCACTGCCTCGCCGCCCGCCTTCAGCACCGCGTCCGCGAGCACACCCATCAAGCCGACCTTGCCACCGCCGTACACCAATCCAATCGTTCTTCGCACCAACTCCGCACCCAACTCCTCAGCGGCAGCGCCGTATTCAGGGTGACTGCCGGAACTGGAGCCGCAGAAAACACAAATTCGTCTCATGCAGCCATTCTAGGTTCAAGGAGCCAACATATGGGCAAAACGGGTACTACAATCCCTCCTGTTCGTGAGGTTAAGAGCGAATTTCGATTCAAACGGATGGAGGCTGGCTCATGAAGGAGATGTTTTTTGCTGCATCGCTGATGTTGTTGTTTACGCCCATCTTGGCGCTGGCCCAAAGTGCTTTCGACGGAACGTGGAAGATCGATATGAACAAGGCGGAATTTCCCAAGAAGCCTGATGTGTACCTGCTGCAAAACGGCATGTACGAATCCAAGACCTGTGTTCCGCCCATCAAGATCAAGGCGGACTGACAGGACCAGACAGTTACGGGACACCCGTACTATGACACCGTGGCGATAAAGGTTATAGGCGACCACGAGATCGAGGAAACCGACAAGAAGAATGGCAAGACGGTCTCAACGTCGAAGACGACGGTTTCGTCGGACGGCAACACGATGTCTTTCGAATTTAGCGGCAGCAGTAACACCAACGCCGCGCCAGTCACAGGCAAGGGTGAAGAAACCCGCGTGGCCAAAGGTCCTGCTGGATCGAAAGCCATTTCCGGTTCGTGGCGAATCTTGAAATTCGAGGCCCTTTCCGACAACGCGATTACGTGGACGTACAAGGTCAGCGGCGACGAGTTGGCCATGACCAATCCGACTGGCCAATCCTACAATGCGAAACTGAACGGGACGGAAGCACCGTTCAAAGGTGATCTTGGAACTACCAGTGTCGCGGTCAAGATGAGGGGCAAAAAATACGCTTGAGGAAACCGACAAACGCGGCGACAAAGTGCTCAGCGTCTCACTAATGACGGTGGAGCCCGAAGGCAAGACCGCAAAAATCGTGGTCGAAGACAAACTACACGGAACCACCAGCCAGTTCGTGGCCGTGAAACAGTAGGTTCTCTTTCGTTCCTACTCTTCGCGCCGACAAAGTGTCGGCACAGAAACCCCCGGCACCCTCGATTTGGGGTGTCGGCGCTTCTATTTCGCTGTCTCTTGAGCAACTGTCCGCGAAGGGCTCCGTCAGGGCGGCGGCGGAATTCGTTGTCGAAACCTAGATGAAACCGAGTTGCGCCCGACACTCACCACGTTCATACTCCCACCATGACACTCAAGAATGCGGCGCTGCTGGCACTGATCGGAACAATTCTGATGACGGCTCTTCTAGTGTGGGATTTTGTCTTCACCTTCCTCAATGTCCTGCGGGATTTGGTTCCAGCGGCGACTCTGTTCTCCTCGCTCATCTATGCGTTTGGCTCCCTGACCGTGATGGTGTTTTTCTTCGTGTTCCACAGAGCGCAGCGGTAGTCGTGATTTGAGCGAAAGCATAGCGACCCTGCGGATAGAGTATGACCAGAGCAACCACTTGGTACAAAAGATCGGTCAGGTCAGCGGGGCGGCGGTGGACTGAGCGCCTGCTGCGATGCGCCGACTGCGTAAAAGGCAGATGCCAAGTTTGTAGTCTTTTGTAGTCTTTTTTGCCGAAAATGACCCTCAAAATTTCCCAGCGTTGATGACACAAATGAAAATTGAGGCACAGTGCAAGCCGCTGAAGAGCAAGGTGTTTTCGCATCAAAACTGAGAAAACAAATAGCCCTTGAATTTCTTTCCCGGTAGCGCTACCAACACCGTCGAGACGGTTGAATCCAGGAATATTTCGAGCCTGCCAGAGGGCGAGTCCTGTCCCAAGAATCACGCCGCTTTGAGGAAAATGTTTTCAGTCTACACATGCCAGCAAAATACGCGTACAGTTGTTTCCTTTTGAAGTCAAAGGAAACACCATGCAGACAATCGCCGCCAGATTTGGCATGGCGAACTGGCATCCGTCAACCCGAGAGAGGTTATTCCTGCTTGTGGTTTCGGTTGCTTTATCATTGGCGTCACACGTGGTTTTCCTGCGTTTCCTTCCTTCGCTGTGGCAACGAAACGAGAGCGCCGATTACAGAGTGTTCTACGAACCAGTCGCCCGCCAACTGGCGTTGGGCCATGGATTCTATCTGCCCTCCGGGAAACCGGCTCTCAAATATCCGCCAGGGATTCCGATCGTATATGGAGCGACGTTCTGGCTTTCCGAGCGGGTCGTGGAAGCGTGTGTCTGGCGGCCTGTTTTGGCAAAGCGGGAAGTAGCTGCCCAATAACCCCTGCGATTTGCGCCCGGCCCGCCTTCGATTTATCCGGATGGACCATGGGCCTTTGACCGAGACTGCGCTTCACGAAAGACAGTAAGCTGTACCACGGATGTTACGGACTGGGGCAGAACAAGAGGAATAAGCGGCTCCAGATCGTGCTATCATGGCCGCCTTCACTCGACGGCTTTTTCAGGAGGTCAGTCATGTCCCACCGCTTGGTGCTCTTTGTTTTATTAGTTCCAATTCTCTCCATATGCCTGTTCGCCCAGTCCACCGGGTACGATGGTCCGGCGCAACTCCCGATCGCGACCGTTACAAGTTCGATGGCGCAAACGCCCGCGCCAGGGGCGATCATAACTGTCAATGCTGGCGACGACCTGCAGGCAGCATTGAACGCCGCCCAATGTGGAAACACGATCCAACTGCAAGCTGGGGCGACCTTCACGGGCATTTTCAAATTCCCTGCCCGGAGTTGTGATAACAACCACTGGATCATTGTTCGCACCAGTTCTCCTGACAGCGCGCTGCCCGCCGAAGGACAGCGCCTCACACCTTGCTATGCAGCAGTCGCGTCCCTGCCAGGTCGTCCGCAGTACACCTGCAACAACCCCCAGAATGTGCTGGCCAAGCTTGTTGATTCAGGACTCATCGGTCCAGTGATCTTCCAGACCGGAGCGAATCACTACCGGCTGATCGGATTGGAGCTGACGCGGCCGACCGGGACCAGGGGAGCAGTGACCTTGATATCGGTTGCCCCAGGAGGCACAGCGAGCTACATCGTGCTGGATCGAAGCTGGGTGCACGGGACGACGCAGGATGAGAGCCGGGTTGGTTTCGAGCTCTCCGGGACGAATAATGTGGCCGTCGTGAACTCCTACTTTAACGACTTTCACTGTACCGCAATCAGCGGCACCTGTTCGGAGGCGCACGCAGTGCATGGAGGTAGCGGCAACTATCAGGATGGCACTTTCAAGATCGAGGATAACTTCCTGGAAGCGTCGGCCCAAGCCATCCTGTTCGGCGGAGCCGCGGCGACCACGACTCCGACCGACATTACCATTCGCTTCAATCACTTCTTCAAGCCATGGCAGTGGATGAAGGGGAACTCGCCCTTCCAGGGTGGAGTTACGGGCAATCCATTTATTGTGAGGCACCACCTTGAGTTCAAGAATGCCATACGTGTGCTAATAGAAGACAATCTGCTGGAGAACGTCTGGGGAGGTTTCGGCGAAACGGGAGATGCCATACTTCTGACGCCAAAGAGCCAGCATATCAAGTCAGGCGGTAATGTCTGTCCGATCTGTCAGGTCACGGACGTCACCCTCCGATACATGCACATCATCCATGCCAGTGGGGGTATTGTCATTGCGACAGCCCTCTCGGGAAATGGACGGAACGGAGCACCCGCCATGGCGGGAGCTCGCTTTAGCATTCACGATGTTGTCATGGATGACATCAACCGGCAGTACGTTGGGGGAGGCTGGTTGTTTTCCGTGGGAAACGCGTGGCCGACCAATCCGCTGAATACGATCACGATCGATCACATCACAGGTTTCCCGGATTCCAATGGGGGCGTTCTGCTCCTGAAGAACCAGATCTCGAATCCACCGATGTACGGATTCGTCTTTACCAACAGCCTTGTCTCAGCCGGCAGGTACCCGGTATGGAACGGTGGCGGCGGCGCTACCAGTTGTGCGCACTCGGACGTCCCACTCACGAGCCTGAACAACTGCTTCACCTCGTACACATTCAACAATAACGCCCTGATCGCGGCCCCTGCTCACTATCCGCCATCGGCGTGGCCGACGGGCAACCTATTCGCGACAAACACGAATAGCGTCGATTTCGCCCAATACGATGATAGCAACGGGGGAAACTACCAACTCATGCCGGGCAGTCCCTATAAGAACATGGGAAGCGACGGCCTAGATCTGGGGGCCGACATCGCGGGATTGAATGCGGCCCTGGCCGGAGTCGAGTAAGTTCCAAGTCGGATTTTGATGCTGAGGTCCGCGGCAAGCCGCGGACCTTTTTTCTTTTGCGCCGCACTCTGTTTCTGCGCCAGGCTTGAGTCCTCTCTCTTGCGTGCCAAGTTTTTTATTCCACGCATCGAAATTCTGCGTTGTACTTTCATGCCCTGACGGATGTAAGTTGAAGGTTACGTCTTTGCCGAGACTCGCCCGTAGTGTGCGCGGTCGGACGGCTTGTCCACCGGCGAGGAAACTGAGCGTTACTGCGATGGAAGCGCAAAGAATAAAGCGAGCGAATGGTCTGCCGCCAGCCCAGGGTCTGTACGATCCTCGGCACGAGCATGACGCCTGTGGCATTGGCTTTGTCGCCAACGTACGGGGCCAGAAGAATCACGACATCATCAGCAAAGGAATCGAGGTACTGATCAACCTCACCCACCGGGGCGCCTGTGGATGCGATCCCGAAACTGGTGACGGCGCAGGCATCCTCATTCAGATCCCCCACGAATTCTTCGCGCGCGAATGCGCCAGCCTCGGATTCAAACTGCCCGGACCCGGAGCCTATGGCGTGGGCATGACCTTCCTGCCGGTGGAAAAGCATCAGCGCCTGCAGTGTGAAGGAATCCTGGAACGCATCCTTCGTGAAGAGGGACTAACGGTCCTCGGTTGGCGGGATACGCCAGTGAACGCCTCTGCCATCGGCCGCGTGGCGCGTGGTTCGCAGCCCTACATCCAGCAGATATTCGTGAACCGTCCCGCAGGCATGGATGAAAACGCCTTCGAACGAAAGCTGTACATCGTGCGGAAGCGTGCCGAGTCCGAAGTAGCCGCATCGGACATCGAAGACCGGGAGACGTTTTACATCCCCTCGCTCTCCGCGCGCACGATCGTCTACAAAGGCTTGCTGCTCGCTCCCCAGATCGCGAATTTCTACGGCGAACTTTCCGATCCTGCGGTGAAGAGCGCGCTCTGCCTGGTCCACCAGCGGTTCTCGACAAACACTTTTCCCAGTTGGCAACTGGCGCATCCTTATCGCTACGTCGCTCACAATGGTGAGATCAACACATTGCGGGGCAACGTGAACTGGATGCATGCCCGCCAGTCGCTGCTACAGTCCACGCTGTTCGGCGAAGACATCAAGAAACTGTTTCCCATCATCGCGCCGGGCGGCAGTGATTCCGCCAACTTCGACAATGCTGTGGAATTGCTTTTCCAGTCTGGACGCAGCCTGCCCCACGCCATGGCTATGCTGATTCCCGAAGCCTGGGCGGGAAATCCGCACATGCGCCCTGAGAAGCGCGCTTTCTATGAATACCATTGCTCTCTCATGGAGCCGTGGGATGGCCCGGCGGTCATCGCCTTCACCGACGGGCGCGTGATTGGCGCGACGCTCGATCGCAACGGCCTGCGTCCCGGCAGATACGTCGTGACCCATGATGATTTAGTGGTCATGGCTTCGGAAGCGGGGGTACTGGAAATCGAGCCGGAAAAGGTCAAGACCAAAGGCCGTTTGCAGCCCGGAAAAATGTTTCTGGTCGATACCGTCGAAGGCCGCATTGTTTCCGATCAAGAAATCAAACAACATCTGTCCTTTCAACAGCCCTACGCGGCGTGGCTGAAGCAAAACCAGGTCACACTGGATCAGTTGCCGGAGCCTTCACGGATTCACGCGGCCAACCACGAAACAGTCCTTTCCCGGGAAAGGGCTTTCGGCTACACCGACGAAGACTTGAAGATGATTCTTGAGCCCATGGCCTGTAACGGCGAAGAGCCCGTGGGTTCCATGGGAACGGATACTCCGCTGGCCTGTCTTTCCGATCGGCCACAGCCTTTGTTCAGCTATTTCAAGCAGCTCTTCGCGCAGGTAACCAACCCGCCGATTGATCCGATCCGCGAAGAGATGGTGATGTCGCTGATCAGCTACATCGGAGTCGAGCGGAACATTCTGCAGGAAACGCCGGAGAACTGCCACACTCTGAAGCTGCCGCACCCCATCCTGACAAACCGCGATCTGGAAAAGTTGCGTCGCGTATCCACCGGAGACTTACTGGCCATCACTTTGCCGGCATTGTTCCGCGCCGAAGAAGGCGAGGCTGGCCTGGAACGCGCTCTGGACGAGCTTTGCCGCCGCGCGTCTCTGGCGGTCACTTCCGGATACACGCTGTTGATTCTCTCCGACCGCGGCGTGGATAAGCACTACGCTCCGATTCCCAGCCTGCTGGCGCTGGCCGCCGTGCACAACTTGCTGGTACGGGAGGAAACTCGCACCTCCGTCGCGCTGATCGTGGAGTCTGGCGAGCCGCGAGAAGTGATGCACTTTGCGCTCCTCATCGGCTATGGCGCCAGCGCCGTCAATCCATATCTGGCTCTTGAAGCCTTGGAGGATCTGGCCCGGCGCGGCTATCTGCCCGAGGGTGTGACCGCCGAAATTGCGACCAGGAATTTCATCAAGGCGATCAACAAAGGACTCCTGAAGACTTTCTCGAAGATGGGAATCTCCACGCTGCAAAGTTACCGCGGAGCTCAGGTGTTCGAAGCCATCGGATTGAACAAAGAATTGGTCGATAAGTATTTCGTGGGCACCACGTCGCAGCTCGAGGGCGTCGGTCTCGGCGTGCTGGCGCGTGAAGCGCAAATGAAACACGAGCACGCGTTCCGCCCCGTCAGCGAATCCGAGCCTGAACTGAGCGTCGGCGGCAGTTATCACTTCCGTACCGACGGCGAATACCACCTACTTAATCCGCTGACCATCTCCAAGCTGCAGCACGCGGTGCGGCAGGCCAGCTTCAAGACCTTTCAGGAATACACAGATCTCATCGACAGCCAGAGCTACAATCTCGCCACTTTGCGCAGCTTGATGAAGCTCAAGAAGGCCGAGGAGCCAATCGCCATCGAAGAAGTCGAGTCCGCGCAAGAAATCGTGAAGCGCTTCACCACCGGCGCCATGTCATTCGGTTCGATCAGCAAAGAAGCGCACGAAACGCTGGCCATCGCGATGAATCGGATCGGAGGAAAGTCGAACACGGGCGAAGGCGGCGAAGATGAAGAGCGCTTCGTTCCCGACTCCAACGGAGATTCCCGGCGTTCCGCCATCAAACAGGTCGCATCGGCGCGCTTTGGCGTGACCGCGAATTACCTGGTGAACGCCGACGAACTGCAAATCAAAATGGCGCAGGGCGCGAAACCGGGCGAGGGCGGCCAACTTCCCGGGCACAAAGTGGATGAGGTGATCGCGCGCTTGCGGCATTCGATTCCGGGAGTTGGACTGGTTTCGCCGCCGCCACATCACGATATCTATTCCATTGAAGATCTGGCCCAGCTCATCTACGACTTGAAGAACGTCAATCCCCGCGCTCGCATTTCCGTGAAGCTGGTGGCGGAAGTGGGCGTGGGCACCGTGGCCGCCGGTGTGGCCAAAGCCCATGCCGATGTGGTCCTGATCAGCGGCGACAGCGGGGGCACCGGCGCTTCTCCATTGAGTTCCATCAAGCACGCGGGCACGCCTTGGGAACTGGGGCTTGCTGAAGCTCAGCAGGTTTTGCTGCTCAACGATCTGCGCGGGCGCGTTCGTGTGCAAACCGACGGCAAGCTGCAAACCGGCCGCGATGTGGTGATCGCTGCGTTGCTGGGCGCCGAGGAATTCGGTTTTGCTACGACGCCGCTGATCACGATGGGCTGCATCATGCTGCGCAAGTGCCATCTGAATACTTGCTCGGTGGGGATTGCCACGCAGGACCCGGCACTGCGTAAGAAGTTTACGGGGCAGCCCGAGCATGTCATAAATTTCTTCTTCTATCTTGCCGAGCAGGTGCGCCAGTCCATGGCAGAGATGGGCTTCCGCACTGTCGACGAAATGGTGGGCCGTGTCGACATGCTCGACGTGCAACCGGCGGTCGATCACTGGAAAGCACGCGGCATCGATCTTTCCGCAATTCTCTACAATCCGCCAGTTCCGGGCCGTGTGGCGCGCCGCTGTGTGCAGCGACAAAACCATGGGCTCGAGCAGGCGCTGGACCATCAGTTGATCGAACAAGCGCGTCCTGCATTGGAAAATCTCACTCCTGTCGAGATGAACTTCCCCGTCCGCAATGTCCACCGCGCGGTCGGCGCTATGCTGAGCGGCGAAATCGCGCGGCGTTACGGTTCGGAGGGCTTACCGGACGAAACCATCCGGATTCACCTGAACGGATCCGCCGGACAAAGCCTTGGCGCCTTCTTGGCCAAAGGTGTCACGCTAACCCTGGAGGGCGATGCCAACGACTACGTTGGCAAAGGCCTGTCTGGCGGACGGCTGGTGATTTATCCGCCGCGAACGGCAGGATTTGCCGCCGAGGAAAACATTCTGATTGGCAACGTCGTTCTCTACGGCGCAACCAGCGGAGAGGCATTCTTCAATGGGATGGCTGGCGAGCGTTTTGCCGTGCGCAATTCGGGTTCGACCGCCGTCGTCGAAGGCGTTGGCGATCATGGCTGCGAATATATGACCAACGGCCTGGTGCTCGTCCTGGGCCCGTGCGGCCGGAATTTTGCCGCGGGCATGAGTGGCGGCATCGCCTACGTGTTTGACGAGCGCATGGACTTCACCAAAAAGCGCTGCAACTTGTCCTCGGTTGATCTCGAACCGGTCATCGAAATGGAAGACGTGCAAATCGTGCGCGACCTCGTCACCCGCCACGCCGAACTGACCGGAAGTCCAAGGGCGCGGATGATTCTCGACAATTGGTCAGACATGTTGCCCCGCTTCATCAAGGTATTTCCGCACGAATTCAAGCGCGTGCTCGGCGTGAGCCGCGTGAGCCAGCCCTACATTACCGGTCAGCCGCTGCCGGCCGTTGTCCTGGCCGAGCAGGTGCAACATGGGTAAACCTACGGGATTCATCGAGTATGGGCCAGAGCATGCCCAGCGCCGCCCCGTCACCCAGCGCGTGAATGACTGGTTTGAGATTTACGTCGATCCCCCCGAAGACAAATTGCGCCGACAGGGCGCCCGTTGCATGGATTGTGGCGTCCCCTTCTGCCACACCGGATGCCCGGTCAACAACATCATCCCGGACTGGAACGACCTTGTATACCGCGGCCGATGGAAAGAAGCCGTGCGGCAGCTTCATGCGACCAATAATTTTCCTGAATTCACCGGACGCATTTGCCCCGCTCCCTGCGAAGCCGCATGCGTCCTCGGCATCACCGACCCGCCGGTGACAATCAAGCAGATCGAAAAGAACATCGTCGAGCGTGGCTTCAAAGAAGGATGGATTCGGCCCCAGCCGCCAAAGATGCGCACCGGAAAAAGCGTCGCCATCGTGGGCTCGGGACCCGCAGGTCTAGCAGCCGCACAGCAATTGCGCCGCGCCGGCCACGCAGTGACGGTCTATGAAAAGGCCGACCGCATTGGCGGATTGTTGCGCTACGGCATCCCCAATTTCAAAATGGAAAAACACATCATCGACCGGCGTCTGGAACAGATGTCCGCGGAAGGTGTACAGTTCGTCACCAACGCCCACGTGGGGGCAAACGTCGCGGTCCAAGACCTGCAACATAGGTTCCACGCAATTGTTCTAGCCGGCGGATCGGAACAGCCGCGTGACCTGAAAGTTCCCGGACGAGAACTGAAGGGCATTCACTTCGCGATGGACTTCCTACCCCAGCAAAACCGGCGCTGCTTCGGCGATTCGCTCGACCCGGCATTGGACATTCTCGCGACCGGCAAGCGCGTGATCATCATCGGCGGCGGCGACACCGGCGCGGATTGCCTGGGAACCGTCCACCGCCAAAAAGCGCTGTCCGTGCACCAGTTCGAAATCATGCCAATGCCTCCACAAGAGCGCTCTCCGCAAACGCCTTGGCCACTCTGGCCGCTGCAACTGCGCACCGAAGGCGCGCACGAAGAAGGCGGCGTTCGCGACTGGAGCATCGCGACAGTGAAGTTCACGGGCGATCAAGACGGCAACGTGAGGCAGTTGCATGCGGTACGCGTTGGGCCGCCGCCCAACTTCGACCCCATTCCTGGCAGTGAGTTCACCATTGATGCCGACCTGGTTTTGATTGCTATGGGTTTTCTGGGTCCGGTGCGCAACGGGATGATCGAGCAACTGGGCGCAGCGCTCGACCCGCGCAGTAACGTGGCCGCCGATGCCCGCTACATGACATCGGTCCCCGGAGTTTTTGCTGCTGGGGATATGCGGCGTGGCCAGTCGCTCGTGGTCTGGGCAATTGCCGAAGGCCGCAAAGCCGCAGCCTGCGTAGATGATTATCTGAAAGCCGAGCCAGGCGCGCGGCCGGTGACATCATCCGCCGCAAAGCCCCAGGCAGTGGCGTCGTAACAGGTCACGCCAGTCTTTTTTGGGATTGCGTCTGTGAGCGCAGCCGGCTACGTCAGGAGTCTCCGCCCGATTGAGAATTCTGACTGAGAACACCCCCTCGGACCAATTTGATGAAGGCAACGGCAGCCCGCGGCAAGGTGCGGTGCCGATCATGGACCATGCCGAGTTCGCGCCACAGTTCGACGTCCTTCAGCGGGATGAGGCGGATTTCACCGGAACGACTTTCTTTGCGCGCAAAGGTCTCGCTGATCAAAGAGACGCCCAGACCCGACGCCACGAACGTCTTGATCATTGCGATACTCGGCAACTCCATGGCGATTCGCAGCTGCGACTGGTAGGGCCGGAACAGTTTGTCCATGATCTGGCGCGTGTACCCAGCCTTGGGGAAAATCAACGGCTGTTCCGCTGCCACGCTGACCGGAACTGTTTTTAGCTTCGCCAGCGGATTGCTCGGGCACGTCGCCAGCATCAACCGGTCCCGAAAAATCCGTTCGACCGCCAGTCGAGGAAGCTTGACTGGCAGGGTGACGATGCC
>OCTA010005304.1_pt1 | contig 11185 bp, 15 predicted proteins | sample 1538991 | NCBI WGS metagenome assembly OCTA01 (sample SAMEA3539302, study PRJEB22396) | soil metagenome | biome: tundra; feature: field; material: soil | place: USA | collected 2010-05 | depth 0.15 m | reverse complement strand
GGGACAGAACAGGGCTGTCGCGATGCCGAAGACGACATAATCCTTGAATGCGCAAAGAAAGGCAAAGCCAACCTGATTGTCACTGGCGATCGCGACCTCTTGGAAATGGTATACGTGGAAGAAATCCGCATTATTACGGCTAGAGCGTACATGGAAAGCGGAGCCTAGCTCTGGTCATGCGCGTGCTTCTGGTGACTAGAACCAGGCATGGCCGCACAAGCACTCGCAGTCAGTTCCGTCAAAAGCGCGGCCCGGCAAGGGTTGGCTTTCCGAGGCTGGCACTAATCCGGAGCCCCCTCCGTGCAACCGGAGCAGGGCAGGAGGTCAAAACTTTCGAGCTTTAGTGTCTTTCGCTGCGCCGCATTTCATCGAGCGGCGCATCCATGGTTTCCTGCCGATAGCGAAAATTCGTGCGCTTCAGTTTGTCGAAGGCATCGGAAAGATCGAGAATCCCGTGCTTTGCCGCGCGAGACAACAACCCATGCCATGGTTCCCGTGACGGCTAGGCCTCTTTGAAGCGCGGCTATGACGCCGCGCCGGTCATCCATGAGCAGCAAATCGGCGTGGAGCGCGGCGGCAAGCGTAATAGCCTCTGTTTCACCGGCGCCGAGCTCCTGTATCGAGGCCTTGGCGAGGTTCAATGTCTGGTGCACGTCCACCCACGAGGGAGGATCGGCAATCCAGTCGCGCACCGAAAGTGGTGTGTCCGGATCGGACAACTCGTCTTTCACAGCGGATGGCAGGATTACTTTTGCAAACAGCGCGGGAAGGATTTCGATATGCCCGATCAGGATCAGATAATTAACCGGGCCGGTGTCGGCGATGACGAGCCGCACCGGTTACAAGCCAAACTGCTTAAGGCTATCGACCTCACGACGAAAATCCTCAACGGTGTATTCAATCCAAACGTCATGGGCCTTCAGAAATCCGTCGAGCTGATAGCGGGTGCCAAACCCGAGGAAGCGTCGCAATTCATCCTCGGTGAGATGACCGCTCTTGTATTCCTCCAGCGCCAATGCCTCCAGCGCCTGGCGTGACAAATCCCCCCAACTGCGCTGAGACGGCGCGCGAGATCGTCAGGAATTTCAACGGTCAAATTCATTTGGCATCCTAATCTTCAGGTTAACCCGGCCGGCGGCTGCAGCGCACTGTAGCGGAAAAACGATTGTTGTGTCCCACGCGGCGGAGCGGTAGGTCGAATCGCCGTGCAGTCTTCATGCCGCCGCTCTCAATAAGCTGTTGGGCGACGGCGCTACGGGGGATCTTCGTTCCCGGTGTGAGCATAGATAAGTATGTTGCTGTCAAAGAACGGCTTACCGTTCATTCGCTTCTTCACGATCAAACTTGAAACCAGGGGGAAGCTTCCAGTTTGACTTCCGCAGCCGTTCCAGCGCCTCCGCCCGGCTGCGGTCCCGCTTTACGCCAAACTCCCGTTTACCGGCCACGGTGATTTCGATATCATCGCCCTCTTTGAGTTCGAGAGCCTCCGCCACGGAGGCGGGAAGACGTATAGCCAGACTGTTGCCCCATTTGTTTACTTGCACGGATCTACCGTAACAAACGTATATCTTGCGCCGGCATAGCCGTAATGACGGACTTTTGGGTGCTTCTCGGTACCCGGAATTATCTCACCGATCCGCATGATTGCGGTTTGGAGCGTACATGGAAAGTGGCGGCTAGCTCTGGTCATGCGCGTGCTCCTGGTGACTGGAACCAGGCATGGCCGCACAAGCACTCGCCGTCGCAGTTCCGTCAAAAGCGCAGCCCGGCAAGGGTTGGGTTTCCGTAGTCACTGCAAATCTCGGCGAACTGGCCGTTCCGCTGGCGATTCTCGCCATCATTCTGGCGTTGATCACGCCCATGCCGGCGCTGCTGCTGGACTTCCTGCTGGCCATCGACATCATGCTGTCGGTGGTCGTGCTGATGGTTTCGGTATACATCACGAGGCCAGTCGATTTCAGCGTCTTTCCCACCACGCTTTTAATGCTCACTTTATTCCGGCTGGCGCTGAACGTCTCGTCGTCGAGGCTCATCCTGCTGAACGGCAATACAGGCACGTCGGCGGCCGGTGAAGTGATCTCGTCGTTCGGAAATTTTGTGGTCGGCGGCAACTATATCGTCGGCGTAGTCATCTTCCTCATTCTTATCGCCATTCAATACGTGGTTATCAACCATGGCGCGGTGCGTATTTCGGAAGTAACGGCGCGCTTCACCCTCGATGCTTTGCCTGGAAAACAGATGTCGATCGATGCCGACTTGAACGCCGGCATGATCGATGAAGCGGAAGCCCGCAAGCGCCGAAAAGGGCTGGCCGCCGAGGCCGAATTTTATGGCGCGATGGACGGCGCCTCCCGCTTCACGCAGCGCGATGCCATGGCCAGCATCCTGATTACCAGCATCAACATCATCGCCGGTTTTCTGATCGGCGTTTTGCAGCACGATATGGATCTGAAGCGCGCCATTCAGACCTACACCATTCTCACTATTGGAGACGGCCTGGTTACGGTGGTCCCGGCGCTGATGATCTCGGTCTCGGGCGCCATGATCGTGACGCGCGCCAGTTCTGAAGACCAGCTTGGCAAAGACTTCAGAAAACAAGTATTCGGCGCTTATCAACCGTTGCTGCTCGCCGCCGGAGTGCTCGTCGTCATAGCGCTGATTCCGGGTCTGCCGAAGATTCCGTTTTTGGCCATCGGCGGCGCCGTCGGAGGATATGCCTGGAAGCTGAAGAACCGTCGAAATATCGACGCTATCGCCGAAGCTCCGGCGGCGGAAAGTGGACAGTCTAAGCCGAAGGACAGCGTAGACGACCTGCTGAAAGTCGAACCCCTGGCGATTGAAGTCGGCCTGGGCCTGGTGAAGCTGGTCGAAGGCGGCGCTAACTCGCCCCTGTTGAAGCGCGTCTCGGGCATCCGGAGGCAACTGGCGACCGATCTCGGCTACATGCTGCCGCCGCTAAAGCTAACCGACAACCTGTCGATGGAAGCGCACCGGTACGCGATTCTCATCAAAGGCGTGCAGATCTCTTCGTTTGAACTGCCGCCGGGGTGCGAACTCGCTATTTCGGTCGGCAAGACTTTAAAGCCGATCAATGGCACTCCCACCAAAGAGCCTGCTTTTGGCATTCCGGCCATCTGGATCAACAGCGGCATGGCGGATGAGGCGAAGAAAGCGGGCTACACGGTTGTCGATCCGGTTACGGTGATGGGCACGCACATTTCGGAGTTCGTCCGGCGATATGCGCACGAATTATTCTCACGCCAGGACACGAAAAAGTTGTTAGACCGCGTGGCTGTCGAGCAGCCGAAGCTGGTGGAGGATTTGGTCCCTAAAGTGCTTTCCATGGGTACTTTACAGCGAGTGATTCAGAACCTGTTACGGGAGCAAGTATCGATACGCGATGCGGGCACCATTCTGGAGGCGCTCGGCGAGGCCGCTCTGACAACGCGCAATCCAATCTTGTTGACCGAATTCGTGAGGCAGTGCCTGCGCCGCGCCGTCATAAAACCGTATCTCAACCGGCAGGGCGATCTGCCCGCCTATTTTGTCGATGCGAACATTGAGCGCACGCTTGAGTCGAAGGTCGAGCATGGCGAACAAAACAGTCATTTAACGGCGGCGCCAGAGATGATTCGGGACATAATTACACGACTTGAAAGGACGATACAAAAGCCGGAAGGACCGGTTGTAGTGCTGGTATCCTCCGCTGTGCGGTATTTCATGCGTCAGATTGCCGAGAGTTCATCGCCCAATCTGGTCTTCATTTCGCATAACGAAGTGCCGCCGGAAGTGCGTGTTATGAACCTGGGGACGGTTCAGTAAGGACATTACGGGATGAGAATCAAATCGTATTTCGCGGCATCGGTGCAGTCGGCGATCGGTCTGGCGCGCAGAGAGTTTGGCGATGACGTGACGCTGGTTACGTCGCATGCTTCGGCTCTTGAAGCGCGGCATCTGGGCGAATATGAAGTTGTCTTCGCAGTGGACGAAGCCGTCCCATCCGAGAGCCCGGCCGGGACAACCGCCCAAATCGAGGAAACGAACCCAGCGCCGCTGCCAGCCGCCGAACCCGCGCCCGCGACCGTTCACTCAAAAGCATTCCAGGATTTGTTAGAGGAAGCGATCGTGGCCAAACCCTCGACCCACGAAGGGCTGCCTGAAAAACTGGACCATCTGCATTCCTGCTTCATCGAGATCGGCATCGAGCCGAGCATGGTGCGCGCTCTGATGACGATGGTAGAGCGTTGCGCATCCCTATCGGCTCCCAGCGGCACGGGGACGATGGAGCCGGCAAACGAAGATGCGCTACTCCCGGCATTAGAGATGCTAGTGGCCGTGGAGCCTGAGCCCGCTATTCTGGTCAAGCCTCGTTTCACCCCAGCCGAGACGGCTTTTATGCTTTCCTTATCGTGCTGAGTCATGATTGCCTATCAAAGGGAGCGTCAGGAGCTAAGCGCGGAAGAGCGCGAAGGGTTGATCCTCGAGCACATGCCACAGGTAAACCTGATTGCCCGGCGCATTCACGAGACGCTGCCGGGCAATATCAGTCTTGACGATCTGGTATCGAGCGGCGTTGTCGGGCTGATCATGGCGATCGACAACTTCGATCCGGCGCAGGCCGTAAAGCTGAAGACTTACGCCGAGTACAAGATCCGCGGAGCGATTCTAGACAGCCTGCGCGGGATGGACTGGGCTTCGCGCCATAGACGGAAAAAGTACAAGGAAATCGAGGTGGCAATTTCTCGGGCGGAACAGAAATATCACCGGCCGCCAACGGAAGAAGAGATTGCCGGCGAACTTAATCTAACGCTTGCAGAGTACCGAACGCGCCTGGTTGAGGTCCAGGGGCTAACGCTCGGAAGCCTGGAGATGACGATCGGCCCGGATACCGGGCAAGATCTGCTATCCATCATTCCCTCGGGCGATGAATTGCCGCTGGCGACGGTTGAGCGTATCGAGCTTGAGCGCCTGATTGCGAAAGCGGTCGAACAGCTTCCCGAACCGGAGAAGCTGATTCTTGCCCTTTACTATCAGGAAGAGCTGACCCTGCGCGAGATCGGCGACATCGTCAATCTGCGCGTTTCGCGCGTTTCCGAACTAAAGACCACATCCATTCTGCGTCTGCGCGCCTTTGTCGGGCAGCAGTGGCCCACTCCGAGAGGCCGCTGATGAACGCCGCCACGCTTGAATGGCTGGTAGCGCAGTGGACACTCCGCCTCGGCGAAATTACGCTGACGATGGGAGATCTGCAACTGCAGTTGCATGTCGATCCGGTCGAAGACTCAGCCGTAAGCGACGACCTTCTCTGGTGGGAACAGCCTTTCACGTGCGCGCCGGATAGTCCGGTTTGGACGGGGGCTCCGGAAGAGACCTGGATGGAAATCGGAAAGATCGTTCTTTCCGCCGCTGGCGTCGATCCCGCTCCGCCGGCGGAGATCCAGAGCACTTATCTTGAGATCGTCAGGCAATCCATGAGCAGCCTGGGCCAGGACATGGGCGACCGCATTTCGACGGAAGTCTCATGTGCCAAGGGGACCGAGACTCCGCCGCGCAAGATCGCCCGGCACTGTTTCAAGATAGGGGCTGAAGTTCCAGGGAAGACCGTCGATTTCTACTTTGTCATTTCCGATGGTCTTTCCCGGTTCCTTTCCTCAGCGGCCGCCGGGGCGGCAGTCGCAAGCGTGGATCCGAGCCATGCGGTTCAAGCGGAAGAGGAGATGGAGCCGGCGTCGCCTCTTGGGTCGCGGACCTTCGAGCTGCTTCTCGATGTGGAGCTGCCCGTCAGCGTTTCGTTCGGCCGCGCGGCGCTGAAGCTTAACGATGCCATCAAACTGATCACCGGCTCTCTCATTGAACTCGATCGCGGACTTTCGGATCCGGTTGAGCTGCTGGTCAACAATTGCGTGATCGCGCGGGGAGAAGTTGTTGTTGTCGAGGGCAACTATGGAGTGCGTATCACCGAAATTGTCAGTCAGAAAGAAAGACTACAGCACACCCGCCGCTACATGCTGCAATAAATGCTCATGATCTCGCGGCGGAGACGATGTCGGTTTTTTTGAAGTCCTCGCCCTTGAACAGGAGCGGCTCGCCGAAGTGCCTGGCGAGCGCGTAGGCGAAGCAGTCACCGAAATTCAACCCGGCCGGGTGACGTCCCTTGCCGAAGTCGTGGAAGGCTTGGCGCGCCAAGTGGGCCTGCTCGACAGTAAAAGGCTCGATGACGATTCCCGCCCTGCGGAAAAACATATCGCATTGGCGGACAGCCTCCGCCCCGATCTGGCCTTCGAGAACGATTGAGAGTTCCAGGAAATTGCCGCGCTGATCGGACAAGCGGTCCGCGCCATGAATGATCCGCGTGTAGTGGGCGGCCTCGGGTTCATCGAAGAAAATGGCGGCGAGCGCTGAAGTGTCGAGGATCATTTGGGCAGGCCGTGTTCATCATAGAGGAACTCGGCATGATCGAGATGGGGACCTTTAACGTGGGCGGCGGCGCGCTTGGCGATGGCGCGCAACTCCTCGACGGAAGCTCTGCCGGGGCGGCTGTGGAGACGCTCGTAACGCTCGCGCAGTGCTTCGGTGACGGCGCGAGAAGGGTCTCGCCGGTTTGCTGGGCGATGGCTTGCGCGAGCCGGTGAGCTTCCGGGTCCTTAATGTTGAGGCTCATGTTGCCTCTATCCTTCCGCAAAACTTTTTGGCCTTTCTTCACCACCATAGCCCGTCTCGGATTCCCGCTCCGGTGCTAGCTTCGGTGAAGCCGGCGAAAGCATCGACCCCGGCCAGGTGGCTGATCGAGCCGTTCTCATCCCGGACGACGGCCAACGCCACTGATCCAGCGGTAATTACCGCGCGGAAGAAGAATCCGGAACCGGAAGTCTTAATCGGCTCCGCTGGTTAAAATTGCTGAATTTGAGATAGGTATCGATTTCGGAAGAATTGCGTTCGAAGACTGCCTGCATGTTGCCAGTCCAGCGTACGCGATCCTCATTTGAAGTCCCAGATCCAGGCCGCAATGCCGCCAAAGGTAAGCGCGGTATCCAGGAGCTTTTCCCCCTGGCGCATGTGCTGTTCGACCTTTGCGCGAACCGCAATTTCGGCTTGCAAGGCATCCGTACGTTCTTTAACCCTCTCTTCGAGACAGCGTTCATTTTCGCGCAGGGCTCTTTCGCCCGCATTGCGGCATTTGACCTCGCCCCAAACGATTTTTGGATTTTGAACCGTACGAACGGTTCGGATAGAGTGAAGTTGTGACGGCAGTGGAGGCTTACGAGTTGACGACGCAAGGAGGCGCAACTGACTTCGCGCGGCTGATCGAAGCCTGTGAGTCCTTCGGTTCTTACTGCTTGATCGGTGGCCTGGCCGTCAACTGCTATGTCGAACCGGTGTATACACTCGATGCCGACATCGTCGTGGTCGCCGCGAGTCTTCCCAAGCTGGCCGTGTATCTGCGGGAGCAAGGCTTCAAAACGGAAGAACATGAGCACTCCGTGAACGCTCTGGCGCCAGCAAGCGATCTCCGCATTCAATTCACCACGGACAAAAGATATCAGGCATTCCTCGCTCGCTGTGTTGAGGCCAAGGTCCTGGGACTCCGTGTGAAAGTCGCCAGCCTGGAGGACGTCACTCAGGGAAAGCTCTGGGCCTACCGTGATCCACGGTGGCGGTTGAGCAAGCGCAAGAAGGACGAACTGGATTTGATTCGGCTCGCGGAAGCCCATCCTGCCTTGAAGTCTCTGTATCCTAGCGAGCTAACCGAGCAACTCGACCGCGGATGAAACCGCCGCTCGCCCACTGCTGTCACGGATGACGATCCTCGGCGCTTCGTTGACCGCTGGTAGTAATGTCGATTCTCATCGACACCAATATCCTGCTGCGATCCGTCCAGCCTTCTAGGACTAGAGTTTTGCACTTTTTAACCTTGCGTTGAACTGGCAAGGCACGACGCAACACCCTCAAACATTCTTTCCTTAAGATGTGACTTTTCTGTTGACTGCGGTTCGCTGATCTCTTATCTTTCATATATATGGTGAAAGATAAGATCGAACGCATCATGGATGCCCGCAAACGCCTCGCGCAGCAGGCTCCCGATCCCACCCTCGTCATGGCGGGTTCGCTCATGAAACGAATGATTCGCTGCAACAAGCCCGGCTGCCGCCATTGCGAGAAAGGCAAAGGTAAGGGGCACGGCCCGATCTGGATTCTCTCCGTCAGCGCAGGCAGCCGCCGGGTGCGTCAGATCCCCGTCCCGGCACACTTGAAGCAGGAAGTGGAGCAAGGCCTGCAGCGCTATGCCGAGATTCAAAAGTGGCTGAAACAGATCTCAAACCTGAGCCTGGACCTGCTGGAGGAACGCAAGAAGCGCTGAGAAGCTGTGAGCGGGATGTCGTAACGGTTTTATTAAGAAAAGTTAAGCGTCGCTGGGCGAAGGCACGGACGGGGGCGCGGCACAAAAATGAGCATTCAGAGGGCTCCTATTTTTCCGCCCCAGTTCCTTGCGTATAATATACGCCAGGATACAGGAGGCCCCATGCCGCAATCTCTCGGAGATTTAGAGCAGCAGCGTTCCGCTATCCTAGCTTGCAGAATCCATTCCTATTCTGACAAACGTGTCAAGCGCTGTCGGTTTCTGGCGCCAGAGACGCGCCCGTCAGGGACCGTCCTTCCCTGAGGAAGATCCGATTAAATTGTCGAGTTGGTCATCACCAAAAGGCATTTCGTCCGCCTTGGCGATCCACAACTGATTCCGTAGCGAACATCCGCCACAGAATAAGCCTGAAAACCAGATAAGCTAACGCATGCGGGACGCCACCAGCACGCTAAACTGCCCTGTCCAAATGCCAAGCACGAACACTACCGCCACGACTATAGCGACGGTTGCCCAGCTTAAGACGAATGCAGTCCGGCCCCCTGCCACGCGCGGGTGCTTCCACTCTCGGCAGGCCGCCCGGAGATCCTCGCTCAACTGGCTCCGTAGCGCTGTCGCAGCTTCCTGAACCGCCGCTTTGCCGGTACGCTCCTCGAACTGGCCGAGGGAGACGCTGAATTCCGCAATGCGAGCGGAGATCTGCTCGGAAGCCTGTCGAATGAGGTCTTCGAAAACGAGCTGATTGATCGTGACGAGCGCGAAGCTGGGATCCTGGCCGTCCATCACGAAGCCATGCTTAATAGCCACCTCTCCAATAATCCGCTGGATGTCTATCGAATCCACGACCCGGTTCCCCTACATCACCGCCACTCTGTCCAGCCGCTCAAATAAATCCTGCCGCACGATGCTCAGGCGCTGCTTCGAAACCAAGCCGAACTTCTCACTGCGGACCGCCTCGTCGAAAGTGAGCGAGTTCTCCAACATCCGTTTCATATCCTCTCCGAAGGTATTCCGATTGCGGTCTGGAATCACTAAAACATCGAGGACCTTCTCCACATTCTCCAGATACGCGCGCATTTCCTCGAACGGCTTTCCGTCGGGCGTCCGCACTTTCCCAAAGAATTCGTTCAGCCAGACCACGATGTTTTTCTTGCCCGTGGACTGGGCGATATCAGCCAAACCTTGCAGCGTATCGAGCTGCGACTGACCGCCCGCTATCACGACGTGAATAAATACCCGACGGGCGTGTTGCTCGAGCAGATCCAGAATACGGTTCTGGACCACATAAGTCCACAAAGGAATAAACGTCGTCGCGCCCGTGTCGATAACAAACGGACCTTCCCCGAGGCACATCGTCTCGACCAAGCCATCGAAGGCCATCTCCTTTACCTGCCCCTCCTCCATCACCTCGAGCTTGTTCGCATTCAACGCCTTAAACCGGTACAGGGACGCGTTAACCGGGTCGGTATCGTAACACTTAGCCTGCTTCCCTTTGGAGTTTAGATACTGGGCGAGGATGTTGGCCACCGCCGTCTTGCCGATACCGCCTTTCCCTTGAATGATGAGATGGACGTCCGCCGTGCCGGCCCCCGTCCCGTTTCCGCTGTTCTTTGCCATCGAGCTAATTCACCCTTTCAGTACAGTTTGGAGGAATCCGGTTCATTGCTGTGGACCCAAGTCTCTTTTTGCAGCTTCTCCTTCTGTTCGCGAATGCGGGCGGCCAGGCGCTCACTGTGCGCCGCGGCCGGAGACGTGGAACTCTCGCCCAGCAACGGCCTTGCGGTGGCGCCACTGCCATCGATTTCCACCGGATACGCCACAGGGACGAGGAAAGCCTGTTGTTTCCGCGCCTTTCTCCTGACCCGGCTGAGCAAGACTCGGAAGTCCCTATAGCTGATTTCGAGGCCTTCTTTGTTCAGCTCTTCGCACAGCCGTTTTACGGTCATGCCAGCCTGCCGCGCCTTCTCAATCTGCGGCAGCAGACGTTGAATTTTACCTGTTTTGGTGGACGGTTCTTCTTGCGATAAAGCGTCGAACCGTTCCGTGATGCGGGCCCACTGATCCGGCTTCTGCATTCCTGACGTTGATATTATGCTGGTCCGCCCCGCAGTTTGTCAACATTTGATCGGCACTTGGTAGGCAAATATTATACTTGTTTACTGGTTGCGTACATACTGCTGCACTTTTGTCTACGTGGATGGATACGCTGGAAACTATTCTTGAACCGCTATTCTTAATCACGCCGCTGTCGGGTGAGCACGTAATTTCGCCGCTGGATTGCATACCGACGAAGGCCGCGTGAGCGCTGCCCCGTTTGGGCCGCTCAGGTGCCAGCTTTTCATTGCGTGTCTGGCTGAGATGTTAGTGCCGCCCAGGAACCCATCATTTTTGCCGGTGAAAAAGCCAGCAGTGATGGCCGGTTTGGACGCGCCAGCAAAAGAGTGCGGCGGCCGCCGGCAGTTGACAACAGAGCGGCGCGGTCCTATTGACGCTGTTGACCTTGTCTGCCACGCAGTAGGCTTTGCCTGGAATGGGGCGAAGGCGTTTTGTGAAGTCAACCAAGCGATATACACGCTGGGTGTCGTGATCGAGCATGAGCAACAACGCGCAGGAGATGTATTCCGTCCTTTAGAGTCCTACTGCCTCCCCCCCGATGGGCTCAAAAACAATGGGCTCTTTCAACGGCAGAATTGATGTGCTTCTATACCGGCACCGACGGCTGAGAAGCCGGCGAATGCAGTGAACCGTGTCCCCTAGAAAGCCGGACTTTCCCTCTGCCCGGCGGTCTCCTCAGCGAGCAGCACATCTCGAAGCTCCTTGTCATAC
>OCTA010005303.1_pt1 | contig 11186 bp, 6 predicted proteins | sample 1538991 | NCBI WGS metagenome assembly OCTA01 (sample SAMEA3539302, study PRJEB22396) | soil metagenome | biome: tundra; feature: field; material: soil | place: USA | collected 2010-05 | depth 0.15 m | reverse complement strand
AGCTTGCGAGATCGACGATATCCAGCGTTCCAGTTCCTTCCGCCAGTACGAGCAATTGGTTCTTCACGGTGTTGACAGCAAGCGCCATTGGGCCTGGATCGACCGGGAAGGTCTTCACCACGGCGGCGGACGTTAGATCGGCCACCGTGACACTCGCAGTCATCTGGTTGGCGACGTACACCGTATTGCCGTTCAAAGCGACGGCGCCGGGACCCATGCCATTCCAGGTGCTTGTGGCCACCTGCTTGAAAGCCTTGGTGCCGAGGTCGAGGATCAGAAATCCGTTGGACATCGGTGTCGTAATGACGGCCTTGTTCGCCTGAGCGGAGATCGCCACTTCGTGCGGCCGCGATCCGGCCGGCAGTGCCACGTTCGAAACGGCGTAGTTAGTCAGATTGATGATCGAAATCGAGCCTGCCTGCATGTTCGCGACGACCGCTGTGTTACCTGCGACCGCGATCCCACTAGCTCCGAGGCCGACGTTCACGGTCTGGGCGACTGTCTTGCTGGCAGTGTCGATCACCGAGACGGTGCCGCTGCCGGCGTTGGTCACCAGGAGGTTCGATCCCGAAAACGCCACTCGGCTCGGATAGTAGCCAGTGCCAACTACCGAGAGCACCTTGTTTTGAGAGAGGTCAATCAGCGCGATGGAAGCCTTGGCGCTCAACCCCACCGCTGCCATGGTCCCCGCGGCATTCACGGCAATCGCGTGAGCTTGAGACCCGCTCGGAAGAGTAATCGTCGCTGTGGTGGAGTTGGAAGCTAGCGAGATGACGCGGACAACGTCGTCGTTCTCGTCCGTCACTAGGGCGGTGGCGTTGGCGGCATTGAATGCCATGTAGCTCATCTCATGACCGCGAGCCATATTCTCGCCCATCGTCATGCCCTGTCCCCAGCCTGGCATGCCCTGCATCATCGCCGCCGTCGGCAGGACGTGCATGAATGTGACGTTGCTTACCTGCCCGTTTGACATCACGGTCACGGGTGCGCGGCCGACGCCGGCCATACCGGATGGGAGCATGAAATTGATCTGCTGTAGTCCCGCGTAGCCAGGCGCGTTCCCGAACCACATCACGTCAACCGGAATGCCTCCGATCATAACTGTGGGCGTGCTTGACGGATCCAGGCCGGTGACGTACATCGCCACGTAAGTCGGCTGGCCGTTGGTCGCCGTACTGAACGGCCCCATTTGCCACATCGTCCCGTTCAACATGGCGCCTTCGCCCATGCCCATGCCGTTGATCGCGAACATCCCTGGACCCGCGAGGCCGGCCATTGCAGTTCCAGTCATCATCTGAGACCCGTTATTCACCATCACGGTGGCTTGGCCAGAGCCTGCGCCCGCGGGCATGATGAAGTTGATCTGGCCTGGAGAAACGTACTGCATCATGGCAGGCGCTCCGTTCACGGCCACGGAACAGCCGCCCAACGTGGTTGGAAGCTGACCGGGCGCGACCCAATCGCCGGCCATCGTCTGGGAGCAAAGATTCTGCCCAAAGATGGTGGCAAAGGAGCCGGATGCGATCGGCTGGGCCGGATCGAACGATGCCCCATTCACGACGCTCATCTGAGCAAACGACTGGGAAGCGCCAATGATTCCCAAAAGACCGGCAACTGCGAGCGCTGAAAGTGTTCTCATTTGAAATCTCCTCACGCCATGTATGGTGCATTTGGATCCCCGTGGGCGTTTTCGGCTATCCCTTTTGTTTTCAATATCCGACGAGTCGGTCGGCAGGGGTCTCGGTGCGCGGCGGGCACACTGTCCGTGCCCGACGTATACGTTAGAAGTGCTTTCCGGGGAAGAGCAGGCGCGCAAGATCGACTCCTATTGACACGCGAACCGTCGTCACATGAAACGGGACGCTTCGGGAAACAACCGAACCAAGGGAGAGACCCGCGTGCAACGGAACCGATAGCCACACCGAAGCCCCGTAATCGCGAAGATCGCTCGCGCTGACCACGCTTTGCTGGGCGCGATCGTAGAACGGCATCGACGTCGCTGGTGGTACGGTCATCCCTCCGCCGGTGCCCATGCCTGGACCCATGTTTCCACCGGGCATCGTTCCGCCGTTCTGCTGGCCAGGTTGTTGAGTACCGCCTCCTGGAGATCCAGGCTGCACGGTCGTGCTGTAAACAACCTGATTACCGATCGGCTCCAGCCCAAAGCCGCCCATGCCAACGGCCAATTTCCGCGGCAAAGTGAAATCCACACCACCGCTGACATGGACTACGTTTCCATCCGTAGTGTAGGGGCGCTGGTAGCCGACGTTGTTGAAGACCGAATTCGCAAACCCCGCCGAGACCCACGGCCGCGCAAACTCAAAGCGCCGTGCCACGGTTCCGGTGGCATCAATCGTGACTTTGCCCGCACCGAACCCCTTGTTCCGATCTCCCGTTGGCGCACCGACCGTGAGCGCCGATCCGAAGTCCAATCCCGCAGCCCGGCCCCGCAAGAAACCTGCCACGTAAACATCGCCGAGGCCGCCCGAAGACACGCTCGAACCGAAGCTCCGGTAGTAGGGGACGCCAACGACCACGGCTGCATGGCTCGAGTCAACGCCGAACTCTGGGACCAAGGAGAACAGAGTGGCGGAGGAGTTATAGTCGGCGTTGGAGCGAACTGACAGAACAGGCCTGGGCGCTGTGTCGGTCGGTGTGGCGATGTTGGAACGCGCCAATTGCCGATTCACCTCTCGAAGGAGCGCGCTCAGGCTGCGCAGAATGCCTTCATCGCCATTTCCTTGCGCACGAAGTTCGGAGACGAATATCGTCGCAAAAGATTGTCCGGTCTCCTTGTGCAGTAGCAGGAGATGATTGCGATGCTCTTGAACTTTGTCGGCCATCGCGGCGACCACCGCAAGCTTCAGATCCGGGTCCGCACAAAGCGCATCGATCTTGCCCATTTCAACCTGGATTGCCGCGTTAGGCGTTTGAGCGCGCAGGTATGGTGGAAGGAGAAGCAGGACGCACAGCGCTGTCAGAGTCCACTTCATAGCGTTCCTAACGGTGGGGCCCGAGCCTACCAGGCATGCCGGTCATCCCGCCAGAGAGAGCACTTCCGGACATTGCGTCCATCGCGCCTGTGGCTCCACTCATCGCGTTGCCGCTCATGCCGGCGTTGCCTCGCTGGCCTGGCATCATGTCTGCGCGTTCGGAACGGCCTCGAAAGGCTTGGGCTCGCAAAGGCCGTTGATCTGCGCGCACCCATGTGCGCTGGCCGGGGCGCAGCAAGACTTCGTCCGCCGCTGAACGACGGTTTGCAACCGAGACCAATCCTTCGTCCACCGCCACAAGCGTGGCATCCGTGTCATCGACGAACACGCTAAACGTAGTTCCTCGAACTGCAATCACGGCGGTCGGCGTGGTCATGCTGTGCGGGTTCGGACGGCCGCTCAGCTTTTCGATGTGTACTTTGATGGATCCGAAGAACAAATGCAGGAAATCGCCAATTCCGGCGGCGTGCTCATTGTAGATAACGCGAGAATCCGGATAGATGTGGACGGTACTCCCGTCGGCGGCTTGAATGACGGCTTCCGATTGCGCATCGGTTACGAGTTCATCGCCAATCCCGACTGTTTCGTTCACGGCCATCACCCGGCTCGCCATGCTCGCCCGTCGTAGCGACAGGTTGCCCGTGACGCTGATGAGGCGAGCTTGCCCGGCCAACGGCGACTGGGCGACCGCAGGATTGCTAGACCACGCCAGAAGCGTGAGCGCAGCGGCGACGATCTTTAGGACAGGCAGACGCAAGTTGGGTCCTCGTCTCGATTGAAAGCAATCGCAGTACCACGGCTGATGTGGGGCGCTATACCGAAGGATTCAATCCGCCGCTAGAGGTGACAGACCGAATATGCGTCATATAACGCAGTCGTCCAAGCCGGATTGCGGCTTGATACGCCCGCGACGTCCGTGGACGTCACCAACTGGGTTGGCCAGCCCAGGCGGCATCAAGCAAGAAGGGCACATCGAGTGTGCCCTTCTTGGACGACCATTCAGCAGAATTGCTGCGACCGCGGAGTCTCTTCATTTGCGGTTCGGGGCGGCGTCCTTTGCCATTTGCTCGTGCTCCGCTGCCATCTCTCGCGCGGCGTTAGCCGCTTCTCGAACCGATTTGGCGAAGTACTCGCAATGGGCAGGCGTGTCTGGCCTCATCGGACCCTTCGCCGCCGACGCCTGCCAAGTCGAACTCTTGCGGTATGCCGCCGCCAGTTCGTCGTGATCCTTCGCTTCGACTTCGAGTCTGTCCGCCTCCGCCTTGTAGTATTGAGCGAGTCTCAAGTGGTCTTCGGGCGACTTGGCGGTCGTGATCAGCGCCACCACTTCTTTCTTGCTGAGGTGTTTGGGCTGGGCCGCGCTGGCGTCCTGAACGGTGACAAGGAGCGCAGCGGCTATGGCGATGAGAGCGACGCTGGTCCAACTTGAATTGCGCGAGGTCGATGTAAGCATTGTTTTTCTCCTGTTTCAACTTAGAGTTGGGCCGAACTCCGCCAGACATGGGCGGCCAAGTGGCTCGTTTCCTTGGATTCCACTGAGTTGCGATCCCTCTTCACCTATGACAGAGCACTTGGTCAGCCAGAACGATAAGTCCAGGTGTATGAGCTAGATATGCCCAGGGGATGCGGTTCTGCCGCCGTGCCTCTGGCCGCGTTCGTCCAGCGAACGGGCCTACTGGCGCAAATGAGGCGGCTGAATCCTTAGGAATCGCCGTCGGCAGGAGTCCCATGCTCGCGTTCGATGCGGGCGAGTTTCTTGTACAACGTCCTCCTCTGGATTCCGAGGATCTCTGCGGCCTTCGTTTTATTGCCGCCTGTCTCCTGAAGGACGCGAAGAATCTGGCGCCGCTCCATTTCGTTCAATTCCCCGCTCGGCTCATCTTCCTCCGCGTCCCGCGTCTGCTGGATGAGGAACGGCCGGAGTGCCTCCTCTGAAATCGGCCCCGGCACGCTGAGTGCAACAATCCGCTGGATGGTTCCTTTGAGCTGGCGAACATTGCCCGGCCATGCGCTATCATTCAGCAACCGCTCAGCGTCAGGTTCGAGCCAAACCCGCCTTTGCTCGGCTGCCGTGGCTTCACTGAAGAAACGCTTTACGAGGAACGGGATATCCGATCGGCGTTCCCGGAGCGGCGGGATGTCGATTCGGAGCACGTTCAGCCTATAGAACAGATCCTCCCGAAACGCGCGATCACGAATCATCGTTTCGAGAGAGCGATTCGTGGCCGCGATGATCCGAATGTCGGCCTTCCTGGGCACACCAGAACCCAGGGGACGATATTCCTTTTCCTGTAGGAGGCGCAGCAGCTTGGGCTGGGTTTCGATCGGGATTTCACCAATCTCGTCAAAGAACACTGTCCCGCCGCGTGCGCTCTCGATTACCCCAGGCCGGTCGCGGTCGGCGCCGGTAAACGCTCCTCGTGTCGAACCAAAGATCTCAGACTCCCAAAGACTCGCCGCCACGGCACCAGCATCCACTGGCACGAATGGCCCCTTTGCCCGTGCGCTGTGGTCGTGGATCGCACGAGCGACGAGCTCTTTGCCGACCCCGGTTTCTCCGGCGATGAGAACCGTCTCTTCCGACCGCGCCGATCGCGCGATCTTTTTATACACGTCCACCATCGCCGGCGAGAAACCCACAATGTTGCCAAACGTCTCGGACTCATCGTCCGGCTCCGGGGGCGCTTCCGCCTTGGCCAGGTAGGCTGCAGCGCGCTCAATCACAGCCAACATGGTCCGCATCTCGAACGGCTTTGCAACGTAATCGAATGCGCCGTGGATCTCTGCTTCCACCGTCGTACGCACTGAGCCGCGGGCCGTCATCAGGATCACTAGGGGGTTTCCGCCCGCCTGTTTCGCCTGCTCGAGCACGTCCAATCCGGTCACTTGATCGATGTAGATGTCGCTGATGATGATTGAGAATCGTCCATCGTGGACCGCTTGCAGTGCATCCTCGCCGTCATTGACGGCGGTCACGTCATAACCTCTCGCTCTCAGAAAGGCAGCAATGTTCGTGGTGATGGACTCCTCATCATCAATTACAAGAATCGATGGTTTCTCCATTAGCGTTTGGCCGGCAGCACGATGGTGAAACGCGAGCCGCCGCCTTCGCGGCTGTCGACCTCGATTCGACCGTCATGTTGCGACACAATCTCCTTTACGAGTGCGAGTCCGATTCCGGTGCCTTCCTCTTTTACGGACTGGTCGCGCCCTACTCGATAGAATCGCTCAAAGATCTTCCGGTGTTCGGCAGGCGCTATCCCCGATCCCTGATCCACAACCGAAATGCAAATATGATCGCCCTGCTCCGTGGCACTCAGAGAAACCGTTGTCCGCTTCGGACTGTATTTGACAGCGTTCGTGAGCAGGTTATAGATGGCGAACGACAATAAGTCAGGATCCGCGAAGACGCTGATGGGAGGGAGCGCGGAGTCGATGCGAATCTGCTTCCGCGCCGCGTAAAGCTTCGCGCGGTCCAACACATCTTCGCAGAGCCCCGGCAAATCGACGGAACGCTTCTGGATGTCAAGGGAGCCGGATGCCATCCGCTCGACGTCCAGAAAGGTGTGAAGAATATCGGTGAGGCGCTTCGATTCCTTGTGAATCATGCCGGCGATCAGGTTTCGTTGATCCTCGGGCACGAGTTGGTCGGATATGATTTCACTCGATCCCTGAATGGCAGTGAGCGGGGTCTTGATCTCGTGGGCGATCGCCTGAACGCGAAATGCATAGTCACGCCGCTTGCGCTCGGATGAACGCAGGTTCACCCAGACGGCGGCATACTCGCCCACGCCCACGACACCGCTGGTCGCCAGGAAGACCGTCAGAAACGCCGCTGTAGGCCACACGCTGCCGAAGTGAAGTGCGATGGCGGAAAACGTGGGTATCGCGAAGGCTATGCCTGCCAGTGCCGCAAACAAAGGCATCCCACGCAGGGCGCCCACGCCAATAATGCAGGCTACAGCGATCAACACACCGCCGGTTATCTCCGCGGCGGGGCTTAGAGACGTCAGGAAGTCCTGGTCTAGGATTGTGCGCAGGACGTTCGCGTGAATTTCGACTCCACTCATTCCAATGCCGGACGAGACGGGCGTAAACAGGCGGTCTCCGCCGCCCTGCGCAGTGACGCCCAACAGCACGATTCGGTCGTTGAAATCCTCCGGGCGCACGGTATGGTTCAGTACGGATGCCAGGGAGATGCGCCGAAACACACCTTCCGGACCCGCATAGTTGATCCGCATCATTCTTCCGGTTGCTTCTCGACCAGGAATACGGATCGCTCCCAATTGAACTGCATCCAGCTCCTCAAGCGGCGCACCCATATGCTGGGCTGCCCGGGCAGCTTGTAGACCGAGTGCCCACAGCCTTTTTCCAGCGGCCGCCTTGGCCAATAGGACGGTTCGGACATTTCCATCGGAATCAGGTTCGGCGTGAACGTGACCGACCGGGTGCGCATCGGCCAGAACCGAGAGCGGTAAAATCCAGCGCGGCTCTTGGGTACGGTCGCTCTCGATTGCTGCCCCCAGCACGGTCGCGGGAATCATCGATAGCGCAGTCGAGAGTGCAAGGTCGTCCTCGGTGCGCCCAGGCTCGGCAAGCAGCATATCAAGGACCAGTGCCCGAGGGTGGAATTCAGAGATGCGCTGGATCGCTTCGGCCAACACTGACCGGCGAATGGGCAACGGTCCGTATTCGCTGAGGGTCGAGTCATCAATGGCGAGGAGAACGACTCGAGCGACCGAGGGCGAGTGAACCGGCCCGCGCATCCGAAGGAGCGTATCTCCCACGCCAGCGTTGATCTGCTGAATTGGGCCGTTCCACATCAGCAAAGGGAGACTCACCGCGACTGCGGCCAAATAGATCAAGCGAATCGCCAGCGGCGGGACGGTCGAATCCGAATTGCGTCGTGTCATCGCTTCCGTGCTCACCCGAAAATCACATCTACTCCGGCCTCGCCCGATTTGAGGCACCTGTCCTGCGCGCTGGATCATTTGAGCCAGCTTCAACCCTTTAGCCGTCGTTGACCTCAGGTTCTCACCGCCGGCCGGTTTGGAACGGCAGAGTTGTCCTTCCAAAGCGTATCGTGAGATACGCTCTTCTATTGATAACTGGTTTCACTTCGATTATGGCGCTTGGGGCCGAAAAAGACCCGTTCTCGGTTTGCCACCAGGCCATCGACCAGCGGCTCGCAGGCATATCGGAAGCAGGCAGCGCGGCGCCGCGAAAAGCGCTTGAAATACCAGCATCACCGGAGCGAGTTTGCCCCTGCGCTCACCGCCGCCGACGTTGCACACAATTTTGGGGTGGACGAATTAGCCGACGGTGACGAGGCTACTGTGTGGTGCCGCCCAACAGTGGAGCACATTCTTGAGCAGGAAAGGCTCCAAACAACTCGCAGCGCCGACCACGGAGTCGGGTGATCGCCGATGTAGAACGTAGCGTCGTGGTACCGGCAGCATATTGGTCCCGTCCTTCAATAGCTTGGTCACTTCTCCAGTCTGAGCAGTCTCGCGTTGACGGCCACAATCACCGTGCTCGCGGACATCAGCACTGCACCCAGGGCTGGGGTGAGTAGTACCCCCCACGCGTAAAGCGCTCCGGCCGCCAGCGGAATGGCGACGACGTTGTAAGCCGTGGCCCACAGAAGATTCTGAGTCATCTTCCGATACGTGGCGCGAGAAAGCTGCACGATGGCCACGACATCCAGCGGATTGCTCCGCACCAATATAACGTCGGCGGTTTCTACCGCCACATCGGAACCGGCCCCAATGGCGATGCCCACATCAGCCTGCGCAAGAGCCGGGGCATCGTTCACGCCGTCGCCAGTCATGGCCACCAACACGCCCCGGGATTGGACCTCTTTCACTTTGGCGGCTTTGTCCTGTGGCAGGACTTCGGCGAAGTATTCGTCCAGTCCGACTTGATCCGAGACCCATTTGGCCGTCGCTTTGTTGTCGCCGGTGAGCATCATACAGCGGATGTTCAGCGCCTTAAGGGCCTCGATGGCTTGCTTCGCCTCTGGCCGCACGATGTCAGCCAAGGCGATCGCTCCTTTCAGCTTCCCGTCAACAAGGACAAACACGACCGTCTTGCCCTGGGCTTGCAGTGGCTCGATGCGCTGGTCGGTGAGCGCGATGTTCTGTCCGCGTAAGAAGCCCGGGCTAACCACTTTGACCTCTCTGCCCTCGACCCTGCCTTCGGCGCCTTCGCCCGGTATGCTTTTGAAGTTTTCGACGGGCGCCTTCATTTCCGAAGAATTGGCGATGGCCTTGGCGATGGGGTGCTCGGAATTGGCGTCGACGGAGGCCGCGTACTTGCGCAGCGTTTCTTCGTCGATGTCCTGGGAAAGTACCAGTGTGTCAGTTACGCCAAAGCGGCCCTCGGTAAGCGTGCCGGTCTTATCAAAAATGACGGCCTGCAGTTTTCTGGCGCCTTCGAACGAAACCCGATTACGGATGAGCAGGCCGTTTTTCGCGGCCAGCGCCGTGGAGACGGCAACCACCAGCGGCACGGCAAGGCCTAAGGCATGCGGGCAGGCGATGACCATCACGGTTACGGTGCGTTCGATGGCGAACGCGAAGTCCTTGCCCATGAGAACCAGCCAAACAAAGAGGGTAATCACTCCGCCACCCAAGGCAACAATAGTTAGCCACAGGGCCGCGGTGTTGGCGAGATCCTGGGTCTTTGATTTGCTTTCTTGGGCCTGTTTGACGAGATCGATGACCTGCGACAGAAACGAATCCTTGCCAGTGCCTTTGACCTCGATTGTCAGCGAGCCCTCCCCGTTAATGGACCCGCCGAGGACCTTCCCGCCAATCTCTTTGGCCGCCGGAGTTGATTCCCCGGTAAGCATCGCTTCATTGACCGAACTCTCGCCCTCAACGATGACACCGTCCGCGGCGAGTTTCTCACCCGGTTTGACCAGAACTCTGTCATTCACGGCAAGTTCACCGAGAGGGACATCTTTCACGCTACCGTCGGGCATGAGCTTGTGGGCGTCAGAGGGCATGAGTTTGGCGAGTTCCTCCAAAGCCCGCGAAGCGCCCATCACGGACTTCATTTCAATCCAATGACCGAGCAACATGATGTCGATGAGCGAGGCCAGCTCCCAGAAGAACATCTTGCCGGTCAGGCCGAATACCACGGCACTGCTGTAAAGATAGGCCGTGGCAATGGCGACGGAGATGAGCGTCATCATCCCGATCTGGCGAGATTTGAGTTCCCCGACGAATCCTTTTAGAAAGGGCCACCCGCCATACCAAAAGACCGCCGAGGAGAGGCCGAACAGGACATACATGTCGCCGGGAAACCGAATGGCGTCGCGCAGCCCCACCAGCGCTTGGAGCATCGGCGAGAGGGCAAGGATCGGCAGGGTCAGACCCAGCGAAATCCAGAACCGCTTTTGGAAATCCGCTGCCATGTGATCATGGTGTTCCGGTCCGGCGTGCGGCGTTTTGTGCTCAGCCCCTAACTTGGTTTCGGCTTCCCGCCAGTTTTGGACGGCGTGTCCTTGCGGGCGACCTTCCTTTACGTAGATGTCGTATGCCTTCTTGGCTACCTCGTCTTGCGCCGGCTTAGTTTCGGGTTCATGCTGGGCCGCGTGTTCGTGTTCTTTCATGTCCTTCATTGTTGAGTTACCGTATTTCTTCGATGGTTCTTCCATCAGCCGTGAGGCGACCGCGCTCCAAGATGCTTTGTGATGGCGTCCAGAAACCTCAGAAACTGAAAATGTCTGTCATCACGCTGCGCGCCGTGGAGCCGCTTTGTCCACCCCATTCCCAGGTCTGGTCTATGGCCATTCCTGGTTCCATCTGGTGTGTTCAGCGGGCAACAACTGCAATCCGAACACGCGTGCTGCAGGTGAATCAGCCTGATGCCGCCTCCCTCATGATCTTCACAATCGTGTGCTCCACTTCCTGCGCTACCCCTTCAAGTTGTGGCGAATTGAACATCGCAAGCAGAGTGGTTGGCTTCAAGGTCGCGAGAATGGTCTGGCCGCCCTCCTGGTAAATAGAGATCCGGCATGGCAGTGCGGTGGAGACGCTCATGTTTTGATCGAGCACCCTCTTCGCTTGTTGGGGCTGGCAGACCTCGAAGATCAGGCATTCACGTTCGAACTCCAGGCCCTTCTTCGTCATGGTCTCCTTGAGGTTGTGGACCTGCATGACGCCAAAGTGATTGGCCTCGACGGCA
>OCTA010005302.1_pt1 | contig 11188 bp, 13 predicted proteins | sample 1538991 | NCBI WGS metagenome assembly OCTA01 (sample SAMEA3539302, study PRJEB22396) | soil metagenome | biome: tundra; feature: field; material: soil | place: USA | collected 2010-05 | depth 0.15 m | reverse complement strand
ATTGGTCAGTGACTGGAGTTCAGATGTGAGCTCTTCCGATCTGATCGACCTGATGCTCGAGGCAGAACTCCTCCGCCAGGATGTCGTGGAGATTGCGCGACATGCGTCTTCCCAATTCCGTCGGCTCGCCCGCGATTTCGTCGAACGGACGGATGTCGATCGCATCGGCCCCACCCAGCACCGCGGACAGCGCCTGGGTGGTGATCCGGAGCAGATTCACGTGAGGGTCGTACGCTGTCTTGTCCCACGTCGCGGTGCGCGCCGCCAGGAACACCTTCTGGGCTTCGCCGTCGGCGCCGAAAGCGTGCGCGAGCTTGCTCCAAAGCATGCGGGCCGCCCGCAACTTCGCCGTCTCCATGAAGAAATCGACCCCGACCGCGAATTCGACCTGCGTATGCGCCGCGACCTGACCGGGCGGGATTCCACGGTCGAGCAACTGCCGCCAGTATTCAGCGCCGGTCGCCAGGGCAAAGGCCAGTTCCTGGACGCTGTTCGCCCCGGATTCGTGCCAGATATGCGCGCCGATCCCCACCGTGCGGGCCGGCAAGCCGGCGGTCTCGGCCTCCCTGATGCCTTCTGCCAGTTCCTCGAAACAGGAGGTTAGCGGCAGCGGGAGCGCGCCATGGCTCAGCAGCCAGCCCAGCGGGTCGGCCGGGACCGCAGCCGCCACGTCGTGCTGCGCCGGTGCGATCGCCATGGCCAGCGCCGGCAAAGGCGAAAAATCGTACACGGTCGCTTCCGTTCGGACCTCCCATCGCACCTTCTGGCTACCGGGGTTTCGCGTACCGCGGACGTAAGACGGTTCACCGGGCGCACTGGCCGGACCGGCTGCCGCCGCGTCTTCCTGCCGGTAAAGCGGCAGCACCTCAATTCCCTCCGGCGTCCGGGTAACGAGCTTCTTCTCGATCGGAACGCCCTTGAGTTCAATTTCAACGGCAGCTCTCCAGTCTGCATAAGTCGCTGACTTGGAATGAGGAATAGACTCTCCTGATTCAGCCGAAATTGTCATGGATAAGATGGATCAGAAATAGCGGTTGCCCGCCGTAAGGGCTCTGCATCAGACTCTGAAATCGACTTGGCAACGCTGAACCGGCGAAAGACCAAGCAATGAGAGTAGTTTGCCAAAATATGCGCAGAGCTAATCCAGACCCTTCGGCATACTGGTGCGCTGTAGAGCTATACCTTATAAGAAATGATTAATCACATCGATCACCTTGGCATCGCGGTTCGCTCGCTGGACGAGACCGTTCCAGTCTACGAAAAAGCGCTTGGACTGCACTGCGAGCACCGCGAGGAGGTTCCCTCCCAAAAGGTGCGCACGGCGTTCTTCGATGTCGACGGCGTTCATCTGGAGCTGCTGGAGCCGACCTCGCCCGAAAGTCCCATTGCCAAGTTTCTGACCGAGCGCGGCGAGGGCATCCATCACATCGCCTTTCGGACCGACGACATCACCGGCCAGCTCGCGCAGGCCGCCGGCGCCGGCGTGCGCCTGATCCACGCGCAGCCGTTCGAAGGAGCTGCGGGAAAGCTCGTCGCCTTCCTCCATCCAAAATCGACTCACGGGGTCCTGACCGAGCTCTGCGCCACCAAGCCGGCCTGAACCGGCCGGCGTCATCGCGACGCGCCGTCACCGCCGTCGCTTTGTCTCCTGGAGAATCTTATCATGCCTATATCGAAAGCATTGCTCACGACGCTCGAGCAGAAACGCCGCGTCGCCTACGCCGCGGGTGGCGAGGAAAAACTTGCCGAACGCCGCAAGAAAGGCCTCCTCACCGCGCGCGACCGCCTCGCCGCGCTTTTCGAGGAGAACACGTTCATGGAGTGGGGCCTGCACGCCCAGCATGACTGCCACAACTTCGGCATGGAGGGCAAATCGATGCCCGGCGACGGCGTCATCACCGGCGTGGGCTACATCGACGGCCGGCCCGTCGCGGCCTTCAGCCAGGATTCCACGGTCGGCGGCGGCGCCTTGGGGCGCATCCATGCCAAGAAGATCTGCGACATCATGGATTACGCGCAGAAGGCCGGCATGCCGTTGATCGGCATCAACGATTCGGGCGGCGCGCGGATTCAGGAAGGCGACGACTCGCTTTCCGGCTACGGTCAGGTGTTCTTCCGCAACGTCGAGCTGTCCGGTCTGTTGCCGCAGATCTCCATCATTGCCGGCCCGTGTGCCGGCGGCGCCGCGTACTCCCCGGCCTTGACGGACTTCCTCATCATGACCCGGAAGAACGCCAGCATGTTCATCTGCGGCCCGGAGGTCATCAAAGCCGCCACCGGTCAGAGCACCACGATGGAGGAGATCGGCAGCGCCACCGCCAACGCCTCGGTGAGCGGCAATGTGCATTTCATCGCCGAAAACGACACCCACGCGCTGCAAATCGCCAAGAAACTGCTCTCCTTTTTGCCGCCCAATAACGTGGTGGACCCGCCGCATCGCCCCACCCCGACCGTGGATATGTCGCCCGATCCGGCGATCAACGACCTGATCCCAAGTGATCCCAAGGCGCCGTTCGACGTCCACGACGTCATCGCGCGGCTCGTCGATGGCGGCGATTTTCTCGAGGTGCACCGCGACTTTGCGCGGAACCTCGTGGTCGGCTTCGGCCGCGTGCAGGGCATCGTGGCCGGATTTGTGGCCAACAACCCCGCGCAAAAAGCCGGCGCGCTCGACATCGACTCTTCCGACAAGGGCGCCCGGTTCATCCGGTTCTGCAACGTGTTCAACATCCCGATCGTCACGCTTGTGGACGTCCCGGGATTCCTGCCCGGAGTCGCGCAGGAGCGCGGCGGCATCATCCGCCATGGCGCCAAGATGCTGTTCGCATATGCCGCGGCCACGGTGCCGAAGCTGACGTTCATCCTCCGCAAGGCGTACGGCGGGGCCTATCTCGCCATGTGCAGCCGCGACATGGGCGCGGACGCCGTCTATGCCTGGCCGTCGGCCGAGATCGCGGTCATGGGCGGCGAGGGCGCCGTGAAAGTTCTTTTCAAGCGCGAGATCGCCTCGGCCAGCGATCCCAAGGCCAAGGAAAAGGAGCTGGCCGCCGACTTCCGCGAGAAATTCGCCTCACCCTACGAAGCCGCGAGCAAGGCGATGATCACCGACGTTATCGAGCCGGCGCAGACGCGCGCGGTTCTTTCGATGGCGCTGCGCAACACGCTGTCCAAGCGCGAAACCCGCCCGCCGAAAAAGCACGGTAACATCCCGCTGTGATCCGTTGCCCGACGTCCTGCCGCGGGGCGCGCCTCGCGCCGCCCGACTCTGACATGACTCATGACTAATCTCCCCGGATCTTTTTTTGCCGAGGTTGGCCGGCCGCTGTTCGGCAGCCAGCCGTTGGCGCTGCTGGCGGTGCTGGCGGGCATCACGGTTTTCCTGTTCCTCGTCGCCGGAATCGGCCGGTGGCTGGCGGCCACCCATCCGGAAGCCCTGGTCAAGACGCCCGCTCTCGCCGCGGCCGGGGAAGCTGTCGACGAACCGCTGCCGCCGGAAACGCTGGTCGTCATCGCCGCCGCCGTGACGGCGATGTTTGGACCCACCGCGCAGGTCCGGGATGTTCATCGGGCCCACGCCCCCAGGCCTTCGGTCGAAGCGCTGATGCTGCAGTGGTCCCTCGAAGGCCGACGACAGATCTACTCCTCTCACAAGATTCGCTGACGCAGGCAGCAACCCCGCGCGGTCCCTTTTATCATGAAAAGACTGAAAGTAACGGTTGATGGCAAAACATACGACGTGATCGTCGAGGTGATCGATGAGGTCCCCGGCGCCCCGCTTTCCGCGCCGCCGGCCCCGGCTTCCGTCGCCTCCGCTCCGATTGTCGCCCCGGTCGTCGCAGCCACTCCCCCTCCCAAAGCCTCCGGTGCCGGTGACGTGACCAGCCCGCTGGCCGGCAAACTCGTTTCGATCGAGGTCAAGGTGGGCCAGGAGGTCCAGGAAGGCACCCAGGTTGCCACCGTCGAAGCCATGAAAATGAACACCTACATCTACGCGCCGAAAACCGGCAGGATCGCGGCGGTGCAGCTCAACCCTGGTGAGGCCGTGGAGGAAGGCTCCGTGATTTTGCGCATCGCGTAGGATTTCCCTCCTGGCGTCGCCGCCCCCACCGCCACGCCGGCTTCTTCACCCGTGAAAGCTGCCATTATCCAAGCCCTGGTCATGTACGGCATCGCCTTTGTCATCTCGATGCTCGTTGCCGTGCTGGTCAAGGTGCTCTACAAAACCGTCAAACATTTTTCCGGCGAATAGCCCTCCGGCGCGTCCGCCTGCCTCATGCTTCATTTCAATATTCTCGATCTGTTTCAGGGCATCACCACGCTGATCGCCTCTCATCCCGCGATCTTCGTGGCGCGTCTTGGCCTCATGGTCCTGGGCATGGTCCTGTTGTACCTCGGCAAGAAAGGGATCCTGGAACCGCTGCTCATGATTCCGATGGGGCTTGGCATGGCGGCGGTGAATGCCGGCGTGCTCTTCCTCGATCCGACGACGGGGACGAAGATCATCGCGGGCAGCGCCGCGGGCGCCGAAACCGCGGCCCAGCTCGCCCAGGCGGGCGCCGGGCACCTGCCGGGCACGTTGTTCCTGTCGCCGCTCGTGGAGAAGACCGACAACCTGATGTACGTCCTGCAGGTCGATTTCCTGCAACCGATCTATACGTTCATGTTCAGCAACGGGCTGATCGCCTGCCTCGTGTTCATGGGCATCGGCGTGCTGTTGGATGTCGGCTTTGTCCTGGCCCGGCCTTTTTTGAGCATGTTCCTGGCCATCTGCGCAGAATTCGGCACGGTCGCAACGTTCCCGATCGCGGTGGCGTTGGGCCTGAACTACCGCGAGGCCGCTTCGATCGCGATGGTCGGAGGCGCGGACGGCCCGATGGTGCTGTTCACGTCGCTCACGCTGGCCAAACAACTTTTCGTGCCGATCACCGTGGTCGCCTACCTCTACCTCGGTCTGACCTACGGCGGTTATCCCTACCTGATCCGTTTCCTCGTGCCGGCAAAACCGCGGGGGCTGAAGATGCCGCCGAAACCGGTCATCAAGGTTACCTCCGATGAGAAACTCGCCTTCGCCGTCGTCGGCTGCACGGTGCTCTGCCTGCTTTTCCCGTCAGCGGCCCCGCTCTTCCTCTGCCTTTTCGTGGGGGTGGCGGTCCGCGAGACCGGTTTGAAATATTTCGTTCAGATCATTGACGGCCCGATTCTCTACGGCGCCACCATGTTCCTCGGCCTGATCCTGGGCGTGCTGTGCGAAGCTTCGACCATCCTCGATCCCAAGGTGCTGAGTCTCCTCGTCCTGGGCATCATCTCCCTGTTGCTCTCGGGCGTCGGCGGCTTGGTGGGCGGCTACCCGGTCTACTTTTTCAGCGGGCGAAAATTCAACCCTGTGATCGGCATCGCGGCGGTCAGTTGCGTGCCCAGCACGGCCAAGGTTGCCCAAAAGGAAGTGTCGAAGGTGACCCCGGACTCCATCATCCTGCCGGAAGCCCTCGGCGCCAACATCTGCGGGGTGATCACGACCGCGATTCTCACCGGCATTTACGTGACGTTGGTGCCGATGATGCAATGATCACCCGTCGATGAATGCCGTGACCACCAATCTTCGCCCCTGGATCGCCGGCACCGTGGTGGCCTTTGCCGGCGTGGGGGTGGCGCGGCTGCTGGCGAACCGTCTGGCTGGCCGGCCCCGCGCCAGTGCGATGCTCGCCGGTTACCTCCTGGTCCTTCTGGGATTTTTCATCATCGCCCGCGGCGTCAGCCGCCGGCTGCAACACGCAGCGAAACACGCGCCGCCCTCTTGAACACTCACCGGCAGTAGCCCGGCCCTCCGAAGTCGCCCGCCATGCCCTCGCTTCCAGCAGATGTTTTCGACGCCACCCACCTTGTCTCGACGGTTCACTGGCCGGCGTTCCTGGCGACGATCGATCTGGAGTTGCCCGGGTTCCTCATCCTGGCCGGCGCGCTGATCTACCTCTGGTGGACGGTGAATCGCCTGCGCCGGATCGTCCGACGCCTTGAACCACACCTCGGCTCGCCCCCATCCCCGCCCCCGACGACTTCCGCCCTCGGAACACGCGGAGCCGAAGCGATCGACGAAGGCGTCCTCGCCGCCATCGCGGCCGCCGTGGTCGTGGCCATCAGGCAGCCTCACCGCATCATCGCGATCCAGCCCGATGCCGGCACCCAGCGCGCCTGGTCTGCCGAAGGCCGCCGGGAACTCTATCACTCTCACAAGATCCGCTAGCCGGATTGTGCCATGTCGCCCGACCCCGCCATTCCCCAGGAACCCGACCTTCGTGCCATCGATGGCTGGACGATCCATGAGTTTGCGGAGGTAACCTCGACCAATTCGCTCGCCGCCCATCTGCCGCCGTGGACGGCGGTGCGGGCGGTGGTGCAGACCGCGGGCCGCGGGCGCACGGGCCGTCATTGGCTCTCCGATGAAGAGGGCTTGTGGCTCTCCGCCGTCGTGCCCACACCCGGCGACATCGCCCCGTGGTCGCTGCTGCCCCTGGCCGCCGGTTGGGCCGTGCTGAGTGTCGTGCGGGCCCTGGGTCTCCCGGACGCGCGGTTGCGCTGGCCCAACGACATCCTCATCGGGCGCCGGAAGCTGGCCGGAATCCTCGTAGACAGGTTTTCCGCCGGGGCCGCGGTGGTGGGCATCGGCTTGAACGTCGCCAACCACCCGGAAAAGACCGACCCGGAGCTGGCGGGCGAAGTCATCTGCCTCGCCGACCTGCTGCCCGTCACCCCGCCGTTCCGCGCGTTGATCGTGCGATTGCTCGACGCGCTGACCCGCGAACACCACCGGCTGGAGACGGGCGACGTCAGCGGATTGTGCCGCGACCTCAACGGGGCGTGGCGCTACCGCCAGGTGCAGGTGACGCTGGCCGGCGGACGCGGCGCCGTCAACGGGTACTTGGACAGTGTCGATCCGGCCGGGGCCCTGCTGGTGCGTGACGCCGCCGGCGAGATGCGCGTGTTGCCGGCGCCCCACGTCGAGCTGTTGCGCGAAGTCTTTCCCATCTGACGTCATCCCATGACAACCCAAGCCAACCAACTATTGCCCCGTGTCAGCTTTCCGATGCTGACTCCCGATGAAGCGGCGGCGCTCATCACGCACGGCCAAACGATCGGTTTTAGCGGTTTCACCGCCGCGGGCGCCGCCAAGGTCACGCCCAAGGCGCTGGCGGCCCGAGCCCGCGCCGAACACGCCGCCGGCCGGCCCTTCAAGGTCGCAGTGGTCACGGGCGCGTCCACCGGCGATTCCCTCGACGGCGAACTCGCCCGGGCCGACGCCATTTCCTGGCGGACGCCCTACCAGAGCAACAAGTCGCTGCGGGAGAGCATCAACGCCGGCAAGACCCGCTTCTTCGACATGCACCTCTCGCACCTGGCCCAACAGGTGCGCTGCGGTTTCCTCGGTCAGTTCGACTGGGCCGTGGTCGAGGCCTGCAACATCACGCCGGACGGACAGATCGCGCTCACCACTTCGGTCGGAGCTTCGCCAACGTTCCTCCGCTGCGCGAAGAAAGTGATCATCGAGCTGAACCATTTTCACTCCCCGCGCCTGCTCGGGTTCCACGACATCTACGAACCGCTCGATCCGCCGCGGCGCCAGCCCATCCCGATTCTCCGGCCGTCCGACCGCATTGGCCAGCCCGTGGTTAAGATCGACCCGGCGAAGATCGCCGGGGTGGTCGAAAGCAACCTGCCCGATGAAGTGAGCGGCTTCGATCCTCCAGACGCGGTCACCAACCGCATCGGGCAGAACGTCGCCGAGTTTCTCGCCAACGAGATCATCGCCGGCCGCGTGCCGCGCGACTTCCTGCCGCTCCAGTCCGGCGTGGGCAACATCGCCAACGCCGTCCTCGGCGCGCTGGGCGCCAATCCGGACATTCCGACCTTCGAGATGTACTCTGAGGTTATCCAGGACTCGGTGATCGACCTGATCAGCGCCGGAAAAATCCGCTTCGCCACCGGCACCTCGTTGACGATCGGCAAGGAGAAGCTCACGGCATTCTACGACAACCTCGAGTTCTTCCGCCCCTGCATCCTGCTCCGCCCGCAGGAGATCACCAACAATCCCGAGGTCATCCGGCGCCTCGGCATCATGACGGTCAACACCGCGATCGAAGTCGACCTGTTTGGCAACGTGAACTCGACCCATGTCATGGGCTGCAGCCTCATGAATGGCATCGGCGGCTCGGGCGATTTCACGCGCAACGCCTATATCTCGATCTTCACCTGTCCGTCCTCCGCCAAGGGCGGCAAGATCAGCACGATTGTCCCGCTGGTCAGCCACGCGGATCACAGCGAGCACTCCGTGCAGATCGTCGTGACGGAGCAGGGCGTGGCCGACCTGCGCGGCAAGGATCCGAACGAGCGGGCGTTGTTGATCATCGAGCGTTGCGCCCATCCCGAATACCGCGACAGCCTGCACCGCTATTACGAGATGGCGAAGGGCGGCCACACCCACCAGACCCTTTCCACCGTCTTCCGGATGCACGAGCAGTACCTGAAAAAGGGCGACATGCGCGGCATCGACTGGTCCGTCTGATCCGGCTCCCATTTTCCGTTTCCCATCCAACGACCACCATCATGAAAATCCACCTCTACCTGTCGCTTAACCCCGAGGCCCTCGTCGCCTCTCATCTGCCCCCGGAAGAATTCGGCACCTATCTCGCGGTCGGCACCCAGAAATACTCGCGCGGCCAGGCGATGTTCTTCGAGGTCGATCCGGACCTCCAGAGCGATTATCCGCCCTTCCAGGGAAGCGCGGCGCGCTGCCTGCCCCATCTCGACGGATCGCCGCGCCGCTCGACCTATTTGGCGATTTACCGGGTGCTCTAGCATCTTCCCGTCGCCGCGCTTGGCCGGCTCCATCTGGCCACGCATGACGGCCGGGTGCTGGGGCTGGCGTCGGCGCCGCTCGTCCCGACGGTGGACCGCTGCTTCCACCTCTACCAGGAGTTCTGCCCGGTGACGCCGCGCGTCGTCAGCACCCTGGACCCCGCGGAGTTCTGTGCCCGGCTGACGGACGAGACCCAGCCGGTCAGCGTTCCGCGGATCGTCTTTGCCGAACTCACCCTCGGCAAGCTGGCGACGGAGATCGAGACGGCGGATGTCGGCAATCTGCCGTACACCGGCCTGCAGCATCTGCGCGAATGCCTGCGCGAACTCAACCGCAAGCCCGGCAAGCCGACGAAGGTCACCATCCGCAATGTCCAGGACGATGTGCTCTACCGCACGATTCAGGGCGGCTTCTACGCCGGACAGGCGCGGGAGCTGAAGTACTACCCGATGCCCTCCCCGGCTGAGCTTGATTCGGCCCATCACGAATGGTGGCGCTCCGCCCAGGCCGCCTACGGAAGCTGAACCGCGCCCCGACGCCCCTTTTTTCCCAACCGTTCCGACATCCAACCCATGGTCACGAAACTCACCCACTGGCTGCGCCACCGCCGCACCAACACCATCTTTTTGACCGCGATGGCGGTCTTCTTCGTGGTCGCGTTCTATGCGCGACCACTTTTCGGGCAATCGCCCGGTGCGGAGGGGCCCGCCGCCGCATCGGGCGGCGAACACGCCTTCAGATTCTTCGCTCTGTTCAGCGATCCCAAGTATTCGCATCTCGAGGTCATCGCGCTATTCGTGGTGCTCGGGATTGCGATCTGCGGCCTCCTCTACGCCTTGATGCTTGCAAAGCAGGTCAAGGCCGCCGACCAGGGCACGCCGCGCATGCAGGGCATCGCCGCCGCCGTCCGCGAGGGCGCCGACGCCTACCTCGCAGCGCAGTTCCGCAAGATCGGACCGCTCATCCTCATCATCACCGTCATCCTCTATTTCACCACGCAGAGCGACCTCGGGGCCTTCAAGTTCGGGCGGGCGGGCGCCTTCGCGCTCGGCGCGGTCTTTAGCTGGCTGGTCGGCTTCGTCGGCATGCGCCTGGCCACCACCGGCAACCTTCGCGTGGCCGCGGCGGCCCGCCGCTCCTACGGCGAGGCCATGCAGCTCGGCTACCGGACGGGCACCGTGACCGGCATGCTCACCGACGGCCTCGGGCTGCTCGGCGGGACATTGATCTTCATCGCCTACGGCGAACAAGCTTACGAGGCACTGCTGGGCTTCGGCTTTGGCGGCACCCTCCTTGCCCTCTTCATGCGCGTGGGCGGCGGCATTTACACCAAGGCCGCCGACGTCGGCGCCGACCTCGTCGGCAAGATCGAAAAGAACATCCCCGAAGACGATCCTCGCAACGCCGCCACCATCGCCGACAACGTGGGCGACAACGTCGGCGACTGCGCCGGCATGGCCGCCGACATCTTCGAGAGCTACGAAGTGACAATCGTGGCCGCCATGATCCTCGGTCTCGCGACCTTCGGCCACAAGGGCGTCATCTTCCCGCTGCTCGTCCGTGGCATCGGCGTGCTCGGCTCCATCATCTCGACCTATACGGTCAAAGCGGGCCCGAACGACACCTCCGACACCGCGTTGAAGAGCGTGCACAATGGCTTTTGGATCGGCTCGATCATCTCCGTCGTCGGCTTCTTCGTCCTCGGGTTCTCCTATCTGCGCTTCGCTCCCGCCACGAACCTCCTCAGCATGGCCGGCCTGAGCCCGGATCAACAGGCCAAGCTGGCGGTCGACTTTCCCAACACCATTCCCGCCAATCTGCCGGTTTGGGCCAACTTTGGCATCGCGGGCCTGGACATGCGCCCGGCCCTGGCCTGCCTGATCGGCGTCATTCTCGCCATTGCACTGAACAAGGTGACCAGCTACTACACCCACACCACGCACGCCCCGGTGAAGAGCCTCGCCAAGGCCTGCCAGACGGGGCATGCCACCAATATCATCCAGGGCATCGCGGTCGGCTATGAGAGCACCGTCGCCATGGTGGTCGTCATCGCGACCGCCATCCTCCTCTCCTACCTCTGCTACTCCGGAACCCCGCCGCTGTTCATCGCCTACGGCGTTGCCATGACTGGCATCGGCATGCTCACGCTCACCGGCAACACCATCTCGATGGATGTGTTTGGCCCCGTGGCCGACAACGCCAATGGCATCGGAGAAATGGGTTACGACGCCGAAGCGATGGAGCAGGAGCAGGAGGGCAGCTACAAACGCGCCCGCCAAATCCTCGCCGACCTCGACGCCGTCGGCAACACGACCAAGGCCGAGACCAAGGGCATCG
>OCTA010005301.1_pt1 | contig 11188 bp, 10 predicted proteins | sample 1538991 | NCBI WGS metagenome assembly OCTA01 (sample SAMEA3539302, study PRJEB22396) | soil metagenome | biome: tundra; feature: field; material: soil | place: USA | collected 2010-05 | depth 0.15 m | reverse complement strand
GTGGCCGTTGAAACCTGCGCGATCCCGCCATTCCGAATCCTAACGAAGCGAGTTTTATTACACTCCGATAATGGGGTTAACGGGGCTCTGTACGAGTGGCGCGTCATACGTCCAAGTGAATCGAAGTTCGCGAAGGGGTCAACACTGAGCGACAAGGCAGGATCGATCTGCTAACTGAGTGGGGGCAAATCCCGCAAGTTTGAGAGACTTGCTTCGGCGGCGGTTCGTTCAGGAGCTAACGTTTGAGTTCGGCGGCTGCCGAAGGCATTCCGCTGGAACGAATGGTTAGGCAGCCCGGCGGCCCGGCCCGAATGCCTACGCAGCCCCGTCGTCCGCCTTCCCAATCTCCGCCTGTCGCGCCCGCACCTCCGCAGCGCGCTTCAGGCGTTGGAGCGAGTCCGCGACGCTGTCGTGCGCGCGCCCGCCCAAGCGATTCAGCAATCGGCCCCGCCACCCGGGCGGGAACGAGAAGTCTCAGCCGTAGCGGAGCATGCAACTGCCCGCGTCGATCGGCGAACACGCGATCCGGTTGTCGCCGACCAGCCCGAACGGCAGGGTCGTGTGGAATCGGATCGCGTGCCGCACCGCGTCCACTTCCAGAATCTCGCCGTCGATCCGCAACCGCCGGCACAGGGTCCAGGCGAAGAACCGTTGGCCGACCGCCGCCGGCCCTTCCGGCTCGACCCGCTCGACTGTCATCTCCCAGAACCCGCCGTAGCCGGCCGGGTGCATCAGCAACTCCCAGACGACCTCGACCGGGGCCTGCACCCGGTCCGCCGGACACACGTTCACGCCCATGCCCGTTCCCTCCTCTTCAGCCGTCGCCCCTCACCTTTCGGAAGCCCACCGTGGGCCGAACTCTTGTTTAGGCTGACCTGCACAAAGGCGGCCCCTGTCTGCCACCGCCACCGGCGGTCCTCGGCACCAAATCCTTGTGCTGCAAATACTTCCATGCCATTCCTCAAGTCGCCTCCAGCTTGTTGGGCCGACCGGTCGGTGCGCATAGATCCTCCGAAGCGGCGAATCCAGTGGACGTATGCCTCTTCGGTGCGGCGGCTGCAGTGTCGGGGGCGCAGGGCCTCTACGGGGCAATCATAGAGCTCGGTGTAGGCTGACCAGGGAACAACCCATTGGCGGGTGACGATTCGCAGCCGAGTTGCTCAAGACACTTGGCTCCACAAAATACCTCGCACTTTGAAAGCTGATGCTATCACAAATAAGAAGGTTGGCCGTGCGCCTCGAGCTACCGCCAGCTACCGCCGAGGCAAGAAGAGAACTTCGCTCACAGCCACACGTCTTTCTGATCGCGCCTGCGAACTCCCGGATGGTCGGCAAACAGGAACTTGAGCCCCCGGCGCCGGCCAATGTCGTCCAGCTTCCGTTTGACGCGTGGTCCTCTCGGGGGCGGTAACCGCCAGCCGAGCGATCGGGATTCACCCTCGTATTCGCGGGTCTCAAGCCCACGCCAAAGCACTTCGCCCTCGTTCAAGGCGAAGGTCACCGCGCTACGGGACGCAGACATCTCCAGCGGGTCGGACACCGAGATGCCTGGCGGACGCAGTCTGGCAGAGCATAGCGATCCCTGCGTTGCCGGTCCCCTTCTCCAGCCCGGCGCGGCCGCCCTCACTCACGCTGGCGCGCGGCGAGTTATCGAGAGAGAGAGTCCCTGCCACTTCCTGGACGCGGCCACGCGTTGCGCACCTGGATGTTTGTCCCGACAGCGCTTGTTCATCTTGAATCACTGATTTGTCCAACATGGTAGACTACTTCAAACCAGCCATGAGTAGCGCGTTTCTGCCTGTAGTCGCCGATGAGATTTGGCACCAATATCCCGATTATCGTGCACTTAGCGTCACCGTGCGGGGTCTTCAAGTACCTGCCCGTGCCGTCTTCGACGGTGGACCGCCGGCGCCCCCCACCTGGATGGAAAGCCACATCGAAGCGTGGCGGACAGCCTTCCGTCAGTTTGGGGCGAATCCGAGGAAGACGCCGTGCTCGGTGGAAGCGTTGTGCCTGCGGGAAATAGCGTTCCGCCAGTGCCTGGTTGATCACGGCGACGCTGGGAGTGGTACGATTATCCGTCGAGCGGAAAGCGCGCCCGGCTGCGACCGGCATCCCCAGCAATTGAAAATAGCCCGGGGTCACCGATCGCAGCGGCACTGCAATCCGATCGCTCGCCTTCAGCGGCGCCGGCTGTCCTTCGATATCGACGTTGCCCGGCCGACTGTTGCCGGTTAGCGGCGTCCCGGCCCCATCGGGGATGGCATTGCGGACGGATCGAGAATCGCGCGATGATCTAGAATCGGGCGACGGCCAGACAGGAGGCCGTGGTGTCGAGAGCGTGTCGGAGGGAGGAAGGGAGGAGCATGAGCGGCAGCGGCCCATTGGATCTTGCTCCGGGCGCTCGCCTGGGTCCTTACGAGATCAAAAGGAAACTCGGAGCCGGCGGAATGGGGTCCGTGTACCTGGCAGACGATATCGAACTTCGCCGCCCGGTAGCGCTCAAGATCTTGCACCCGGAAAAGTCGGGGAAGGATGTCGACGCCCGCAAGCGACTGGTTTCCGAGGCGCAGGCAGCGTCGCAGCTTAACCATCCGAACATCGTGACCGTGTACCAGATCGGCAGCACTGCCGGCGTGGACTTCATTGCCATGGAATACGTGGCCGGCCGGTCCCTGCACGCCCACATTCCACGCGCGGGACTGGAAGTGCGCGAGGCGCTGGAGATTGCCATCCCGGTGGCGGATGCGCTGGCGGCAGCGCATGAAGCCGGCATTGTGCATCGCGACCTGACGCCCGGCAATATCATGGTCACCGACCGCGGCCGCGTAAAGGTGGTGGACTTCGGTCTGGCGCAGCGGACGACCGCCGCAGCCTCCGGCGGCAAGGAGGGCGAAACCGCGGAGACGGAGTCGATGGCCGAACCCGGGAAGGTGGCCGGGACTTCGGCCTATATGGCGCCGGAGCAAATCGTGGGCGGCAAGGTGGACGGCCGCACGGATGTTTGGGCGCTGGGGTGTGTGTTGTACCGGATGCTGACGGGGCGCGATGCGTTCCACGAGGAGACCGGCATTCACACCATGGCGGCTGTCTTAACCAAGCAGCCGGCGCGGCTGACCCAGTTCGCTCGCCCTATTCCGGCAGCCGTGGAGCGGGTGATCGACCGCTGTTTGAGTAAGAAGGTGGAAGACCGCTGGCAGAACGTCGCCGACATGCGATTTGTGCTGGCAGGGCTGCTGCTCCCGCTCGAACCTCCACCACGCCAGCCCGGCCGTCGCCCCGGATGGGCGGCCGCTCTGCTGCTCGGCGGCGTGCTCGGCGGCGCCGGGGTGTGGTTGGCCACACGTTCGTCGCGGCCCGCCGTCGCACACACCGTCATCCGCATGGCGACTCACGACACCGGGTTGAACCTTGCCCCTTCGCTTTCGCGCGACGGAGCGCTGCTGGCGTACGCATCCGATCGCAGCGGCGAGGGCAACCTCGACATCTGGTTGCAACAGGTGGACGGCCGCCAGCCGATCCGGCTCACCAACGATCCAGCCGATGACTCGGCGCCCTCGATTTCACCCGACGGCACAAAGATCGCCTTCCGCTCGGAGCGCGCCGGCGGCGGTATCTATGAGGCGCCGGCTTTGGGAGGAGAGGCGGCGCTGATCGCGGCGGGCGGACACAATCCGAAATTCTCGCCTGACGGGCGATGGATCGCATACTGGACGGGACGCGACTCGAGCTACCTTCCAGGTTCCGCCAAGGTGTGGCTGGTGGAAGCAGGAGGCGGCGCTCCACGCGAAATCGGCGGGGGCCTGGCGAGCGCCGCGCATCCGGTCTGGTCGCACGATGGCAGCGAACTGCTGGCGCTGGCGCGCGGGCGTGGCGGCGGGAACCAGACGGCGGTGGACTGGTGGGTGTTGCCAGTGCGAGAAGGAACGTCGCGGCCCACCGGCACGCTCGCGGCCTTTCGGGGGCAAGGTCTGTTGGCGAGCCAGATGCCCGAGCCGCCACCGCTCGAATGGGCGGGCGGACGAGTGGCGTTTGCGCTGCGGGCGGGGGACGCGGTGAACTTGTGGTCCGCGCCGCTCTCCTCTCGTGGGACCAATTTCGGGCCGGCGGAGCGCTTAACCACCGGGCCGGGACGGCAGACCGGCGCATCGCTGGCGGAATCGGAGACGGGTCCGCGTCTGGCCTATGCCGAGATTCTGCAGACGAACGGAATCTGGACACTTCCGGTAGACGTGGAAACCGCTCAGTCGCGCGGCAAGTTCGCGCCGCTGACGAACGGAAGGGGAGTCGATTCTTCCCCCTCGCTCTCCGGCGACTCCGGCAAATTCGCCTGGATCCGCCGGGCGGCCAATTCATGGACGATCGAACTGCACGATACCGCGAGCGAAAAGGAACACACCTTGCTGCGCAGCGAGCGGTTCGTTGCCAACGCGCTGATTTCAGGGGACGGCCGACGCGTGTTCTATTCGAATGGCAGCGGCGATATTTTCGGGGTTTCTGTGTCTGGAGGCGCGGCGGAGAGTCTCTGCGGCCACTGCGGAACCGTCATGGGAGCTTCGCAGGATGGCCGCCGCGTGCTCTATGAGCCGCTCCAGGATGAAGATTTGACGGTATGGGACAGCCAGACTCGGACGAATATCAAATTGGCGCTCCGCCGCCCCGGTCAATCCGTGCTTTCGGGCGGACGCTTTTCGCGCGACGGGCGTTGGGCGGCGTTTCACGAGATCGACAATCAGAGCTCCACTGCTCGCGTGTGGATCGCGCCGGTGGACGGACCAACCCCGGCGCCGCGCGAAAGTTGGATCGCAGTCACCGATGGGGGATCGGTGGAGCGTGAGCCGGCGTGGTCGCCCGAGGGACGCGTCCTCTATTTTCTGTCCGAACGCGACGGGTTCCGCTGCATCTGGGCGCGGCGGCTGGACGAGCGCCGCCATCCTGTTGGAGATTCCTTCGCGGTGCAACACTTCCACACTGCACGATGGTCGTTGGGAGAAGTGCTCGACCACCAGATTGGCCTCTGGGCTGCGCCTGGACGCCTGATATTTGCGCTCCGCGAACAGACCGGGAATATCTGGCTTCAGGAGACCGCCGCGCGCGGGCGATGAAACGGCTCGGCATAGTGGTGATCGCGCGCGATGAAGGCGCGGAACTGCGGCGCACCGTCGAGAACCTGCGAGACACGGCGCCGCCAGGCGCCGATATGGTGGTGGTGGACGACGGCTCGCGCGACGGGAGCGCACGCTTCCTGAACGGCCGTCAGCGGGGGATCCGGCTGGTTCGGGCCGCCGGGCTAGGGGTTGCGCGCGCCAGGAACCTTGGCGCAGCCGAAGCGGGCGGCGATTGGATCGTTTTCGCGGACGCCCACATTCGCGTGCCTGCGGGCTGGTGGCGGCCGCTCGAGGCGCTGGTTGCAAATCCACGAGTAGCGGCGGCAGCGCCAGGGGTGGAAGGAATGCGCCAGGGGCAACCTGCCGGATTCGGCTTGACCCTTGGCGGCCCGGATCTCAACGTTCGCTGGAACGACATGCTGAGCCGCCGTCCCTTTCCGTCGCTGATTCTGCCGGGCTGCTGCCTGGCTGCCCGGCGCGATGCTTTCGACGCGACAGGCGGCTGGGACGTAGGGCTGTACGGCGTGGGTGGGAACGACAACGAGTTCTGCCTGCGGCTCTGGCTCATGGGCTACCGGCTGCTGGTAACGCCCGACGTAGTGATCCGCCACCGGTTTCGCAAACGCTCGCGGGTGCCAGTGGATGGGCCGCGTCATCTGCACAATCTACTGCGTACGGCGGTGGTGCACTTCAAGCCGGAGCGAGTGGGTCGGGTGTTTCGAGCGCACGGGCGCGATGGCGATTTTGGGCCCGCTGTGGCGCTGCTGGCCGCGGGGAACGCGGCGGAACGGCGGAGCGATCTTCTGGAGCGGCGCGTCAAAAATGATGATTGGTGTTTTGAGCGTTTTCGCTTAGAATGGTGATGCTGCAAGTACTGAGGAGGCCAGATGGCTACCAAGAAGACCGCGAAGAAGGCTCCGGCGAAGAAAGCCTCAGCCAAGAAAGCTCCGGCGAAGAAAGCCGTTCGTGCGAAGGCCCCTCCCGGACCGGCGGGGCGGAAGCGCCATACTCCCCCCAAGGACAAAGCCGGCTAGCACACAGCCTGCAGGTCTGGATCCAACAACATGGCGAAGAAAGCGCCGGTCGGATATTACTCGACGCACAAGGCGCGGTCCGTCTGGTTCGAACAGGCCGCGGCGTTTCCCATGCGCGATGCCGATCCGCGTCTGGTGGAACAGCTCATGTACCGGGATCCCTCGGCGGAGCCGCAGCAGTGGGAGCCGATGGGGCCGGTCAATTTTGCGGGGCGTGTTACGGCGCTCGCCGTACATCCCAGGAGCGGCATGCTGTTCGCGGGCAGCGCGGCCGGGGGCATATGGCGGAGCCGCGATCTGGGAAAGACGTGGCTGCCGCCCTCCAATGCGCTCCGGCCGCCCGTCGGGACTACCGATCCGCGGAGGGCGCGAATCAAGGGCTGGCCGACCAACAACATTGGAGCGCTGGCCATCGATCCGCACAATCCCGACCACATTCTGGCGGCCACCGGGGAAGCCAACGGGTCGGCCGACTCCTACCCCGGTTGCGGCATTTTTCATTCCCTGGACAGCGGCGAGACGTGGCATCCGCTGGCCTTCACGGAGGACACCGGCCTGCCGCGGCGCATCGGCGCTCTGGTCGTCGATCCGGCTGATCCGAAGCACATTCTCGCGGGCGGGATTACGCACGTGGAATCGGAGGCTGCCGGGCTATTCTTCTCGATGGATGGCGGCCTCAGTTGGAGCGTGGTGAATGCTTTTAATAAGCCGTATTACTGTCATGCGGTAGTGTTTGCCGGAAGCGGCCGGATCATCATGGCGATTGACGCGCGGGGAATGGGGAGCGGCCTCTGGGGCACTCTGTTGCAAGGCGCGTGGATCCGGCTCGGCTTGGATGTCAATCCGAAAACCGGCCAGCCACTGCCGGGCCGTCCCGCCCGCACGCTGCCCGATGGCATCCATTTCGGCCGCACCAGCCTGGCGGTAGCGCCCTCACAACCGGCCACGCTATACGCGCTCGCGGGCAACCGGCGTGGCGGCGTGTTGGGCGTCTTTCGTAGCGACAACTCGGGCGGGCATTGGAGCAAGTTGCCTGGCAGGGGCTTCGAGGACGAGCAGCAGACCAGTTACACCAATTGTCTGGCCGTGCATCCGGAGGATCCGGATTTCGTCGTGGCCGGCGGCCTGGATGTTCACGTTTCGGCCAACGGTGGAAAGACATGGCGTCATGCGACCTCCGATTCGGCAGCGCCCGGAGCTCCCAACGCGGTGCACGGCGATCATCACGGGTTGCTGGTGCTGAAGGACGGAACCATTGTCACGGGCAGTGATGGCGGCGTTTACGTGAGCACCAACCGCGGCAAGTCTTGGAAGCCGCGGTTGCTGGGCATGCAGACCACGATGTTCTACGCGATGGACGTAGCCGTGACGAATCCGAACTGCATGGGCGGTGGATGCCAGGACAATGGGACGCTGGTGCGGGACGAGCGTGACCCGCCGCGCTATTTCCGGAATGTGATCGGCGGCGATGGCGCATGGCTGGTCTATGATCCGGAAGAGGCGGAGAATATTTTCGGCGGCTACCACGAGGCGCACATTTACAGGCATCTCAAGGGCCATAAGGACGCGTGGGTAAGTGTGAACCCGCCCATCAAAGAAGCGGAACGCAAGGAACGCGCGATCGCTGTGATGGCGATCGATCCCCGCCGCCGGAAACAAAGGCGCCACAAGTACGTGTACCTGGGGACGAATCGCATATGGCGGACGACCAACTGGGGCGACACCTGGAGGCCGGTCTCGCCGGTCTTCGACAATACAGCGGTTTCGGCGATCGCGATCGCGCCGGATGATCCGGACTTCATCCTGGTAGGGACGACGCGGGGCGGAATCTACCGTTCGATCGATGGCGCGAAGACGTGGTCCGAGAATTTCGCGGGAGCCGAGATTCCGATGCGGCTGATCTCTTCGATCGAAATCTTCAGCAGACCGGGCAAGCCGGAGAGCATCGGACAGATCCAGCTTTCCATCCACTCTCTCTGTACGGTCGCGGGGACGGGTCTTGGGTCCGTGCCGGTTCCCAGACTCTTCCGGCAACAGAGCGGCGACGAGCGTATACACCAGGGATACTCACACGTTTTCGGCTCCGTGGGGCGGGGCGAGGACGACTGGAAGGACGCCGATGGCGGAACCCTGCCGGATATGGCATACCAGTGCTGTGCGTTCGAAACGAACTCGCCGCACCGTGTCTTCGTAGGCGGGGACTTCGGCGTGTTCATGGGGTCGCCGGAGGGATTCGAGAAGCTGGAGCAGAACGTGCTACTGGCCAACACAGCGGTTGCGGAGTCCTTCCAGTGGGCGAACATTACGGGAAACCTGCCGAACGTAATCGTCTCCGACCTGGTGTATCACCAGGACGAAGCCTGTCTCTATGCCAGCACATACGGGCGTGGGATTTGGCGTCTTAAGCTGGAGAATTCGTCTCTGCAACAGGCTGCCGCCCCAAGAACTCCGTCATCTTCCCGGCCGTCCAGTCAGTCGCCAAACCCGAAGTAATCCATTGCCGGGCGTCGCCATACCGCTGAAGTGCCGGTTTAAGTAGGTGATCACTCCGTCCGGGTGTTGTTCCTAACGGTCGGGTCGGGCTCGATGACTTGGGTGTGTGGGCGCCGGCGCCTGGCTGTGATTGGACAGCGGTGCTCCTGTGGTCCCCCTATGTGACGGAATCCGAACGACCGCAGATGTCTCTCCCGGGCGACTGGATCCCGTATTTGCGCGCATTGGCTGCGTGCAGGAGTCGGGAGTTAGATAGGCGCGCGGCGCACTGGATCCCGGAGCGTCAGGCGGAGCAAAAACCGTTCGTCTATGGCAGGACGCGAAGCTCAGTCAGATTCACAGCCGCTAACGCCTTTGGCCGGTATAAAAGCGTAGCACAGGACTTGGCACGGTAGTGCATGGTTGGCCCTTGTCGGCACTGGACTGTGGGAACGTCACCCAAACTCAGCCTCGAAGAACGCTTAAGCCGGTATAATCCGTGCATGACGAATTTAGCCACCTTAATTCTGTTGATGACGACATGCTTAGCAGCAGTCGCCCAGAAGCTGCCGACGGTCGCTGTGCTGTCTACGGGTGGTACGATCGCCAGCAAACACGATCCGGCCAAAGGTGGCTACGTGCCGGCTCTCTCCGGAGAAGACCTGGTTTCGGCTGTACCCGCGATAAAAAAGATTGCGCAGATTCAGGCGGAGCAGATATCCAATATCGCAAGTGATGACATCACGCCGGAGATTTGGGTTCGCCTAGCGGGGAGAGTGAACGAGCTGCTGGCAAAGGCCGAGATCAGAGGAGTCGTCGTCACACATGGCACCGATACTTTGGAGGAGACTGCGTATTTCCTGGACCTGACCATGATCAGCACAAAGCCAGTGATCCTGGTCGGCGCGCAGCGCCCTGCCTCCGATCCAGACTCCGATGGCCCGCGAAATCTATTGGACGCCGTTCGGGTAGCTGTCGCTTCGGAGGCCGCCGACAAGGGAGCTATGGTAGTAATGAACGGACAGATAAATGCCGCCAGGGATGTGACAAAAACAAATACGAGCCAAGTGGAAACCTTCCGTAGTCTGGAGTTTGGCGCTCTCGGAGTCGTTGACGAAGAGAAAGTACGCTTTTATCGTGCTCCGGTGCGGCGTCAGACTTTCCCATTGGAGTCGCGAACCCAACTGGGGCGTATCGATATCGTGTCTAGTTACGCCGGTGCAGACGGCCTGGTGATCCGGTCTTTGGTTCGTACTGGCAGTGTGCAGGGACTCGTGATAGCGGTCCTCGGCCTTGGTGGCGTTACCAGCTCGATGTTTGACGCGATTCAAGAGGCGCGTTCGGGAGGCATACCCGTTGTTATAAGTACACGTGTTCCTACCGGCCGGATTTTCCCTTTGAGTGCTACAAAAGGGTCCGCATTGAGTCTAAGACAAATTGGTTGTGTGTTAGCTGACAATCTTAGCCCCCAAAAGGCGCGTATTCTCCTAATGCTTGCGCTCACCAAGGCGCACGATACTGGAGCCCTACAACAATACTTCGATCATTAGAGGAGGCGTCAACTCCCGGATTGTCGGCCACTCGGAAGTTGTCCCGAAAGAGCTCGCGCCAGGTTGCCAAAAGCGCCTGCCAACGTCGGCCAGGCTGGGCCGCCAAATCGATGGGGAGTGATAAACCTTCTTATCGTAGACTGGCCTCAAAACGGCGCCCCAGGGGATTGCTCGTTGCCGGCGCGGGCGTGCCGCGCACCACCGAACTGTTGAAGAGGCGTCCGATCTGACAAGCACCCGCGTGAACTGACTATGGATGGCAATATTGAAAACGAAACGCAACACGATGGACAGCAGAGCAGGCTTGAGACAATGTTCTCAATTGTCTAGAGGCTTAGGGTGACGGCAAACCGGAATTCCGAGAATGTGTGCCTCCCCAAAAGAAAGTTCGGGATCCCTGAATTCGAAGTCGTCTTGTCGACTCGCCGGCAAACGAGACTCTGCCTTCGGGTAGTCCGGGCGGCCCTCGAAATTCCGAGAATCGTTGCCCCCTGCCCAGCTATCTTCGAGGGCTTTTCCATAGACGCGCATCCCAGCGTACAGGCACGGCTTGGCTGGCCCGGACCATGGGAAATTCGGGATGTTCCTGGTTGATCAGAACATTCCGCTCCACAAGCGTCACCACGGAGGGCACGATCAGTACCGGCGTGCGGCGCTCGTCGTACCATCGATCGCCGAAGGCTTGGGTGGCTTCAAATGATGGGGCATCCCACCGCGGCACATCGTCCTGCGTGATTTCTTCGATGGACAAGCCGGACGGAATTTCGATCTCGACATAGCCTTGACTCTGTGGGACGCTGCCCGAAGCATGGACCAGAATCTCCAATAACGCGCCCGCGTACGTCTCGGCTGCGTAGATGACGCGACGCCCGGGAGAATTCCAGCGAGCCCCATAGAGCATTGCCCCAGTTCCGTCGAAGATGGGATGCCTCATATCGGCGATGCGGAACGCCCGCAGGGGACCGCTATGCCGGGAGGCCATAGATGATGCGGGCCATGACCTCTTCCGCCTGCCGTGCGCCCA
>OCTA010005300.1_pt1 | contig 11191 bp, 10 predicted proteins | sample 1538991 | NCBI WGS metagenome assembly OCTA01 (sample SAMEA3539302, study PRJEB22396) | soil metagenome | biome: tundra; feature: field; material: soil | place: USA | collected 2010-05 | depth 0.15 m | reverse complement strand
GAAGATGGGCTGGTTCATTACTGCTCGCAGCAGCGCGGCCATCCGGCGATTCCGCTCGAACGGTACACGCGCGAAGACCTGCTTCGCGAAGGGGCCAAGAAAAAAGGCTGCGCGCCCTTCTGCACCATCTCCTGCGTGCACCAGACCGCGATGCTCGACGAGTTCAGAACCCGTCCGCGTGAGGTCCTGACAGGCATCATCGATAGATCCAAGGATCGTGATCCATCCTGGCGTCCACCCGCCGCCGTGCGGGGACTTGAATGGATGTTCCTGCGCGATTCGCGGACGCGCGATTTCTTCGGCACGGTGGCCCTGCGGCTGTTTGGCATTCGCCGGTCCCGGCCCATCGCGCCCGTTAGTGATAACATTCACGCGTGAAGAAGACGATTTGGCTTGTTGCCGCCATCTTGCTTGCCGCTTGCACTGCGACGCCCCCTCCCATTCCCTCCCTGAATCCCGAGCAGGCCGCCGCGCTCTTGCAGTTCAACCCGAAAGCCGCGAACTGGCTGACCTACGTGAAGAAACAGAATCCGGCCTGCGGCTACAAACTGGACCTTCCCGAACAATCGTCGCATCCGGCGGAGATCGACATCGACCATGTGGTCTCGTGCGGGGGCGCCGCCAGTCCGAAAGAGTTCGATGCCAGTGTCATTTTCGTCTACGACAAAGCCGCCGGCAAGTGGACCGTGGACCGCTTTTCTAACTGATTCCGGCGCGGCGGGCCGCGACGAGTTCGATGCTTGACCAGTCCAAGTCGCTCTGGCCGTGCTCCATCGCGTCCGTGAAATTGTTGCGTACAAGTTCAGCCAAGGGCATCGGGGAGCCCATTTCTTTTGCGAGTTCCAGCACCAGCCGTATGTCTTTCAGTCCCAGTTTCAACGCGAACCCGGCCGGGTCGAATTGCCGGTTCGCGATGACGGCGCCGTAGGTCTGATACACGGGCGACTGAAACAGCTCGTTCATGATTTCAAGGAAGAGCCGATGATCGAGCTTGGCGCTGCGCAGCGTGGTGAACGCCTCGCTGAACGTCTCGAGCACGCTCGCAATCATGAAGTTCCCGCAGAGCTTCACGGCGTTGGCGTTCCAGGGCTCCGTCCCCGCGAAAAAGGTGCGGCGTCCAATCGCGTCGAAGAGCGGGTTGAACCTTTCGACAGCCGCCTTCTCGCCGCCCGTGACCACAACCAGTTTCTTACTCTCCGCCGCTTGCGGACGGCCAAAAACGGCTGCGCTGATGTAGCCTTGACCGCGCTTGCCATGCTCTTCCTGAAGCGTCCGCGCGAACGCCACGCTGATAGTGCTGCAGGAGATGTGAAACGCGCCCTCGCTCAAGCCGGCGGCGAGGCCGTCGTCGCCAAACGTCACCTCGGATTCCGTTTTGTCGTCCAGCAGCATCGTGAAGACAGCTTCCGCGCCGTGGGCGACATCCGCCGCGGACTTCGCCACCCGGGCTCCGTCCTTGGCCAAGGCTTCAGCCTTATCGGGCGTCCGGTTGTAAACGGCAACCTCGTGGCCAGCACGAATTAGATTCCGCGCCATCCCCGAGCCCATCTTGCCGAGCCCGGCAAATCCAATCTTCATAGACATACACACTGGACCCCGTTGCAGGCCGATTATTTCACACGCGCTGTGATAGTAATGCAGGCAATGAAAAAACTCACATTACTCGGAACCCTGCTCGGGATAGCATCTGTCGCCTTTGCGCAGGACAAGCCACCGCGCTCGATTCCCCAGACGGATTCCAGCTTTATCGACGCGGACGGGACGGCGCACATTACGCGAGTGGTTCCGGTCCCGGACACAGTCAGTCCAGAAGCGCAGCGGGAACTGGCCAAACGCGTTTCGGACGACCCGCTACAGCAGAGTCTCGCGGATCGGCGCGCGAAGACCGACGCCTGGCAGAACAGGGCAGGCGAGGAGTCGCGCAAAGTTTACCCCGTCAAGAGTATCGAAGAGCAGAGCATCGCCGGAGTTCCGGTCCGCGTCATCACGCCGCTCGAAATTCCGGCTGGGAAGCGCGACCGCATCCTGTTGAACGTGCATGGCGGCGGCTTTAACTCCGATTCCGGCTCGCTCACAGAAACCATTCCGGTGGTGAATCTCACGCAGACAAAATGCATCGCCATCTTGTACCGCCTGGCGCCCGAGCATCCCTTTCCGGCCGCCGTTGACGACACGATTGCGGTCTACAAAGAAGTTCTGAAGACCTACAAGCCCGAAAAGATTGCGCTGTTTGGAACCTCCGCCGGTGCGATCCTGACAGGCGAGGTCGCAGTGAGAATGCGCCAATTGGGTCTGCCGCTCCCGAGTGCTCTCGGCATCTTTTCAGGCTTCGGCGATTTCACCAAGCTCGGCGATTCACGGGCGCTCTTCACCGGCAACGGGCTTGCGGGTCCGCTTGAACCGCCTTCGAAGAGCTCTCCGGACAATGCCTACTTCGGTTCGACGAATCCTCAGGATCCGGTCCTGTCACCTATGTATGCCGACCTCAAAGGTTTCCCGCCCACGCTCTTCCTCACCAGCGCCCGCGATCAACTGCTGAGCGGCACAACGATCCTGCACCGCGCCTTTTTGCGCGCCGGCGTCGAGGCCCAACTCGCCGTGTTCGAAGCCCTCCCGCACGCGTTCTGGAATAATGTGAGCCTGCCCGAGGCTAGAGAAGCCAACGGGATCATGGCCAAGTTCTTCGACACAGAGTTGGGAAAATAACGTCCCGATTCCCCTGCGGTGCGGTCTGACGGTTCTGGAACGGGTTGTCGCTTTTTGTCCCGGATCTGCCCGGCTGTGTCGCGGCAGCCTCAAACAGCTGATGCGGGAAGCCATCGAGATTCACATCGCAGGCATGCGCGAGGACGGATTGCCCATCCTGGAGCCCTCAACGGACGTCGCTTTGATTGAAGTAGCCGCTCGAGCGTTTCACAAAGAGTTGGGAAGCAGCCCCTCAATTGCCGAAACGAGTCTAAGTACTGGGTTGCAAACGACATAGCGTCACGATATCGTTTAAATACGTAACTGGCGGGCTTTGTTGGCCCTCTAACAGTGAACGTTGTGGAGGGAATCGATGGCTTCGACGGTTTGGAAGGGCTACATCACCTTTGGGCTCATCACGATCCCCGTGCGGCTGTTCGCGGCGGCTCGGACGGAGCGTGTCAGCTTTAATCAGATCCACGGCGTCTGCGGCAGCCGGATCAAACAGCAGACATTCTGCCCCCGCTGCGAGAGGGTTGTCGAGCGTAGTGAACTGGTCAAAGGCTTCGAGGTGGAGAAAGACCGCTACGTCATTGTGAACGACGAAGAGGTGAAGAGTATCGCCCCCGCGTCCGGCGACACGATGGAGATATTCGAGTTCGTGAAGGCGGAGGGAATCGACCCTATCTACTACGACGCCTCGTACTTCATGGTCCCGGAGGATGCCGGCAAGAAGGCCTACTACCTGCTTCTGCAAACGATGCAGAAGTCCGGCTACAGCGCCATCGCCAAGGTCACGATGCACCAGCGCGAATACACCGTGGTGGTCCGGCCGCATGCCGATGGGCTGTTGTTGCACACCATGTTTTATCCCGAAGAAGTCCGCGAGGTGCCGGAATTTCGCAAGGACACCAATGTCTCGGTCAAGCCTCAGGAGATCGCCCTGGCGGAAAAGCTTGTCGAGGGGCTGGCCACCGACTTCGATCCTTCGAAGTATCACGACGAGTACCAGACCCGCTTGACCCAGTTGATCGAGGCCAAGCGCGAGGGGCAAGTGGTGGAAGGCACGGCGCCGCGCAAGATGGCTCCCGTCATCGATTTGATGCAGGCTCTGCAGAAGAGTCTGGGCGAGTTGCCCAGGAGAAAACCCGCGGCGCAGGCCGGTGAGAATCGGGAAGAGATGACGCCTCCAGCCGAGAAGAAACCCAAACGGCAATCAGCGCGCACCGCGGCCGGCTAGACCTGTGCCTAATTCATGCTGCAGCCCTCATTCGACCCCGGACTTACTCAGAAGTACACGGGCCCGCTTAGCCGCACGATCAACGCGAACGGCGAGTTCAATATCCGGCGGCGAGGCACCACTTGGCGCGATATACATCCCTATCTCTTCCTGATCAACGCCTCCACGCCGAAGTTCATGACCTGGGTGCTGGGGACGTTTGCGCTCATCAACCTGGTGTTCGCGGCGCTCTATATGTGGGCCGGAATCGAGCATCTAAAAGGGGCTGAAGCCGATACTCGGTTCCTGGAGTTCTTGAACGCGTTCTTTTTCAGCACTCATACGCTAACGACGGTCGGGTATGGCAACATGTACCCCGTTGGAACCGTAGCCAACTCGCTGGCGGCGCTCGAAGCGCTGCTTGGTTTGACGGGTTTCGCCGTAATCACGGGCCTCGTGTTTGGGCGGTTCTCGAAACCGTCCGCCAGGATTGGGTTCAGCGACCGGATACTGATTGCGCCGTATAGCGATGGCATCAGCCTGCAGTTCAGGATCGTGAATCGGCGGACAAACAACCTGCTTGAATTAAGCGCCCGTTTGCTGCTGATGACAGTTGAGACTGGGGCTGCCGGACTCCAGCGCAAGTTCCAGCCGTTGGAACTGGAGCGCAACGATGTCCTGTTCTTCCCGCTGACATGGACCGTGGTCCATCCAATCACTCCTTCCAGCCCGCTCCATGGAAAGTCCGCCGAAGACTTGAAGGACTTGCAGGCGGAGATTCTGATTTTGATTAAGGGATTCGACGAAACGTTTGGGCAAACGGTCAACGTACGCTACTCCTACCGGCACGACCAGATCGCCTGGGGCGGAAAGTTCACGCCGGCCTTCGAGGTTGAGAGCGGCGGCGATCTGTGCCTGGAAGTCGATAGGGTGAGTAATTTCGAAGCGGTATCTTTGCCCCCGCTAGACTAGCCTCATGGGCTTGGAAGAGCAGAGTTGCATCTTTTGCAAGATCGCCGCGGGTATCGTTCCAGCGTATATCGTTCATCGGGATGCCGAGTGCTTTGCATTTCTCGACAGCAATCCCTTGTTCCCAGGGCATGTTCTGTTGTGCCCGCGCGAGCACTACTACACACTGCCCGATCTGCCCGCCCGATTGATCGCTCCCCTCTTTTCCATGACGCAACTGCTGGCTAAAGCGGTGGAGGCGGCGGTGGACGCCGAAGGCACCTTTATCGCGATCAACAACCGCGTCAGCCAGACGGTGGCGCACCTGCATGTGCATGTCGTCCCGCGCCGGCGGCGGGATGGGTTGAAGGGATTCTTCTGGCCGCGCCAGAGCTACATCGACGACGGGGCGCGCGAAGCGGTTCGGGATGCGATCGAGCGGGAGGTCCGGAAGCTTCTTCCCTGAAACGCCGTCACTCGCCAACGGGCGACGAGGATTTGGAGAGGATGTCGAGAATACGCTCCCGGTCGCGCATTCCCCGTTCCACGGCCGAGTCGGTGGCGATCCGGTAGACGATCAGCCCGATGGCAAACTCTATGCCGAGTACACCCACCAGGGCCCACTCGCTGTCCAGCGCCCAGCCGGCGAGGAAAGCAAATCCGACAAGCACGAACATTCCTATTGAGCAGCCGAGCAGCCAGAGCTGGATCTGCGCGCCCGTCTGCTTGCGTAATGTCTGGCCGGGGTCGATGGCACGAGGCACTGTGACGGAGCTGAGATTGCCCGCCGAGAGAAAAAACAGCGCGACCACGCCCGAGTCGCAGACCGCCGTCAGCACTTTCATGGGCGTGATCGGGAAGCGGAATGCGAGCGCGATCAGGTAGACGATCACGCTCTGCATAATCATGAAAAGCACGGCGGTCAGGTTTTTTGCAAGGATCACCGCCTTTATGGTGAGAGGGGTGACAAAGTAAGTTTGGGCGGCGCCGCGGTCGAAGCCGAAGAAGTTCCAGAGCAGCGAGTCGCCCAGCAGCAACAGCCCGTAGAGGTTCACGATGGGCAGGAAGTTGATCGCGACGAAACGGTTCCCCGAAATTCCGAACGCCAATGGGAAAAACACGACAATACTAAAAAAACACGCCATGCCGAAAATAACGCGGAAGCGTGGCATGCGCACGAGCGATCGGATTTCCTTCTCAACCAGCGCCCCCACCGGATCGGCGAACGCTCGGCTGGGCAGTTCGAGCAAGTAAGTAAGAAGAGGGTGTTTCTCGCCGAGGCGGACATCCGAGGATTCGCTTCCCAGCGATTTTTCCTCGCGCAGACCTTTCTCGAATTGCCAGCGCGCTATGGAAAACGCGGCCAAAACCCACAAGGCCGTGCTCAGGATCGATTCCAGCGAAAGCGCACCCGTGCTGAGCATGGCGATTTCGTGCCAGGGCGTTCCGCGGCCATTCGCCACAGCCATGAAATACGGTTTCGAGCGAGCGCCAAGGCTTGTGCGCAGAAACATTTGCGGGAGAATGCCAATGCTGACGAGAAGGATGGCGAACAGCTCCCGGTAGCGGTTGCGCCGAAACGAGTGCGTAATCAGTTCACGCACCACCAGCGAGAGAAAAAGATTGAACGGGATGTAGAGCAGCAGACAGGCCGCGGCGTAGAACGGAATCTCCCGATTACGCATCAGCCCGACAGTCGATCCCAGAACGAGCAGGAACATCTCGGGCGATGTGGTGATCCGCAGCGCCGATTCAAGCGAGAAGAAGGCGGTGGTAGAGATGGGATAGACCAGCAGCTTGTCAAGCTGCAACGACCAGCCGCCGCTAAGACTCAGCAGCGGCATCCATTGCCAGAAAAGAAGCGCCGCCAACAGGCCGACCCCCAACCCCGGGCGTAATTCCGCAAGCGGCCTGGTCCGGATCACGATGGCCAGCACGATGCCAATCACTCCAAACATGGCATACCAGAGAAAAGCCACCACGCCCATCAGGACCGACCCGAAGGAACTTCGCGGCAAGTGATTGCGTGTGGTGCGGAACTGCGCCCAGGCAATGGCCCCAATCTGTCCCCACACGGCTTGCGCCAACATGCGATCAGAGCCAGTCCAGGCTGCTGGCGCGGCTCTCAATGCCGACAAGTTGCACGAAGATGTCTTCAAGCGTAGATGCTTCGGCGGTTTGCAGCCGTAATTCGGAGACCGTCCCTTGCGCCAGGATTTTGCCCCGGCTGACGATGGCGACGTGATCGCAGAGCCGCTCGACTACTTCGAGCACGTGAGAAGTGAGAAACACCGTCGCCCCGCGGCGCACTTGCTCCAGCAGAATGTTCTTCATGAGTCGGGCGCCCAGCGCGTCCACGCCTTCGAACGGTTCGTCCATAAGGAAAAGCCGAGGACGGTGGATGAGCGCGGCGGCCATGGCGATCCGCTTCCGCATGCCCTTCGAATACTCGCCGATGAGTTTGCGCGGGTTGTCCGTGAGTTCGAAAAGGGCGAGCAATTCGCCCGCGCGCTCCTTCGCGATCGAGCGAGGCAAGGCATAAAGCCGCCCGATGAACTCCAAATATTCGGCGCCGTTGAGGTAATCGAAAAGCAGCGTGTCGTCGGGCACCAGCCCGATCTGTTTTCGAATCTCAAGCGACTCCGCCGGCATTGGCATTCCGAGTACTTCGACACTGCCCGAGGTGGGTTGGGCGAGTCCCATCAGGATCTTGACAGTGGTCGTCTTTCCCGCTCCATTGGGTCCGAGAAAGCCGAAGAACGAGCCCTGTGGAACTATAACGGACAGCCCGTCAACGGCGTGAAAGGCCCCGTAGACTTTGTGCAGATCCCGTATCGCGATGGCGGGGGTTGGGTCAGGCGTCTCGTCCATCAAGGCTGCGCGACCCGCTCCCCAGAGCGCACGGCTAAGAGCAGGGTGCCAGTTTGCCGCAGAATCGCGAGCTTCGCGCGTGTCACCTGAATTTCAGCTTCATAAAGGGCGATCCAGCGGTCGCTTTCTTCCAGCCGCGCCTGTTCCACCCGGCTCAAGAGGGCCCGGCCTTCGTTGCTCTGAGCCAGCAGCACGCTTAGTTGTTCGCGCGCCAGATCGAGTTGCATGCGGGTCAGGTTTCGGATGTTGGCGGCCTTTTCCCATTGCTGGAAGGAACGGCGGGTCTCCGCAATGATCCGGTTGCGCGTCTGATCCATTTGAATGCGCATTCGCCGCAGGTCTGTCGATGCCTGATCCGCCATGCCCCGGGAGGCTGAACCGACCAGCAACGGAATGGTGATCGAGGCGCCTATCTGATAGTTGTTGCTCTGGAACTTCTGGAAGTAATTCTGATAATTCTGCTTTAGAAAAAGGGCGTATTGAGCGACCAGATCGAATTGGGGCAGGTTCGCCGATTTGTAAGACCGGAGGTCCAATTCTCGCGCCAGAACGTTGGACTGCATCTGCTTCAACTCGCGGTTGTTCTGGAGAGCCTTATCGGCGGCATCGGTCTCCGACGCGGGCGGAGTGAGGTCGGGCGAATCGATATCGAGCGGCTTGACACGGTCCGTCGCCGGATACCCGAGTACGATAGCAAGCATCATCTCGTAGTAGTCGGCGTCCAGGCGCGCGGCGCTCATGCGTTCTTCCGCCATGGCGACGTTCACGCTGGCGCGCTTTGATTCAAGAGGCAGTTCGGTGCCTTCCGTCACGGCGGCGTTCATGGCTTCGAGAACCTTCTGGAGGCTTGGAATCTGACTGCCAAGACTCTCAGCCTCGTGTTCGGTCTGGCTGGCGTTGAGGAACAGGTCGGCCGTTTGGAACGCCACATCCTCGCCTTTGGCTTGAGCCGCGAACTGCGATCCACGGGCCACCTCCCGGGCGGACGCCAGCTTGAAGCTGTCGGGGCGGTTGTAAAGCGCCATGTCGGTGCGGAGTTGGAATAGGCTAGGAGCATTGCCCGCAATACTGTTCGGATATCCGTAAGTGTAAGCCAAGCCGCTGCCGCCATAAACCTTGGGACGGAAGGGGTTTTGCGCGATTTTGATGTCCTGCTGTGTGCGCAGTTCGTCCAGGCGCGCCAAGGCGACATCCGTATTCTGCCGCGAGGCGAGGTCGAGCGCCTGTCTTAAAGTGAGGGAATGAACTTCAGCGAGGACATTCGAGGCGAGAAAGAGGAGAGCTGCGGTCAGCCTCAGGGTGAGCACTACATTCATGCTAACGCGCGGTTGCTGGTTCCAATGCGGAGGACGGTCCCTGAAGATGGAAAACGAACCCACTTTTGCTGGGTGGGTTCGTTCGGTAATGCGCCCGAATCGACCGGTTAGCGCGGAGTGCCAGTGCCGGAAGCAGCGGGCAGGTTGTTGGCGGCGGAACCACCCGGGGCGGCAGGTTTCGGCGCACCGGCGGGAGCGGGAGTGGTAGCCGGGCCGCCGTTCGTGGAAGTCTTGTCGTAAAGGGCCACGATATCCTGGGTAATATCGATGCCGCTGGAGGCGTAGAGCACCGGAGTATTCGGATTGCTGACGTCGAGAATCATGCTATAGCCATTGTCCTTGGCATATTTCTCGATGACCGCCATCATGCGCTGCCCGAGACTTCCCAGGGATTTCTGCTGCTCGCCGGTAAACTCTTCTTCGGCATCCTGGGCGTCGCGCTGCAGCCGGCGTTTCTTCTCGTCGATATCGCGTTCAAGCTGGGTGCGCTTGTCTTCGCTCATCAAGGCACCGCCCTTGCGGAGCTGATCTTCCATTTGCGTGACTTCGGCGGTGCGCCCGTCAAGGTCTTTCTTCTTGGGGGCGAACTTCGCCTGCAATTCCTGGGAGGCCTTCTGGCCATCCTTGGTGCCCACGATAGCGCCCTGCACACTAATCACCCCGACTTTGGACGGAGCGGCTTGGGCGAACGCACTAGCGGCGAGGCACAATAAGGCGGACGCCGAGATCAGACTACTTCTCAATACCATCTAAAAACTTCCTTTTTTTCTAACGTGGTTATTACTATCGTCACACAAGAGCCAGTGATTCGGAAACCCCTGCCGGGCCTAAAAAGTCCTACCGATCGAGAAACGGAACAGGGAATGCTTTTCGGCAAACGGTATCTGTTGGCCAAGCGTCGCCAGCGCCTGTTGCAGTGTGGCTTCGTTCGTCACGTTGTATCTGTCCACTGCGACCGGCGGTTGCAGGGTCGTATTTAAGTAACTCAAATTGTACGCCCAGTAGAGGCGAAACGGCGCATTCACGACGGGCATCAGCACCTGCAACTCGAGTCCGGCCGAAATGCGCGGCTTCTCGGTGCCCGGAGCGATCAGCGCGCGGTTGTTGAAATGCACGTTGGGGAATTCGGCATTGAGAAGCGCGACGCGGCCGGGGTTCAATCCCAGCTGGCTGGGGAAAGTCAGACGGTCGAGGCCCGCGTCGAAGAACGGCGCCAGCGTTACCGGTCCAAAGATAGGAATGCGGTACTCGTAGTTGAAAACCGTGTAGGTGTCGCCGCCAGGGAAAACCAGCTGGTAGCTGGGGACCTTCACCGAAAGCGGCGTGCTTGAGCCCCTTTGATAAACGGCATTTCCGTTCGCGTCGTACTGCGTTACCGAACCTTCCGTCGGTATGTAGGCGAACGGGCCAACGCTTAGAATATCGAAACCACGGACGTCGGTCTCGCCGCCCATGTAATAGCGGCTGTAAGGAGGAGGAACCTTGCCGCCATAGCCGACGATCAACCTGCCATTGAAGTGAAATCCCATCACGTGGCTCTTCCAAACGCCGCGCCGGAAATAGGCCACGTCCAGCGAGGGTTGAAGCATGTTTACGTTGCCGCCGAGGACGCTGCCGGTAAAGCCGAAGCCCGCGTTAATGCGCAAACCCTTCGTCGGAATGATAGGGTGATTGACCGTGTTGTAGGCGAAGGTCGGCGTGATGGTGCTCGTCTTGATTCCACCGAGCTGATTGGCATTCGGCCCGCCGACATTCTCAAAGTTGAGGTAGTCGAAGTAGGTGGTTGCGGCTGTAGTCAACGGAGTGATCGACGTAATTCCGAACGCGTAACTCAAGCCCACGCGGGCAAAGCTGCGCTTCAACTGGTAGCTGGCAAATGTCGTGAAGCCGCGGCCGTTTTGGACGTAATTTAGAAGATTGCAACCGGTTTGGCCCGTCGGACAGCCTTGCGAACCGACCTGATTGAAGTACCCGATCAGATTCTGGCCGTAGAGGACCGACTCCTGCTGGCCCTGATTGTAGCTGTACCGCTGATAGTAGACTGTGAACCCGGTCTGGATCGGCTTGTCGAACAGGTAAGGCTCGGTGAATCCGAACGTGACGCTGCTCATGAGCGTGCCGATCTGGCTGCTCAGGCTAAGAGTTTCGCCCA
>OCTA010005298.1_pt1 | contig 11193 bp, 10 predicted proteins | sample 1538991 | NCBI WGS metagenome assembly OCTA01 (sample SAMEA3539302, study PRJEB22396) | soil metagenome | biome: tundra; feature: field; material: soil | place: USA | collected 2010-05 | depth 0.15 m | reverse complement strand
ATGCCCGGGCTCGCGGCGACGATGCTGCATGCGATGTCGCAGGAACATGAGCGGGGACTCGGCTTGTGGCAGGCGGAGTGGGATACCGTCCCGCAGGCTTTCCGGCTGGCGTCGGCTTCGATCGCGTATGCCGTCGATGTCGTCGAACGACTGAAAGTCAACCCTGAACGGATGCATGCGAACATGGAAGAGACGCTCCAATTGCCGCTCGCTGAAGCCGTGACGACGGCGCTGGCGCCCAAGATGGGACGAGTTGCGGCACACGATCTTTTGCGCAAAGCCACCGATCGGGCGGTTGCGGAGAATTGCCGATTGTCCGATGTACTGAAGCAGATGCCCGAGGTGAAGGCGCACCTGAGCGATGCCGACATCGATAGATATCTCGATGCCCGTAACTACCTCGGCAGTACCCAGCGATTCATTGCACGGATTGTGGGGGATGAAGATGCCCACCGCTGAGAGCAGCGGAGTGCGCCTGCATTACGAGGTGAGCGGGAACCCGCGTGGGCCTGTTTTGGTGCTTGCCAATTCGCTCGGATCGGATCTGCGCATGTGGGGCAAGGTACTGCCCGCATTTGAGAGCAAGTTCCGGGTGCTTCGCTTTGACATGCGCGGTCACGGAGGGAGCGAAGTTGCGCCCGCGCCCTTCACGATTGAGCAGTTGGGGCGCGATGTATTGCGCTTGCTGGATGAGGTGCACGCCCATCGAGCGAGTGTGTGCGGGTTGTCACTGGGCGGGCTCGTCGCTCTTTGGCTTGGAATTCATGCGCCAGAACGAGTGGACCGTTTGATCTTTGCGAACACTGCGGCGCGCATTGGCACTCGCGAGATGTGGGAGCAAAGGATCGCGATCGCGCAGAACGCGGGCATGTCTCCGCTGGCTGAGATGATGCCCGAAAGATGGTTCACACCGGCCTATCGTGCGCGCCACGCCGATGAGATGGAACGCATCCGCGCGATGATCGCGGCGACCGATCCCAGTGGGTACGCGGCGTGTTGCGCGGTTCTGCGCGATACCGATCTCCGCGGTGAAATCGCGTTGGTGGAAGTGCCGACCTTGGTCATCACCGGGACGCACGATCCGGCGACCCCTCCCTGTGATGGGTGTGCACTGCATGCGGCAATCCGAAATTCTAGGTACTTGGAACTGGATGCTTCGCACCTCTCGGCGTGGGAGCGTGCAGAGGAGTTTGCCGGAGCGGTTATGCAACATTTTGCTGCAGGGGAGGACGTCGATGGATGAACGAGAACGCCATGAGGCGGGCATGCAGGTGCGACGCAGCGTGCTGGGGGATGCGCATGTGGATCGTGCTGACGCAGCGAAGAGTGATCTGGATGCCGAGTTTCAGGATCTGATTACGCGCTACGCCTGGGGAGAGATCTGGACGCGCCCAGGGCTGTCGCGGCACACGCGCAGCTTGCTTACGATTGGCCTGATGGTCGCATTGAACCGTAGCGAAGAACTGCGCCTGCACCTTCGCGCTGCCGCGAACAACGGAGTAACCGCAGAAGAGATTCGCGAGGTGCTGATGCATTGCGCCATCTATTGCGGCGTTCCCGCTGCGAATTCCGCATTCCACGCAGCCAGGGAAATCCTGAACGAGCAACCTCCGGCAAAGCAACCTCCGGCAAAATGACGGGCAAAGCATGGCGCGGTTCGAGACACAAGTCGGCATTGTAGGAGCCGGTCCCGCGGGACTGATGCTCTCGCACCTGCTGCATCTCAAAGGGATCCACTCTGTTGTGCTGGAAGCAAAGTCTCGGGCCTATTGCGAGCAGCGAGTACGGGCCGGCGTCCTTGAGCACACCAGCGTAAAAATGCTCTGCGAGGCCGGAGTGGGCGAACGACTCGAGCGCGAGGGGCTGCGGCATGAGGGAATCGAACTTGGGCTAAATGGTGTGCGGCGCCGGATTCCGTTCGTGGAACTCACCGGCAAATGCGTTACCGTATATGGTCAACAAGAGGTCGTGAAGGACCTGATCGCGAGACGCCTTGCGGATAGCGGCGATCTCCGTTTCGAGTGTGGAGAGGTGTCACTCGAAGGGATCGCGTCCGACAGACCACGGATCCATGTGAACAGAAATGGAAACATGGATGAGATCCGATGCGAGTACATCGCAGGCTGTGACGGGTTCCACGGAATCTCCCGCGGGGAATTCCCTGCGGGCACCCTCAGCATCTATGAACGCGAGTACCCATTTGCGTGGCTCGGAATCCTGGCCGAGGCGGCGCCGTCGCAGCAAGAGCTGGTTTACATGCATCATCAGCGAGGCTTCGCACTGTACAGCATGCGCTCGCCGCGGATCACGCGGCTTTATCTACAATGCACCCCGGACGAGAATATTGCTCAATGGAGCGACGACCGCATCTGGAGCGAGCTGCATACGCGCTTGGATTGCGCGGATGGCTGGCGGCCGACCGAGGGCCGCATTCTGCAAAAGGGCGTGACGGGAATGCGGAGCTTTGTCGCCGAGCCGCTGCAGTTCGGCCGGTTGTTTCTCGCCGGAGATGCAGCGCATATTGTGCCACCGACCGGCGCAAAGGGCATGAACCTTGCGTTTGCCGATGTCTACTATCTGGCGGAGGCGCTTGGAGCTTTTTATCGCCATGGAGACAGGCAAAGGCTGCAGAGCTACTCGGAGACCTGCCTGCGGCGAATTTGGAAGGCACAACGCTTCTCATGGTGGATGACGTCACTGATGCACCGGTTTGAGAATGAGCCCGCATTCGATCACAAGCGGCAGCTTGCGGAATTGGAGTACGTGATGACGTCGCGCGCCGCAGCCACCTCGCTTGCGGAGAACTATGTTGGGCTTCCGCTCGATAAGGCTTAGCAAAAGCGGGCCGAAAGGCGGCGATTGACCGCTTCACTCTGCTTCGCTAGATCATGGTTCAGACGGGCGCCCGCCATTATCCGTTCTAGCTAGCTCCTGGACTTTTCGTGCGAATTGTTTGCGCCGTAGTAAGTAAGGAATAAGTCGACTGCGTGTTCAACGTGAACCTGCGGCTTGGGGAAACTTCGCATTTGCCCCAGCACCACAGCCGTGAGGTAACGGGAGCTGACCAGCATATCAAGAAAATCGTCCGCCGCCTGCAGTGGATCAGCGGTGCGCAGGTTCCCGGCGACCATGTGGCGTTTCAAGAAAGCGGCCGTATTCTTCCGGCCCATGGCAGGCCCGAGAAGGTAGAACTTGCGTGAAGAGACCGGGTCGTGAAAGCTTTCAGCCGCCACGATACGGAAGAGCTTTCCGAACCGCTCGGAGTTGATGAAGCGCAAGAGCTCCGTACCAGCTTCTATGAGTACTCCGCGCACATCGCCTGTAGAAGACCAGCTGACGGTTGTCTGTGACTGAATGTCTGCCTGGAGGTCCGTGATAACCGCAGCCAGTATGTCCCGCTTGTCCTCGAAGTACGTATAGAGTTCGCGCTTTGAAACCTTTGCCCGCCTCGCTATCTCGGCAGTGCTCGTGGTGTCGTACCCGTTCTCGAGAAAAGCCTCGGTAGCCGCCTTGAGGACACGTGCGCGGTGATCGCTCCGTGCAGTGCGTGCCAGTTCCGCCATTTAGAAGATCTCCCTTCTGACTCTACGGCTCTCTCTGTGGCGCACGTACCTTGCAAGCTCTTCAGACTTGGAGATTGAGCAGGCACTCAACGCCAGATTCGCCTTAATGCGTAAAGGCAATGCTTGCCAGACCAATCGAGTTTTGAAGAGTGCTGCAAATCTTATCCGCGGACCCAAGTTCGGGTACGGTGCAGTACACGTAATGGTCGGGGCGTACAATTGCGGCTATGCACCGGTACTGATCGAACCAGGCTGCGACCACTCCGTCTGCCTCGCGGTGGCCTTCACCACCAATCACCAATAACTGAATTCTGCATTGTCCAAGGACCGATAGATCTACAATTCCTCGACCGTCCGCAATGAGCCGCCAGCCTGGTCCTGAGACTTCGTCCATCAAAGACAGCCTGTTCGGAGTTGCGAGCCGTGGCTGCGGAAAGATTGTTCCTGCTGCAGGCCCACCATCGCGACAGATCAGACCGCACTGGAGCGGGGGCACGATCTCCTGCCGCGTGACAACGGGCGGTCCTCCTCCGCCGCTCGCGAGCAGATCTTCATCCCGCCGCTGTGCAGCCTCGGGGTTCCGTTCGCAAATGGCCGCACCAATCTCCTTGATGCGCTCGGTCAATGTGGCGACGTGCCCCTTGCGTTCCTCGCCGTGAGTTTCAAGCAAGCTGTCACCAGCTTCGCCGCGCAGAACAGAAATAAGCTTCCAGCAAAGGTTGGTTACGTCACGCACTCCCTGGCACATGCCCTGTCCAATGAAAGGGGGCTGCTGATGCGCGGCGTCTCCCGCCAGAAACACCCTTCCTTTTCGCCAGGTCTGCGCGATAAGCGCGTGAAACCGGTAACTGCTTGCTCGCCACAGTCTGCCGTCGGTCGGATCCACCCATCGCGAGAGCAGATTCCACACGCTTTCTTCGCGCTCCATAACGCGTGGATCTTCGCCCGGATGGAGCATGATCTCCCAGCGCCGGTGGTTTCCTGGGCCAATGATGTAGGTATAGGGCCGAGCCGGATCGCAGTATTGTGCGCAGACAGGGGGCAGTTTCGCGAGAGCTGCGTCATTGACGACGAGGTCAACCACGAGCCAGGGCTCATCGAATCCCCAGTCCTCAAATGCGATGCCGAGTAGCCGCCTCACCGTGCTCGATGCTCCGTCGCATCCAATGACAAACTTCGCCGTGCGAGTTTCGACTTGCCCGGCTTCATCCTGAACGCGAAGGGCGACATTCTCTTTTTCCTGAGAGAGCCCGATCAACTCCAGGCCCAGGCCCACGGTTACCGATGCATGCGTCTGAACGCGCTCGCGCAGAATGGCCTCGACGGGCGGCTGGGTGAACACCATGTTCGGTAGATAGCCCAAAGGGTGCGGCGGCGGCACAACATCGATGCGGCGGATGAGCTGGCCGGCGGCGCCGTAGTGTTCCGATGCACCGAACGGGGCTGTGTGCGGAAGAATCCTTTCGATGACTCCAATGTTCTGGAAGACGCGCAGGATCTCGTGATCCAGAGCAACCGCTCTCGGAATGTCCCAGATTGTTCGGCTCTTTTCAAGAACGAGCGTCTTCACGCCTGCCTGTCCTAACCAGCAGGCCGCAATTGCTCCGGCGGGACCAAAGCCTACGATCGCTGCTTCGAATTCGGATTCCTGATTCATCTTTTCGCTGGGGCTCGGCCTGCGGGCGCTGCGAAGGGTATGGCAAGTTGCGCCTTCTTTACGTATTCAGGCTTGGGCGGTGCGATACCCCAGTGATCGGTGCGCCCAGCAGGCCAGACCCAATAGCTGGGGCCATGCGGCCGGTAAAGTTCGTCGACTTGTAGGACCTCGGCCGTGTACTCGATCACGAATCCGAAAGGATCAACGAAGTATGCGAAAACATTATTGCCCGGGCCGTGGCGGCCTACGCCCCGGCCGATCGGGAAGCCCGCGTCAATCATGCGGCCTGAGCCGCGCATCACCGACTCCCATTCCGGCATCATGAACGCGACGTGGTTCAGCCCATCCACCCCAGAGTCCGCAAGGACAACAGCATGGTGATCGGAATTACACCGAAGAAAGGCCATGGCCCTCGATCGATCGGTCACGGCGAACCCAAGCACATCCTGAAAGAACCTGGATGTTGCTTCGATCTGGTTGCAGTTCAGGTTTACGTGAGACATCCGTAGTGGCAACCCCTCTTGTGCAGCACCGTCCTGATGAACAGCATCGCCATGGTGCAGACGTAGAACGAATCCCTCGGGGGCAACCATCTTGAGCACGACTCCACCATCAGGCTCGGGGTTTGAAGCCGCAGGGGCAATCACTTCTCCCCCGGCCGCCGCAGCCGCGTCGGCGATCTGTATCAGGACCTCTTCGGAATGCACACGAAAGCTCACCGAGAGAATTTCGGCGGAAGGGTGAGGATGGAGCGCAAGAACATGATGGTCATTTCCCGTGGCGCGCAAGTAGACGATTTCGCCATAACGGGCGCACATGCGCAGCCCCCACGTTCCGGTGTAGAACTCCTCGGCGCGATCCAAATCGGGCACGCCAAATTCGACGCTTCGTATTGCAGTGATGGGAAAATCAACCATAGATACTCCGACCGGAACTGCTTGAGCACCTTCTTGCGCGATGAGGCTATTTTGGGGAATCCATTTCGTCGGCGATTCCGTTGCGCAACACCCCGATTCCATCGATCTCAACTTCGACTATGTCGCCCGGTTTCATCCAAAGAGGCGGAGTGCGTTTTACGCCGACGCCCCCCGGAGTGCCAGTGACGATCACATCGCCGGGGACGAGTGGATTGAAAGACGAGCAATATTCCACCAGAGTTGGGATATCGAAGATCATCTCGCCGAGTTTCGCCTGCTGCACGGTCTCACCGTTGAGGCGCGTTATGATTCCGCGCGTCGCCATATCAGTGAACTCGTCCGGTGTCACCATCCATGGCCCGAAAGAGCCGGTACGCGGAAAGTTCTTGCCGGGCGTGAACTGGTGCGTGTGGTGCTGCCAATCGCGAACGCTGCCGTCGTTGTAGCACGCGTAGCCTGCGATGTGATCAAGCGCGCGGTCTCTTGCAATGTACCGCCCGCGCTTGCCAATGATGATCGCAAGCTCGCCCTCAAAATCCAGATGCGTTGAGACACGAGGCCGAAGGATGTCGGTTAAGTGGCCGGTTTGCGTGTTGGCGAACCGGGCGAAAATGGTTGGGCGATCGACCACCGCGCGGCCCGTCTCCTTGCGGTGAAGTTCGTAATTGAGCCCGACGCAAAAGATCTTCTCCGGGTTGGGTATGACTGGGAGCCATGCGATTTCGTTCAGGTCGTATCGCGGGGCGGATGCACTTACATCGTTCAGGACTTTCGCATCTCCCTTCGCGATCCCGGACCCGATCCACGACTTGAGGTCGGGCCACGATTGCGCAAAAACGGCGCCAAGATCGAGAGCGGAGGCTGAATCGACGATGCCCCAGGTCGCACGGTTCTGAACTGAGAAAGAAGCCAGTTTCATGCCAAGTCCTTTTAATGGGCAAAGCCCCGGGGAATACTGTCATTACGGAGAGAAGCGATTTTGCACTCGGAACAGGGGAAACTCAGACCCACATGGTACCGCCACGTACCAAACAATTGTCAATACTTTTGTTGCGCGGAATTTGCCTTTACAACCGTCCATTTTCTTTGATATCAATTCGGGTATCCCTCGGTACGCGCAGGTACCAACCCAAACCAACGCGACCAGGTCACAGCATTCCCCGCAAGCCAGCTAAACTTCCATTGGCAGAAATCGTCGAGACGAGGTCGATCAAATGCACAAGAATGAACTGCCTGCGTCGCAGGCTCCTTACAAGCTCGATAGCGGGGAAGGACTGCGCTACGCCTTCGGGAATCACCTTGCCACGCGTATCGCCCGTTCCAATGAACTAGGGCAGCCGGCTGCCGGAACGATTCTAGCCGGTGCCAAGGGAGCACGCTTTCTAGTCCACAGTCACGGCGCGACACATGAAGCCTTATTTGTCCTGGAGGGTGTTGTATCCCTGACTCTGGGCGGCAGCTCTTACCTGCTCACTCCAAGCGACTATGTGAATATTCCTCCTGGAATACCGCATGGCTACGAGTTCGTGGATCATCGCGGAAAACTGCTGAGTTGGACCTTCGGGGGTGACGCAGCCGAGGCCTATGTTCGGCTGGGCAAGCCCTACGCGGGCAACGTGTACTCCGAGTGCTCGGATGCGGTGGATTGGACGTTGCTCGACGGAGAAGTCGATACAGAATTGGTGAATACATCAAGCCGCGTAGATGACGGGTGGTCTTCAAAGCTAACCACCGCTCCTGAAGGCGTGGTGCCGTTTGTTCTCGCTGCCAGCGAAGGTGAACGCATGATCGCGGGCGACCAGGTGTACACAATCCTCGGCAATTCCACTCACAGCAACGGAGTATTCATTGCGCTCCTCACCGAGGGGCCCATCGGCATGCCGATTCCGCGCCATCGTCATGAAAGGGTCACCGAGTTATTCCACTGCCTCAACGGGCAAATGGAGATGTTCGCGGGCGACGGATTCCTTACCCTGGATCCAGGCGATTTTCTGCACGTTCCGCCGAAGACCGCGCATTCCTTCCAGATGAAAAAGCACGACACGCGCTTCCTGGGATTCGTCACTCCGGGAGATTTCGAGCCGTTTTTCCGCTATCTCTGCGTGCCCTTTGATGGATACCGCTATCCATTGGTTCCTCCAACGTTCCGTTTCGATCGCGTGATTCAGCATCTATCCGAACTCGACCTGACAATCCTCGAACGGCCGGGCGGACCACCGCCTCAGGCAGCGCATGAATGACGTAGAAAATATGAGCGAGTTCGAGCACGAGGTCCGCTTCGTTGCTGACCAGGTGTACAGCCACGCGGCGGGATTAGCGCGGCTTGCGGATCTCTACATCCCAGTAGCTACAAATAAGCGAACTCCGGTCGTGATTTGGCTGCATGGAGGCGGATGGCGATTCGGGGACCGTCGTCTTGCGCCCGATCTCCGGATGTTTGCGCAACGATCGCACCTCGCAGTCGTGAGCATCGACTACCGCCTAAGCGACGAGGCAAAGTCCCCTGCTCCCGTTGAAGATGTGAAGACCGCTGTGCGTTGGGTCCGCAGCGTTGCCGGCAAGTTCGGTCTCAACGGCGACCGCATTGGCTTGTGGGGGTCATCTGCGGGCGGTCACCTCGCTGCATGTGCCGCCTTATCCAACGAAGATCAATTCCTTTCCAAAGAGCATGCGGAATACTCCTCGACAATACGGGCGGTTGTTGACGGATATGGGCCAACCAACTTCGGCCAAATCGATGCGGATCGCGCGACAATGCCTCCCGTCGGCACCGATGCAGAGAGCCTTGCCATTGGTCATGTCCTTCCAGCCGGCGACCCGGACTCATTCGAGTCGCGCTTACTGGGCACCCCTGTGAGCGGTTCGCCCCGCGAGGTTGAGCTCGCCGATCCGGTTCATTATGTACGCGGCGGAGCCCCACCGTTTCTCATTCTGCATGGCGAGGCAGATACGCTCATCCCTTGTCAGCAAAGCCAACATCTGTTCGATGCGCTGAGCGATGCGGGAAATGATGCGGAGCTCGTATTCTTTGAGAATCTAAAACACGGGTTCTTCAACAATCCCAACCTGGCCCGAGAGTCATACGGATCGGTCTCTGTTCATCGGACCGCGCGCCGTGCGAATGGGATCGAATGGGAATGCAACCCCAACGAAGAAATTCAGTCGATGGTGAGCAGTTTCTTTCGGGCCCATCTCGCAAGTTGACGCAATTGCGTGACTGAATGGGAATGGCACTCGAATTCGCTAACCGGAATCACTCGCTCTTGTCCGCATTCCGACCATTTTCCGTCGAGCGGCTTCAAATGAACGTATCTGATCAATGCATCAGGTTCTCGTCCTCACAAGCTTCGTCACCCGGCCCGTACGATTCCAGTCGGAAACATAAATGTTGGCCTGCTGATCGATGTAGCATCCGTGCGCCGCGCTGAATAGCCCGGGCGCAACATCGGCAGGTGGCACTTGGTAGTTGGCCCATTGGGTCTTCTGCGGATTGTCGCCGAGAAATGCAACCGGCACATTATCTCGATCGAGAATAGTGACCCGCCCTTCCAATTCCGAAACGACCGCATCGTCGCCGTGAAAGCTTACCTGGCAAGGGCGGCGCATGTGCTGCGTGACCGTGCCCACATACTTTCCGTCGAAATCGAAATGGCAGAGGCGGCGGTTCTCGCGATCACACACAAGTAGAAGCGGCTGGTCGTAGCGCGCGTCTACAGCGAGACCATGGCTGCAGTTGAATAAACCCTCCGTAGTTCCCTTCCCGCCATAGCTCGCGCGGTATTCCCCGTTCTTGTCAAAACGAAAGATGCGTGAGTCTCCGTAGCCATTGGCGATAAAGATGCTCCCATCCGGGCCCGTCACCGCAGCGGTAATCCGCCACTCATTGGGCGCCTTGAACCCGGCCTGAGGCGGCGCCGTAATCTTCTGCACCACCGTGCCGTCTGTCTTCATTTTGACAAAGAGCCAATTCTCCCTCGGAGTTCCCTTCTGCACCGTCGTGTAAAGGTACTCGTCAGCGCCTTCCTGGGCGTGAAAGATCGAGTGGACCTCGGGATACTCCTTTGCAATGCTGGTTTTGAACACGCCATCAGGCGAGTAGACCAGAATCCCGGTCTCGCTTTGTGTGCTTACATACACATTTCCGTTCTGGTCTGTGGTGATAGCGCCGTGCGTGCCCCCGAATGCAGTACCCGCGGGCAGTTGTCCCCAACCCGAAACTACGTCGTATGTCCACTCGCCGTTGCCCGTCTGCACTTTCATTGTTGTCTCCTCTGCGCCAGGCAGGGCTGTTGCGGCCCTTGCGCGCGGCCCCGCCACCGTTGCCAGTGCAGCCACTCCTGTGACGGCAAGAAAACTCCGCCTGTCGATAACTCCGTTTTCAGCTCGAGATTGCTTCGGATTCATGGCGTATTCCTCGCGATCGGTTGTGCCTGCTCCCCAGTCGGGGCAGGTTGGGCAGGCGTGTTGTAGAGATAAACGTGGCGCAGGTTCTTCATTGCGCTCAGCTGATGAATGGCCTCTGCCGTTACTTGAGTCCCACTTAGATTCAGATAAGTCAATTGCGTGAGTGGGGTAAGCTTTGCCAGCCCATCGCCGCTGACATGAGTCTCTTCCAGGTGCAGTGCTCGCAGATGAGTAAACTGCTTCAGCGTGTCGAAACCGGCATTGGTCACCGCCGTGCGCCCCAGTTCCGCCTCGACAATATAAGGCGCGAACTTCTGAAACTGTGCAAGTTGCGCGTCGCCAAAACTGCCGGCCGCATCGACAGTAAACAGAATAAGTCCATCCTCAGGCTTGGAGGAAACCTGCATCAGCTTCGCGCCCTGCATCTTTGCCATCTGCTGAATCTCCGGCATCAACGCACTATAGTCACCCACCGGCTGCAGCGGCAACTCCGGTCGTTCGTCACGAATTGAGATTCCAGCCACGGTGGCGCTCGTCGGCGAAGCGCCTTGCTGAATCCACGCCTTGATCCAGACAATTTCCTCCGCGCGCAACGGCGGCCTGCCCTCTGCGGGCATGAACTGCTTGTGATTGGAAGGAAGCGTCACCCGCT
>OCTA010005296.1_pt1 | contig 11193 bp, 14 predicted proteins | sample 1538991 | NCBI WGS metagenome assembly OCTA01 (sample SAMEA3539302, study PRJEB22396) | soil metagenome | biome: tundra; feature: field; material: soil | place: USA | collected 2010-05 | depth 0.15 m | reverse complement strand
TTGCGGGGGCCATCCGCCTGTAGGTTCGAAAACATGCTCGGGAACGTGCGAATATTGTCGAGCAGTTGTTGCGAAGCAACAGTATTGAATCTCGTCGTGTCGAATGCGTGGTTGGGGTTGTGGGCATCCAGGCTGATATTCCCGCCATAGTAGAGCACGTTCCCCCACGAAAGCAGAGGACCGGACTGGATGGTCATGATCGCGGCCACTTTCCAGCCCCCGATTATAGCGTTCTGCCAGGAGTTGGCATTCGTGGCGAGCGGCTTGCGCTTTCCAAACGGTAGTTCGTAGCTGCCGCTCACCACAAACCTCTGCGGCCGGTTTTCACTGGCAATCATCCGCGTCGGCGCCGGATCCGACGGATTCAGAAAGCTGACTGCGTCGATCATCTTGGAAAGAGTATAGGAGGCGAGGAGCTGGACGCCGTGCGAGAGCCGCTTCTCCACCCGCGCGTCGAACATGTGGTAGATCGAAGAGCCCAGGTTCTGGGGCAGTTCCGCCACGCTGTTGTCGCCGTAGTACTGCGGTTGCTGCAGCAACAGTTGGGAGAGGGCCACCGTCGAGCCGTTGAGATTAGTGTTCGGCAACAGACCCTGAAACGGATTGGCGACGTTCGCGGTGAGTGTATTGATGGTCGCCTGGTCGCGGGTCTGTGAGGTGCTGAGCGCGCTCCTGGGGATAAAGGTCGATTCGCGATTGAGCGTCAGGTGCAAGCCATGGCTGCCCACATAACCCACCTCCACCACTAGGTTCTGGGCCAGCTCGTGTTGCACGGAAGCGGTCCAGCGTACCAGATAGGGCGCGTCCAGAGAGGGGTTGATGAAACTGACGCTGTTCCCCAAGTTGGTGTTCAGGCCCTTCGCCGCCCCAGGGGGCTGAATGATGCCTCCCGGGAACGGGTTGCTGAGAGTGGCGTGTGGGGTCAGATAGCCGTCGTTCGTTGGGACCACCGGCGTGGTCTGGCTGTATCCCGGCGGCCTCACTCCCGATCCGCTCGGCAGAGAGTTGAAAGGCAGCGTGCCGTACGGTTGGTAGAATATCCCAATGCCCCCGCGGAAAACCGTGTTGGCCCCCGGTCTACCGGGTTTGTAAGCCACACCCAGGCGGGGACTGAAAGCACGATCCGGCGTACTGTAGATAGAGGGATGGCTGCTACTCGCGAAGATCGGGCCGCCCACCGGCTTGAACTGGCTGACGGGGAGCTGCGCCACCGGATTGGCGGCATAGGCCGCTTCGGCGGCAGTAGTGACGGCATTCGGCGACGAGAAATCGAAGCCCGCCAGGCTGCGATTGTATCGTTCTGTCGCGGGCGTCTCCTTCTCATAGCGCAAGCCGATATTCAGCGTCAGGTTCGATATGGGCCGCCAGTCGTCCTGAATAAATACCGACCCGTACCACGATTTGAAGCTGCTGAAGGCATTGATGTCAAAGCCGCCGCCGGTGGGCAGGCCCAACAGAAAAGAGGCCATTCCCTGCCCTAGCGGAGCGGCCGCCGAATTGTCCAGCGGCCCATTCGTCCAATTGGGTCCGAATGTGAAACTGCCCGAGGAATTACCAAATACGATAGGATTATCGCGCAGCCTGCGGATGTCGGCGCCGAATTTCAAGCTATGCTCGCCCTTGACCTTGGTCATGGCCACGAAGAGCTGCTCGGTGTCGAATGGATCCGTCAAACCTGTTCCGCCGCCGAGCCCCTTGCGTCCCGTCGGTAAACATGAATGCCGGGCATGATCGGCTCGATGGATGAGGCTTGCATCGAGGCTGGAAAGCCGAGGGTAGTGGCGTTGAACCCGGCGGAACGCACTGTGTCCGGATCGTTAAATCGCGTCCAGCCGATTCTAGCGTTCAGAAACATCGTCGGGCTGAACGAGTACACATCGTCCAGCGACCCGCCCGAGCCGATGCGATACCGTTCGACGCCCGTGGTAATGCCCGAAAAAAGCTGGTTGAGATTGTCGCGTCTCCAGTTGGAGTGCGCCCCGAAAGAGATCTTGTGCTTGCTGCTGATGTTGAAGTCCAAGCGGCCCAGGAAGTTCCAGTAAGCGTCCCGGTCCGCCGGGGTCGCCTGGTAGTTGTTTAGTTGCCCATTGAGCTGGCCGGGTTGGTTGGGCAACGGAAAGTATGGCATGTAGGCTTTTGCAATAGAATTGAGCTGGGTCGGCGGAATGATGTTGCCTGGGAACGGCGCCCTCATGGCGCCGGGTTCCCACGGCTACCGCTGTCGAGGGATCGTACAACTGGTAGGCTGTTCCGTAAGGCAGCAGGCCCGAGAAGTCGCCGTTGCGCATGGCCGGCGTGGGGACCGTTAAGGTGGTGCTCACCGTGGCACTGGGACGAAAATCGGAGATCGCATCATAGTCGAAGAACCAGAAGAGCTTGTTCTTGCCGTCGAACACTTTGGGGATCCATACCGGTCCACTGGCGCTTCCTCCCCACTGGTTGTACCGCGACACAGGCCTCTTGATCCCCGCCGCGTTCAGGAAAAACTGGTTCGCGGATAGCGAACCTGTCTGGTTGAACTCGCCAATGGTCCCGTGGAACAGGTTGGTTCCGCTCTTGGTGATGATGTTGATCGTTCCGCCGCCGGTGTCTCCGTAGGCGGCGTCGGACTCGAATACCTCGACCCTGACTTCCTCGGCGGCGTCAATTGGAGGATTATAGGCCACCACGCGATAATTGGCCATGTTCGGCAGGCCGTCCAGAAGCAGCTCATTGGTGGTCGAGCGCCCGCCGCCAATCGAGTATGTCGAAGTGCCGCTGGTGTCGAACGGACGGGTGTTGTAGGCCGGATTGGCCTGGTCAGCCACGCCCATAGCCAGCCTGGTCATCACCATCGGCGCCCGCCCCGCCATTGGCATATCTGCGAGATGTTCCGACACGACGGATTGCCCAACCGACGCGGTTCCGGTCGCCAGCATCTTCGCCCCTGCCGATACCGTCACCGTTTCCGTTATGCTGCCGACCTGCAGCACAATGTCGAGCGAGACCCGTTGATCGGCCGTAATCGCCACGTCTTTTTGCGAGAACTTCTTGAACCCCGATACCTCGCAGCTCACCGTATACCGGCCGGGCGGCAGAAATGGCAGCGTGAACTCACCGGTATCTCCGGTTACCGTTGATACGTTGGCGCCCGTGTCGACATTAACCGCCTGTATGGGCGCCTTGGGAATGACGCGGCCCCCCGAGTCCCTGACCACGCCGCTCAGCGTGCTCCTGAATTCCTGAGCCGAAGCCCTGGATACCCACAGCGCCGGCGCTAGGGCAATCATCGTCCAAATAGCAAGTTTTTTGGAAAGTGCGTAACGCCCGCTCAATCAGTCCGATCTGGATTTGCGAGAGGCGCCGGTGCGAGCACGAAACTAGTCGGAGTCCGCGAACGCGTCATCGCGGTACCTGATGTAATCCTCAGGCTTGGTCGGAGCGGAAAAGATCGAAGCAGTTCTGAGCGGCGTGTCGCCGGTGTTGCGCACCTGGTGCCGCGAATTGGCCGGGAACAAAGCCGCGTCGCCCTTCTTGAAAAAAGCGCGATCACCGTCTACCCAGGCTTCTACTTCACCGTCAAGGATGACAATGACCTCCTCTATATCACGATGCGCGTGCATAGGACGAACTATGGCATGAGGATGGCAGTTCATGATCGCGACCGAGAGCCTTTCTGCTCCGACAGACTCAGGTGTCACCAGCCACCTCAGCTCTCGGCCGGCCAACTTAATGGGCGCGATGTTTTCCAGGCTGGCAATCTTGACGGGCATAGTTCTCTCCTTGTCTATGAGACAACACGGAGCAGGTTGTTGTGCGGTCGGTGAATTCCAACGGGATATCAAAGTCCTCTCAGGATCTAGCCGGATGCTGTCAACGACCTTGAGCGACAGTCAATTTCAATTGGAAGGTTACTACAAATTGACAGTCATGGGCAATGCAAATCCGAAATGGAGCTTCTGATGTTTGCTCGAATGGTCACAGTTTTGCCGCGAAGCGAGCCAATTTCCCGTTCGTCTGCTGGAGTTTTGGATAGATCTCGCGGTAGATCTCCAGCAGTTCGGCATAGCGCTCCTGGCGGTGCGCGCATGGCTCGGTTTCGCGCGCGATTTCACCGGTCATAGCGCCTGCTGCGGTTGCCACGCTAGGAACCAGCCAGCACCGGCCGCCGCGCACATGGCAGCCCCCAAACTGGAAGCTTCTACTGTGCGAGAGCGTTTGACTGGTTGGCCGCGGCCGTCAGCCATAATCTGGCGCCACAGATCGCTCTCTGCTCCGCCTCCAATGGCGACAAATTCCTGAACCTGGATTCCGGCAAACCAGACGATAGCCGGCCGCACGGGACTGCCATCCGCCGCATAGGGACAAAGGTCTCTCTCTGGGTAGAAATGCCGCTTGCGGCGATGCGCCCGGGTGTGACCAGCTCCAGCAACCCTCGTAGCGCAACGCACGCCGAGCCCCAACAATCCTCTGGATTCTGCTCGTACCAGTTGGCAGCCGGACTCGCCAGCGGAATCGGACTGCGCCCTTCGGCGATGAACGGCCCATCTCGTGTCCAGGCGATAGCTTTGGTGGCGGGGGTACTCCTGTCCAATCCAATCACAAGGTCTTTATCCATATGGTTTCCTCCATCTCGCACCTCATGGTTTTAGCCGATTCTTCCGCGGAGTAGCAACTACGCCATGGATGAGGTACGGAGGCATGAAACGTAACTTACGGCTTTGCAATAACTGATCGGCGTTTGTGGTTGTGACAACCGTTCAGGGTATGGCATAACGCTTGTTCTGCCCGTCGTTCCATTGAAGGCTGTTCTGATACTGCTTCCAGATCGGAGACATCGGCTTGTAGCCAGTTCCCAAGACCGCACGTAGCGCGACATCGATGCTAGCCTGCATCTGGGCCTTGGCATCTTGAAGGATCGAAGTCATCTCGCCGCGTTTCACCGCGTTGAGAGCGTCAGTCACACCGTCGATGCCGGCGATCGCAAAGTTGTTCACATTCAGTCTCGCGGATTTGATGGCTTCAATCGCACCCAGAGCCATCTCGTCGTTCTGGGCGATGACACCATTAATGCCCCCCCTGTGCTTGGAGAGCCAGTTCTGCATTAGATCGAAAGCTTCGGCGCGCGACCAGTTGGCGGTCCTGCGTTCCAGAATTCTGACGGGTCCCGCGGGACACTCGGAGATTGCCGTCATGTTGCCTTGTCCTCGCTGGATTTCTCCCGAGCCGCCTTTGGGCCCCTCGATGATGACAATATTCCCCTTGCAGGCAAGCCTTTGCAGGACATTCTGGGCTTCCAGATAGCCGCCGAGCACATCATCCGAAGCTACTTCAGAGGTCATTTCCAGCGTGTTCAGCCGTGCATTGGTGACGATCACGGAAATGTGGGCCGCTTTGGCCTTCTTGACGACCTCGGTGTTGGCCTCAAAATCCATTGGATTGACGATGACGGCATCACACTTCGAGTTGATTGCCAATTGCGCCTGATCGTTCTGCACGGCGGCATCGTACCGCCCATCATAGAAAATAATGTCTACCAAACCGCCGGTTACGGCAGGGTGCTGCCTGCCATAGCGCTGCATCAACTGGACGAACTCAGCCTTGTCGCCATACATTAGGACAGCGAGTCTCACTTTTTTTGAAGCGGCACCCATAATCAGGGCTCCGAACAGAGTTCCCGATACGGTTCCGACGCCCCCAGACATACTGCTTCCGCCGATGACGGCCGCGGCAATGGCGTCAAGCTCGTAAGAGTTGCCGGCATTCGTCTGCGCCGAACCGGTCTTGGCGGTCAAGATTATGCCGGCCACCCCAGCCAGGAAGCCGGAAGAGACATAAACCCAGATCTTCACCCGGTTGGTCTTGATGCCTGAAGTACGGGCGCTGTTCTCATTACCGCCCACAGCATAGACATGGCGCCCGAAGACGGTCTTATTCAAAAGGACCCAGGCACAGCCAAAGACAATGAGCAGGATCACGACGGGAATGGGAACCCTCAAAAGTCTTCCCGTGCCGAACCAACGCAAACCGGTACTGAGGCTGGAAATCGGATTGCCACCGGTCAACGACATCGTAAAGCCCCGTGCAGCCAAAAGCATGCCAAGCATGGCTATGAACGCCTGGATCCTGAAGCGAGAAACGACCCATCCGTTCAATGCGCCACACGCCGCGCCTGCCAACAGTGCTGACACTACCGGAATGGCGATCCCGTAGGTCCCACTCCAGGGCGTCACGGCCGCCGATCCGGTGGCAAATGATGCAGCAAGCATTCCCGCGAAGGCGAGCACCGAACCTACCGATAAGTCGATTCCCCCCGATATGATGACAATCGTCATGCCGATGGCGAGGATGCCATTGATCGAGACTTGATACAGGATTAGCAAGAAATTGTCCGTGGTAGTGAAGACGTTTTCCGGCCACTCACCGCGAATCACCTTGAATTGACAGACAGCACTCACCAATAGACACAAAAGGACGAAGACCAGAATAATGCCGTACTTCCTGGCAAAAACGGCCGTCTTCCTCATCGTGTATGGTGCGCGATGTGACGCCGGCATTTTAGGCGATCCGGCGAAAGTTGCGCTCAAGGACTCTGAGTTTCACCGGCGTTTGAGCGAAGCGACGCACAACCCGCTCCTCGTCCTGCTGCTCGACACCATTCAGCAAATGATGCTTGAGGTGCGCACCTTGGTCAGCACCGAGCAGAAATTGTTTGATCGCGTAATGCCGATGCACAGATGGATCATCGAATCGGTCGCCGCTAGGAACGCGGCCGGCGCGCGTAAAGCCATGCGCGAGCATGTGGAAATCGCGCTAGAGATCCAAAGGGAGTTGATCGAGAGGCAGAAGAGCGCGGACCACCGATAGGGTTCCCAGGCAGCCGCTACCGGCCCCTGTATCCCCGGATTTTGGTTTGGCGCCTGCTTACCAGCTTCGGTAACTCGATCAACTTTCCGATGCTGTCGAGCAGCCCGGCGCCGAACAGGCCGGCGATCCACCACCGGAGATTCGGAATGGTCATTTTACGGTCGCGAGGCGCCGGGACAACTGCTCCATGCGGGGCAGCAGGAAACGCGCGGCCTGCGCCGCGGCCGAATTGGGATCCGGCTTCGGCAGAATCTCGGCGGTAATCCAGCCGTCGTAACCAATGCCGCCGAGAATCGACAGGAGATCGTCGAAATCGAGATGGCCCCAGCCGGGCGCGAGCCGGTTACTGTCGGCAAAATGCACATACGAGATGTAGCGCCCGGCGGCCTCGAACGATTCACGGAATGACGCGTCCTCGATGTTCATGTGGAACACGTCCGGCATCAGCCTCACGCACTCGCGGCCGCACTCACGAATTAACTCGACCGCTTCCGTGCAGTTGTTGATGAAGTTTATTTCGTAGCGGTTGACGGGCTCGACGACCAGTTCCACTCCGAGCGGCTCGGCCACGTCCGCGCACGCGTTCAGACATTCCAGGAACCGTACGCGAGCGGTTTCGCAGGTTTCTCCCTCGTGGATCAAACCGCGCACGCGCCCGGTGTTGACCTTCGCACCGAACTCGGCGGCCAGGCGAATCATGCCGGTAATCCGATCGACTGCGGCGCGGCGCACGTCCGCGTCAGGATGTGTGAAATACAGATGATCGGCGGCGAAAACCTGTCCGGAAGAGATGCAGGGAATTTCGAGGCCGGTGGCCCGAAGCCGCGCTCCGATTCGCGGAACGTCTACCTGCGCCGCGTTGAGCAGGGCCAGCTCAACTCCGTGGTACCCCAGCGCAGCGCAGCGGTCGAGGCACCGGCAGAGGTCATCCCGAAAAACCACGAACGCGCTGGGCAGTGCATCCGCGGTGGATACCGCAACACCCAATTTCATCAAACGCTCCTTTCCACCAGGGCCATCGCACGCTCCCATCATATTCCATCGCTGTTAACCAGCGCGCCGAGTTCGAAGCGCTCGGGTGCGTGACTAGCCGGACCAGGCGGCTGATGGAGATTGTCACCGGGTTCGCAGGATCAGAAGTTGGCGGCTTGTGCTACGCTACCAGAAACCGGGAGCCAAATCGGAAATCCCGGCTTAAATAAAATGCGGCCAGCCGCCGCCAGGAATTCCCATGTTCGCTTCCTATCGAGTCCTCCTCCGCTTCTGCCCCGTCTTTGCAGTGGCCCTCGCGGCGCCGTGCCTCGCCCAGACCTTCGTCTACAAGGATCTGCAGGCGCCCTTTGAGAAGCGCGTCGACGACCTGCTCCAGCGCATGACGCTGAAAGAGAAGATCTCGCAGCTCATGAACGACGCGCCTGCCATCGAGCGCCTCAGCGTGCCGGCGTACAACTGGTGGAACGAGTGCCTCCACGGCATCGCGCGCGCCGGCCGCGCCACTGTCTTTCCGCAACCGGTCGGCCTCGCCGCGACCTGGGACACGGACCTGCTGCACCGCGTCGCCGACGTCATCTCCGCCGAAGCGCGCGCCAAGAACAACGAATTCCTACGCCGGGGCACGCACAACATCTATCAGGGCCTGACCTTTTGGTCCCCCAACATCAACATCTTCCGCGACCCGCGCTGGGGCCGCAGCATGGAAACCTACGGCGAGGACCCGTTCCTCACCGGCCGCATGGGCGTCTCGTTCATCACGGGCCTCCAAGACAATGACCCCAAGTACCTCAAGACCGTGGCAACCGCGAAACATTACGCCGTGCACAGTGGGCCTGAATCGTTGCGCCACACCTTCGACGCGGTCGTCTCCGACGCCGATCTGCGCGGCACCTATCTGCCTCACTTCGAGGCCGCGATCAAGGAGGGTCGTGCCGAGTCGGTCAGGTGTGCCTACAGCCGCATCGCTGGCGCGCCCGCCTGCGCGAGCACGCCGCTGCTCGACACCATCCTGCGCCAGGAGTGGGGTTTCCAGGGCTACGTCGTCTCCGACTGCGGCGCCATCGGCGATATCTATCTGCACCACAAGGTCGCCGCGAATGCCGAGCAGGGCGTCGCCCTCGCGGTGAAAGCCGGCACCGACCTCAACTGGGGCGTCGAGTACGCCAACCTGATGCCGGCCGTGCAGAAAGGCCTGGTCGCGCAGTCCGACATCGACCGCTCGGTGCGCCGCATCTTCCTCGCGCGCTTCCGCCTCGGCGAGTTCGACCCCCGTCAATGGTTGCCTACAGGCGCATCCAGTACAGCGAGAACGACAGCCCCGCCCACCGCGCCGTCGCGCTCGAAACCGCGCGCAAGGCCATGGTCCTGCTGAAGAACGAAGGCCACGCGCTGCCGCTGAGCAAGTCGCTGAAGACCCTCGCCGTCATCGGGCCCAACGCCGACGAGCTGGACGTGCTGGTCGGTAACTACAACGGCGAGCCTTCCGCGCCCATCACGCCGCTGGCCGGCATTCGCTCCAAGCTCGGCGCTTCGACCCGCGTGATCTACGCGCGCGGCAGCGACGTCGCCGCCAACCCTACTTCGTCACCATCCCGACCTCGGCCCTCTTCACCACCCCCGACCGCAACGCCCCGCACGGCCTCAAAGCCGAGTATTTCAACACCGCCAACTTCGACGGCAACGCGCATCGTCCGCGCGAGCTGACCTACCCGATCTCCGGCATCATGGTCGGCGCGATCCCGGCCAATCCCCAGGCGCTGTTCACGCGTACCGACGCGACGGTTGATTTCCACTGGTGGGAGAAGGCGCCGCGAGCCGACATGCACGAAGACGACTTCGGCGTGCGCTGGATCGGCTTCCTGGCCCCCACCGTTGCTCCTACGCCCTCGGCGTGAACGCCATGAATGCCTTCGAGCTGTACCTCGACGGCAACCTCATCGCCCAGACCAACAACATCCACGAGCGCTCCTATCAGTCCGCGACCGTGCGGCTCGAAGCCGGCCGCCGGTACGCGCTGCGCCTCGACTACCACAAGTTCGTGCAGGACGCCGAGATTCACCTCGTCTGGGCCTCGCCCAAACCGCCAGTCTCGAGCAGGAGGCGCTCGACGCCGCCCGCGCCGCCGATGCGGTCGTGATGGTCCTCGGCCTCTCGCCGCGCCTGGAAGGCGAGGAGATGCCCGTGCAGATTGAGGGCTTCGCCGGAGGCGACCGCACATCGCTCGAACTGCCGCGCGTGCAGCAGGATCTCCTTGAGAAGGTGGTCGCGCTCGGCAAGCCCGTCGTGCTCGTCCTCATGAATGGCAGCGCTCTCGGCGTCAACTGGGCGCGCGGCCACGTTCCCGCCATCGTCGAAGCCTGGTATCCGGGACAGGCCGGCGGCGCCGCGCTCGCCGACGTGCTGTTCGGCGACTACAACCCCGCCGGGCGCCTGCCTGTCACCCTTCTACAAGTCCGTCGACCAGATCCCGCCCTTCACGGATTACGCAATGAAGGGCAAGACCTACCGCTTCTTCGAGGGCGAGCCCCTTTACCCCTTCGGCTATGGCCTGAGCTACACCTCCTTTGCCTACTCCAACCTCCAGTGCCCCAGGCAGGCCGCCGGCGCCCCGCTTAAGGTCACGGTTGACGTACGCAACATCGGCCAGCGCGCGGGTGAGGAGGTCGTCGAAGTCTACCTCGGCCAGACGCCGCGCCCCGCCGGCGCAGCCATACGCTCACTCGTCGGTTTCCGCCGCGTTGCTCTCGCCCCCGGCGAGTCCACGACGGTCGAATTCTCGCTGCAACCCGAACAGATCGCGCCGCTCGTCTCTGGCGGCAAGAGCGCCCTCGAGCCCGGCTCCTAACGCGCTCTCGGTCGGCGGCCAGCAGCCGGGCTTCACCGGCATGCTTGCCGCCGCCACAACGCAAGTGCTGACGACATCCATTCAGTTGCAGTAGGTGCGCCTCAGCGGAAGGTGCTGATCGATCAAGATGGCGGGAGGCACGCAACAAGTTTCAACGCCGGCTTGCCGTCCCGCACTCTGCACATGGCCAATCGATCATGTTGTGTGACAAGCCAACGCGGATCTCCCGACGCTCGCATGCCCTCCCGACGCGAACAACCCTCCGCGTGGACACCAACTCTTAGCCGGACCACCTGCTTCCGCGGAGATCCTTCCAGGGGCCGTCCTCTGCGTAGCGCTCGGGATGCAGGACTTTTGGACGCGGGTCTTCCGCGCTGTCGAGCTGAAGGACCATCCACTTCGGATAGGGAACGCCTGAGTCCGACGCCGCGTCCAGCAGCCGCGCGTCCTCGGCTGAGAGCCGAAGGTCCACGGCGCGGATGTTGTCCTCCAGGTGCTCGGGCTTCCGG
>OCTA010005294.1_pt1 | contig 11194 bp, 18 predicted proteins | sample 1538991 | NCBI WGS metagenome assembly OCTA01 (sample SAMEA3539302, study PRJEB22396) | soil metagenome | biome: tundra; feature: field; material: soil | place: USA | collected 2010-05 | depth 0.15 m | reverse complement strand
CCATCGCTTCCTTTTCGCTGAAGCCGGCCTCGATCATGTTTGTGACGGCCGTGCGGCACGACATATTCTTTGGGGTTGAAGTGGTCTCGCAGCGCCAGCAATACTTCGCCTTCGTTTTTGTAAATAATACGGTTGCCCATTGGATTCGCCGCTTTTACTTTCATAGAACGCCCCAATGCCCCGTACCGAGACTCTCACTCAACGGACTTGCGCATTTCGGACGCAAGCAGTAATAGTCCGAATTGTTTCGCAATTTGTCTAAACTTAATTCCGCTTTTCTGTCTAGTTCCGCCTCTAGTTCCGCTTCTTTTATCGCTAATTCCGCAGAAGTTTTTACTTTCGCCGCGCGACTTACACATGGCTGACAGACCCAGTTTTCCCGGTGCTGGCATTTGAAAAGACTGCCGATAAGATCTCCCGATCCGACATGAACGCAGCCCGCTCCGCACTCGAAACAGAATCGGCCCTTTGGTTTCGGCTCCGCAACCACACGCGTTTTCTCGGGCCGCTTTTTGCCAAAGACGATTCCTCGCGCCTTAAGACGTCTTCGCCACGTGCACACGGATCGCGCCGAAATTCCCAGGCACTCGCCAATATCCCGGTCCCATAAACCTCGGTGGTGAAGGTCGATCAATTGGCGCTGCTTTTCCGTGAGCGTTTTGGATTTAAAATCCAGGCGTTCGGAGGGAGTCAGGCGTCTGCCGATCTTTTTCTCGATTTTGCATTTGTAACTGCGGATGGCGCTCATGGACAAACCCCTGCGTTTGGCAATTTCCTCCGTCGTTTTTCCGGTGTCATAGAGTGCGATAAGCTCGGCTGCGACCGCTCCTAATCCCATACTTCCTCCGTTCGCACGATGCGCCGTTCAGACACCATCGCTTTGCGCTGGACGGGCTTGATCCGCGATCCGAGATGCCAACCAGCGCACTCGCCGCATTTGTACACAACCAGCTCTGCCTTCCCATCGCGGTTTCGCACGTTTCCTTTGTCCCGCTGGTTTTTAAGGGCGGATCGCGCCTCGTTAGTGGACGCGAATAGCTGTTTGTAGCAGCCGGTCATACATCCTCCATCGGCGATCTGTTTAGCATCCGCAAGTCGGCGTAGTAATCCGGATCGACGAGCTTGGCAAAGCGGGTCTCCCATTTCCAGGTGTCGTATTGCGAGGGAGTCATGCCAAGGGCCGCGCGTTCGGTTTTGGATTTCGCCCGGGCGGCCGCAAGTCCGGTCGCCCGGTGCGCGTCGGCTTCCGCCGCATCCGCGCATTTTCGGACGTAGACGAACTTGGCCTTTAGACGCTTCTGGCTGGATTGTTTTTCCTCGGAGGACGCAGAGGATGCCGGGGGGGGCGCTTGAGGATCGATGGGCGTCGTTTCTGTTGCGGAAGCGGCGATCTGGCTTCGATGCTTGCTCCACGCATAGTCGTTCCAGGAAGTTTCCTTGCGCCTCCTGTAGGGGTCGCGAACCAGGGATGACTCGTTACGTCGTGGCATGTTTCCCTCCGCCTTGCGCCAGGGCAAAATCGTGGGCATCTTTGCAGTTCGGGCAAGTCACGGTTGCGATTCGGCAAGTGGAGACGATTTCCCCAAGTTGCGTCGTTGTTCCGCACCAAGTCTTGATCGACGAGCGTTCGATGCTGAGAAAACGGGTCATGTGAACCACCGGAGCTATTCCGCGAGATTTCATGAGATCTCCCGCAGCGCCGCAACCGCCGCATCCCATCCGGAGCCGTTTTTGATCTGGAGAACGTCGCTCCGAAATTCAGTGTCGAGCAAAGGAAGGCCGCCCCAATGTTGCTTGTCGGCGTAAAAACGCAACGCGGCGAAAATGATTACCCGTTCGCGCTGAAGGTCTATGATCTGCCTCAATAAGCCAGCTATGAGGGTTTCTTCGGTAACTAAAGGGGTCATTGCAGTTTCTCCGGCTCCGCTCGGGAAATACTCGCCAGCAGGTTGTGAAACTCCTGGGATTCTACGCGGGATTGGAACGATTTCTTCCTGCGCTCTTGAGCTTCGCGGGCGAGTTGTTCTTTGTTTTCCTCGCGCCAGATCGCCGCTTCCAGGCGATTCGCTTCCCATTGCCGATGAATATCTTCGCGCCTCCGTTTTTCGGATTCTTCGCGGGCCAGTACCGCTTTCTCTCGGGATTGTCGGGCCTCCGGAGAATCCTCGATCAGGTGCTGTCGGGTTTTTAATTGGGCTTCCTCCGCCTCTTGTGCCGTTTGATCGCGCAGCCTCTTCGCATAGCGATATTCCTCGAATTGTGGCAATTTGGGCTCGTTTGCGATGCCATCCGCAGGAGTGAATTCCTGACAAAGCAGGCCGCGCAATTCCGCCAGGCCCGGCCATTTTCCCGAACGCGCCACAGCGTGGCTGACGGTCCATTCGAGAGCATCAGCGTGCGGAGCCATGCGGAGCAATTCCTCCATCACGACGGCCCTTTGCTCCTTTGGGAAAAAGTCCATCGTTTCCAGACGGTTACACGCCCGCTCCAGATCGGCTTGAGTTATCTTGCGTTCCTGCATTTTTCCTCTAAAACCTCGGCCATTCTCTCGGCAAACTTGGCGCTCGCCATTGCAATGCGGTCACTGCCGGGCTTGTTCGGTCCATCGCGCGGACGGTAGGCCGCTTCTTCGTCGAGGTAGCGGGCTTGGTTAAACCACGTTGCTGGGTGAATGGGAGTGATCCCACCGCGGCGGGCGTTCTCCAGGATTCCTGCGCCTTGCGCTTTTATCGCCGTCAGAAGCACTTCGTGCGTCACTCCGGCTTTGCGCTGTTTATCGTAGGCTTTGAACGCTGCCGCCGCGCCGGTCTTCAACCAGATGGCGGACCAGCATTCCTGGAAATCGCGTTGCATCGCAGTCTGCGATTTTTGCTTTTCTGGAATCGCCTCGACCGCAGGTCGGGGTGAGAAGATCTGCCCCAGATCTTCGATATCTGTGCTTTTTCCCGGCTCCGGCTCCGGCTCCGGCTCCGGCAACTGGCTACTGGCTACTGGCTCAGGCAGTGCGCACGGATCTGGATTTTGTGCGCACAAAATAGCTAATTCATCGAACTGTGCACACAGTGTGGCTTTTTCTTGCACGGATAGCCGATTCATGCGCGGGCGCACGCCGCTTGCATAAAGTTTTACGGCTCGAGCCAAGCGATTATCTACGGCATCATCCGCGTGTTGGTGCCAATCGTGAACTATCAGGCGGTGAATCGTCGATGAGTCGAGCCAGCCGGAAACTACGAGGGACTGGATAAGTTTGTCTTCATCGCCTATCCAGTCAATCGCTAGAGCTATGTCTTCGTTCGATAGCTTTCCAATATCACCTTGCGGTGTTTCGTTAGCCGTCAGGTGCCATAGGGATTCCAGAATTCCAACCGCTTGGTAGGTTCGGATATCCAGATTGCGGCAAAGCCGCTTCATCTTCGTGCAGCCTAACGCTTTTCGCATCATCGGCTAGTGTCCTTGATCCTCAACGGGCAGCGCCCCAAGCGCTGTGTCAATCGCGGCCCTAAGCTGGATCAGTTCGAATCTGCTTTGATAGGAGGCCGGCGTGTCGCGCAAGCTTACGATGTAAAGATCGGCAGCCGCGCGAAAGATACCCGGTTCTGATTGCGTTTGATTCATAAAAGCTAGCTGATAGCCAGTGGAATGTCGCGCATTTGCACATGCGGCAGCGCGCGCAATATGTCGAATTCCTCCTGAAATACGTGCAATTCCAGGAAATCGGAATCGACGGCGCGATCATCCACGGGAAGCATGGCGATGGCGACATACTCCTCCGTGGTCAAAGTGGTCTGCGTTTCGTGCGGCGCCAGCTTGCGGCCTTTGACCACGTGGCCGGTGTCGATCCTGACCACATGCCGCATCCCTTTGATACGGTGGTCCATTAAGATGCAGTCCACGTTGCGCATCTCGTATCGAGCCCGCAGTTTTCCGCTAACCGTTCGGATGTTGGCTTCGCCCGCGTCGATCTGCGCTTGAATCTGAGCCTTGGCGCTCTTGAGTGTGGCCTCTAGCTCATCCTGTTTGCCGAGTAGCTCCGACTGCTCTTCGCCCAGCGTCAGCCGCTCTTCATCCGAGAAGCTGTGTTTGATTATGACTTTCTCTGTTTCCATTTTCGGATACCTTTTCTGATTTAACTGGATAAGTCTTAACGCGTATTTCAGCCCGCTCCGGCAGCCCGAATTGCTTTGACTTGGTTACCCAAGTGACCTGCGCGTCGTCCCGGTAAACGATGCCGGTTAGAGAGTCGAGAATTGCCCGCTCCAGCTTGTCGATGTCGGGCTTTGTGATTTTCCTGATTACCAGCCTCGACGCCGATTTCGGTTTGGCAAAGTAAAAATCAATCGTCAGGTCAATCGCATCCGCGCTAAGCTCCAGCCGGTTTTCCCTCATCACTAGCAACGCCATTGCTCCGACGTTCTGGCGCCATGGCTTGAGATCGGCATTGTCGCTCGTTAACGTCGGGAACTTGGTGCCCTTGCGCATAAACGCCTTGAGGGACCCTTGCGGCTCCGGTTGGCCCAGAACTGTGAAAGCGAGCGTCATTCGTTCACCCGCCCCGCGTGCCCGCGCCTAACCGACATACAGGGACACCACCTCTTGGATTTCAGCAGGCGTCAGGGCCTGTCCATCCGCGGCCCAGTACACCGTTTTGCAGGAGCACGCCACGATGGTGATGTAGATCTCTGGACATGGCTCGTGCGGCGTTTGGCAATTGGGGCAGAGCACTTTAGGCATGCGCCACCTCCGGCTTTAGCGTTGCGGATTTTCTCGCAATCAGAAGCAGCCTGTCTAATTCCCACTGGTAGCCAATACCAACCTTCTCCGACCAGTAATCGTCAAATCGCGCGGCCTGAGCGATGGCCTTGAGTCTTCCAGCTAGAATCATCGCCGCCACATAGCTGTCGACTTCTACCTTGTCGCACTTCTCACGAATCAGTTCCCGCAGGGGAACCTTCGTACCGCTATTGAACTCTGCAACGCAGCGGATCACTTCTTCCGAGAGCGATGCCCGGCCTAGAACCGAACCGGCTTTACGAAGTGCCAGGGAGTCTTTCAGCGCCAGGATGCTCAAAGGGACACCTCCGCTCTACGCAGGGCGATCATCGCTAACTGCACGTCCATCGCTACTCGCGCTTCGAGCCATTGCTGAGTTACTTCGCACAAGCGAAACTCCGCTTCTCCCTTTTGGCGCACCAGCGCGTGCAGTCGTTCTCCGGCTTCAACGGGTTCCTCAGCTTTAGCATTCATGCGCCAACCCCAGGCAATATCGGGGAATCTGCGCCAACCAGAACTTTCAGTTTCGCCAGCACCGCCGGATCTACTTTTGATCTGACGCCGGAGCCTTTCGGTCTACCTACTTTGCGTTTCTCTGGCAGTGGGTCCGCCTCGCGGAGTTCCAATCGTGTGTCGCAGAGTTCGTTGTACTCCACGAGCGACTGTTGGATGGAAGCCATGAGTTCGTCTCGCAGGCATCCGATGCGTTGCTCAACGTCTTTCATGGCTTGTTTGGCGTCTCGTATTTCGGTCAGGATCTCGGGCATTGGGTCTCCTTTGGCGCGCAACGTTGTTCCGGGTTCCATTGCCGCTCCTTCTGGTCTTTCAGTTCAGCGATAACCTGGCTCGCTTCCGCTTTGGTCAAATCGTCAACGAAAACGATCTCGCGTCCGAAGCGTTTTTTCAGGAACGCTTTCCGCTGAAGAAGCGTGTAGCCGCAGTCAACGAAGAGAATCGAGACGTATTCGGATTGGGGTTCGGTTGCTCTCACGCTTCTCGCTTCCGGATCTCTCTAAGCTCCGCGTTCCGCCGCAAGACAGCTCTATCCGCTGCGGTCGGCAGCAGGCACCCGCAGGTCGGGCAAATGTTGCCGGGCACCATTGGGACTGGTTTGTGCCGCACAAGAACAGGCGCTGCCATCGGTTTCGCTAACGGAGGCTTGCGATTCGTCACGCGACATCCTGAGCCGATTCGGTTTCCAACATGTCGAATAGAGTGGGCGTCTCGATCTTTTCTTCCGCTGCTTTGCAGTAAGCGATGGACTCGGCGAAGTAAGCCGGGTTTAGTTCAACTCCGTATCCCTTTCGTCCGAGTGCCACGGCGCGAAACGGAACCGTCCCGAGGCCCGAGAATGGATCCAGGATCAGGTCTCCCGGATTGCTCATCTGGTTGATAACCCTGTCGGCTAAATCGAATTGCATCGGACAGAGATGCGCGATGCGGCCCTTCTGCGCCTGAAACAGATTGGCCGTCAACATACGGGTGATGTCCGTCCATACCTCCGGATGCCACGACGGAGGCTGCAAAAGCATGAACGTAACCGGAAGTCTGCCGGCAGCCGTCCGGCAGTCACAGTCAGTCGCTCCGCACCGCTTGTTACCCGAGTGAACGTGTCCGCACTTGACGCAAGTGTCCAGCAACTCGCCGATCTGAACGTGGTGCTCAAAGTTGTAGACGTGGTGTAAATAATAGTCGTGGAACATGCCGAAGATCTTCTGGTGCGTAAGGTTCCTGATTTCATGCGGGTCCAGCAGCCTGTTGCCATCCGACCGGGTGAACCCATGCGCGTCCACTTGCCATCGCGCTTTGCTATACCGCTTCTTGTCCTTAGAGATCGGAATATCGGCGTAACCCTTGGTGGTGTCGGTCTGGGGTTTCCTGAAGAGGAGCAAGTACTCCGGCATCCCGACGCCCATCTTGCTTCCGTCTTTACATTGCTCCGTCCAGCCGAGTCTGTAAGTCTGATTGTTTTCTCTTACGACATCGGTAACGATGGTCTTCATCCCCAAGTAGACGAAGCCGTGTTTCTCGAAATGCAGGATCGTATGACAGTGGAACGGATAAGCGCTCTGGAATCCGTAGCCATTGATGCCGCCTGGGACCGTCCGATCCTTGACGTGGATAGCGGCGATGCGGCCCGGCATGAGCGCCCGGTATAACTCGGGAGTGAGGAAATCCATCTGCTCGAAGAACTGGGCGTTGTCCTCCGAATGACCGAAGTCGTTGTAACTCGGCGTGTACTCGTACTGGGTCGAAAACGGTATCGACGTGAGAATAAGGCCCACCGAGTTATCGGGTAGGTGCTTGCTCCGAATGGCTTCCACCACGGAATCGTTATGGACCAGGGTATAGTTTTTACCCTTAACTTCGATCCTCTCCGTCCCAATGGATCGAGTCATCGCCTGGGCCAGCGCCAGCTCGGAGAGTCCGTACTCTTTTATCAGTGCCGTCATAGTCTCTACGCTCTTGTTGTGCAGTTCCCACTTACGCAAGAGCGTCTTAAGCACGTCGCGCTCGCTTTCGCAATAGATTAGGTGGATCTCAACCGGATAGCCCTGTAAAAACCGCTGAACCCTATGGATGCTTTGGATAAAGTCGTTAAACTTGAACCCGATGCCGACGAAGATAGCCTTGTGACAGAACCGCTGGAAGTTGCAGCCGCTGCCCGCGAGTTCCGGCTTGGTGGATAGCAGGCGAAATTTGCCGATGGAGAAATCCGCTATGCGGTCTTCTCGCTCATCCATATCTTGCGTACCCCATACGGAAATGGCTTCCGGTATGGCTTGCTGTATCGCGTGGCGTTCGGCTTCGAGATCGTGCCAGAGGATGAAATGATCGTTCGGATTGGCGTCGATGATGAGTTTCGCGGCCGCGATCCGCTCATGCAAGCTGTCGCGTTTCTCCCGCGCGGCGTCCACTACTCCCATGGATGAGTTCCGAAAGAAACGCATCTGTCCGTCTTTGTCGGAAACCGCTACTTCGTGATTGGCCTTGACTTCGTGATGGGTGACGATAAGCTCCGGCAGGACGTAGCCGTCATCGCAGCGGCAGTTCTGTTTATCGGCGCAAGCGCAGATGTCCGATGGTTTCTGGATCGTGAGAGACCACGTGCCGCGCCAGAGATAAAACTCTTCCTCTTTATCGTGTCGCAGCGTCAGGTTATCGGCCTGGGTAGAATTGCGTTTGAAGTAGCGAGTCTTTGCCTCACCAATATCCATGATCCCGAGATATGCGGAGTAAACCAGAATTTCCAAGAGGTCGTTCGGCGAAGGCGTTGCCGTTGCCACAAAGCGATACTTGACACCCTCGAACAGCCGCATGAACTCGCGAAAGGTCTTGCTTGAACCGCCAGATCGCAGGCAGGAAGCCTCATCTAGCGTCGTGACGACAAAGTGATTCGGGTCTAACTTGCCATCGCGCACGGTCTCGTAGTTGGTGATGTAGATGCCGGTCTCGCCGCATTCTTCGATTGTCCGAACGAACCTAATCTCAAGGCCCAAGAGATTCTCGGCATCCCGAATAAACTCAGCGCGCACGCCGAGAGGCGCTACGATCAACGCTCTGCCTCCAGCGCGTTCGCAGATGAGTCTCAGCGCCTCTATCTGGATGATCGTCTTGCCCAGGCCGAAGGATGCGAACAGAGCGCGTCTGCCGCCGCGCACCATCCACCTGACGCAGATGCGCTGATGGCTCTTGAGGATCGGATGTATCTCGCTATCCTCTACCTCAAAGCCGGCGGTCTTCGAGAAGTTGACCTTCGAGCGAACGAACGCGTCGTAAGCCGCGAGTTTGCGTTCTTCCTCACCCAGCCGTTTCCGCTCTTCCTCCTGGACCCGCGCCGCGTCGTCCCAGAAGTCCGGATACCGATACTCTTTCTCGACAGCCAGCTTCTCGGACAGCCAATCGAGTTCGCCAATCGTCGCGCCGACTCGATCCATCGTGGTTAGGGATTCGTCGCAGCTAGCGGCCGCGCATAGCGCCGCCTGCGTTACGCAGTGGCTCAATTCGTCTTTCATCGCGGCACCTTGTATCCGAAGTCGGCCTCGGATTCGTTCGGCCAAAGATGCGATGGAAACGGTTCAAGATAGTACCCTCGGCAATACCAGCTGCACATCCACGAACCGATCGGCGCTGATCGACCGACTGGCTGTTTTGTCTTTACACAAATCGTGCATGTCACGCGGTATCCCCTGTAGTCGGTTCGCAAGTCATCTTCCATCGTTCCCTCCGCTCGCGCCTGCCGGAATTAATGCCGCCTTTAGCAGCAGAGGAACTCGGCACGCCCAGCGGTCCACAAGCGCCGTGAGGTCGCCCACTCCGCAGGCCAGCGCGTCATAACAACCCGTCTCGCTGTATCTCTCGATGACCATGGCGCGGAGGCTGACGTCGGTGCTGACTCCGTACCAGAGTTCGACGGGAAGATTCTCGATCTTCTCTATCCCGCACACGTCGCATTTGATCTTGGTTATTCTCGGCATAAGTCCCTTAATCCGTCTGCTCTGTAAGCCGTCCCTGATTGCTCCTACAAACACACATCCCCTACCTCCAAGTTAGATTTCAGGGACGGCTTACGGACCATACGGACTTGTCGGTGTAAATCGTAACTCCGGAAACACGCACTAAAGGATGGGAGATCCATAGCGGCACGCGCGATCCGAAGTTACGGTTTTCATCTACAACTCGTATTTACCCGGAATCGGCCACCGCTCCGGGTTAGCGGCTCTATCACGCGGGATTTTCGCGCGCAGCCAAAGTCAAACCGAGTTAGACCACAATCCTTCGAGGTCCGCTTCGCTCACGCCGAAGCCCTCGCAGTCGTCTATCTCTTTTTTCCGCTTGGGTTCGGGCCGGACGAAAGGCCCGAAGCGCCGCTCTAACTCCAGGCGTTTTTCTAGCATCACGTCGACGAAAGTTCGAACAGCTGCGGAGATCTTTCCGATGAGTGATTCGTTGCGCCCCACCAGTCCGAGAAATGGGGGAAGTTTCGGATGGAATGAGGAGACGAAGCACTTATCCCGTTCACATACCCACAACTGGCCCTGTGTCTGAATCTTGTACTCTTCCGGCATCGATGCACCTTCAAGAATGTAAGAAATCTGTGTCCATGGCGCCGGGTTCTTGACTTCTAGCAAACCGTCTTCGCCTACGAGCCGATCCGGAGAACATCCGATGATTCCGTCATCTGTCGTGACAAATCCGATAGTCTCCGCTTCTAGTTCCGTCTGAAACTCGAAGTTCTTAACGCAGGCGGATTCCCACTCTTTGCCATGTTGCATCCACTCGGATTGATAGGGGTTCTCTTCCAGGTCTTCTCCTAGAACCCATTCGGCTAGAAGGCGGTTCATATATCCGATCGCCTGCGAAGAAGGCTTGCACTTCTCTTCTTTGCCGCCCGCCGTGATGATCTTATCGAAGCTGCTGGCCGTTGGGATACCCCGGCGCATAGCGAACCACTCATCGCTTAATTGCGCGAATTCTCGGTGATAGATCGCCATGTCAGCGGATTCCCTTCTGGTCTAATTTGGCTTTCAGCATGTTCATGAAAATGCCGTAATTGTTTTCGCGAACTTCCGCTAGCGTGTTGACGTTTACGATGGAGAGCATTTTTTCGAGTGCAGCCGGGCTCAACTCGCATTTCTCAACTGTGGCTTTGAGCAGCCGCCATTGGTCGTCGGTGAGCGTAGCAGGGGCAGCGTTACCGTCCCGGTCCTGGCCGCGTGTCACGACGTTCCAAATAAAACATTCCAGGTTTCTACGCAGATAAGATGCCGTGGAGACTGTGCCTTGAATCCCCGTTTTATTCTGCGTCCCTTTCGGCCCAGTCGTGTCGCGCGGGCCTTCCAGTTCGTAATTCTCGGTGTGTCCGCCCTCGTGCATGCACTTGCATGTGACGCGCACTAGATCGGTAGTGGTGGATTGAGAGTTCCAGGTGAGTGTGAACCCGTACTTCTCGTAGATGGGACGGATGATCGGGTCGATGTCTTCGAGCGCCGCGAAAGTGCTCCCCGTATCCTTGTTCTTGCGCAGGCGCACCACGCGCGGCATCTCCTTCTGGGCTTGCCGCATGGCGTTTCCGAACTTCACTTTCGCCTCATGCGCTTCTAGATCGCGCTTCATGGCGAGAATCGCCTGCACCTTCTCGACCACGACATCGGGATCTCTCGCGAGGGCGAAGATCATCTCAGATAGGCTGAGTTCTCTCGGTTGCTGCGCCACCATGTTTCCGTTCGGCTGGACTGTAACGACACTTCCGCTTGCGTCAAACAGAGCCACTTCGACGCTCATTCTAGTTCTCCACCAGCGAGAATGCGCCGATATTCCGGGCGGCCTCAGTATCGAGAGGCTCTTCGTCTAGCCTCAGGAGATCCGCACAAACCATGGCGATAAACTCAGCCGCCTCGCGCTCGTACTTCCCGGCGATCTC
>OCTA010005291.1_pt1 | contig 11196 bp, 10 predicted proteins | sample 1538991 | NCBI WGS metagenome assembly OCTA01 (sample SAMEA3539302, study PRJEB22396) | soil metagenome | biome: tundra; feature: field; material: soil | place: USA | collected 2010-05 | depth 0.15 m | reverse complement strand
CCGTTATCGCAAAAGTCAAACGCCCAAAAATCGCGCTCCTAACTAAGCGCCATTCGGAACTGACACTCGCTCGGAATTCCAGTTCCTCTGTGAGGACTACGCTGGATGCTTTGTGGATTTTGATGGAGCTTCCGCGGCGGAGTGGGGCCGCTACGCCGCCGAGCTGGAAGCAACCCAAGGACAAGACTGGTGGAAGAACTGCGATCTGCGGGACACGCAGATTGCCGCCATCGCCCGGGAATACGGTCTGACCGTCGCGACCCGCAATGTCCGGCATTTCCCCTTCTGCCAGGTCGAAAACCCTTTCGAGCTAAAAGATCCGCACGTCCAACCGGGCTCGTGAGAGCCGGTTTCACGCGATAGAACTCCCCAGCGGCAGTTTCTTGCTCCGGATGCGCTTGACTTCGCTGACCCAGGTGTCGGAATCGAGTTCGGTTGCGGCGAAAAGCTTATTGCTGGGCTTTTCGATGTCGTATTCAACCCGCAGCCAACCGAACACTCTGTTCCTCCATCTTCTGCCCCAGGCTGTGGAAAACCTTTGTTCTGACCCTTCCGACTGGCCCCTTCTCAATAAGCGGTCACAAGTCCAGACGGGAAGCCGGTAATTCTCAAAATCGTCGTCACAGAGATCAAGGAATCGGAGGAGTGCACCCAATAAGTCCAGGAAGGAACGACTCTGCGGGGCAATGAGTGGAGGCTATCGTGTCCGTTTAAGGGTGACTGTCTGAGCGCCCACACGACATCTTAAAGCGAATTGGCACTTCCACCTCAGAGGCAATGGCCGTGTTGCCGGTGCGAGCGGGGGTAAATCGCCACTGCTTGACCGCTTGGATCGCAGCCTTGTCCAACAAAGCATGGCTAGAACTTTGCAGCATCTTGACGAGTTGAGGCTTGCCCTCCCTGGCCACAAACACACTGAGAACAACTAAACCTTCCTGCCGATTCCTGAGCGCCTCCTTCGGATAAATGGGTTGCGGATTCTTAAGATAACCGGCGGCGCTGCCCCTGCTTTCGCCAGCAAGAGCAGGAAACACTTCGCTCGGGACATTCGTGCCTGGTGCGACCGCCGGAGCAGCAGTCCCGGATGATGCCTGGGGCGCTTCAGCAGAAACTAACTTGCCAACAGGGGCAGATATGATGGGAATGATCTCTGGCAGCGCAGACTCTTGCGTCTCCGTGGGCGGTGGTGCTGTCAATTCGACAGGAATAGATTCTTTGTTTGTCGTTCGAGGTTCGGCACCAACGACCGGCTTTTCGGACGCAACTGGAGCATCCGACTCAGGTACATATACAATTTGAAGCGCTACTTCATCTTCCTTTTGGGGATTAAACTTCTCCTGTCCGCTCCCCGCCAAGGAAACAATTGAACAAACCGCTCCGTGAACAAGTAACGAAGCAGAAAAGCTAATCTTAAGTGCTGAGAGCTTCATCTATTTACCACGTAGTGAAGCTGGCACTACCCCCTCTGCGTCTTTAGAGCCGGGGCCAAATTCGATCCCGAAGAAAACAAACAGTTCGGCTTGTGGTGCGTGGGGACCTACTCCAAACAAAGGAACGACGTCAAAATGGGTTCGTCGGGTCGGCCGCCATTGGATGCTGGGGCCAACCTGGTACTTATTCTCAGGATCTGCACGGCTGTCTTTGTCTGACTCCGAGCTGAACTTCATCTCAATGCCTCCGCTCAGCTTTTCATCAATCAGAGTGTAACTAAGAGCCTGACTGACGGCAAATTCTCGAATGCGGTCGTCGCCTATCTGGTTTTCATAAAACAGATTCAAACCCCAATGCAGCCGCTCAGAGAATTCCTCGCCCAGCAGCAATTGGAACTCAAACGCATCAGCCGCCCCATCGTTGAACTTCCACTCCGCATTCACGGTGGGATTGAGCGGAATTCTTCCCCATTCAGCGAGCGCGTAGCGCAACTCCACCGAGTTGCTGTCATGATGCCACTTTCTGCCTGCATCATCTCCCTCTTTGAAGTTATCAACAACATTTTCGACATCAAGTTGGAAGCGGTAGGGAAGGCCCACCTCGATCTCCTGCTGAAACAGATGCAACGGTTTGCCAACACGCCCAAAAGACCCATCATAACCGAGCTCGGTCTCAACTTGCCACGGCGGCTGGACATAAACCCGCGTAGTGACAAAGCGGCGTCTGGCAGTCCACTCTGGCTGCTGATTGGCACCCATCAATTGGTCTTCACGGAGAACATTTGTGCCAACAACAGACACTTCGGGAAGGCGGATTGAGGAAACGGTTGACGATGACGATTCTTGGTCACCTGTCTGCGTTTGTGCCAAGAGCCATTGCGTGCTTCCAAGGCTTAGAATGACTAAGGTTTGCATCCAATTGCGGGTAATTTGCATTTATTTGCCTCTGGTTATTTGTTTGCAGACGTTCTTAGTTCTAGTTTAGTTTACGGCAACCTTAATCAATTCTAAATGCGGCCAGTATTCCCATAGCCGCGCAAATCCCGGATGTTGCGTATCGCAGGACATTTTCCGGAACACGCTTTCTAAGGCCGGTTCCCAATGTCATTGCCAGAATCCCCTTCGTCATCATGGCCAAGACAGCACCCAGCCAAACCACTCCTGATAATTGGTAACGAGCGGCGAGCGTGGCGGCGGCGATTTGCCCGACATCACCCCATTCAGAAAAGAAGATGCTTGCAAATGAAGCCAATGCGATTTTCATCCAAGACAGTGAATCCACGGAGACGCGCTTTCCCTCCTCCGGCTTTTTTAACCAAATCACCAGGGCCATTGTGAAAAACGTTATGGCGCTGACAGTAGCAACGAGTGGTGGCGGCAATTCAGCGATAGCTTTGCCGAGTAGAACGGCAGCAAGCATTTTCAGCATGAAGGCCACAGAACTACCAAGAAATATTGGCAACAGCCGATAGCGCGTCGCGAGTGAGCCAAGCGTATATAGTGTTTTATCGCCGACGACCTCTGCGCCGAAAACTATCGCATAAGTTGCAACCAGAATCGCAATCATTGGATCAATCTCTTGCGCTTTATGATTATCAAACTCACAAAATCAATGCCATAAACGGTCAAAGGTCGTAAAGTTTTCGCCATGTTACGCCTGCAAATGATCCGCCCGGGTCTGGCATTAATAAGAGGTTGTTCACCTGCATATTCAGCGTAAGATTGCCACTATTCTGCCGGATTCCTAAAGGAATGTCGGTCCATTGCCCGACAATCTCGGCGCCGTTGCGAGTTCCGCGAAATACCGTAGCTAGGCTGTTATCAGTAAAAGGGCGCATCCACAGGAACCATACGTCATTGTTCAAAATGCGGAGGTAACATGTTCCTCCATCCGTTGTGCCCCATGTTCCCGACAGATCGTTTGAATTGTTTACTTTGAAACAATCTATGGCATAGACAGGATGAATCTCAAATGGGGGCGGGTCGTGTGCAAGGTCAAAAACCAATGCGCCAGTAACTCGAACGAAATCCCCTATCGCGGGGGAAAAACTCGAAATAAAAGTTGTTCCCTGACCGTTGAACACAACATCCCCGTTTAGTGGTCGGCCATTAACCAGAATGCTATCGCCGTTGGCACCGATGACTTGGCCCCATCCTGGTAGCCATGTAGTATATGGCGGTCCATCATCCGTTGCGCCATACATTACTATTTCGGGATGAATTCGGAGCGTGGAAACGGGATTATCGTTGACTCCGGGAATAACCCTTTGATTATTGATGCAGGAAGGATTGACATTTTGAGTAATTCTCGCGCGAATGGCATTTGTATCCTGTAGTGATGCGCCGTCGACAAAATCAGGTGGCAGTTCATACACATTGGCCAATATCCATGTAGTTATATCTCCATCATCTTGATCTCCATCTGGGTTCCACTTACTATTGAGATCGAAAAAACGCCCTATTGTTTTCTCGTTGTTCCCGTAAGCGTTGTCAAATGCTAGACTGGGGTCTTTTTCCGAAGCTTGCAGCCGACCGAAAACAACGACAGGTAAATTTTTGATAACATCTCGCGCATCAGCCAATGTTTCACGATTAAAAACCGCGGCCCAAGTGTTTTTATTAACTTTGTTGAATAAATCCTGTGTCGAATCAGCACTCCATTTGGACGACCAGCTCTTAAAAGTCCAGGTCTTTCCACCAAACCCCCCGGAAAATTCTGCTTTCTGTAGCTGCACTGGAACTCCGTTGGCATCGGAAACAATATGGACGTTCATGTCCCCTGACCCGCTAAATAGGCCTCTCGGAACGTCTGCCCATTCACCACCAACAGTTTGGTGAATTATTTTACCCTGAAAGACATTGCAGAAGGTCAACCCTTGTTGCAAACCTATGTCGCCGCTTAGCCCAGCCCACCACATTGTGTCGCCCTCCTGTCTGATGTAGTAAGAGCCACCATCATCACATGACCAGACACCAGTCAGCCCAAAACCCATGAGGTCTCTAAGGCTAATTGCTGCGCGACCAGGCTCAAGAATCCTAATTCCCTTGGCGGGATCGGTGCTGGGTGGCACGTCGTAAGGTCCGTGGCCAGTGTGTAAAAACTGTCTTAGACTATGCGCGTTCATAATATGCTGGCAGGCTCTCGTTTATCCCTGAAAAGCTGAATCTGGTATGCTACTGCGAAACGCCGCCTCGCTGGGAGGCCATTGCCAGGCGTTATGCAGGCAGGGACTAGGAGGATTATCACCGCCCGGTCCCGTATAAGTTCCCCAACAGCCATTGAATTGCATTATGATTGAGGCCTCCACTGATAATGGCTTGGTGACTTCTCCCAGGTTAGGAGGAGCTGTCGTTAAAAATTGATGCGTATCCCCATCATGCGATGGCGCACCAACGTAAACCCAATGTTCACTTGGCCAGGTCGCATGGGTCCCATATTCGATATAAACAACCGGATGCGTATAATCGCCAAATGTGCCGTCTGGCCGTGACTCGGCATAAAAACGAACTAAATTATTTTGGGCCCGGCCTATCCCTCCGTAGGGGGCGTAGAGGTCAATGTAACCAGTATCATAATTCTCGCCGCGATATTCAGCTACGTTGCCGGCAACCACCGGTTGAATTTCACCCATTTCAAAAAGAACATCTTTTCCATGAACACTATGATAAACTGAAATAGGCTTCAGGGTCTGAGCGTCAATTATAAGCTTTACATGTTCTAAATCGCCCACGTGATCAAATAAACCACCTGCAGCAGCATAGTTGTAAGCGTAAAACTGCCAAAATTCGACGCTGTAATTGCCATTGATGTCGGGGGCAACGTGTCCGTGCATGCCAAGATTACCCTGCGCTACTATGTCGGCCCAACGCGTAACCGCGCTTATTCCATCATTCTCGATATAACCATGATAAAAATTAGACTGCACTTGCAAAAGGTATTGAGTTTTATCCGGGAAGCGTGTGAGATTTGCCGCTCCATTGTTGAAAGTAAGGATTTGCGCCGGATTGGCGGCCAACAATCCCCAATCAATAACCACGTTGTCAACAACAATGGGGACAGGCGCGGCATGGTCAGTTGGGAGGGGAATCGGAGTGTAAAAGGTTCGTTGCATTAAGCGGCTGAGTTGAATAAACGCCAGATAACTCGTCGGTGGGTATTGTTCATCATCGCCATAGTTGGAGGAAAAGCGGTAATAGGGTCTGAATCTTGCCAGTAAAAGAGTCTCTATGCCGTCCGGTATAGTGTCACCATCGGCATCCGTTAGCATTATCCTTATACTCGAAAAGGATACGCCTGACTCTAAAGTGCGAATCCCATGACTCGGATCTGATTTCCAAAGTGTATGGAACTGCCTTAAGGTAACTATATACGCCATAAATGTTTGCTCCTTTATGCAAACGCAAATGCATTACTATTGCAATGCAACCAAAATAGGGATTAATCCCTCGCCTGATTGCAATGGGCGGAGCGCTTTGCCAATGACCGCTCCAAATGCCTTCAGCGGATCACCCGCTTTCATGGCACATCCCGTCGTCGGGGAAGTGGTCAGCAAGTCACCAACTTCAACCGATCCGTATTGTGCATCTACCTTGCAAAAAACTTTTCCTACCAAGGCCAGCGGCAGTCTGTTTTTCCCGGAATTTGTCTGTTTGTCCAAAGTAATGGCCGGTTTGTATTTGCCCGCGCCGGAAATGACCCCGGCGACCTTTCTGTCATAAGCGCATTTGCTTGGCTGAAGCGCGCCATTCTGATCCAGCACCATGACGGTTCCCGCATCGACTTCGTTTGACCCGCTAATATCAAACTCCTCCGCGCAATCGGCGTTCGCCAGGAAGACATCGCCGGTGACGTTAACATCGCCATTAACCTTGAGGCTGCCGCCTGTGCTTAGGGGGCCAACGGTGTTTAGTGCGCCGCTGAAATTCGCCTCTCCAGAAACATTCAATGGACCGGTTGCGTTCAGAGGGCCGGTTGCGTTCAACGTGCCAGCAACGCTCACGTCACCGCTTGCAATTAGCCTGGCTGTGCTTATGGTGCCCGGGACATCAACCTCCGGGGCAGTAAGAATGCCGCTGGTATTTAACGTTCCATTAACACTAACGCCAAGTTCGGAAACCTGAAATTGCACCCCGCCAGCCACGCTTGTCGCCGAAAATCCAAGGCCCTTTTCATTCGCCACAATGGAGCAATTTATCGGCGTGCCTAACCAGCCGACAGGAAGCACAGGGGGTGGCGTTCCGTGAGGAGATTGCGGCGTCGGCTTAATCGCAAGTAGTTGAAGGGTTGATGCTGACCCGTCAGCGGTGCTATCGACTTGAAGCCTAGGAAAGTTATTGGTTACGATGACTAATGGTTTGGCATCGATTGTGCCGATAAAATCATTGAGATCGTTAACTTTTTTCGGCCCATTCGGTGGATTTGTATTGGCATTACCTTTGGAATCCCAGTTCATAATTATTTGCCTTTCGGTTTTATTGTGTTATTAAGACTCGCAACTTAAACAAAATGGTTCAAATTGCATTCGAGAGTTTTGCCATCACACTGTTTGCCTGCGAACTAATTGCGAGAACGCCGGAGATAGTCTGGCGGATCCAATCGTTGATTTCCTGGTCTGACTTCTTTTGTAGGTCTTGCGGCATGGCCATCATCCCAGCAAAAAGTTCCTGCATACCTTGTTCACCTTGGGCCAATACCACAAAAAGCTCCCGCGCGTCTGCTTGACCAAATAGCTTTGTGTTGGCCCACTCGGTGGAGAAAGCGTGATGCAAAGCGTTTGCTGAACCATAAATCTGAGCGCAAAGGTTATTCATTCCAGCAAAAACGCGAATTTCTTCCTGGGTAATGGCGGTAAGCTTCCGTAACTTCTCAGAAGTGTCCTTGGTTAGCAGAGCGTCATTAAGTCTTGCCGTCGTGTAGATAGCCACTGAACTAATTGCGCTTGCCATCTCATTTGCGCGAGCAATGATGTCATTCCTTACGGTTTGACCTTTGGGGCCAAGCTGGACAACTTCGCAGAGGAACTTCAAGGATTCGGTGATATCCATATTCAGTGTTGCGTATTTTTAAGCGGGTTCGGTCTTTCCGATGGCCGGCAGATTCTCAGCATTATCATTTTCACCCCTACATTACGGAATTACAGGTGTTGGGTCACACCCGTCCACATCGGGATGGACCTCCCACTGGTTCTCCGGATTTTCCTGATTCGTTTGCGTCGTGGGCGAGCTCGCGTCCGCTACCATCCCACACCAAACTTTTATGTCATCGGGATTGAGGTGCCATTGCCCGTCCCATTGAAAGATCGGCGCTGGCGTTCCGTCAATGGGGATGTCGTAGCCATTAGGAACCTTTTGCACGTGCTGAACCGGGTGAATCTCATTGCCGGTGGTGGGGTGGAAAGAGTCATAAATCCACTCGCCAGATACCAGCAGGATGTCCGCGCCCAATCCATTACACTCATTTGTATGCAGTGTTTTACCCAATTCTGGATTCACATCGGACGGTTTGGCACTGTCGTTATTAAATGCCTGCAAGGCGCCTGCTATGACGACAGCGGCGGCAGCCACCGTCAGCAGCGCTGCAATGGCACAGAGGATCCATCCGATGACCGGTATTGAGCAAAACCAGGAGAGCACCTCAGCGACGGCAGTCAAGCCAATCACAGCCTCGAGTGGCGCGATTAAATTGAACATTCCCCTGCCTTCGATCTCGCAATGAAGCGTCGCAGTCGTCCGCTGTTGGGAATAAGCGGTATAGTCTTTATTCCCCTTGAGATCCGACGCGAAGCAACTTTGATTGGAATCAGTCGCAAAGTTCCCAAAAATATCCGACTTTCCCAAGGCCGTCATCTTATCCTTGATCTTGACGTCTTCCGCGACCAAATCGCCTTGAGGTGCCACCACCTCCGCTGCTTGCTGCTTCAATTTTTTGTCATTTGCCGCATCCTGTTCAAGTTTTGTATTATTTGCAATCGGGTTCGGAGCCGCCGCTAGGTCGGCCAAATAATTGGGATCAAGTATTTCATTTGAAATCGGGTTCGGAGCCAGAGCTAGATCAAACGAATAATCAGTGTCCCAAGCGTCGGGAATTGTTTTGCCCGTCTGTTTATCTACCGAGACAAGCACCCCTATGGCGCATACCAGATGATTGCGAGTCGAGGAGCTATCTGCGGGCATGCAAATGAGCCGGGTGTAGAGCCACCATTTCACGTAAATAAGCGCTTCAGCAGCGAACGTGAGCAAGGCGGCATCAATCCCTGACAACCCAGTCCAAATCGAGGATACGATAAATGCGACTATAAAGCCAACGGCTGTGTAGATCTCGGTGTCGGATGGGGCAAGCTTGTAATCTTTCAACTCGCAGCATCTAGTGTAATGTGGATAGGCCATGATTGACTCTAGGTTTTTTCCGCCGCTATAGTGACCCCACCGGCAAAACCACGTTTGCTGAATGCGTTCACATTGATTGGCTGGCTTCCGGTAAACCCCGCTGGCGCGATGATGGTTGCCGTGATGAGTTGCTCCACTCCGGGTGCGAGCTCCGGCTCAGCGGGATTGAAGGTGACGCTCCAGCCGGCGGGCAACGGATAATTGTGACGGTCGTGCGCGGGGGGCACGGGTGGCCGACTCCAATCCCTGGGGCTTGGCCGTTTGGTTGGCCGGTTGGCGCAGGAGTCACGTGGTGGGATGACATACGCATCCACCTCAAAGCGGTAGCGCAACGTCTCCTGTGTGGCGTTGCGCAGCGTAAACGTGGCTTGGCCGGGGGAATGTAATGTGCAGACATCGGTGTTCTCTTGCCCGAGATTGTTGAGTGGATTTGAGTCGTCCGCCCAGTCGAGAAATACTTGGATGCAATAATGCCCAGCGGCAGCAGGTGTGCGCCAAGGTATTTTCGCAAAGGCTGGATGATTGGTCCCACCTTTCACACCCAGCGTCACCATGGTGGTCCCGATGGCGTGGCTTTGCGTGCCAACGCCAAAACTCAAATAGGAAAACTGAACCGGCAGGCCAACGACCGGCGCTTGGGTCGAGTTATTCCAGATACGGGCGACGATCTGGTAATCCGTATCCGCCGTCAGAGCGGACGAGGACACGGCTGTTCCTCCTGCGTCGAAAAGCTGAATGTCGGGATTATCCCATGTGACTGCGAATCCCAATTGTGCCAGGTATGTCTGGCTATAAATTAACGGATCCGGCCGGACGAATGGCGGCAAACTAACGTTGTGACATGTGCCGCCGTCATTACAGCGTTTACGCTTTGGCCTGCGCCTTCGCCGGCAGCAGCGTCGCAAGAGATCGCCAATGATCTGAATAATGGCTGCAATGAAATGGCGGAGTGCTTCGCCAAGCAACCGCAAAATGATCAAGAACCATTGTAGGACTTTCTTCATGAGCTATAACACCAGATCGCCCGGATGAATGGCACCATTGGAAGCATGCGCCAGCGCATAGACACGCCCGGTAAGATGAAAGCTCCACCGTTCTCGTCCTGGAACAACCACGAGTTCTGTCCGTGCCACAGATTTGGAACTCCCATAAAAATAAAAATCGCCTATCTTCGCTTGAAGCTTACTCGTTGATTTTAGAATGTCAATAGGTATGTTAATGTAAATAATTCAGAACCATCCCCCGAGTTTTTAGGAAAAGGTGTTGGGTTGGCGCTTTGGCCCTGCCACAAGGCCGGGATGAAAAATAAAACGATCAACCCAACACGGTCTCAGTTCAACATCTTGCGCCGGATTTGCAATTTTATTCCTCCGCACGAAGTCTCTAAAATCGCGCGGGCTACCGGAGCACAGGATATGTCGCGCACCTTTAAGCCGTGGAGCCAAGCAAGCGTCAATCCTCACTATTGACACTGGTTTCAAGCAAGCGTCAATCCTCACTATTGACACTGGTTTCAGGAGGTTTTCAGTTTAGCGGTTCGTGCCTGTCAACGCCGCCAGGACTTTGGCGGTGTCGCCGGCCAGGAGCGGTGCGACGGGCAGGCGGAGGCCGGGGAAGACGCAGTTCACGGCTCAGGCAAGGCCGAGTTCCTTTTTCGCCTTGGCCCACGGCACTAGAGGCTTGGTGGCTTGGCGCTCAATCGCTTGTTAGGCCGTAAAGAGACCGTCCATTTCCACCGTAAAGCTGGGAACCGCCGTACTGTTCAGCGAGCCGCCGGGCCCGTGGAGCGCGCGCTCGGCAAACTGCTCGCCCTGCGGCTGGCGATGGACTTCGATCTGTTTCTCCGGTCCCAGCACCAGCCAACATTCCTTCACGCCGGCGACGGCGTAGGCGCGGAGTCTTCTCCGGGATGAGGCCCAAGTCGCCCAGCGCATGATAGGCTTTGACACCGAGGGGCCAGACTCGCGGATCACGGACGACTGGTTTCGGTGCTGCAATTACCGTCAAGGTAACAAAAGTAAGCCTTCGTGGCGTTGCCGCGCAAGTTCATTTTCCGGTCGTGAACGGGTCTTCCTGCACGAGACTATTTTCAGACTGCTCGCCGCAGGGCCTGTTCAATCTGGGGCTGGATTTACGCTGGTTGGTTCGGGGCGTCAAGGTTTTCGGCCACTGCCTTCAGACTGGTTTCTTGTTCAGCGGTTCGGGCCCCGTCAATGCCGCCAGGACTTTGGCGGTGTCGCCGGCCAAGAGCGGTGCGACGGGCAGGCGGAGGCCGGGGAAGACACGGCTGTGCAACACGCCTTGCGCGTCCGGCAATTGGGGACGGTAGTCGTCCTCTTCCAGGCAGAACCATTCCAGGCGGGCTTCGGCCACCAGCCAG
>OCTA010005288.1_pt1 | contig 11202 bp, 7 predicted proteins | sample 1538991 | NCBI WGS metagenome assembly OCTA01 (sample SAMEA3539302, study PRJEB22396) | soil metagenome | biome: tundra; feature: field; material: soil | place: USA | collected 2010-05 | depth 0.15 m | reverse complement strand
CGCCCGACCACCGAGCCGAGGTTGCCGAGCGCCATGCAGATGGCGAACTGCGTGGCGGCGATGCGGGGCTCGGCGAGATCCATGAAGAGGGCCGTCAACACCGTGAAGAGCGCGCCGCTCACGGCCCCCGCAGCCAGCGCCTGGACGATCCACACCCCCTTGATCGACCACTCCGCGGAGAGGAGCCCGAAGCCCGCCCACGCGACCGCACCGAGGACGAGCGCCCCCGCGACGACCGGCGCGCGTCCCCGCCGGTCAGCGAGCCGCCCACCGACGAACGCCCCGATCAGGTTGGGGACGAGCGCCAGCGCGCCCAGAGAGGCGTACTCGGCCGGCCGGAATCCGTGATCCCTCACGGCGGCGGCGGTCATCAAGATCCCGAGGCAGCCGGAGAGAAAGTAGGCCGCGGTCCAGACCACGAGACCCTGCGCGCTCGGGCGAGCGAGGAGCGAGCGAGCCAGGAGTCGGGCGCTTCCCGCGAGCGCGAGCGGCGCGCGGTCGGCGGCGACGAGGGCCGGCGCCCCCCGCGTCCAGGGCAAGAGCCGCTCGCCCGGCCTCTCGCGCAGCAGGACCGTTGGCGCGCAAGCCGCCGAAAGGAGCAGGAGCGAGAGGCCCGACGCCGCACGAAACCCCGCTGCGGCCAGCACCGCCGAGAGGCCGGCGCCGCCGACGACGTTTCCCACCGCTTGCGCCCCGGACATCACAGCGTTGGCCAGGCCCCGTTCCCCGTCGGGGAGGACCTCGACGGCCAGGCCGTCGCCCGCGACGTCCGACATCGACGCGAAGAGCGCCTGCGCAAAGAGGGCCCCGGCCAGGGCGCGCACGTGGGCCCGCGGAGAAGGGAGCGACACGAGCGCGATCGTGCTCGCCATGAGCCCGAGCTGCGCCCCGATGATCCAGGCCCGGAAGCGCCCCATCGCGCGGTACTTGAACCGATCGACGAGCGGCGCCCACACCACCTTGAATGCCCAGGGCAGCATGGTCGTCGCGCTGACCATCCCGATTGCGGCCGTCGGCGTCCCGGCCTCGGCGAGCCACGCCGGCACGGCGAAGACTGCGAAGCCCATGGGCAACCCCTGGGCGAAGTAGATCGCACCGAAATTGACGAATCGACGGGCGGGGCTGTCGGAGAGGGTGAGCTGACCATGGGGCGCGGACGGGACCATTGGCGGCGAAGCGGCGCCCGGGCCGGCCGGGCTACGGCGCTCGGAGAGCCTTTCGCTCGCGAGGGCCGGAGCGCCGTCGAAGGACCGCAAGGGCCGCCAGCGCCGAGGCCCAGAGAGCCGCGGTGGCTCGACCCGGGACGCCGGGAACGTCGCACCCGCACGACCCGGAGGACGCCGCCGGCGGCTCCATGTGGCGCACGCAGCGGGCGTAGCCGAGGCCCGTCACCGAGATGCCGTCCATGACCCCGAGGTTGAACGTGACCGTCCAGGCGAGCATGGGGATCCCTTCGTTCTGGGTCGAGGTCCAGTAGAGGTCGGCCTTGGCGGCCTGGAACGCCGGGTCGATCGCCACGCCGTTGTTGAGGGCGTCGTACTGCACGAGGCTGGTGAGCTCACTCTGGTTGGGCAGATGCCAGCCCGAGAGGCCCCCGAGCGACAGCTGCGCGCAGTAGTCGAGCGCGTCCTTCTGGCTTCGCCTCGTGCCGTCGTCCGCGCGCTGCCACTCGAGCCCCGTGGTCGCGTCCTGGACCGTCTGGGCCAGCGCCTTCAGCGGGCCCGCTTTGCGCAGGCCCACGCCTCCGACGTTGAGGATGCCGCTCGTGCCTCGAACGCACTTGACCGGGAGTGACGTATCCGTCAGGAGCGGGATCACCTCGCCGTAATCGAACTTCACCGTCCAGGCGAGCATGTTCGCGGTGGCCGTCGGCGTGGACGTCCAGTAGTTCGTGCTCTGCGCGCCGCTGAAGCTCGGACTGATCGACGGCAGGTCGACGCCGCTGTCGATGAGGGTCATGAGCTCGACCACCGAGGGCAACCTCCAGCCCGTGGCCGCTTCGGCGCTCTTGAAGCTCGCGCAATGCGGGCCCGCTTGCGCGTACGTGTACGTGTTGCCGTCGTCGCCGAGTTGCCAGACCAGGCCCGTCGTCTTGTCGGTGACCTCGTCACTCGCCGTCTTCGCCGTCGCCTGGGCGTTGGGCTGAAAGTCGCCGTCCTGGAGCTGCCAGCGCGCCACCGGACACTTGAGATCCTGGGTCGTGTCGGTGGCGCAGGTGACCACCGCCGTGCGGTAAAGCGGCGGATGCGGCGAGGAGGGAAGCGGCGCGGGTCCGACGTCGACCGTCGCGGCGCCGGTGCCGCTGTCGGCGACCTCCTGCTCGAGGAGACTGGCGTCGACGCCGGCGTCGGAGTCGGCCGGCAGGTTTGCAGGCGAGAAGATCTCCGCGAACGGGATGCAGGTCTGCGGGTTGCAGCCGCCGGCCACGAGCACCCGTCCGTCGCTCAGGCCCACGCCGACGTGGAAGGCGCGGGACATGAGCATGGCGCTCGTCCCGAGCCACTCGCGCGCCAGCGGCAGATAGACCTCGGACGTGGGGAGGCTGGCCCCGGTCGAGTCGGCGCCGCCTGCCATCAACACTTCCCCGTTGTCGAGGAGGGTCGCCGTGTGGTGGTGCCTCGCGCCCGCCATCGACGGGCCCGGCGCGAACTGGCCGCCCGTGCCCGAGTCGGTCCAGATGTCGGCCGACGACAGCGCCATCGTGCACGCCGCGTCGCTGCATCCTCCGGCCACGAGGACGGTGCCGTCGTTCAGCAGCGTCGCGCTATGGCCCGCGCGCGGCGCGCTGAGGGTGCCCGCGTCGGTCCACGTGTTCGCCACCGGATCGTAAACGGTGGCGTCGTTCAGCACCGTCGCGCAAAGCGGGTCCGCGCAGCCCCCGACGACCAGCACGCGCCCGTCGGCCAGCGTGGTCGCCGTGCCGAAGCCGCGAGGGGCCGGGAGCGGAGCCTGCTCGCTCCAGCTGTTGGCGGAGGCGGCCCATTGCTCGACGGAGGTCGTGCAGCCGCCGACGTCGCAGCCACCCGCCACGAAGGCATCGCCGGTCCCCATGGGGACGCCCATGGACGCAAATCTCGGGCTCGAGAGGGTGCCCGCAGCGCTCCACTTGGCACTGGCGAAGGAGTAGCGCTCGGAGAGATTCGTGGTCTGCGTGCACGGCTGCGACACGCAGAACCCGGCGTCGTTCATCTGGGTGCAGTTGGTCTCCGTGCACCCCCCCGCGACGATCAAGTCGCCCGTGGGCAGAGGCACGCTCGCGAACGTCGTCCGCGCGGTCAGCATGGGCGCCCCCGACGTCCACGTGCCCGACGAGGGATCCCACAAGTCGGTGTTGGCCAGCACCTGGCCGCACGAGGTCGAGACGAAGCTCGTCGGACAGCCCGTGAGCGCGCACCCTCCGGCCGCCATCACGCGGCCATCGGGACGCCGCCACGCAGCGTCCCCCCAGTGCGACACCGTCATCGTCCCCGTCGTGGACCAGTCGGGATCGACGAGGATCGGCGCGGCCAGCCCCGTGAGATCGATGTCGAGGACGATCGTGCGCCCCACGATGTGCGCCGTTCCTCGGCGGCGCTTGCCGTCGGCGGCCCGCGCCAGCGGGGCGCTCAGGCGAAGCCGCGCGATCCCGTCCTTGCCAAGCGCCTCGATGTTCGTGTCCGCTTCGCGCAGAGTCCACACTGCCGAGCCCGTGTCGAACTCGAACTGCCTCTCCAGGTGCGCCGGCGGATCGCGCAAGTAGATGTACTCGTCGACGTGCGTCGGGGTCAGCTTGTAGAGGAGGTCTCCGCCCGCGACGGCGCCGCGGTACGCCACCACGCCCTGGTGGATCTCGGCGGGCACGGACTGGATGCCGATCTCCTTCGTGCGCACCGAGAAGCCGTCGACGCCGTCGAACTGGACGACGTGCGCGGCGTCCGCCTGCGCGGGGAGCTGCGCGTGGAGCGTCTGCCCGGCGGCGACCTTGCCCAGGACGAACTTCGAGTGGAGCGTCTCGAAGCGCGGGCTGACCGTGCCGTCCGCGGCGCGATCGAGCTCGAGGTCCGACACCATCCCGAACCACTTTCGGGTGGCGTGGAAGTGCCCCTGGATCTCGGAAAGCAGCTTGTCCTGGCTCGTGGGCCACACCTCCGCGCTCGCCCCCGCCGCAGGAGATCCGATGAAAAGGGGCGCGAGGGCCGCCGCCGCGAGGATGAACAGAGGGAGCCGGAGGGCGCGTACCCTCACGCTAGGCGCAGCGCCTGACACTCTCGGCATGATCCGGACGAAGACGAGGCGTGGAGCGAGGGGCCGAGGCGGGCGGCAACGCGGTGTCCGCGCCCAACACCCACGGGCTGATATCGAGCCGGCCCCCCCCGATCATCCCCCCGTCCGCGAGCAGATCCATCGTCGCCTGGAGGCGCGCGGTGTCCACCTCTCGCGAGGTCAGGAACATCGGGCGGCCCAGCCCGTCGCGGAGGTCCGCGCAGGAGGGGGGAAGGTACGAGGTGGCGAGGCGACGCGCCTCCGCGGGATCCTGCTGGCAGAAGCGAACGCCCTCGTCGAGGGCGGCGACGATCCTGCGCGCCTCATCCGGCCTTTCCGCGACGAAGTGGCTATCGAGGACGAAGCTGCCGAAGAGGAACGGGCTACCGAGTAGCGACGGGAGGATGGGCCGATCGCCGAAGATGTCGGCCACGCCGCTCCGCACGGCGTCGGTGACGCCCGGATCGTTCGTGAAGATCGCGTCGACACGGCCCGAACGAAGCGCCCCTGCGGTTTCGTGCGGCAGGACGTCGTGGACAGGGACCATGCGCTCGATCGGGACCTTGCTCGTCGCGCAGGTCTCCATGCATTTGCAGGTCTTGTCGAGCTTTACCTGGTGGTAGCCGAGCCCGGCCCGGCCGAGGAGGACCTTCAGCCACTCGCGATAAGCCTTGGTTGGCAGGACTCCGACGCGTCGGCCCTCGAGATCGTCGAGGAAGCGAATGCCGCTGCCCTTCCGCACGAGGAGAAAAGAGATCGGATTGTCGAGGTCTTCGGCGACGGCGCAGGCGTAGTGCAGAGGGCGGGCCCGCACGTGCCGGTGGAGCGCGATCGGAAAGGCGGCGAAGCCGCCGCAGGGCACGCCCTCGTCGATGATGTCTTCGACGAGCGGGTGGGCGGTCGGGTAGCCCTTCATCTTCACCCGGAGGCCTTGCTCTTCGAAGAGGCCCGTCCGGTGGGCGACGAAGAGCGGCAGCGAGACGCCGAGAGCACTGTAGCCGATGGTCACCATGGGTACTTCCTTCGTGGGGTTGGTGTGGGGCAGTGCCCGGCTTTCAGAACGTGGATCGAATCTTCGGATGAGCTGAAGCGCCGCCGGTTGGACGCACGGGGCACGATCACCCCTGGCGCGAATCTCTATGTAACAACGGGGGGAGTCTCGTCAATCCTAGTAACAAAGCGTGGTGAGCTCCGCAACGCCAAAGGCGCGGCGACCTGAATCAATTACCCTCCGGTACCCTATTTGGTCCTGGAGGTGGATAATGTGTTGCGGCAATGTTTCTAATGCAGCGCGGACTGAATTCCCTCGGATCCGACGACCGCGGGCGAGTCCGCTGGTGTCCCTGCAGCGTATTGCCGCAGGCCACCCGCACCTCGGCCGGTGAATTGCGGCGACACACGGAAGTCGCCGCGCGCCCGCTCACGCCGATGCACGAGACGCGGCTCAGCCTTCGGCGAATCCACATCAAATCCACGAGCGCAGCAAAAACAACTTCGATGACCAAGGGCCTCCGCGAGCGGTCCCCCGTTTTGACAATTCAAACGCAATACCGATTCCACGACATGATCCGTCCGACGCCCCAATCCGCACTAGCAACGTTATTGAAGCTAACTGGCCCGGGGTCGTTGTACGACTGGCTCCCGCTGCTCCGGCAAGCGAAGACGAACGTCGAGAGCAGGACCCCGGCGAACCGCGCGCGTCTCGTAGGGGTGCTCAGGCCCTGCCACTGCGAGACGAGCGGGTACATTGCCCTTTCGGCCCGGGCCCTCCGCCGAGCGTGCCGACCCCGCTTGACACAGCGCCACACCCGGCATGAAAACGTGGCCGAGACCTCTCTCCGTGCCCATTGACGACGCCGCGAAGAAAGCCCCACCGGCGACGTGACCGGACCTCTCCGCGTGGCCGTGATCGGCGCGGGAACCGCTGGAGCCGCTGCCGCGCTCTTCCTGTCGCGCGCGGGTCACGACGTGGTCGTCTTCGAGCGCGTGCCCGAGCCCGGGCCGGTAGGCGCGGGGATCATGATGCAGCCTTCAGGGCTTCTCGTCCTCGAGCGCCTCGGCCTCGCGAAGCGCGTCATCGACCGCGGCTCGCGCGTGGCGCGCCTCGTCTGCGAGACGCCGGAGGGCGTCCCTGTCCTCGACCTTCACTACGCGATGCTGGCCGAGGGGCTCTTCGGCGTGGGACTGCATCGCGGCGTCCTCTTCGAGACCCTCCACGGCGCGCTCGTCGCGAGCCGCGCCGAGGTGCGCTGCGGGGTGGCCGTGGGGCGCGTGCGCCCGGGGCGCTCGAACAAGGTCGAGGTCGTCGACGACGACGGACACGGCCTCGGCGTGTTCGATCTCGTCGCGGTCTGCGACGGCGCGCGATCGCGCGTCCGCGACGCGATGCAAGGGCTCGCGAAGACCGTGCGCCCGTACCCGTGGGGCGCCCTCTGGTACATCGGCCACGACCGGGCGGGCGCACACGCCGGACAGCTCCGGCAGCTCGCCCGCGGCGCCCGCAACATGGTCGGCTTGCTACCGACCGGCCTCGGTCCTGGAGATGGCGCGACCCCGCTCGTGAGCCTGTTCGTGAGCACGCGCGCCGACACCGTCGACGCGGTCCGGGCGCGTGGCCTCGAAGCGTGGAAGGACGAGGTCCTGTCGATCGCCCCGATGGCGGGGCCGGTGCTCGAACAGCTCCACGACTTCGGAGAGCTCACGTTCGCGTCGTACTACGACGTCATCCTGCCGCGGTGGCACGCGCACCGGACGGCGCTGCTCGGCGACGCGGCGCACGCGACGAGCCCGCAGCTCGGCCAAGGGTGCAACCTGGCCCTCTGCGACGCGGCGGCGCTGGCCGACGCGATCGCAGCGGAGGGCACGGTCGACGCCGCGCTCGCGCGCTACAGCGCCTCGCGGCGCGCGCACCTGGCCTACTACCAGCTTGCGACGCGATGGCTGACGCCGTTCTTCCAGAGCGACCACGACTGGCTCGGTGCACTCCGCGACGCGGTCATGGGGCCCGCGTGCGCTCTCGGCTTCGTGCGCCGCGAGATGGTCCGCAGCATGGCGGGCACGAAGACGGGCATCCTCTGGGGCTCGCTCGAGACGCGCATGCCGTCGGAATGAAGTACCCTGTTCGGGGCGGATGAGCGTCTCGATCTTCCTCGCGCGCGCAGTGCTCGAATCCGCGGAGCGGCTGGGCGTCGCGCGCGCGGACTTGCGGGCTCGCATCCCCTTCGACTGGCATCGCCTCGAGCAACCGGAGACCCGGCTCGAGTTCGAGCAGTTCGAGCAGGTGCTGTCGGCCGCCGTCGGCGCGACGGGGGACGAGGCGCTCGGCCTTCACGTCGCCGAGCACATGCCCGAAGGCGCCGTCGATCTGCTCGGCCATCTGGCCGCGCACGCGCCGACCATGCGCGACGCGCTCAAGATGGCCTCGCAGTTCGTGGGTCTGGCGATGGACGGGCTGATGCTCACCCTGCGTGACGACGACGACGCCTTCGTCGTTCGTTACGCGTTCCCGCGCTCGACGCCGCTGGCCAATCGCCTGCTCGCCGAGCTCATGATGGGCGGCATCGTCCGGTTGGCCCGGTCGTTCACCGGCCCGAGCGCCGCTCCGCGGCTGGCGCGCTTCGAGCACGAGCGTCCGAAGCACCACGCCGAGTACACGCGCATCTTCGGGGGTCGCCAGCGCTTCGGCCAGAACGAGACGTCCATCGCCTTCGATCGCGCGATCGCCGACCGGCCGCAGATGCACCAGCACCCCGAGCTCTACGAGCTCTTGCGAACCGAGGCCCAGCGCAGGCTCGACCAGATGGCGACGGGCGTGGGCGCGGCCACCCGCCTCCATCAGTACCTTCTGTCCGTACCGCCTTCGCACATTCCGGAGATCTCGGCGGCCGCGCGCGACCTCGGCACGAGCGAACGATCGCTGCGGCGGCGTCTCGCCGAGGACGGAACGTCCTACCGCGACGTCGTGCGGTCCGCGCTCGAAGCCACCGCGGGGCGCATGCTCCGGGATCCGACCCACACGATCAAAGAGACCGCCGTGGCCCTCGGGTTCGCGGACCCGGCGGCGTTTCACCGCGCCTTCAAGCGCTGGACGGGGATGACGCCCGGCGAGTACCGGCGGACCCGCGGCGGCGACTGAACGTCGGCGACACGTGCGCGCGGCCGCGCATTGGCCGGCGAGGGCACGCCATGGCCGGTTCGGACAAGCGCGCGCTCGGTAGATCGGCGTCAGAGGTGTCCGATGACCACCCGAGACAGGCGACAGTTTGGCGCTGAGCTCTTGCAACTGGCGGCCGCTCTCGGGCTTCGCTCGATTGCCGGCACGGGTCTCGTCCAGTTGATCTCGTCCGGCTCTGCGCTCGGCGCGGCCGGATGCGGCTCGTCCTCCTCACCCTCTTCTTCCCGGTCTTCACCGTCCCCCGCAACCACCGGGGGCACGGAAGGGGGCGGCCAGGGCGGTTCCGGCGGTTCGCCGGACGTCGCCAGCGCGGCACCCGACGCATCGACGAACGTCGCCAGCCCCGACGCGGGCTCCGCGAGCACAACGGACCTCGACGTCGTCATCGTGGGCAGCGGGTACGGGGGCTCGGTCATTGCCAAGCGGCTCACCGAAAAGGGGGTCTCCGTTCTCATGCTCGAGATGGGTCGGTTCTGGAACACGCCGGGACCGGACGGAAAGGTCTTCTGCGGCATCAAGAATCCCGATGGCCGCGCCTTGTGGTTTCGAAACGACGTCGACGTCGTGAGCGCGAAGCTGTCGCCTGTGGCCATCAGTACGCCCATCCCGAGTCAGGCCGGGGTGCTCGACGTCATCCAGACGCCCGATATCGACGTCTTCTGTGGTCGCGGCGTCGGCGGCGGCTCTCTCGTCAACATGGCCATGCTCGTGACGCCGCCGCAGGACGTGCTCCAGTCCGTCCTCCCGACGGTGGACGCGGCGGAAATGATGTCGACCTACTATCCGCGCGCGCTCGCGATGCTCAAGGCCAACATCGTGAGTCCGGCCTTTTTTGCCAGCACGCCGTGGTATGAGTACGCGCGCGTCGGGCACGCGGCCGCGCAGGCGGCGGGCTACGACGCGGAGTTCCTGCCCTCGGGCTACGACTATACGTACATGCAACAAGAGGCTGCGGGCACGGTGCCGGCGTCGGCATTGAACGACGAGGCGGGATTCGGAAACAACTACGGCAAGCAAAGCCTCGACAAGACGTATCTCGCCGATGCGCTCGGTACGGGCAAGTTGACAATCGAGAGCCTGTGCGTCGTCAAAGACATTCAGCAGAATCCCGACGGCACGTATCTCCTCGTGGCCAACTCCATCGACATCGACGGCAACCTGCTCGCGCGCACAGAAGTGACCTGCAAGCGCCTCTTCATGTGTGGCGGTTCGATGGGCACGAGCGGGCTCCTCGTTCGCGCACGAGAAACGGGCGCGCTGCCGAATCTGAACGCGCAGATCGGCACCGGCTGGGGCCCGAACAGCGACATCTTCTTGATGCGGAGCAATACGAACTCGAACCCCACCGGCTCCCAGGTTTCCACGGTGCCCGCGACGGGCTTCCGTACGACCGATCAGAACGGCAAGGCCGTGTTCTCCATGGATATCCCCTTTCCCGTGGGCATCGAGACGTACATCAGCTTCAACATCGTGATGTCGATCAACCCGGAGTCGGGCACGTTTCGGTACAATCCGGTGACCGACGCGGGTGAGCTCACCTGGTCCGAATCACAGAACGCCGCCGGCGTGGCGAGCGCCAAGTACGTGTTCGACAAGATCAACGCGGCCACGGGAAGCTCGTACGAGACCAGCTTTCTCGGCGGCAAAGAGTTCCAGGACTCCGCGACGTACCACGCGGTCGGCGGCTGCCCTCTCGGACAGGCCACGGACGACTACGGCCGCGTCAATGGTTATCAAAATCTCTATATCTCGGACGGTTCGCTGATCCCTCGCGGCATCGTGGCCAACCCGGCCCTGACCGTCGCGGCCCTGACCGAGCGAAACATCGAGACCATCATCAAGGAAGACTTCATGCTCTGATGGGCGTGCTGTGCTCGCGCCGGTCTGCGAGGGCGCTACGCTCGCTCGAACCATGGCGGACCTCGCCGACCCGCACCTGCGCTTCGAGTCCGTCGTCTGGTTTCGCGACGCACGGTTCCCGGCCGACGACCCGGAGTACGAGTGGCCCGCCTGCTTCCGGATCGACGCGGCATCGGCGGAAGAAGCGCAGGCGTGGGGTGATCACCGGGCCCGGGCGTACAGCGCGCGCCGCGGCGAGGAGGCGATCTTCCTCTCCTCGCACCTGGACCCGCCGAGCGCGGGCGTGGACACGCCCGTCGTCCGTGCGGGCGAGCCGGCGAGTGACGAGCACATCGGATGGTGAGCGGCGCACGCGGCGCCTTTCATGCGAAGCTCCCGCGCATGCGGCTTCGAGACGTCCCTCTCTCTCTCTGCGCCGCCGTGATCCTGATCGTCGGTTGCGGCCACGCCCCGCCGCACGCTTCGTCGCCCACGGCCGCGAACACGAACTCCGTCCCACGGCCCGCGGCGTGGATCTCGGCGCTCGACCGCGATCACCCCCTCGTCGGCAAAGTGTGGAGCGTGCGCGCCGGGACCTACGTCGATGACCGCACCCTGCTCGCCGCGGCCTCCGGCGCGCACTTCGTCCTTCTCGGAGAGAAGCACGACAACGCGGACCATCACGTCCTTCAAGCGTGGGTTCTGTCGGCGATCGTCGCGTCCGGCCGCGCGCCCTCCGTGGCGTTCGAGCAGCTCGAGGCCGACGTGCAGAGTGCCGTGAACGACGCACGCCGCGAGTCGCCTCACGACGTCGACGCGATCGCGCGCGCGACGAACTGGAGCGAGAGCGGGTGGCCGCCCTGGGACACGTACCGACCCATCTTCGCGGTCGCGACCTCCGCGTCGTTGCCGGTCGTCGCGGCGAACCTGGCGCACGGAGTCGCGCG
>OCTA010005287.1_pt1 | contig 11202 bp, 7 predicted proteins | sample 1538991 | NCBI WGS metagenome assembly OCTA01 (sample SAMEA3539302, study PRJEB22396) | soil metagenome | biome: tundra; feature: field; material: soil | place: USA | collected 2010-05 | depth 0.15 m | reverse complement strand
CCGATTCGTACGCGCTCGACGCGCTGTGGAGCGGCGCGAGCGGCGTGAGCGGCGTGAGCGGCGCGAACCCGGCCGGGTACCACGCGACGAACGTCGCGCTCCACGCCGTCGTGACGGGGCTCGTCTTCGCGCTCTTCCGGCGGTTCGCGCTTCCCCCTGGGGTCGCGCTGGCCGCGGCGCTCGTCTTCGCGGTCCACCCGACGCTGGCCGCGGCCGTGGCGTGGATCCCGGGCCGCAACGACTCGCTGCTCGCCGTCTTCGCGCTCGCGGCGTGGATCTTCTTTCTCCGCGATCGGTCGCGTTCGTCGCGGTGGGACAAGGCGCTGCACTTCGCGTTCTTCGGGCTGGCGCTCTTGACGAAAGAGACGGCGATCGCGCTGCCGCTCGTCTGGATCGCGGAGACCGTGGTCGTCGACCGCCCGCGCGACCTGCGTTCGAACGCGATGGCTTACGTGGTCGGATGGGCGGTGCTTGGCGCCGCGCTCGTGCTCCTTCATCGCGCGTTCGCCCCGGGCGGGATCGGCGCCAGCAGCGGGGCCCTGGTCGCCAACGTGCCCGTCCTCGTGTCGAGCCTCGGGAAGCTCGTCTTTCCCTTTGCCCCGACGGTGCTGTCGGTTCAGGGCGACCTGTCGGCGTGGCCGGGCGTCATCGCCGCGGTCGCCCTCGGCGCGAGTGCGCTCGTCGTCCCGGGCGTGCGCGCCCGCGTCGTGGTCTTCGGACTCGCGACCTTCGTGGTGCTCCTCGCGCCGGTGCTCGCCGTCCCCGGGACGCTGGTGCTCGACAATCGCCTCTATCTGCCGGCCGTCGGAGTGCTCCTCGCGCTCGGAGAGATCGCGCGGGCGGCCGCGTTCGAAGGAACACCGCCCGTCGAGGCGCGCCTCTTCGTCGCGCTGTCGGTCGTCCTGGCCGCGGTCCTCGGCGCCGTCACGCTGGGGTACGAGGGCGCGTACCGGAATCGGGGGACGTTCGCGCGCGAGGCCGTCGACGGCTCGCCACACTCGCCGCTCGCGCACTTCTGCCTCGGGCAGGCGTACCAGATCGCGGGCGACCCCGAGCGCGCGCTCGCCGAGTACACGACGTCGCTCTCGCTCGGTCCGGGCGAGATCGTCCACAACAACATCGCGGTCCTTTACATGGCCGGCGCGCGGTGGAGCGACGCCGAGCGCGAGCTCCGCGAAGAGCTCGCGCTCAATCCGCGATACGCGCGCGCCTACGAGAACCTCGCGGTCGTGCTGCGCCGCGAGGGCCGTGACGACGAGTCGCGCGAGGCGTCCGCGACGGCGAGAGCGCTCGAGGCGCCGTGAGGCGGACTCGTCGTCGCTTGCCGGCGGGCGCTAATGTCATACAATAGCGACGTGCGCTTCGCATGGAACGCAAAGAAGGCGGCCGCGAACCTGAAGAAGCACGGGGTCTCGTTCGAGGAGGCCGAATCGGCCTTCGAAGACCAGCTCGGCGCGTACTACCCCGATTCACTCCATGAGACCCGATTCATCCTCATCGGATACTCGCGGCAGGAGCGGCTTCTGTTCGTGGTCCACGCAGAGGTCGCCGCCGAGTGCATTCGAATCATCAGCGCCCGAAAGGCTACGAAAAGTGAAAAAGCGCACTATGAAAACGACTGATCCGCTCGACGGCGAAGTCGACTTCGAGCGGTTCGGTCCGGCCCGACGAAACGCCTTTTCGGGCGCTGGTGAGCGAGGCGGTCCCTCGCTCCTCGCATTGTGGGAGATGCCGGAAATCAGACCCAACGCAGTTCTCCTTCGGCGAGGTAATCCCGGGAAGGGCAAGAGCCGAACGACCGTCGTACGGTCGGTCCGCTTGCCGGCAGCAGTGTGGAAAGAGGTCGAAGACAAGGCAAGAGCCAAGCATCTCAATCTGCACCAGGCCATGCGCGCCGCGCTCCTCGGCTGGGTTCAGCGAGGTGGCTGACCGACGCTCTCGCCATTCGGCCCCGATCGCGAGCCCGGTCAAAGCTCGCGCCGGCAAGAAGCTCGACCTACTGCGCCTGCTTGTAGTCGCCGACGGACAGTAGGTTCTGCTGGAGGTTCGCGAACGCCGCGCTTCGGTCCGCGCACATCAAGACCTCTTCGAAGGCGGCCGTGCTCGCGTAGTTGGTGTCGTGGATTCCCGTATCCATGTCGACCGTCCGGCAGTCGTCGAGCGCCGCGAGGCCGATGACGACCGCGTCGCCGACTCCACAGACCTTGTCGTTGATCGCCTCGTGGGCGGCGTCGACCCCGGCCGAGTTCAGCGTGCAGAGATCGGTGACCGAGAGGTGACCACCACCCGTGATTCCGACGAGGCGTTTCTTCACGGCCGGCGATCCCGGAGAGGCCGTGTACGCGCCCGTGTCGGACTGCTGCAAGTTGCCCTGCGTGCAGACGACGTTTCCGATCGAGCCCAGCGCGGAGCTATAGCTGATGACCTTGTCGTCGATGCCGGCGATGAAGGTGATGCCTTTCAGCGTCGACGACGTCGCCACCGCCACGCTCCCGGCCATGGGGACGACGACCTGAACGTGCGGATCGCTCGTCAGCGTCGCGGTGATGCACGCGCCCTGGCTGTGTCCCGTGATGCCCAGACGGTTCATGTCGATGTGGCCCGCCAGGAACGCGATCGAGCCGGTAGGCGAGGCCAGCGTGGTGATCTGCGTGGTCACGTCGGTCGGTACGTCCTGCGAGCCCGTCGTGGGGAGATTGCAGTCGATGGTCGAGGCCAGCTCGTCATGCAAGTAGAGGCCGGGGTAGTCGGCAGACACGACCACGAACCCGCGGCTCGCCCACTGGGTCAACATGCTGATGTTCGCGACGCGGAACGAGGCGGTGCCGTGAATGTTGAGGATGACCGGGTAGGGACCGTGCGCCGCGTCGATTGGCAAGCCCCCATACAGATCGCCGCCCACGGGAGCGATGGTCCCCTTGACTTTGATCTTCGTCGCCTCGGTGCCAGGCAGCCAGGCGGATGGATCGTAGGTGACCTCGGGTTTCCCCGCTTCGCTGCCGGGCTGCGCTGGATAGAGGACCTCGACGGTCAGCCGACCGATCGTCACCGTTTGCACCCCGGCCTTCCAGGGACCGCGAACGCCCGGGTCGCTGGGCACGCTCAGGAGCGACGTTCCGCATCCGGGCGTGGCGTGGATCCGTCGCTCGATGTCGTGGTCGGCGCGTCGTCTCCGGGTGACGCATCGTCTCCCGGCGGACTCGAGGAGTCGTCGCCGGATTGCGCACCGCTGGATCCGACGCTGCTCGTCGAAGTTCCGCTGCCCGAAGAATTGCCGGAACCACCCGAGCTCTGCGAGGCGCCGCTCGAGCCGCCGTTTGCCGACTGGCCCGACTGGATAGAGGTGCTCGAGCTCGAGCAAGCGCAAGCCGTTACGAGAGCGACGACGGAGACGATTCGAAGAACGTTCATCGGGTGCACAGGACTCGCACGCCGCGGCGCGAGGGGCCTCTGCGCATCCCGCTCGAAAATCTATCCCGAGAGCTTTCACGACTCTCTGCTTAATCATCGGCGGCCATTTTGGTCCCCGCCGTTCGTGTGTTGCTGAAGAACTTCGCCTCCCGCGGACGGCGCGCGCGCTCGAGCCCGCCGTGGCGGAACGCGAGGACCCGGTGTACCCGTCCTTCTCATGTCCTCGAACGCGGCCACCGAAACCCTGACCGACGACGAAGCCACGGCGCTCCAGCAGGCGCTCTCCAGGTACGAACCGAAGGACGTACACGACGCCCTCGATCGCATCGACGAGCAGACGCTGCGCGGTTGCCAGGCCAGCCTCAACGCGTCGGGGCCGCTCGTCGGCGGCGCGACCGAGCCGGGCGTCTTCATCCACAAGCTCGAAGGTGGCCGGGCCGCCATTCGCCTCGCGTACGCGGACATCAACGGCGCCGTCTATGACGATCTCGAGCTGGCCGCCTCGGCCGTGAAGCGCCTGGTCGAGACGCTGATCGCCATGCTCGACGCGAAGAGGGCTCCGCACCGGCGGTAGGTCCGTCCGTTCCAACCGCGCGGCAGGCACGCCGTCAGCGTTCGCGCAGGTGCACGTCAACAACGGCGCCGCTGCGTTCATCCCGCCCGTCGCGAAAGACGAAGCGCGCGCGCTCGATCTCGCATCGCTCCCTCCACTTCCCTCGGCGCGTTCACTGCTCGGCGCCGCACCCCGCGGGATCGCCCGACGTACCGATGACGTCCTGGCCGTTGTTGCAGAGCGGCTCGGTCCCCTGGCCGTAGTGCGCCTTCGCGAAGGCGAGGAACGCGGACGGATCGAAGCAGTTGGCCCGGAGCGTCCATCCCCAGGCGCTCGCGGCGAAGCGGACGTCGAGGCGCGGGTCGGGCGTCATCACGAAGCGATGGCGAACGCCCTCGTTGTCAGCGAGGCAAATGGGATCGTCGGCGTACTGGTCGATCATCTGCTGGGCGGCCGCGATGTCGCTCGCGCAGCCGGCCTCGCCGCAGTTGTACGAGAGCACGATGGACCCGTGCTCGAGGTTGTGGACCCAGTAGCCCTCGGGCACCGGCTGGTCGTACGTCATGTACGCGGCCCACACGGGATAGTGGTCGCCCGACGAGGGCGGAAGCGTGTGGTACTCGACGTAAGAGCAGATCGCGACATGCGTCGCGCCCTCGATGGGATGCTGCTGCGTCACCGCCCCGCAGAACCCGACGGGCGTACTGGCCGCAAAGCTCCCCCCGTCCCCCACCACCGCCCCCGAGTCCGCAGTCCCGCAGGAAGCCAACCCAACCAAACAAACCGACGCCACCCCCCCCAAAAAACGGACCGGACCCGCCGAACCCAACCCTCTCCGTCGCGTAGTGTTCAACAAACAAACCCCTTCGTGTCTTCGAGTCTTCCTGTTCAAATACTCTCTCACGTGAGGCTTACTTGAGGACGAAGTTGTTAAGCGCCGCGACGACGACACCGACGATGCTCTCCCCCGCGATGAGCCCCGACGAGATCGGAACGACGAACCGCTGCGCCTGGCGCGCGTTGACGCGCTCGAAGGCCCACGCGAGCTCCGCGCCGAGCACGAACGAGATCGACGTGGCAAAGGGCAGCAGCATGCCGAGGCCGATGCCCGTGGCCGACGGAAGCCACGCGCGGCCTCTCGGGAACAGCCACTCGAGGATGGCCAGCGCCGTCCCGAGGCAAAGCCCGACGGCGATGCCCTCGCGCGCGAGCGGGTGGAGGTTGCCGATGCCGACGCGAAAGAGCTCGGCCACCGCGCGCCACTGCTGGGCCGCGGGCGCGGCGAACTGCGGCGGAGCGCCGGGGCGCCCGGTCAGCACCGTGGCGTCGGGCACGAGCAGGAAGTAGCAGAGCACCGACGCGATCGTCCCGCTGAAGATGCCGAGGAACTGCGCGATGAACTGCCTCCGCGGGTGCGCGCCGAGCAGATAGCCCGACTTGAGATCGTTGAGGAGATCGGCCGCTTCGGCCGATGCGCTCGACGTGATCGACGCGGTCATCAGGTTCACCGCATAGTTCTGCGGGATGAGCGCGCCGTAGGTGAGCTGCATGATCTTGCCCATCGCGCCGATGGGTGTGATGTCGGTCTCGCCGGTCGCGCGGCACGCCACGAGCGCGAGGAAGAAGGTCATGAACACGGCGAGGGCGCCGTAGTGGAGCGGGATGTCGAAGGCCTGCCAGCCGAGAATGACGACGAGGGTGCCGGAGACGGCCGTCCCGACGACGAACCACCTGAAAGGGACTTCGATGGCGTCGGCGGGCGACGGACCGGCTTCGCGTGACGCCCGGAGATCGGAGAGCGCGCGCCCGATCGCGCGAAAGCCGAGCGCGAACGTCACGAGGCCATAGGCGACCATGAGCGGCGCGCCGAACCAGATGCCGATCTCTTTCCAGGCGGCGCCAGGGCGCGTCACTGCGGCAACCACGTGCCCGCTCGGGTTGGTCCACTCCGCGCCCATCGCGTAGGGCCCGATCCCGAGGACGAGGAGAAGGCCGCCGGCCGCCATCGACAGCGTCGTGCGAAGGCCCACGATCGCGCCCGCCGCGACGAGCACGAGGCTGTGATCGAGCACCACGTTCCACGCCGACACCGGGTATCCGCGGATCTTCGGCAGCCAGTCGAAGAGCTTGGAGTCCGACGGGAGCGCCGCTTCGCGTGTCGCGTGGCCGGCGGGGTCGACCGTCTTGAACGCGTCGAGCTGCGTCAGGAGTGGCACCAGCACGCCCACGGCGCCCGACGCCAGGAGCGCGCGGCCTTTCGCGAGCGCCTCGGCCCCTTCGCTGTAGAGGCTCTGGAGGAGCACCGCGGCGGCCGTGCCGGAGGGGAACTTGAGGCGCTCGCGGTTGATCATCGCGCGCTTCATCGGGATGGCCATGAGCACGCCGAGCGCGCCGACGCAGACGACCCACGCCATGACGAGCGACCACTTCATCTGCGTCCCGAGCGGGTTCGCGTCGGTGACGGAGAGGAGCAGCATCGCGGGGACCGCCGTCACGAGCAGCGACGTCGTCGAGTACCCGGCGGACGACGCCGTCGACTGCATGCAGTTGTTCTCGAGGATCGTCATCGGCGACCGCGCCGCGCCGAGGCGTACGAGCGTCGACCAGATGGTGAACGACGCGATGCACGCGGTGAGCGAGACGCCGAGCCCCCAGCCGACCTTCAGGCCGACGTACACGTTGGTGAACGCCAGGAAGAAGCCCAGCACGCAGCCCATGACGACGGCGCGCACCGTGAGCTGAATGGCGTCTTCGCCGCGAAACGCGCGCGCGTACCACTCGGCCTCGTCCATCGCCGCGACCTCTTCGGGCGGGATGGCGAGGGGCCTGTTCTGCTCGAGCTCGGCGGCCGTCGTCGGGGGCTTCTGGAAGAGGGACATCGCGGGCGGCCCGCAGTATGCCCCTGAACGCCGCCCTCGCGCGGCGACTGCCGCCGGTCAGTCCTTCTTTTTCGAGGTCTTTCGCAGCGCGCGGGCGAACGCGTCATTCACCGCCGTTCGCCCGCGCGTCACCGCCACTTGATGCTGCAGCCGATGCTGGGCGTCTGCTGAGCCGACGGCGTCTGACCGGCGGCCACGGCGTCGATGGCGGCGCGGAGATCGCGACCGGTCACCGGCTTGCCGTTCGAGGGACGGCTGTCGTCGAACTGGCCGCGGTACGCGAGCTTGCCGGCCGCGTCGAAGAGATAAAGGTCCGGCGTGCACTCGGCCCCGAAGGCCCGCGCGACCTCTTGCGTCGCGTCGAAGAGAAAGGGGAAGCCCCACTTCTCGTCCTTCGCCAGGCGCGCCATGGGCCCGGGGCCGTCTTGCGGATAGTCGTCGGCGTCGTTCGCGTTGATCGCGACCGCCGCGAACCCGCGACTTTGCGCGTCTTGCGCGACGCGGACGAGCTCCTTCCGCATGTGGACGACGTAAGGGCAATGGTTGCAGATGAACGCGACCAGAAGTCCGCGCTTCTCCTGGGCCAGGGCGGTCAAGTCGACGGGCGCTCCGTCGACCACGTTCGTCAACCGGGCGACGGGGAGGGTGGTTCCCAGCGGGAGCATGCTCGAAGGCGTCGCCATGGTGAATTCTCCTGGGTTCGAGAACGACCTGGGCGCGAGCCTAGGCGGCCGCTCATCGCGCCGCCAGCGAGCGCGCGACGGCATACGCGACGGCGCTCGCGATCCAGAGCCCGGCGCGGACGAGCATCCGCGCCTGGATCCCCCAGAACGGCGCGAGCGGCGCGACCAAGGCGGCCACCGCCGCTCGCCAGCGCGGGGCCCGGCGCGCGAGGCCGAAGACGAGCGTGACGTGCGCCGTGACCAGCGTCGCGAACGACAGGACGACCACGGCCATCAGGCATTCGTCGCGCGTCATGCCTCAGTACCGGTGCTGCCAGATGAGGTCGAGGATCGACGTGCCCTGATCGCCTCGCGTGGCCGCGAGCGACCATGCGCGCAAGAAGCGCCAGTCGAGCGTCGCGTAGTACGTATCGGGGTTACTCCCCGGCACGGGAACGCCGAGCACGTACGCGACCTGGAGCGAGATGTCGCGCGCGATCTGGATCTCGACCTCGGGCCGCGGGTTGGCTTGCGACGTGTCGATCTTCGTCGAGATGCCGCCGGCGAGGCCGAGCTTGTCGAGCGCGCGGTTGACGCCGCTGAGCGCGCGGTTGATGGGCTGCGTCGCGACGCCTCCCGCGGCCCCCGCGGCGGGCGCGTACTGCTGGCTGACGTTCGCCATGTCCGTCTCGGTCGTTCCGAAGAGCAAGAGCGCGCGGATGTCGTTCTCTCCGCCCGGAAGGGTCGGGTCCGACCGGAGCGTGACCTTTCCGTTCTTCAGCGGTCCCGAGAAATCGGCATAGACGCGGGTCGCGTCGGCCGCCGTCCACTCGGCGGTGAGGACGACCTGCGGGTTGCTCGGGTCGTCGCCGGAGAACGTCACCGTCCCGTTCTCGATGTCGAAGGGTTTGCCGTTGATGTCGATGCTGCCACGCACGATCCGGATCTGGCCACCGACCCGAACTTCGTCGGCGATCGTGACGACGGGCTCTCCCTGGAGTCGCACGTCGAGATCCGGTCCGCGCGAGACCTCGACGTCTTTTCCGAGCTTCACGTCGAGCTTGATCGGCATGCGCGGCGCGACACCGCTCGACATATCGACGGTCGCGTCGAGAGGGACGTCGACGAAGCCCTGTTCTCCCCGCATGACCCCCGTGGCGACGTTGTCGAGATCGCCGAGCGCCTGCACGTCGTGGGCGCCCGTCTCCGGCAAGTCCATGTGCAGCGTCGGCACCTCGACGGTCACGTCGAGGGCGTCGTGCGCGGGCGCCAGTGCGGCCATGAGATCGAAGTGGCCGTCGAGCATGCCCATCTGCACGCCGTCGAAGATGACGGGGATCGCCTGGTTCTTCGGCACCTGGACGGTCGCGCGAGCCCCCGCGAAGTCGAAGCCGTTGAGGCGCGCGGTGGCCGCCGCCTCGAGTTTCCCGGTCACGCCGTAGGCCACGGCGTCGTGGAGGGTGATGAGCCCATCGGGCGTCAGCGAGAGCTGCGCGGTGATGTCGCCGAACTCGCCGCCCAGCATCGCGAGCTCGAACGAGCCGTCGGTCAGCTTGACCGTCCCGGTGGGATGGGCGCCGCCGCCGCCGGGATCGAACCCGATGCGGGCCGCGGCGTCGATGCGCCCGTCGAGCGACGCGAACACGCCGGAGACGAAAGGATAAAGGAGCCCGGCCCGGAACTGCTTCGCCGCCAGCGTGATCTCCGCGGCCTGCGATGCGTCGAGCGCCGGAACGAGGGCCTTGCCCCAGCGCGAGCCCGCGTGAACGTGAGCCTCGAGATAGCCGTCTTGCTCGTCGGCCTGATCGAGGCGCGCGGACGCGTCGAACGCATGACCGTCGAGCGAGGCCTTGACGGTCGCGGACCGGCATGCAATTTCGCCGACGTTGAGGCCCTCGAGCGCGATCGAGGCGCTGGCGTGTGCGTCGTCGTGCAGGCGCTCGATCGTCAGCTCGCCGCTCGCCCGACCGCGGACCTGGCGATCGCTGAGGAACGTGAACGCCCGGAGCGGCAGCGCGTCGACCTTCGCGCGTGCCGACGCGGTCCAGGGAACCGCTGCACCCGCGAACCCGGCGAGGACGTCCGGCGCCCGCGCATCGAACGCCGCGCTCGCGTCGAGGACCACTTTGTCCTTGTTGGTCGCCTCGAGAGAGGCCGTGCCTTGCGTGCCGTCGTACGTGCCGGACAAACCGAAATCGACCGGGAGCGACGACGCTTGCGGATCGACCTTACCGCGCGTCAGCGTCGCCGTCACCTTGAGATTCGGGCTCGCCAGGGCCCCGTGCCAGTCGACGTTCGCCTGGAGCTCGCCGCGGAGATCGCTCAGGCCGAGCGAGGGCGGCAGCGACTGGAGCTTGCGACCCGGCACGTCGGCGTGCGCGTCGAAGGGCATCGCCTCGAGAGCCTCGGTGGCCCCCTGCCCTTCGAAGATCTTGCCGTAAGGGACCGCGTTCGACTCCGCGGTCACCTCGACGATCGGTCCGACCGCATCGCGCAGCGACGCGACGACCGAGGTCGCGCCCGTGTCGTCGTCGACCGTCACGTGGAGCGTGGGGTCGACGCCCTCGAGCCGCCATGCGCCGGGGCCCGCGCCGCCACCGAGGACGAGGCCCGTCGTCGACGCCGTGCCCTCGAAGCCGGGGGTCGTGTCCTGGCTCGAATCGCGGGCGACGCGCGCGGTGACGTCGAAGACGCCCTCCACCTGGCTGAACGGCAGAGAGCCGCGTGGGAGGACCGCGACCAGCTTCGGCAGGTCGACGTGCGCGTTCACGACGATCGCCCCCCACGCGCGACGCCACGACGAGAGCGAGAGAGGACCGGCCTCGCCGACTTGCACCGACGTCGACCGGACGTCGAGCGACCCGATGTCCGCAACGCGCGCGGTGACGACGCCCGCCGCCTGATGTCCGTGCAGGGTCACCTCGACGTGCGCATCGACCTCGTGGAGGCCCGCGAAGGCGCCCTTCGTCACGTCGACGGCGACGCGACCGTCGGCCGCGCGCGCGGTCGCCTCCGCATCGACGTCGAGCGAGACGCGGCCTCCCTGAACGAGCGAGACGCGGGTGAACCGACCGATGCGCGCGAGATCGAGCTCGCCCGTGCGCGCCTTCACGTAGAGGCGACCCGGCGCGTAGCGGACCGTGGCTTCGATCGGCGCGCCGAAGCCCCTCATGACCGCGCTCTCGATCCGGACGCCGTCGCCGCCGATGCGAACGAGCTTGGCTTGCACCCGGGCGTGCTGCTCCGACGCGTTCGCCGCGAGGTCGACGTCCTCGAGGGTGACGCCGTCGCGGAGGCGGACGCGTGCGCGCGCGCTCAGGGAGGCGCATTGCAGGCCGCCGATGGCGACGTCGTCGCCGCTCACCTGAGCCTGGAACGAGGGAGCCCCGAGGGGACCCGTGACGTGAACGTCCACCTGCGCGGTCTTCGCGTGCGCTCCCGCGGCTTCGATCGCCTCGCCCGAGACGGCGACCTGCGCGTCGAGGGTGCCTCGCAGGAGATCGATCGTGCCGTCGACGTGCGCCAGGGCCCGCCCTCGGACCGGCACGCCCGCGCTTCGCAAGAGGACCGCTTGCGCGAGGTCCGGCGCGTTCGCCTCGGCTTGAAACGCCACGCGGAGCTGGCCCTTGGCCGGAAGGAGGCGCGCGCTGACGACGGTCGGGGCGCCGGGCTCGTGGATGATCCCGTGCGCCGTGGC
>OCTA010005285.1_pt1 | contig 11203 bp, 8 predicted proteins | sample 1538991 | NCBI WGS metagenome assembly OCTA01 (sample SAMEA3539302, study PRJEB22396) | soil metagenome | biome: tundra; feature: field; material: soil | place: USA | collected 2010-05 | depth 0.15 m | reverse complement strand
GCGATCAGCAACCACTACCTGTAGAGTCTACTGTACTCAGGCAGCTACCCCACTTACACCTAAAGAGCCGGCCGCGCCTTCGATATAGTGTCCGAGAGGCTATTCCTTCCCCCCAGGACCCAGAACATGACACTCGATCGTCGCAGTTTCCTTACTGCGTGCAGCTATGCAGGCTTCACGTCGGCCCTCTTGCCCGGAGCTCTCTACACCCTGGCCGCCCAGGCGCAGGAGCAATCAACGGATCAGTCCAAGCCGCCCACCATCACACCGGAGATGATCGATGCAGCCGCCGTGATCGCTGGCGTTGGTCCCTTCACCGCTGAGCAGAAGCAGACGATGCTTGACCGCCTCGTCGATATGAATGGTTCAGAGAAGGCAATCCGTAAGTTGAAGATGCCTAACTCCGTTGCGCCCGCATTCGTCTTTCATCCGCTGCCCGCACTGCCGCCTAACGCTACGGCCGACTGCCAGGCTCTCCCCCGCCACGAGGGTGAATTTAGCATCGAGGCCGACATCGTGAGTGCACCGGTCTCCGCTCCGGCACGAATCGAGGACATAGCCTTCGCCAGCGTAGCGGAACTCGGCGCTTTGCTAAAGACGCGCAAGATCACGTCTGTCGCTCTAACGCAGATGTACATCGCGCGGCTCAAGCGCTACGACCCCAAGTTGCATTTCGTAATCTCGCTTACGGAAGACCGCGCACTCGCCCAGGCCAAAGCCGCCGGTGAAGAAATCGCTGCCGGTAAATATCGCGGGCCGCTGCACGGTATTCCCTGGGGTGCTAAAGATCTGCTCGCGGTCAAGGGATATCCCACCACGTGGGGTGCAGGTGGTTTCGAACATCAATCGTTCGAAGAAGACGCCACCGTGGTCCAGCGCCTCGATGCCGCAGGAGCAGTGCTGGTAGCGAAATTCACCCTTGGCGCCTTAGCCATGGGCGACAAGTGGTTCGGCGGCCGCACCCGCAATCCCTGGAATCCACGTCAAGGTTCGAGTGGTTCATCCGCAGGCTCGGCAAGCGCAGTGGCGGCGGGCTGTGTGGGTTTCGCAATCGGCTCAGAGACACTTGGATCGATCGCCTCGCCATCCACCCGTTGCGGCGACTCCGGCCTTCGACCCACCTTTGGCTTCGTGCCGCGCACCGGCGCCATGGCGCTCAGCTGGACCATGGACAAGCTCGGCCCCATTTGCAGAACGGCGGAGGACTGCGCCCTCGTCCTGAATGCCATTCACGGCCCCGACGGCAAAGACACTTCGGTCGTTGCAGCCCCATTCAACTGGAACAGCGCGGGAGACTGGCGTTCGCTGCGCATCGGGTACCTGAAGAGCGAGTTCGACGCGCCTGAGCCGCTGAAGCTGCAGGAAGCGGTCCCGAACGAGTCGGCTGAGGACAAGAAAAAGCGCGAGATGCGGAATGAATCCATGCGCGCCCGTCGTACCCGCCACGACTACGACCGCCGCTACGATCTCGCCACCCTCGACAAGCTGCGCACCATGGGAGTGAAGCTGATTCCCGTGGAGTTGCCCAAGTTTCCCTATGGCGCCATGACGCCGCTGCTTGAGGCCGAGGCTGCCGCTGCCTTCGACGACCTCACCATGAGCGGGCGCGACAAACTACTCACCGAACAGGGCCCCGAGGACTGGCCTAACACTTTTCGCACCGCCCGCTTCTACCCGGCGGTCGAATACATCCAGGCCAATCGGGCACGCACCCTGGCCATTCAGGGAGTGTCAGCGTTGTTTAATGAAGTGGACATCATCGTGGCCCCGACCGAAGGCATTCAGCTGGTCGTCACTAACCTCACCGGCCACCCGGCATTGATCGTACCCAACGGTTTGCGTGGCGCGGATGCCCCGGCGCCCCCTGAATCCGACGACGGCAATTCAGACGATATCGGCGGACCCAGCACGCCCGTCTCCATCACCTTCCTCGCGGCCCACTATCAGGATGCAAAGCTGGCTGCGTTCGGTCGCGCCTATCAGCAAGCCACCGACTTTCACAAGCAGCACCCCAAGCTCGACTAAAAGTCTGCTGGCCGGTAGCCCGATCCTGATTGTCTGATAGACCCCGATCGACTGGTGGTTCCCTAACGAATCCTCAGTCGATTGATCGCGAGACCTCAGCTCGGCTTTTTGGTCGATCCCGACGTGCTGGGGACGGTCGTAACCGTATGCGCCGCGAGGTTCACGGTGAAGGTGTCCAGCACCACCGGCGGGGGGATGGGCTGAGTTGGAGTCGTCGTAGTTTGCGTCTGGCTCACGGCCAGCGACTCGACCTTGATTTCCGTCGCATTGACGGTAATGCGCAGGAAGCCGAACTCGGTATCGTTGAACTGATCGAGGTTGATCGTGTTGCCCTGCCCGTCGGGCTCGGACTGCTGCCCGGGAGTCGGCTTGTTGCCGCTGCTGTCGGTCTTCATCTTCGATAGGTTGTAGTAGCCGCCGTTGCCCGCGACGATGTACGGAATCTGCCGCCCATCGGCCTTCATCACGCGCGTATAGCGCTCGTAGAGATGCGCGTGGCCCGAGATCACCAGGTCTGGCCAGATTCCCGCCGCCTGGCAGCAAGTATCGATTTGCGCGAGCATGGCGGCGCTGGGAAAATGCTGGCTGCTGCCCGTAAACGGTGGATGATGCACCGCGAGGATCAGTGCCTGCGGATTCTTGTTGTCCGGGTCTGCCTTGCGCGACGCGAGCGCCGCCGCCAGTTGCTGATCGAGGAACGTAATCTGCGCATCGCCGATCTGCGTATTGCTTAGCAGGCCCACGCTTTCTCCGGTGTTGGAGTACAGGCCGATGATGCGTGCAAACGGCGCCGTCAACACAAAGTAGGCGCCCGGTTGCGTCATCGTCGTTCGCGAAAATCCCGGTGCCGCGATCGTCGGCGTTGCGGTACAGAAATTCTCGACGAACGGTTGCAGAGAATACGGGATGGGCTCCTTGGCGTACATCACGCCGTCGTGGTTGCCGGGAATGGCGAAGATCGGCCCTGCATAGTTCCGATACGGATCGTAAAACTGCTCGGGGTAATATTGCTGCTGGCCGAAGTAGTACACCACGTCGCCCAGGTGATAGAAAAAGGCCGGCAGACCGCTGGCATAGGTCTTCCCAGCCAGGTCCGCTCCTAGGGCATCGGCCACCGAAAGCTGCGGTTCAGCGCGCACAATGCCGCCCGTGTCCCCAACCGAATGGAAGACCAGGCTGCCTGAGGCCTGGATATCCGCAATCGCCTGGGCCGACAGAACCGTGCTGAGATCCATTACCGGCGGCTGAACGCGGGGAGCGGGAATAGGTTCGATGACCTGCGTGGCCTGAAGTGCCGAATCTCCTGCGAGATCGCCCGCACTGTAGGTAAAGAAGTTGTCGGCGGTATAAGTCGGATTGGCGAAGCTGAATCCGTTGGTCGACATACAGTTCCTTTCGGCCTTTCGACGCTACTTCGTTGAAGGTGTGAGTGGTCCGCACAGCTTTAGGTTTCGGATGCTGGCGTTCGTTTCAGCGCTGTTCCGCGCTACGTCTGGGATACCATTTGGGCATGGCGCTGGTCGATGTCCAGTCTGTTAAAAAAAGCTATCCACGGCGCTCCGGCTTGCGCACCGAGATGCGGCCCGTGGTTCAGGATGTTTCGTTTTCAATCGAGGCCGGCGAAACTTTGGGCCTTGTCGGCGAGTCGGGGTCGGGAAAAACCACCGTGGCGCGTATGATTCTTGGACTCGTCACGCCGACCAGTGGGGCGGTCCTGGTCAACGGAATTGATGTGGCCAAGGCATCGCGCGAGGAAATGCGTCGCGTTCGTCGCCAGATGCAGCCCGTCTTTCAGGACCCTTTCGCCGCTCTCAACCCGCGCATGAAGGTGTTAGATATCGTGACCGAGCCGTGGGCGATTCATGGCGATGCCGATGGGTCTAGCCCTCGGTTTCTGAAATCCGCTAGCGACCGCGCAGACCTTCGAGCCAAAGCTGTTCAATTGCTGGCGGAAGTTGGTTTGGACGCCTCAGCGCTTGGACGCTATCCCCACGAATTCTCAGGCGGACAACGTCAACGCATTAACATTGCTCGCGCTCTCGCCCTGCGGCCCAAGCTGCTGATTCTGGATGAGCCGGTGTCTGCCCTCGATGTCAGCGTCGGTGCCCAGATCGTGAACCTGTTGCGCCGTCTGCAGCGCGAACAGGGGCTGACCTATTTGTTCATTTCGCACTCCATGCCCCTGGTGCGGTATTTGAGTACGCGGATCGCAGTCATGGAACGGGGACGATTGGTGGAAATCGGAGAAGCGGAGGCGCTTTGCTCCGCACCGCAACAAGCCTACACACGCCAGTTGCTGGCCGCCACACCGGAATTGCCCGTCAGCGCCGCCTGAATATTGTTCTTCATTTAGTAGATAGAGTTCTCGATGCAGGGCAGGACCTAAAATCCTACCCTGCACGCCTTCTCTGACTTAGGCGTTCGCCCTATTCCTGTTGCGACGGTGAAGTCGAAGGGTTCGTCGGCGGATTTGGAGTCGTCGACGGATTGGTTGGGTTGGTTGGGTTCGGGGTCGTCGGCGCACTCGGGTTCGCTGGCGGGGCCGGATTCTTCGGCGCATCCGGATTGGTCGGCGGGGGCGTCGCCGGGATCATCGGCTTCGGATTCGGCAGAGGCGCTGTCGGAGTCGAGCTGCCCGGCTCTGAAGTCCCAGTCCCAGGCCGGGCCGGAGTTGCGCCCGGCATCGGCCGGCTCATGCCCGGAGGCATACCGCCGGGATGATTCGGGGGCATGGGCATGTCGGAGACATCTACCAGTTCGACATCGAAAATCAAGTCCGCCTTGGGTGGAATTCCGGGATGAGCCGCATCCGGTCCCGGTCGGCCCTTAGCCCCATACGCCAATTGCCAAGGAATGAAAATGCGGCGCTTGCCGCCGACTTTCATGCCTCCAAATCCCTGGTCCCAGCCGGGAATGACGCGGCCAAATCCCTGCGGAAACGCAATGGGCTGTGGGTCGCCCTCTTTAGGCTTTCCGTCGGGTCCCATGATCGGCTTGCCGTCCTTATCTGTCGCAGGCGGCCGCGGGTGGTCATACGACGAGTCGAACTTGTGCCCGTCTGACGCCAGCCAGCCTGTGTAGTGGACTTTGTATAGCTTGTTAGGCTCAGCGTCCGGGCCCGCTCCGATTTTGATGTCTTGATAGCGCAGTGCAAACAGGGTCTTCTGAATCCCGCGAACCGGAGGTATTCCTGGCGGCAATTTGACTGCGCCCGGTGCGGAGTGTGCGGCGGTCGAGGCGGGTTTGGTCGGCATAGCGGTGGGTTTGGCCGCAGTTTGAGCGTTCAGGGTGACGACGGCCGCTAAACTCAAGCCTAAACTTGAGACCAGATATGTAAGTTTCATTGCAGTTTTAGACTCCAGATTGGTTCTGACGGGAGTGTATCAGGCAGTCCCTTAGGCCCGACACATGCCTTGCGGTCTGCCCATTCTTCGCTCCATCCTCCCCGAATCCAGAAAGCTTTATGAGTCTTTATGCGGTTGCCCGTTACATTGGGTTATGGCTCCGTATATCCTTCATCTACTTCGAGTTCTCTGGCTCCCAGTGGCTTCGTTTTTTGCCGGCGTTTTGAACACGATTGCAGGCGGCGGCTCCTTCCTTTCTTTGCCCGCGTTGTTGGCCAGCACTACGGCCGCCGGAGTAGGCGCAGTGACTGCCCAGGCCACCAATACCGTGGCCCTTTGGCCGGGACAGCTCACGTCCCTGGTGGCTTTCAGAAACCAGTTGCGCGCTTATAGCTGGACCCTTTTACCCTTGGGCATCGCCTCGGGAGTCGGTGGGTGGTTCGGCGGTTTTTTACTGCTTCACACCGGCAACCGCCTCTTCCGCCAGATCCTGCCTTGGCTCCTGCTCTTCGCCGCGGTCATGTTCGTGCTGAGCTTCCCCCTGGGCAAGTGGCTTTCAAACCTTTCCGGCGGCCGTAGGTACAACACCGTTCTGGTTATCGGGATGGTCGTTGTTAGCGTTTACGTGGGGTACTTTGGAGCCGGCGGAGGCTTCCTGGCCATGGCGCTCTTTGGCATTTGCGGGGTTCACGACATCCACGAAATGAACGCTCTGAAGGTGCTGACAGCCGCAGTTTCAATTGGCATCCCAGCAATTTCGTTCATCATCGCCAAGCGCGTCGAATGGCAGTTCTGCCTCGAAATGGCAGTCCTCGCCGGTATGGGGGGCTACCTCGCCGCGCACTATAGCCGTCGCGTCAACCAGCGGGCCATGCGCTGGACGGTAGCCATCATCGGCTTCGTCACCGCCGGCTACTTCTTCCTGCAGAACTACATCCACCATCCTTAGACCAACTTCGGAATAGACGAAGGCTTTGAAGGTTTCTCGAGTGACTTAATCAGCCTTAAGGCCCGCAAGCAGTCCAGCCAGCAGCGCTGTTCGCGGTGCCAGGTGCTCGATGACGACGGACTCGTGGCTGGCGTGCGCGCCCTCGCCCACGGCGCCTAATCCGTCCAGGGTGGGAATTCCCAGCGCCGAAGTGAAATTGCCGTCGGATGCGCCGCCGGTTGCGGCCTCGTCGAGCGTGAAACCGAGCCGATCCGCCAACGCCCGCGCCTGGCGGTAGAGCGCAACGGTACCGCGGGTACGCTCCATGGGCGGCCGGTTGATGCCCCCGGTCACAGTCAAGGCGCACCTCTTATCCACGGCCTTGAGTCCGGAGAATTTGCGCTCAATGCGCGGCCCGTCGGCCTTGTGGACAATGCGAACGTCCACCTCTGCCCAGGCCTCCGCCGGGATGACATTCGTCTTGCTCCCTCCTGCCGCCAGCCCCACGCTCACCGTCAGCCCCCGAGACAGATCAGTCCACCCGCTCACCATTTCCACTACTCGCGCGAGTTCACAAATGGCGCTGGCGCCCTTCTCGAAATCGACGCCTGCGTGAGCCGCGACCCCACGGATTTCGATGCGCCAGTTGCCAGTGCCCTTCCGGGCCGTCTTACAGGCAAGAACCTGCGCAGGTTCAACAACATATACGACGGAAGACTCTGATGCCAGCGCCTCAGTTATCGGCCTGGAAATGGGGCTTCCGACCTCCTCTTCGCTGTTCAGTAGCAGCACAATTTCCCGATTGAGCAGGCCGGCCTCCGTCAGCATCTCGATCGCTGTGAAAGCCATGGCAACGCCGACCTTCATGTCCAAGGTCCCCGGTCCCCACAGCCGCCCGTCGGCGATGCGGCAGGGCATGGTCTTTAACGTTCCCAACGGCCATACAGTGTCGATGTGCCCCAGGATCAAGACTCTATCCGCAGCTGCCGATTTCCGTTTTGGCCCGAATCGCGCTTCGATGACATTCCCAAATTCGCGCTGCTTGTGGGCTTTGACGCGTCCTCCCAAAGCTCGAGTGTGCTCGGTGGCAAGTGCGCCACAGGCATCCACGGCCGCCTTCTGATCCGAGGGGGATTCCACCTTCACCAGTCTTTGAGCCAATTCGAGCAGTGCGGCTTCCTTGCGCCGTGCTCCAGCCAGGAGTGCACGCATTGAAATGGATTCGGAGGAAGTGTCGGATTTGGATCTGATTGCCAAGGAGCTCCTGTTCAGAACTTCAGAGAGCGATTCCGCGATACGTGCGCCGCACTTATCGTACGGTAAACCCCTCACTCAAAACTACATCGCTTCTTTAAACTCCATATGCGAATCATCGACGAGCAGAGAGACGGATTTCAAACGAAGACCCAAGCGGCGCCCCCAATGATGTCAGACATCCGAATTTAGCAGTTCATCACTGGCGTCAGGCTCGCTAGGGGGCTAAATCACGGGCCTTAAACGTCAACAGAGTTCAACCCAGCGAAGCCTCAATCTGTTCTCGCCCCCTCGCAAGCTGCAATAAAACGGTGGGTTAGCCGCGCAAAGTGTGGCAAAAATGCCACACGACAGATTTCAGGATTCGCGTCTAACCTTACGAAAGAGACCCCACTTACCTTGGTTGGAGATTTGTTTGGCCCAGAACGCTCATATGGAACACGCTCATATGGAACAGACGATCGCGGAGCCCCTCGCATTCTCGGGGGTGGGGCTTCACTCCGGGGCGCCGGTCACCATGCGTCTGTTGCCTGCCCCGGCCGGTTCGGGCATCGTCTTCCGCCGCACCGATCTCGATAACTTTGAAATTCCCGCCATTGGTCGCAATGTCGCCAAAGTTAGCTACGCCACCAGCCTCATGCGCCAGGGCGTGCTCATTTCGACGACCGAACATCTGCTCTCGGCCCTGATCGGCATGGGGATCGACAATGTCATCGTCGAACTCGACAACCTCGAACTGCCCATTCTCGATGGAAGCGCGCTGCCCTATGTGCAGGCTTTTCATTCCGGAGGTATCCGCACCCAACGGCGCCGCCGTGAATATGTGCGCGTGCTGCGCGCGGTGGAAGTTCGCGAGGGCGACAAGTTCATCGGCGTCTATCCCGGCTCCGGCTACAGCATTCAGTACGCCATCGATTTTCCCGCCCCCATTGGCCATCAGCGCGCCAGCGTTGACCTCGCGTCGGAAACCTATGGCACCTTGATCGCTCCGGCACGCACCTTCGGCTATAAAGCAGACGAGCAGCGACTGCGGGATATGGGTCTGATCCGCGGAGCAGGTCCTGAAAACGCCATCATCTTGGGACCAAAAGGGCCTGAGAATGGCTCATTGCGATTTCCTGACGAGTATGTCCGCCACAAGGTCCTTGATCTCATCGGCGATCTTGCCCTGGCGGGAAAAAGGATTGAGGGCCATGTCGTAGCTGAGCGGGCGGGTCACGCCATGCACACGGCTCTGGTTTCTCGCCTCATCAAAGATCGTTCTGCGTGGGAATTCGCTCGAGTACCCGTCGAAGCCGATAACGGAGCCGCGGAAGAACAGGAAGCCGCGCCCTTCGGGAGCCCGGCCCTTTTAAGCGCCTGAGATCCGTCCCGCACCCATTGGGCGTTGTCTGGTCATAAACACCAAAGAGAGCGGATAGATAACAAAATAGACACCTATTTCAATTGCAATCCCTTTTACCCTCCGAACCCTGCGAAAATGGAAGTAGACTAATTTCAACTCACAAGCATTTGCGACTTTGCGTCCGGCTGTTCCACTTACCAGTTGCCAGTTAATTGATGGGTGGCGTCAGCGTTTACCTGGGTGCCGGGCACGACCAGTCGCAGATGGCCGGAAGCGCAGCGATTGTCGTCTGTTTCTGGGCAGAATTCGAAGTCGATGAAAATTTACAGTTGTCTCACGGAATACGGTCCCCATTCGGAATTGAAGGGATCAGGTACGAATCGAATGAGCATTGGTCGGCCGTCGACGTTACAAGTTCCCCTGATCTTACTGGCTATCGTCAGTCTCGGCGTTCTCGCTGCGCGGTTGTGGCCGTGGCACGAAGTCTTGAACCTGCCAGAAAATGGAACCGCCGGGATTGATCCCGTCATCAGCCTGGCCGGCTACATTCTCCTGTTCATGTGGATTGGCAGCGTCCGCCAGGTTGGGTCCAGAAGGGCACTTGCTTCTGGAGTAGCGTGGGGCTTTGCCGCAGGCCTGGCGCTCGTGGCCCAGATACTTCTTGCCGGCAGGCCTGGATCCGGGGGCTTCACCCATCCGGGCACCGTCTCCATGATTTTGTTTGGAGTGACGATTCTGTTTTGGGGGATCGTTGGCCTGCGTACCGCGCGCTCAGAACAGACCTTTCCCTTCAGCGTTTTGTGCTCGGCCTGGGCTGCCATGGTGAGCAGCTTGATGGCCTGCACAGCAGTTCTCGCCCAAGCTTATTTCGCCGCAGGATTGGCCGAAACGCCCGATCCCTGGAAGCAGTACGAAGGCCTCGCCATCGGCACTCCCGCCACCCAGTCCCTGGTCCACTCGCTCAATACCGCCACCGGTTTTCTGCTCATCGGACCTATCGTCGGCGGCATAGCCGGACTGCTGTTCGCCGGTCTTGGCATGCGGCGCAAAAATTCGGCTACGTAAACAGGATGCACATTGGCGCGGCCGCCGCGAAGCTCTTGCCCTTGTCAGCCAGCTTGCCCGTCACTGGATCACGCGCAAACACGCACAACTGATTTGAGCCCTGGTTCGCTACCAGCATCCACCGCTCGGTCGGGTCGAGCTTGAAGTTCCGTGGAATCTTCCCGCCGCAGCTTGAACGCCCGATCGGCGTCAATGCGCCGGTATCTTCATCGGCACGGCAACTGAAGAGGAAGTCGTCGCCGCGATTGGCAAAATAGACAAACTTCCCATCCTTGGTGATCACCGTGTCGCAGCCGGTGCTCGTCACTCCCGGAATCGTCTTCGGATGCAAATCAAAGGTCGATTTCCGGGTGAGGCTGCCATCCGCTTTGTTCCACTCCAGCACGTCGACGGTGGAGTTGAGCTCATTCATTGAGTAGGCGGTATGGCCATTGGGATGGAAGTGCAGGGTGCGCGGCCCTGAGCCGGGCTTGGCCTTATAGACGCCGGCTGCTTTGAGCTCACCTGAACTAGGATTGACGTGATAAATGTGAATGCAATCGCTGCCCAGATCGTTGATGTAAGCGAATTGATTGTTCGGCGCATAGGACGCAAAGTGGGCATGAGCGGTTTGTTGGCGATCGGCTACGGGACCGGAGCCGGTATAGTGCTCGGTCCACACCGCTGCGCTGAGTTTGCCGTCGGTGATGGTGAAACTTGCTGCGCTGCCACCACCGTAATCCGCCGCCAGCAACATGTGCAGGGAGGGGTCCAGCGCCACATAGCAGGTTCCCTTGTCGGCAGAATTCTGCGCAGACAACGGCTCCAGCTTCCCGTCTCGCACGCGAAAACTGGCAACTTCGCCTGTTGGCTTGCCATTGAAGCTATCCACTTCCGACGCCGCATAGAGATACTTCTGGTTTGGCGAGTAGGTAATCCAATCCACATTGGCCAGTTTGGCGGCAACGCCCGCGGGGGACAGTTCCGCGGTGGCCGGATCCCAGTCATAGGCAAGAATGCCGTCGGGCGTGTTGGATCCTATGAAGACGCGCTGGCGTGAACCGGCGGCAAGGCTCGACGATGCTGTGGCAGTCAGGGTTACGGCAGAAGCTGTCTTGAGAAAATCGCGGCGGGATTGTTTAGCCATGGCAGATGCGATTGTCGCCGATGAGACGGCGCATGCGCCAGCCCGCCGCTCCAGCCTAATACTACAGTTGTAGATAGAATGCGGGCAGAGGCGATCCGCGCTTTCGATAGTGGCAG
>OCTA010005284.1_pt1 | contig 11203 bp, 12 predicted proteins | sample 1538991 | NCBI WGS metagenome assembly OCTA01 (sample SAMEA3539302, study PRJEB22396) | soil metagenome | biome: tundra; feature: field; material: soil | place: USA | collected 2010-05 | depth 0.15 m | reverse complement strand
TGGACGTGCAACGCGGATGGGCGGCAGGCGGCATTCTGGCGGAAGATGCGGGAGAGGAAGTACTCGGCTTCGTTCATCGATCAGGGGTACTGCTTTAATGCGGGAGAGTGGACGTTTCCGGATTTTCCGCTGCGCGGGGTGTATCCGCGGAATGAAGTTTACGCGCGAGTGAATGGGTGGGAGTCGTTCGAGCCGTGGCTGTCGCGAATCGAGAAGCTGGATGAAGATTCGATTTGGCGAGTGGCGGGAGAAATTCCTCCGGCTTGGTATGGCGGGTCCTGGGATGAGTTGGAGGCGTTGGTGCAGCGGCTGATCGAGAGGAAGACGATGGTGCGGGAGTTGATTCTGGCGTTTCGAGGGTCACCGCGGAGGCCGTTTCCGGAGTGGGGGGAGAACTAGCCGTCAGCCATCAGCCGTCAGGTAAGGCTTCGGCATGTGCTTTAGGAAAGGGCGTTATGCGTGATTTTCGAGAACTTAAGGTCTGGCATAAGGCACACTTGTTGACGCTGGATGTTTATCGCGCGACTCAGTCGTTTCCTCGAGACGAGTTGTATAGCCTTACTAATCAGATTCGGCGGGCGGCCGTTTCGATTGCGGCTAACATTGCGGAGGGAGCGGGGAAAAACTCACGGGCTGAGTTGGCGCGGTTCTTACAAATAGCGCTGGGCTCGGCGAGTGAATTGGAGTATCACCTCTTATTGTCGCGGGATCTGGGTTATCTCGTTCCTGAAATGTGCGAGCAGCTTTCGCAACAAGTGGTCGAAACTAAGAAGATGTTGAGCGGCTTCATGCAATACCTTGGCCAACGCAAAACGGGGACTGAGGGCTGAGGGCTGGTGGCTAATAAGCGACAACTCGAGCTCCATTTGCTGCGATTCTTGCCGCATGCTTTGCGGGACGATTTCGTTACGGTCGGACTGTTGCTTCTGGAGAGCGATGGCGGGTTTGCCGAGGTGCGCTTTACGCGCGACTGGAGAATGCTGCAGTGCGTGGCTCCGGATGTGGAGTTGGAGTGGTTCGAGATGGTGGAGAGCGAGATCCGGAAAAGGCTGGGGGGTTTGCGGCGGCGCGAAGAACTGATGCAGCTGATGAACGAGAGATTCGGGGCGATGATCGATGTGGCTCCTACGAAGGCGGTGCTGACGGAGGATCCGGCGAAAGAGATGGAAGTGCTGACTTCGATGTACCTGGCTCCGATGGAAGGAAGGCTGAAGCAGTCGATGGCGGTGGACACGGCGATGGTTATGCCGCTGATGGGCAGGATTGCGGCGGGGCGTCCGATTGAGGCGGTGGAGAACGACGAGACGATTTCGCTGGCGGATTTTGTGCATGCGAGGCCGGTGTTCGCGCTTGAAGTGCGCGGCGATTCCATGCAGGACGAAGCGATTCTCGACGGCGACTACGTGCTGGTGGAGAAGAAGAAGACGGCGCACGACGGGGACATTGTGGTGGCGCTGATCGAGTCGACGGACGCGACGCTGAAGCGCTTCTTTCGCGAGGGAGAGAACATTCGCCTGCAGCCTTCGAACGCCGCCATGAAGCCGATCATTGTGCCCGCGGCGTCGGTCCAGATTCAGGGACGGGTGATTGGCGTATTGAGGAAGTACTGAAGAGCAGTTGCCAGTGGTAAGGTGCGAGTATCCAGTAAAACCAAGGTTCCGGACGGCAAAAGGGCCAGAGTGCGCCCGGCCCCAAACAGGGCGACGATTGTCGAGGAAGTGACGGTATCGCTAAAGCGACACCCTGATACGAGCCCGATCACCGATGGGTGAGAAGCGACAACTCGAACTTTACCTACTGCGATTTCTGCCGCATGCTTTGCGGGACGATTTCGTTACGGTGGGACTGTTGCTGCTGGAGAGCGATGGCGGATTTGCCGAGGTGCGGGTCACACGCGACTGGAAGATGCTACAGTGCGTGGCTCCGGATGTGGAGTTGGAGTGGTTCGAGATGGTGGAGAGCGAGATCCGGGGGAAGCTGGGGAGCTTGCGGCGGCGCGAAGATCTGATGCAGCTCATGAGCGAGCGATTCGGAGCGATGATCGATGTGGCGCCGACGAAGGCGGTGCTGACGGAGGATCCCGCAAAAGAGATGGAAGTGCTGACTTCGATGTACCTGGTTCCGATGGGGCGAGGTGAGCTCGCACAGCCGCGCACTGGGCGCGTGGCGATTGTGAGGACGATGAGAGAGGCGTTCACCGAGGCCGGAGTGTTGGAGCTGATGCAAAGAGATTTGGATGTGGTGAAGTACACGGGGCAGGGAGATCCATTCCGGATTGATTTTGGCTATCGAGTGGGGAGCGCGGTGAAGATGTTCCATGCGGTTTCGGTGGCGGCAAATGTGGACCAGGCGCTGGCGCTGGCTTATCGGTACTCGAGGGTTGAGGTGGGAATGCGGCAGGAGCAACTGCAGGCTTCGCTGACGGCGGTGGTGGATCAGGGGATGGGGTTGCAGAAAGAGAAGACGCGGTTCGCGATTGGGATGCTGGAGCAGAACTCGGTGCGGGTGGGGGAGATGGCGGAGATCGCGGGCGAGGTGCGGCGGGAACTGCGGGCGTGAGAGGGCAAGGAAGTCAAAAGTCAGAAGTCAAATTGAAGAAGTAGAACCGGCGGGAAGCGGGTGAGGCATGGCGGGAGCTGTGCCGTTTTTTATTGAGGGAGAGAACGCGTTGGTGCTGTCGAGGAGTCGCGCGAGAGGTAGGGGTCCTTCGACTGCGGTTGCCGCTCACTTCGTGAGCGGCAATCCTCGCTCAGGATGACAGGGTTTTAGGGTCATTACAGACATATGAGCTAACTAGAAGTTCGTTTGCGGGCAGGAATGCCCGTCCCCACACGAGACGAGGAGATCATGAACATTCGAGAGAGGGTGCGCGGCGCGATGCGCCGGGTGGGAGACGTGTCTTTGCGGGATTGGTTTTCCACGAGTTTGTTTGCCGGGCGGGATGGACGGCGGACGGCGGGAGCGGGGTCGAACCTGGCTCCGCTTTCTTCGCCAAGTTTTTCCCGGTCGGGAATGCCAGCAACCCACAGTCTGGTGCCGAAGCCGACGCCGGCGAATCTGCGGCGGTTCGCGGAGACGCCGGTGGCGCGGCGGGCGATCAACGTAATTAAGGATCGGATTGTGGGGATGCGATGGCGCATCCAGCCGCGGCGGGGGCGGGCGCTGGAGCAGATTCCGGATGGGGCGCGGCGGGTGCAAGTGCTGACGGAAAATTTCGAGGCTCCGAATCCAGACGATTCGTTTCGCTCGCTGCTGGAGCAGGTACTGGAGGATGTGATTGTCGGGGGATTTGGGGCGATCGAGTTGGATCGGGTGGAGGGATGGCAGGTTCCCACAGCGGAAATGGGACTGCGAGACGCCCTCCCGACAGCCGGCGGGACGCCGGCGCTACGTGGGCCGCTGGTGATGTGGCCGGTGGACGGAGCGACCATCCGAATCATGACGGATTGGGATGGACGTCCCGACTCTCCGCGCTATGCGCAGGTGACGGGATTGTATGGAGCGCAGGGACAGATCGTATTGAACGATGACGAACTGAGTTACATCCGGCTGAATCCGCGGACGCATACACCGTTTGGGCTGGGGCGAGTGGAGGTGGCGTTCGAGACGATCAATGCATTCTTGAGCGCGTACCGGTATGCGGGGCGGCTGGCTTCGAATTCGGTAGTGCAGTACGCGCTCTGGCTGCAGGGTCTGACTCCGACACATCATGAGCGGCTGATCCGGTGGTGGCAGGACGAGATTGAGGGCACGGGGCGGGTGCCAATTATTTCAGCGGAGTCGAAACCGGAGGTGCTGCGGTTCGGGGCGGGAACGGACGCGGACCTCCGACTGGCGTGGCAAGAATTTCTAATGCGGATCATCGCCGATGCTTTCGATCTGCCGGCGCAGTTCTTGGGATTAGAGCAGGATGTGAACCGGTCGACCGCAGCAGAGATGAGTGAGATGGCGTTCCGGTCGGCGATTGTTCCGACGGCGCGTTTGGTGGCTGAGTATCTGACGCGGGATGCGATTGCGAAGAAGGTCGGGTGGACAGACCTGGAATTCGTATTCACCGACGTCGATTCCCAAGACGAGATGGAGCAGGCGCAGATTGACGAGATTCTGTTGCGCAATGGGGTGGTGACGGTGAACGAAGTAAGGCGGGCGCGAGGGATGGCCGAGATTGTCTAAGGGCAGAGGTTAGAGGTCAGATTGCAGAGGTGAAAAGCTAGGGCAGATTTTAGAGGTCGGATTACGGGGGCAGGACCCGGAAATCCCACCCTTGTCGCAAAGAACGCGGCAAGGATGGGGCACCCGCCACCTGCCCCCAACGCGGGCTGAGGATGACAGGGGGATGGGAATGGGATTGTCATTGGAGTCGATGGCGATTGAGATGCCGGCGGTACATGGGCATCCGAACCGGGCAGGGTTCCGGGGAGTATTGACGATCGTCGATGTTGCATCGGACAAGTCGCCATCGGGCGCGCGGGGGCATCGCGTGCTGCTGACTCGGCGGGCAGCGGAGGCGGCGATTCCATCGCTGATGGGGATGGGGCTGGATTACTCACCGGCGCTGGATCGGCACGACGCGCGGCGGAAGATTGGAGTGATCACGCGAGCTGAAATTGTGGGGCGCGTGATTGAGGTCGGGGGATTTTTGTATGCGAAGGATTTTCCGGAGATCGTGGCGGAGATCGGCAAACCGGGGTCGGCGGGACTGGGAGGCGCGGGCAGGAATGTGCGCGCTTCCCGCGCGGGGCTGGGAATGTCGTACGAGATTGCGGATGCGCTGGTGGAAGACATCAAGGCGAGCGTGTGGGTGTTGAACCGGGTGACCTTTACGGGGGCGGCGGTGCTGCGGCGGGATAAAGCGGCGTATCTCTCGACGTGGATCGAGTTGGGGTAAGTGGAGCAGGTCATGGGCGTTTTCAAGGAAGGTGCAATCCGAGGTCCCGTCAGATGGGCTGGGGTTAAGGGAAAGCCTTAACCACAGGGGACACAGAGGAACACAGGGGAAACCCTTACGAAATAGGCCAGGGAGGAAAAAGGAATGAACGAAGAGATGGTGCAGCAGATGATGGCGGCGGCGGAGCGACTGGCGGCAGCCACGGAGACGCTGGATCGCGTGTTGGGGAAGCTGGACGCACAGCAGGAGATGCTGAACGCGAAAGTGGAGCGGATCGTGGCAGCGGTCGAGGAAAGCATTACGCAAACCAGCGCGCGGCACCAGGAGGAAGGAACTGGCGCCGAGTTGCAGCAGCGGGTCGTGCAACTGGAGAAGTCGAATGCAGATCTGAAAGCGCAGGCGTCGCGGATGGCACGGAAGACGCTGTCACCGGTGGTGTCGGCGCTGATCGGAAAGAACGAGATCGAAGGCGAACGGCTGGACCCGGCAGTGCTTAATAAGACGCTGGCGGCGCTGAGCGTGGAACAGCGAATCGCGGTGAAAGCCGAGTTGGCGCGGGCGGGGATGATCGAGTAAGGCGTCGTTGGTTGACGGTCGGTTGTCGTTGGTCGCTAGTCGATGGGGCGTTGGTAATTGGGGCGCGAGTTAGATCGCGTCCTTTTTTATTGGGTGAACAAACCCACCCTTTCGCAAAGAACGCGAAAAGGGTGGGGCACCCGCCGAGAAGTGGGGCGCCCGGTTATCGGAAAGAGAACGGGCAGTAACAACTCAATTGAGGAGAAGACATGAAAGCTAATTTTCTGGATTTGCATGCAGCAGCGGACTTTCTGGGGCCGGGCGCGATCGAGATCGATCGGTATCAGACCGAGATTACGGACATCGTCCGGCGACGCGGTGTCTTCGGGCAACGGATGAAGCAGGTACCGGCGACCGGCCATCCTTCGCGGTTTTTCGAGGAAACGGCGATTGCATCGCCAACCGCGGCGCAGGCATTCGTCGACCCGCGCAACATTCAGCCGACGCTGCAAGCGCCGACACGGGTGGAACGCAGCGTCCCGCTGAAGGCGCTGGTCTCGCAGATCAACTACAACCTGTTCGACATGGAGGTGGGGACGCAGCAGAGCCAGTTCGCGTATCTGCAAGCAAAGGACCTGGCCGATGCGGTGGACGGGGTTTTGCGCACGCACGACGTGGCGCTGTGGAACGGCAACGACACCTCGCTGAGCACGCCAACGACGGCGCAGTATTTCGGCGCCATCGGGCAGATTGAAGCGGGAGGCAACAGCGCCACCATCGCAACCGACGCCAGCATCGTGGACGGGCTGAAGAGCACCATCGCGCAGATGGTCGCAAGTTCGTCGTACGAGGTGCGGCCGACGGCGATCTATGCCAATCCTGTGCTGCTCGACCTGATCGACCGCGAGATGAAGGCGGAGTTCAACGTTGTGCTCTCAACGGCGCAGATCACGGGTGGGCTAACCGTGAAGACCCTGAGCACGCAAGCCGGCGATTTGCCGCTGATTCCGGAGTGGGCCCTTCCTTATACGGGCACACCGGGGAGCGGTACTGCGGTGCTTCCGGCGTACATCGTGAGCGAGGACATGATCGAGTACCACTGGTTGACGGACCCGAATCCTCGGGTCTTCAAGCTGGGACTGCCGAACTCATTGACGACGGAGAGTGTCGTGGTGAAGTTCGGTGGGGTAGTGGTGAAGGGCGCGTCCTACGCGCACTACGAAGTGAAAGTGAACCGGTAAAACCAGTTGCCAGTGGCCAGCGGCCAGTTGCCAGTAAGACCGAGGCAACGGCCCTGGTTACTGGCGACTAAGAACTGGGAACCCATCATGAATTACTTGCAACCATCGGAATACGCAGCTTATGGGCTGGAAACAACGACTGAATTGGCGTGGGTGACGGCGGCATCGGCGATTGTGGATGCGCATTGCCGCAGGGTAACGCTGGCGGTCGCTCAGTACACGGAGCGGTTGCGAACGGAAAACGGACAAAGGCCAGTACGGCTAACGTATCTGCCGCTGTCGGCGGTGGCGCCGGCGACATCGCCGATTGTGTCGGCGCGAGCCCGGTATGCCACGCCGCGCCGGGGCGAGTTGGTGTACGAGGAGATGGCGTGGGATGCGGCGCTGGCATTCGGAATTCCGGGAACGTGGGTGAACTTGAACGTACCCGACTTGGACGTGTTTCCGGAGACGGGGGAAGTAACCCTTCCGATCAATGTGTTGGGGTGGGCGTTCACAGAACTGGAGATCGTGTATACGGCTGGGCTTGATCCATTTCCTGACGCGGTTAAGGTGGCGTGCGCGCAATTGGTAAAGAATGCGCAAGCTACGCCGGCGCTGAATGTGCAGAAAAATGTGTTTCCCGACAGAATGCAACTGATGTACTTCTCGGATTCGCTGCTGGATGCAACGGTGCAAGCGCTGCTGGCGCCTTATGTGGCGCAGAAAGTTGGATAAGCCATGACTGGAATTTCTGGAGCAGCGGCCGCTCGGGCAGCGGATGCCTTGATACGAACGATGGGCGGCACGGAAGTGATCCTGCTGTTTCCGGCAGCGGGGATGCCTGCGGATGCGGTGGCGGGCCTCGGGCTGGTGGATCCGGGAGTAGTGCAGGCGGCAATTAGCCCGGTAATTGTCCGGGAGTTCACCATGGAGAGCGGTGGATTGCGGCCGCGGATAAGCGACGGCCCGCGGAGGCAAATCGAGTTACTGGCGGGTGTATCGGCGATGGCGGAGCAGGTAAGCCAGCGAAACGTGGCGTCGGCGGACGTGCTGTTCGAAACGGCGCTGGGGCTGGTGTACGACGGGGAAGTGTTCCACATACAAGGGTTCGTCGTCGAACGGCTCGCGGGTGTGGCGTATCTGTACCGGGTGGCGGCGGTGTCTTAGGAGCTGTCAGCTATCAGCTTTCAGCCATCAGTTTTAGTGCTTAGGTGCGGGACTACTAGGAGAAATATGCAGGCAGCGAAAGACAGTTTCTTTATGGCGCTGCGGGAGCGGTTGGCAGCGTTGAATCCGGCACGAACCATGGTGATCGATGGAGTCACGCTGCCGGCGATCGTGGTCCGCGAAAACATGGAACCGCGGTTTGGGGAAGCGCAGCCGGGAGCATTTTACGTGGACTTTGGCGATATTTTGATCGCGGAGAGCACGCGTCCGATGCTGGGAGTGGATTGCCACATCTGGTACGCGAGCGAAGGCAGCGGCGGGACGGGAGTGGACCGAGGGCGCGTGCTGGCGGAGATGGATAACGAGTTACTCGGGATCTGCGATCCGCCACACACGGGAATGCGCGACTACAGCCAGACTCCTAGCGCTGATTTGGGATCCGGAATTTTCTGGACAGTACCGGAGATGGGGAACGCACCGGGAGACGTCTCGATCCAGAAACAGCAGTGGAGCGCCAGCGCAGCACGGGTGGAACGGTATGCGCAGTTGAGACTCTATTTCTTTCTGCCCGAGGTGCAAGCATGACACGGGCGGGGTTACGGCCAATCGCGCGGCAAACGCGCGCCTATTTTGCGCCGGTGGACAGAGTGAATGGGCCCACGGCGATTTTCGATCCGTCGAAAGACAGCGGTTTCCAGTTGGATGCCCCTCCGGCTCCGTGGATCGACCTGGGATGGATTGAAAACTTTCAGCGCACGAGCACATCGCAGATCGAGGCGTTGATCGGCGGGACAGCGGGTGCGGTGTCGGCACAAGCTCGGCACGGGTTGGGAGCACGAATTGATTTTGAATTTCGCGATTGGGGAAAGTTGCAGATGGCGCTGGCGGGAGGCGCTGAGCACATGAATGTGCTGGCAACCGACCCGAGCGCGTCGCGAGCGGGATCGGGTGGCGTCCCGCTGGCGGCTGTGCCTCTGCTGGCAGGTTCGACCGCCGGGGAACTGGTGTTGGGAGCAGGCGCCATCAGCGGGTTCCAAGCTGGAGATCTAGTGGCGTGCGACGTGGATTACACGCAGCAAGTTGGATATGTGGGCACCGGCATCGCGGCCGCGTATGTGAAGAGTCCGGGAGATGTGCGGAACGATGCCAACAATGTGCGGCGGGTTACGTTCAACGTGGGGCGAGTCGCACAGGTGACGACGACCTCGTTGCTGCTAACGCAGGCTTTGCCGGGGGGAGTGCCAGCGGCTGGGGCGGCGGTGCAAAAAGCGATGGCTTTTGTGGACCGCGAAGGCGGCGCGTTTCTGCAACAGTGGTCGGGGTTATTCGTGGCGGAAGAGGAATCTGGTGGACGGGTGTGTTTCTTCTATCCGATTTTGAGTCCGTGCACGGTGAAGCCGGAATGGGAACGGGAGAGCCTGACCACGATTCAAAAGCCGATCGGAGGGTTGGCGCTGCGGGCGTCGTTTACCGCGCTGCCGACGTTGGACGGCAACGATGGAGCGATGGTGCTGTGTTACCGGAGTTATTTCCCGGCTAGTGGAGCAGCGGTGTACTAGCAGGCCCTGGTGCGGGTCGGGTCCGGAGGAGAGCACGAGCGAAAGCAAGAGCAAACGCAAACACAAACGCAAGAGCAAGAGCAAGAGCAAGAGCAAACGCAAGAGCAAGAGCAAGAGCAAGAGCTTTAACCACAGAGGACACAGAGGGACACAGGGGACGGCGGAGTTTGTCGAGAAGCCATGAAATTACTGATTGATAACTTCGACGGTCGCGGGGCGCAAGACTATACGGCATTCGTGGATTCGAGCAAGAGTCCGAGTGTGGTGCGAAAGCTGAACAGCCCGGCGGAATTGAAATTCAATCTGGTAGGTGGAGGGGAGAGTCTGGCGGCGCCGGCGATCGGTGGGCGCGTTACTCTGACCCTGAGCAGCGGCAACGATCTGTTCACCGGCTATATTGCGCAGACGCCGACCTATCAGTATTTGGGGTGGGCAGATCGCGGGCTGGTTTACCGGTACGAGATCGTCGCACTTAGCGACGTAATGCTGATGGATCAGAAGGCGCCTCCCCCCCACCCGCCATTTGTGAATCGGAACGCTGGTGATGCGTTCCGGCAGTTGACGACGGAGGCGCTGCCGGGATGGTTTGACGTGAGCGGCGTCGAAGCGGGGGATCCGATTCCGTATTACAGCGTCGATCCCGCGAAAAAGTGGACCGCATCGGCGGCGGAGATTGCGCTTGCGGCGCGATGTTGTTACCGGGACGACAACGGCAGGCTGTTCTTTGCGCCCTTGGCGGCAAACACCTACGCGCTTGCGGAAAATGCAGAGACGTTTTCTCCGGGCGATCTCCAATTGCAGAGCGTGAACCGGTTGGTCAATGACTTGACGATACTGGGGCCACTGGAGCCGAGTGCGCATGTGAAGGATTACTTCGCCGGCGACGGGCTTACGACGAAGTTCTACATGTCACAGAAGCCGTTCACACGAAGCAGCCAGGTTGCCCTATATAACCGCACGATTCTTGACGAGACTTATGCGGAACTGGACCCGACGCATTGGGCCACAAGCGATCCGCAACATGTGATAACGGTCGGCAACGGCCAATTGCAGGTTGGGGGAGGAACGGGGACAGATGGGCAAACGCTGCTGAACTTCATCGAAAAGATCGAGTTGGGCGGAGCCACGATGCTGGAGCACGGCGACGTCGTGTTCAATGCTGCGTCGGATGGGGTGATCGGCGGACTCTATGCCGGGGTTGTCTCGATTGCAGGGTGCCTGGCTGGCTTTCGCGTAACGCCCTCGGGGACCAATTGCAACATCCAGGCGCTGATCGGAGGCTCGGTTGCGGGCACGGCGCTCACCACACAGGCCGGACACCATTACGTCTTCACTACGCAGTTGTATCCGACGGAGGTGTACCGGGTGGAGCAGGTGTTTCATTCTTCGCTGCATCCTAGCGGCGCGGCGCGCGGCGGCGGCGCAGTCGCCTGCAATGTACGAGTCGTGCTGGAAGTGCAAGATATCGATCCGACGAATCCGGCGACGCAGATCGCATCGGCGACCGTGCTGTTCGACGACATCATTGCGAATGCGCCCGGGTTCTGCACGTATGCGCTCATCAATGCCGGCAGCATGCAATGTTCGGTAGCATTCACGTACATATGGCTGCCCGTCGATGCCCTGGTCCGCGGCACTCCGTATGGAGGAAACACAGTAACGATATTGACGGGATCGTTACTGGAGGGCGCGGAGTGCAAAATCTCGACGGAGCCAGCGTTGGAATTTTATCCGGAGTACATACCGGCGGCGAACGAACTGATCGAGGTGAGTTATCGCGGCCAAGGACACGCGATGGCGCGAGTGATCAATTCGGCGAGCATTGCGGCTCATCAGCGTGGCGGCGACGA
>OCTA010005283.1_pt1 | contig 11204 bp, 7 predicted proteins | sample 1538991 | NCBI WGS metagenome assembly OCTA01 (sample SAMEA3539302, study PRJEB22396) | soil metagenome | biome: tundra; feature: field; material: soil | place: USA | collected 2010-05 | depth 0.15 m | reverse complement strand
CGGCGACCCCCGAGATCTACACTCTTTCCCTACACGACGCTCTTCCGATCTCAGCATTCCGAAACTATAGGCGAGGGCTCCGGGATAGGCGTGAAAGAATGGCTTCTTCTCGATTGGATCGCACTGGATTCCAGCCACATAACCGTATGGGACGTAGAGTTTGCCACCTCGATTGAAGCGCACTTTGCAGACGCCAGGTTGGCCATCGGGAATGGGACAGCAGTGGCCGCAAGCGAAGCAACGCAGGCGATTGCGATCAAGCTTCTCCCAGAGAGCCGGATCGGCTTCGCGGATATAGTCATCCGCCGTCAGGATGTCGCGCATCGTGGGCACACCTATATTTTACGGCGGTTGTCGGCGGTCTGTCTTACCAACGCGCGTTCATTTTATTGTCGGCTAGTGGGCGACGTGTTCGCGCCGCACGTCGATGTTCCGGCGAAGTCAAGGGAGACGCGGCAATCCGCGTCGTTTACAGGTGACAAGCTAGTGTTGGGGGTGAGTGCGCAGCCAGGCTTCCGCTTGCTGGCGGGAGGTCGAGACTTGTGCTGGAGTCATACGGGAAGTTAGCGCTTCGATTCGAGATTTGCTGACTTCGTCCCCTTGCGACATAGCGACGGTGGACCAGAAATAAGCCTTCGGCAGATCTTCCGCAGTTCCACGCCACCCTCGCCAATAGTAGGCGCCGAGAGCACCTTGGGCGGCGACACTGCCTTGTTCAGCGGCGCGCTCGAACCATTGGACGGCCAGGGCGTCGTCTTGCGGCACTCCGTCTCCATGCCGGTAGCGGATTGCCAACTGCCATTGCGCATTCACATCGCCATGATCGGCTAGCTCGCGCAAATTCTCTAAGGCCATCATATTTGCGTTGTGGTCGATCGCGCTTTTCCCCAAAAGTTTTTCGTCAACTGACGGTCCCCGTGAAGCGTGCGGCGATGGGGTCCAATGCTTTTCGATAATCGGCGCGATCAAGTAGCCGGTAGCAATTGCCACTACGAGCACGGCCGAGCCGAGCAAACCGATCGGGACGCGAGAACGGGGCGCGGGTGCCGTTGACTCGACCGCTTCGTGAACTTCAGCTTTTTCAGATCCCTCGGCGATGATCTCTTCGGGCGGGCGGTGTGATATCTGCGAGGCGACGTCAGACTCACCGCCAGCAGTTTCAGGCTCGTACAGCGCTTCTTTGGGCACATTTATCGAAATCAGTTCGATCGTAGCAGAGTCATTTGCAACTGAATCGTTAGGAGCGGGTTTTAGGGGATGGACCGCTGAAATCGTTTCGGCGAGATGTTGAAGTATAGCCGCATCATGTTCGGTAAACGATCGAGGTCTCGGTGAGAGTACTTCTAACAGTCCAACAACTTGCGCATCACACAAAATTGGCGCGGCCATAAGCGAACCGATGCCCAGTGCGCGAGACAGTTCGGGGTCGACGCGAGGATCGTCTCCCATGTCTTCGCACCAAACCAAGTTACCAGTGCGAATGCACTCTCCAGAAAGACCTTGCGCAGGATTCAATGCGGCCCCGGACGGCGGCACAGGTTCGCCGGCGGTAGAGCGCCAGATAATGTTGTTATTGGTCAGGAACGCCACTGCAGCGCCAGTCGCCCCTGTGAGACCGAGGGCCCGATGAGGTATGAGTTCGATGATGGCATCGACATCATCCCCTAACTCGCGAACTTCGGCGTCGACTTCTTCCAGTGAACTCGGATCTACGTTGATATGGGGAGCCTGAGATAGGTCGGCGAGGTACTTACTAACTCTGAAATCGTTTGTAGCTGATTCATCCTTTGTAGGTCCATTGGCTATGCTCTCTTCGTCTCGAGAGTCAAGGCCCGGAGAAATTTGGATAGGAACCGCTTGGAACGATGCCGCTTGCCTACTGCGTTCGAGTTGTCGATTGCGAGCCCCATGATTAGAACAACCGATTAGCAGGTTCACAAAAAGCCATTCTTTCAATATTCGTCGAGAACCTTCCGTGAGCCCGGAAAGCTGAATGCCTCCGCGGCCTGAATCGTCGCTCCACACTACCCGGCCGTTGCCATGAATGAAGTTTTTTGTTTCTGGCAGGTCGAGGCAAAAGGTTAAGGCAACGTTCGTTTCCAGCGGTCCGCTGGTTTGAACGGAAAATCCGCCTTCGTGCAGGTCGAGTAACTCACTTAAATCTACAACTGAGCCGGTTTGTGAACCATTGAAGCTTGCATAAACGGGGCTGTGAAGTTTTTGACGAATAGCATGGCGCCGCTCTCCGTGAGGAAGCGCGGGAACTGGATCTGGAAATCGAAGTGTGCTCCGATCCATAATTGACTCAATATTAACTCAGTAGTGGGAAAGAAGGGAGTGACAACCCGCGGCGCAAAACTCTAAGAAATAATCGGAGCAAAGATTAGATATTCGCAGCCAAGGGTGGAGCGTCGGGGTGCTCCATGGACATGAGGACAATTGGCTTGCTCAGTACGCGGTCCAGCGCATTGGCCAGAGCGCCAGGAAATTCTGACGTCAGAAGATTGACATCCAGTTGAAGGTCGCGCGGACTATAGATGCGGTAAATAACGAGAGAGCCACGGCGTCGGTTGGATGTCGTGACCAAATCAAGGGTTAGTTTCCATGAAGGTGCGCTTGAGATGGCCACCATATGCGGAAACTTGCTCCAACGAAAGTGGCGGGGTTCGCGGCGCATTGTTTCCGCAGGCGATGACTGAATAAGAAGCGATGGATTGCGCGGTTGGTCGTCGGCCGGCGATTGGAATTCCAATTCGAAACCATCGAAGTCGTTACTATCGAATGCGGCAACCAGAATATTGCGGACTTGATCAAAATCCGCGGCAACTTTTAGTTCTTCGGTTGCCCGGCGCACAGAGAGATCGTTGATAAAGATCTGGCGCTGATCGATGGTGCGCTGCGCCACACGCCGAAGTTCGCCGAACTCAAGGTAGTTCAAACGCTGGACGCCCATCCAGATGCCAGTTCCGACAACAGCCAGCACCAGTCCCACCGTACTCCCCGTTGGCCAAAGCAAAAACAAGCTGAGCAGGGCGAAGAGGGCAGAGACGGCATAGAGAACAATTACGACTTGCCGGTGCGAAAAACCCAATTGCAACAATTTGTGGTGGATGTGTTCACGGTCAGCAGTAAAAATGGGACGGCCGCTGATGATCCGCCGCAGGATAGATAGTAAGGTTTCAAGAATCGGCAATCCAAAGGAGACTACTGGGATCGCGACGGCAACGAACGTTGGAGCTTTTTGGGATCCGGCCAATGCGAGCGCGCTAAGCATGAAACCGATGAACAAGCTGCCAGAGTCGCCTAGAAAAATCGTCGCGGGATTAAAGTTGAACCGTAGAAATCCTAAGATGGCGCCAGCGAGCGTCACACTCATCAGCGCTCCGAGCGACGAATGAATGACGAGAGAAACAACAAAAAATACTAACGTGGAAAATAAAGCGGAACCGGCTGCTAACCCATCGAGCCCATCAATCAGGTTGAATGCATTGGTGACCGCGACAACCCACAGTACGGTTAGGGGCAATCCGATGAACCAAGGCAACGAGTGCGAGAAAATCAGGGGCAAATCGAGAACTCGCATTCCACCCGCGAACAACATGGCTCCGGCAACCGCTTGCACAGCAAATTTTAAATATGGACCCGCACCGTGGAGGTCGTCGTAGACACCGAGACAAAAAATAAGACAGGCTGGAAGATAAATTCGAAGGATCGTTTCGGGAGCGAGTCCCTGTACCAGGCGGGGAAAGATCAATGAAAGCCCGAGCCAAATACCCAAGCTGACCGAAAACGACACGAAAATTGCGACTCCGCCCAACCGCGGCAGAGGAGCGAGATGGATGTGGCGTCCGTCCGGCGGCGCGTAGACCAACCCTCTGCGGGTTGCTGCATCTCGCACCGCGCGTGTCGCGACGAACGACACCGACAACGAGAAGGCGAACAAGATAAAGAAGAGAAGCGGCAAAATCAGAGGTCCCTTCTGCCTGTAACTTCTAGCGCTTCAAACTGTAGGCGCAACGTCGAAGTTATAAGGCGCAGCCAACTCAATTAGTAACAGCTCGTCGAGTAACAGCTCGTCGAGATAGTCTTTTCGTTAGGTAGAGAGATAAAACGTGGTTCAAATATACAACTCGTGGGCTTGGGCGAGCAACTAGCGCACCGCAAAAAATGTGGGCTTTCGCTTATAGTTTGGACACGCCGACAATCACCGCAGCTAGGCGAAAGCGGGCGCTCTGAGCGGAGTTTACGCCCGCATGCGTGTGTTAAACTCGAGTCACGCGTAAAATCAGGAGCCTTATGTCACGGCGGAATTATGGCTTAATCTCGCTGAACGCCTACGTACTGCTGTTGGCCTTTTCGTGCCTTCACATCTTCGCGCAAACGCCTGCAAGCCAGGCAACGCAGCCGGCAACTTCAAACGACCACGCTGATTCCGCTCATTTGGTGCCTGATTCTAATGTCAAATTGGGGATCGGGGATCTAATTGAGATCAGCATTTATGGAGTACCCGATCTTTCGACGAAGACTCGCATCAGCGGCTCCGGAGACATTTATCTTCCTTTGATCGACTATGTACACGTCGCTGACTTGACGACCGACGAGGCGCAGGCGGTGATTCAGAAACGCCTGGAAGATGGCAGATTTGTAAAGGGTCCACACGTATCAATTTTCGTGTCGGAATCTACATCGCAGGCCATCACAGTAATCGGAGAGGTTGTTCGGCCAGGCAGCTATGCCGCGATTGGAGGACGCCGGCTTTTTGACGTGATCTCGACTGCTGGGGGATTGACCGAAAGAGCCAGCCATAACATCACCATCGAACACCGTGGTAATCCAGGACAGAGGGTAAATCTACAACTGTCGTCGAATCTGGCAGAAGATACTCAGAACAACGTGGATGTTTTGCCCGGAGACACGATCATTGTTCCTCGCGCTGGAGTGATTTATGTCGTCGGTGATGTAGCGCGCCCGAGCGGTTTTACGATTGATGACAACGGATTGAGCGTGTTGAAAGCCTTGGCGCTTGCAGGTGGAGGTACTCGCACCGCCGCGTTAAGTAAGAGCAGGATCATTCGGCAGACGCCGAGCGGCGTTCAGGAAATTCACGTCAATCTGAAGAAGATTTTGTACGCGAAAATTTCGGATGTCGCTCTGGTCAAAGGCGACGTTTTGTTTATCCCTGGAAGCGGTACTAAAGCTGCGGCGTATCGCGGTGCAGAAGCGGCGATGGCACTGTCGACAACGTTAGCCGTCATTGGGTTGCAGACTTTTTAGGCAGTCCGCTCGCGACTTGCTAAAGGATCAAGCACTGTTTCGAGTACCTGGATATATTCTTCGGCTGTTTTCTTCCGGGAAAAGTTTTTGACGAGATATATCCGCCCATTTGCCCCCATTTGCCGCCGCTGTTCAGGGTTATTTGCCAGGCTTAGCAACGCTTTTACCAGGTCTGCGCAGTTCTCCGGTTCGACAAAAACACCACCTCTTGACTCTTCCGCAATCTGACGCGCTTGCCCATCAACTGCGACGACGACCGGTCTCTCGCATGCCATATATTCGAGCAGCTTAGTGGGAATTACAGTCTTGAAGAGCTCATTTTTCTTTAACATGACAAGGCAAACATCAGCGGCAGAAACGTACGCGGGAATTTCTTCGCGAGGCTTCTGGTCGAGGAATCGAATATTGGTGAGGCCTCGGGCGCGAGCCAGTTCTATAATGCGTTCCTTTTCCGCACCTTCGCCTATCAATAGAAACATTGCTTCTGGGAGCGCGGTTCGCAACTGCTCGGCAGCGGAAATTAAAGTTTCCAGCCCGTGAGCGTGGCCGATCGTGCCGATGTAGCAAATCAGAAAGCGGCCTTCCAGTTTCAGTTCCTTGCGTAATTGATCGGCAGCAGGGTCGAAGCGGAAGAGTTCAGTCTCAACCCCGTTTTCAACGATGGAAATTTTTGGGGGGAAAATTTTCCAGTGGCGAATGAGGTGGTCTTTGAATGCGGGGGAGACCACGACTATGCGGTCGGCATGACGGTAAAGAAATGCCGCAATGACTCCTAGCGTGCGATGAAGTAAGCCGCCTTCCTTACCTGCACCGACGGCCACGAGAGATTCGGGCCAAAGATCGCGCACTTCGAAGACGAAGGGGACGCGCTTCCAAAAAGCGATCCACCAACCCGCTAACGCGCACAACAACTGGGGAGAAGTTGCGATCACGACGTCGGGCTTGGGCAAACCTAATCCGGCGAGAGCCGCAGAAAAAAAGAATGACGTGTAGTTACGAATACGTTCGTGGGTTTTGCGATTTGGCAGCGGCCATAGCCAGGTTCGGGCAACGGTCACACCTTCAACGTTTTCCGTATAACGCAGGCGATGGAAACGCGACTTCCAGTCTTCGGGCACGATGCCGATTGGATGATTGGGAAATCCAGTGAGAACTGTCGTCTCGTGTTTCAATCGCGCCCAATGGGAGGCTAGCTCCGCGACACGCGCAGCCGGGGCACCCATTTCAGGTGGAAAATATTGTGAGACGTAAAGAATTTTCACAATCAGTCCTGGTCGTTAGTAGTGCAATAACTTGAAAATACTTTTCTCAAAAAGCGCGCGGCCGCGATTGAATCGGTGATCTGCATAACTCTGCCACCGGTCGGCAACGGCTGCGAAGCTGGAATTGCCCGTGACAATCGACATTATCCGCAACTGAACAATATGCAGCCGGTGATAAAAAGGGCTCGCCAGCATTCTTAGATCCGTGCCTGATTGTTCGTAGAGCGACCAGTAACCTGTATCGTAGCGCGGCAGGTTGAAAAGCAAAGTTTGGACGCCTCGATCGAATAGTTGCTTCGCGGAAGCGTCCGCACGTGCGAGCCAATAATCAAGCAATCCCCATAGCGCCCAGATGAAGCCGTTCAAAATATGAGTGGGCGGACTTACGAGATACTCTTCGATCCACAGATTCTTCTCCGCATCTTCGAAGAGCACACCGCCTTCGGACATTGGGGTAGTTAGAGACACGAACGCTTTATCCGCGGCAGTGTTATATCGGCTATTGTCTTCATCGGAAGGCACAATCGTCTGGGCGCGCAAAAGAAGGGAGATGCCCTGTCCCTGCGCTAATCCTGAGTACCAGGGCGCTTTTAGAGTGTCGCGATACTCCCAGTCGAAATGATGGTTCCACACCCAGAGGCCGCGCGGATTTTGTTCAAGACTAGCGGCAAGCCAATTCGCGGCCTTCAGAGTTTTTTGAGCACAGGCGGCGTCAGCGGTTATTGAAAATCGGTTGTAGTTTGCCAGTCCCCACTGCGCGATTGCGATTGGGTTGTATTGCAGTCCTATAACGCCATGGTAATCGAGCATCGGAATGCCGCCACCATCGTAGTGTCCGGCATAGTCGGCTTTCTCGCGAAACTGCATGTAGTAATCGCCCAAGCGGATGGAGGTCGCACGGGAATTGACTTCAGGAGTCTCGTGCCAGAATGTCAACTGGCTCCGGCCGGGACCGAGATACGCGCGTAAAATCCTACGATAATAATGCCAGCCGGAGATAACGCTCACGTCGGGCCGACTTCCCAAAGGGTCGTAACGAGGTCGTCTGACTCGACCGCGATCGTAGTCGCCGCGAGATAACGCGTAGAGTTTACGCCATCAGGTAAGAAGGCATTGCCGTACTGGAAATAATGCGAAGGCCACTTATCTTTCTTCCAACGAGCCACAGTTTGCCATGCGGTTCCATTGTTCGATCCGACGATATGGACTTCGCGGCTTGTGTTTACGGCGGAAGGCTCAATCATCGTGGAAAAGAACATTGCATCGCCCGCTTTGCATCCATAGATCGACGAACTACAAAGATCAGCGACTTGGTTAACATTGCCCGCTCGATCCAGTCGATAAACGTGGTTCCGATCGGATGGCGAGTCGGTTGAAAAATACAACCCCTGCTGTGTTGGAATTGCAGCCACGGCACGCGCCTGCTGGTTTCCAGAAAGAACAACTTCGACAGAGCCCATGTCGCAGTCGGCTCTCAGTATTTTGCACTCCGAACCCTCATCGCCCGTGAGTATCCAAAGACAATCACCCCACCGGTCGTAAACGATGTTGTGGATGTGACGTATGCTGCGGGTGGGAAAGGTGTACGCAATTTGCCAAGTGCGTCCGTTATCTATCGAAACGTAAACGTGCACTTCCGTGCGCTTGGGATTGTCGAAGTACTCGCCCCAGTAGATTTTTCCCGATGGAACTGCGGTGACGTGCAATGGCCGTGTGCCGCGGTGGACTTGATGTGTGACGAGGAACTCATCGTCGACCGACGTTTTCGTTACTATCGCGCCCGGCACCGCCCCCACCATCGTTTGTTCGTTGGAATGATCACCGACAACGCACAATGCGTGAAAACCCTCTCGCGTGAGTCGGTAGGTTAAGTTTGTGCGTACCGTCAAATTCCTCCACCAGAGGGGACGAAAACGCGCTACTGGCTCCCATGGCTCATCACCGACGCTTTGCTGCCGTGTATATTCATTCAACTTTAGGCGAATGATCTGATATCCGCGAGAACCGTAGAGGACATCTTCATCCCAAGCCAGCACACGAATATTCGGCCATGCTCCGACTTTCTTGAGCAACATGGCCTCCGCAACTGACCTATCAGACATGCCGGACAAATTCAGCCTTTGAATAGGATGGTCCGGCGTTTGGTGGACGTTTTCTGGCGACAAAGGAACCAATGGCGAGCACATCCATTTTGGTGCGTTGAAAACAATTAATCGCCTCCTGCGGAGTACACACGATCGGTTCATTCTCGTTAAAGCTTGTGTTCAGGATCACGGGAATTCCTGTTTTCTTCCCAAACGTTTCGATCAGTTCGTAGTAGAGCGGGTTTTCGTCACGCGCCACGGTTTGCAATCGTCCAGTATTGTCGATGTGATTGACGGCGCATAAGTTCTCCCTTTTTTCTGGACGAATTTTGTACACATGCAGCATGTAGGGAGATGGATGATCGTGGTCGAAATACTCATTTTGCGCTTCGGCCAGAATTGACGGCGCAAAAGGACGGAACCACTCGCGGTGTTTGATGCGAGCATTCAGAACATCCTTCATCTCGGGCAGGCCCGGGTGCGCCACAATGGAGCGATTTCCGAGCGCGCGTGGCCCCCATTCCATACGTCCCTGAAACCATCCCACAACATTACCCTTCACCATCTGATCGGAAACGACATCGAGAAGCGGTCCGCGATCGAGACGCGTATATTCGATGCTGGCGCTTTTTAAAGCGGATTCAATCTGCGATTCAGAAAACTCGGGACCGAGATATGCGCCATGCATTTGCTCGCGACGCGGCTGCTTTAGAACGGAGTGATACGTATGCAGCGCGGCGCCGATTGCCAAACCTTCATCACCTGCGGCGGGCTGAATCCAAGTCCGACGGAAAGGCGTTCGGGAAAATATCTTGCCATTGGCCACACTATTGAGTGCGCAGCCTCCTGCCATGGCCAGATTTTCTTCGGGAACACGTTCGTGCATCGTGTTGGCAAAATGAAAAAACGCATCTTCGAAGACTTGCTGCATGGCATACGCTAGATCCATGTCTCGCTGCGTAATTTCCGAATGCGGCTCCCGAGGGGCACCGAAAAGCTTCTCCATTTTGTCGGAGAAATGCGGCATCAATTGGACTGTTCCGTCGGGCAGAATTTGCATTCCCTGATTACTCCCGAGCGGCTTGAAATAACTCATGTCCATTTGAAAATTGCCGTTCTTAAAGTCGACGATTTTTCGGATTTCGTCTATGTAAGTGTCTTTACCGTAGGGCGCCAGCCCCATCACTTTGCCTTCGTCACCGTACTTTCGATAACCAATGAAGTCACAGATCATGGTGTAGAAGCTCCCCAGCGAGTGAGGGAGATAGACACGATCTAACACCTTAACGTCGAGGCCTTCGCATTGGGCCATCATAGCCGAGACGAAGTCTCCCGAGCCGTCGTAGCTGAAGCCCGCGGCTTTTTCCCAGGGCGAACAGTAGTACGCGCTTGCGATATGTGCAATATGGTGCTCTAGATGATGTTCCAGAAATCTTAGTTTGGTTGCGTCTACTTCGAGAGCCTGACTTAGCAGCGAACGGACGTCGCGCATCGACTCTTTGCGCTGACGCATCTTGATGAAATTCAGAATTTTCGCAGGATTCGCCAGCGCATATTGAACTTTCCTGGCGAGGTTGGCGTCGCTGTCTTGACCTACGGCTACGTGCTGAACATCCGTTATTTTTGCTCCAACCGCATCCAGACACGCCTTGACCGCGAGCGATGGGAAACCGCCGTAGTGTTTTTTTCGGTTGAGCCGCTCTTCAGCGACCGCGAACAGGATTTTCCCGTCTTGAACAATCGCCGCCGACGCGTCGGCATGAAACATGTTCAGGCCAAGAATCAACATTTAGGAACGGTCCCTCTTTTTCTTAACTTCTCTTAAGAAGCCGATTGCCGATGCAAAGCCGACGCTATGAATTGAACCAAATCGAGCGCCAGAGGTTGCCCGGTCTGACATGAATTTTGAAGTCGTAGTGTCGCAAGAGTGGAACCAACGATTTGATCGAATGAAACAGGCGGCGAAATATTTCCTCGAAGCACATCGACGAATGCTTGCATTTCGGCTTTGTGACCTTTGTCTTGAATCCAGCGAGAACGTGTAATTTTCTTGCGGCCGTTGCTGACGAGCTCAAGCCGACGAAAATCTTCGAGAATCGCGACCGAGCCACCACCGAAGACTTCGACGCGTTCTTTAGATGCTGACTTGTCTCCATTGGCGAGATAACTGATAGTAGCGAGCGATCCGTTTGGAAACTTAAGCGACGCGATGACATTATCCATGCTGTACTGGCCGGGATTAGCGACGACCTGCGCTTGAACTTCAACAGGACAAGATCCGACAAGAAAGCAGACGAAGTCGACGAAATGGCAGACCTCGCCGAGAATGCGGCCGCCACCTTCCTCGGGGTCGTTGACCCAGTGATCGGCGGAAATGTAGCCGGCGTTGATTCGATAGTGGATGGCCAGAGGCTCTCGAATACTCGAAAGAAACTGTTTCATCGCAGTGGCCATCGGGGCAAATCGCCGATTGAAGCCAACCATCAAGAAAGGAAAACTGTCTTGCGATGAAGCAGCAACAAGAGAAACTAGTTCTGTTTCATTTAGGCAAAGCGGTTTTTCACAGAAAACAGACTTGCCCGCT